>OBIA01000155.1_pt1 | contig 52174 bp, 45 predicted proteins | sample 1519911 | NCBI WGS metagenome assembly OBIA01 (sample SAMN04209236, study PRJEB22552) | human gut metagenome | biome: gut; material: feces | host: Homo sapiens | place: USA: Oklahoma | reverse complement strand
GCTGTTAACCGCAGTGTCGTTGGTTCGAGTCCAACTGGGGGAGCTTTTTTATGCCGGAAGGTGAAGAAAGCTCGGAGGAATTTATATAAAAAATGAAAAATCTTATTGACAAATGAGGTTTTATCATCTATAATAGATTTTGCTGATGAGCAATCAGTAAATATCGAAGCGTGGCTCAGTTTGGTAGAGCGCTGCGTTCGGGACGCAGAGGTCGTGGGTTCGAATCCCGTCGCTTCGACTCCTTGGCAGGGGCACCGGAACACTTGAGAAATCAGGGTTCCGGTGTTTTTCGTTGCATTGCATATCAATAATTGGTCCAGTGGACCAATTTTGATTGTGTTACATAATAATTATGGATCCGGAATCAGTAAATCGTAGAAAAATCCACTGTGAGCGATAGTTTTTTCTATTGCAACAGTGGATTTTTCTACGTTAAGATGTATATGGCAATTCAGACTGAAAGACAGGACAGAAAACAGGAGCACAGGATGAAAGGAAAAGGCATACATTCAAGATCGATTTTTGTACAGCTGGTAGTATTTTCGCTGCTTGCCAGTTTGGTTCCGATCTTGATCATCAGTATATTTTTGTTTTATAAGCTGGACAGTACGGCACAGACGGAGACGAAGGATTATCATGAGCAGATTACTTCGCAGTATATGAAAAATATCGAGGAAAAACTTCAGCAGTACCGAAACAGTCTGGAAGTAATCGCCAATAATACGGTGATCCTGAAAACACTGACGGATGAAACGATGAATCCGTATGACAGAGGAAAGGTGGTCAGTCAGGAGGTAGATAACTCTCTTTTGCTGGAGATGCAGAGCGAAGTAAGAAACTGTATGGTCTATTCCAGAGTACAAAATTGCAAAGTATATGGCAGCCGGGCGTCGATGATGCAGCAGGCGAGCAGAGAAGTATGGTATTTGCAGGAGAGGGCGATGGAAGATGACTGGTTTTCGTATTTTGCCCTGAAAGATTCGGAACCGATTCTGTCACTGGTGAAGGATATCGAAGCGTTGGATACGGAACACCTGAGCCGGTCACAGCTGGGGATCATAAAACTGGATGTAGCGATGAAACGACTGTTTGTACCGGCGGCAACGGGAGGGGATGAGAGTGCCACTTACGATGTCATTGTTTATAAAAACGAGGGCGAAGATGCCAGGATCCTGTATCAGACGGTGAAAAATAACGGAAACGAGATCTTAAAAAAATACTGGGAAGATACCGTCACGGAAAAAGATGGTTCAAATTCCAACGGACAGATTTCCACGTATACTGTAGATGGTCAGACACTGGAGGACTATGGGCTGAATCTGCTGTTTTTATTTGATAATCAGGATTCTTGGCAGAAGCGTGTGGAGATTATCGAGGCGATTCTTCCGCTTCTGCTTCTGCTGATCATGACGGTTACCGGGCTGATTTACTGGTACAGCAAAGATTTTTCTTCCCGTGTGGAACTTCTGGTGCAAAAATTCCGCCGTGCGGAGACAGGGGACCTTTCGGTGGGAGAAGAGATTGGCGGAAGCGATGAGATTGCTGTCCTGGATCAGCAGTTTAACTGTATGCTGAAAAAACTGGATCAGCTGATCAAAACCAGTTATGTGCAGGAACTGGAAAATAAAGAGGCACAGCTGAAGAACCTGCAGCTGCAGATCAATCCGCATTTTCTGTATAACACCCTGGAGACGATCAGCTCGATCGCGGCGGTGAAGCAGGTATTTGTCGTTTGCGATATCTGTGGAAAACTGGGAGAAATCTTCCGGTACAGTCTGGGAAAAGACTACGGAGAGATGGTGCCGCTGGAGCAGGAAATGAAGCATATTAAAAACTATATGTTTATTCAGGAGATTCGTCACGGAGACCGGTTGCAGGTATTTTATAATATCGATGTGGATGCGATGCATGTATATATTCCAAGATTTATCTTACAGCCAATCGTGGAAAATGCGATTTCCCACGGGCTGGGCAATCTGACCAGTGTCGGAACGCTGGAAATCTCTGCATTTGAAAAGAAAGACCGGTTGTATATCCAGATCGGGGATGACGGAGAAGGCATGGAGGCGGAAAAAGTTGCAGAGATTGTACGGTTTATCAATACCGCAAAACCGGTGGAAGGAAAGAAAAATATAGGAATCCGCAATGTGAACCAGAGAATCAAGCTGGCATGCGGAGAACAGTACGGAATTACGATTGAGAGCACTCCGTACCAGGGAAGTCGTTTTACCATACAACTGCCGATCATGAGAGAAGGAGAAGAAAATGAGACATAATGTATTGATCGTGGATGATGAACAGCTGATTCGCCAGGGGTTACGGGCGCGAATCGAATATCTGGGAATTGATGTGGATGAGATTTTTGAGGCGGACAACGGTCTGATGGCACTGGGGATCCAGGATGAGCATCCGATCGATCTGGTGATCACGGATATCCGAATGCCGGATATGGACGGTCTGGAACTGATTCAGGAGATGCAGAAGAAAAACAACCAGATCAAGTTCATTGTGCTCAGTGGCTATGCAGAGTTCAGCTATGCGGAGACGGCGATCCGGCTGGGGGTAAAGGCGTATCTTCTGAAACCGGTATCCAATGATGATCTGAAGGATGCGTTTGATAAGGCGTATCAAGAGATGGAACAGACGGCGAGCATCCGGCAGGAAGTACAGATGAAAAAACGGATGGATCGGGAAAAACACGTGTATCAGCAGGAGAAAGCACTGAATGCACTCTTTTCCAGCCGGGAAACCAGCGTGATCACAAGGGAACAGCTGTGTACAATCTGTGGATGTGATGAGCAAATGTGGGGAAGGGGACAGATATTTTATCTGGCGGTGCTGCACATCAACAAGGAAAGCTTTGAGCATCAGAGATTCCGTCCGGTGGATCATGAACTGGTGCGTTTTACGATCCGGAATATTTTTGAGGAGATCGATGCACAGTGTGAAAAACTTCTGGTCAACAGTCTGTCGGATGGCAGACAGCTGTATGGGATCTTTACACTGAATGATAAGAAAAAGTTGCGGATGGAAGTGGAACGGATCTTTCTTCGGATGCGTTCTGTGCTGGAAAAGAAGATGGGAATTTACCTGACTGTCGGTGTCAGCCGGTGCTGCAGCGAAGTGCAGGGGAAGGAAGCGGCAGAGGCGAGACAGGCGTTAAAACAGCGGATCATCTATGGAAAAGCAAATATTTATTTTTATGAGGATATCAAGATTCTGGGAGAGCAGGAATTTCCGGTATCGCAGCTGCATCTGCTGGAACAGTATATGGAGCACAACGAGATCTTCAAGGTGAAAAATCTGGTGCAGGAGATTTTTTCGGAGGAACTGGTGAAAAAATATGGCAGCGCTTATCTGCGGATCATGTGGATCCGGATTCTGAATATTTTACTGCATCACTATGACCGGAGAGGAAGAAATGCGGCGGAGATTGAAAAATTGCTGCAAAGTTACAATCTTCCCGATCAGATCCAGTCGATCCAGGAGATCCGGCAGAAGATCGTGGAGATGGTGATGGAGTGTGTATCCACGGAAAGCGTCACCGATGCCAATGCCAGAAGCAAGATACAGATGGCGGTCGGTTATATTCAGGAGCATTTCGGGGAGAACCTGACGGTCAATGACCTGGCGGAACATTATGGGATGAGTCCGAATTATTTTTCGTCAATGTTTAAGAAAGAGATGAGCCGGTCGGCGGTAAATTATATTACGGAGCTGCGGATCAACCAGGCGAGGGAACTGCTGTATCACTCGGAACTGAGTGTGGTGGATATCTCGAAAAAAGTGGGGTACGAGGATAGCCAGTATTTCTTCCGGGTATTTAAAAAGTACCTGGGAATGACACCGTTACAGTACCGGGAAGAGAGCAGAAAATAGAAAAAACACTGGAAAAAATAACATCGTTTTTTGTAGAATTATCTACTGAAAAACGGTGTTATTTCTATTTTCGAGAAAGGCAGAAAGGGATATAGTGGGGAACATGGAAGAGAAAACTTCCATGAGAGAGGGAAAGGGAAAAGAAACAATGAAACGAATGAGAAAAATTGAGAGTCCGAAGGTATCGCAGCTGCTGTTTTTACTGTGCTGGTTTGCTTATTTTACCTCCTATATCGGACGGCTGAATTATTCGTCCGCGATGACGGCGATGATTCAGGAGGCGGTTCTGACGAAGAGCCAGGCGGGATTTATCAGTATGGTATATTTTTTCGCCTATGGGATCGGACAGTTCTGTAACGGGATGTTAGGTGACCGGTTTCATCCGGGAAAGATGATCTTTACTGGTCTTGCGATCGCGGCAGGGGCAAATCTGTGTATGGGATTTGTCAGCGGTTTCGGAGCGATGGCAGTGGTCTGGGGAATCAACGGTTACGCACAGGCAATGATCTGGCCGCCGGTGATCCGGATCTTCGCAGAGATGGTAAGCCGGGAACAGAAGATGAAGTTCTGCGTCAATATCGTATCCTCGCAGGTGGTAGGAACGCTGGCTTCGTATCTGCTGGCGGCAGTGGTGATGTGGCTGATCGGATGGAGAGCCGTGTTCGGCGCGGCAGCGATCTGTCTGTGTGTGATGGCAGTTATCTGGATCCTCGGGTTTGGAAAGATCGAAAAATGTGGAAAAGATCCGGAGGAAGAAACGGCAGATGTGGATAACGATGAGTCTACAGCTGCAAATACGGTAAATGCAGGAAAACAGGCATGGCGTGGTTCCGGCATCCTGATGGTATTATTCCCGGTGCTCATCCACGGCATGTTAAAGGACGGAGTGACGACATGGGTTCCGACATATATTACGGAGACTTTCCTCACTTCTCCGGCATTTTCCATTCTGGTGACCACCGTACTTCCGATCGTCAACCTGACAGGAGCCTATCTGGCGCAGTATCTGTATCAGAAATGCAAAAAACAGGAGGCAGTCGCAGCCGTCTGGCTGTTTCTGATCGCGGTGCTGGCTCTGACGGGCATCTGGATCGGAAAAGATACTTCAATGATCCTGACGATTGTACTGTTTGCGATGACAACAGCATCTATGATGGGTGTCAACACGATCTTTGTCAACTTCTTTCCGCTTCGCTATGAGGCAATCGGAAAGGTATCCACAGTGTCCGGTTTCATGAACGGTATGGCATACGTGGGAACGGCAGTATCCACCTTTACGATCGGTGTCCTGGTAGAACAGAAAGGCTGGAACGTGACGATCGGAAGCTGGGTCGTGATGACATTTCTGGCACTGGTGGTTTGTATGCTGGGGAGAAAGAAATTTTCGTAGCAGACGGGATAATCCGGAAAAAACTGAAAACAGGAGATATTATAGAACCCTGACAGGGAGGAACTTGTCAGGGTTTTTCTAGTGCGTTTTTGGAGCATAGTGTTCGAAAGGAAAAGTGTGCAGATATATTAGAATCGACAGGGAGGAAGACAGAGAAGAAGGTCGGGAAGAAGAACGCCAGAATACCCTGAGAGAAAAAGCACGGGCGGATGAAGAAAAACTTCGGGCAGATGAAGCCTTTCGGAAAATTGCTATGTTGGAAAAGCAACTGGCGGAATTGATGAAATAAAAGAAAGATTACTACTACATCCTGAACCCGACGGGAGATGTGATCGCACTGGTAGACACCGGGTGGAACACTGTGGTAAGCTATGCATATGACAGCTGGGGAAAGGTAACCGCAATCGAAGGCGACCAGGATCTGGGAAAGAAAAACCCGCTGCGCTACCGTGGATATTACTGGGATGAAGAAACAGGGCTGTACTATCTGGCAAGCAGATATTATGACCCGGAGGTTGGACAGTTTATCAGTGAAGACGATGTAGCTGTAGTATGTGCTGAGCAAATGTCCCTTTGTAATAAAAATATGTATGTTTATTGCGATAATAATCCGGTGATAAGAAAGGATAGTGGAGGTAGATTTTGGATAACTGCTGGAATAATAGCAGCCGGAGGCGTAATAGGAGCTGGATTGAGTGCAATAAGTTCAGCAGCTTTTCAATATGAGGTTACGGGTAGTATTAATTGGAAATCTGTTGGTGTTGCAGCAATAGGAGGTGCGATTAGCGGTGCGATTGCAGCGAGTTCATTGGGACTTTATTCGCAAATTTTTGCAGGAGGTCTTATTGGTGGAGCATCGGCAATAGCTGATTCTGTAGTGAATGGTAGACGTGTAAAAGTGGGAGAGGTTTTAGCCGCTAGTGTGGCTGGAGCACTTTCTGGTGCAATAGGTGGAGAAGGAGCAAATAAGGGTCAAGTACTAACCAGGATGTTAAAGACATCAAAAAAACGATGATAAAACTAGCTAAAAGGAAAGGAGAAGCATGTATCATGAAAAGAATGGTATCTACCAAAATCTGGAGAAATAATATACTTGCGGTAACTGCGTGGAGTGGAAGTGCGAAGTTTTCCATTGGAATTGGTGTTTCTAAGCATTTCCCTCAGATACTTTCAAAAGTGAAAACATGATTTTCGGGTAGATTAAAAAATAATGTTTGGGATATTAGAAAATTTTGGTATGTATGAAATTGATGAATTAGAAACAATGAATCTCGGATGGATGTGATGTAATGGTGGTAATAAGAAGTAGGAAAAGGGTAAAATTTTATGGAAACGGCAGATGTACATGAGGTTCTTTGCGTATTTGCAATTATGGCTTTTATGGGATGGTATGCAGATGCAGTAGCGATGAAGAAGGCAATGAAAACGATCAGGATTCATGCAAAGTATTATCCAAAAAAATATATTATGCCAGGGAGAAAAGTGCGCAAACTCTTGAAACTGGAAAAGAAAGAAATCCCTAAATGGATATATAGGACATTTCTTATGTCATTTGTGTATATTTTTGTGTTTGTTATTAGTACAACATTGATATTGGTACTAAAAGGAGATGCACAAATATTTGTCGCAGGTATATCGGCGTATATATATGAAGGATTATGGATGTGTGATGTGATTCGTCGTTTGATTTTTTTGCCTTTATATAAAAAGTAGAAATTACCGGAGGTGAGCGATATAACATGGAAGATTATGAATTTGTTTCGATAAGGGACAATTTTGCATTCACATCGATTCATCATCCACTGACTAAAAATGATGCGATTATCGTGCAAGACCAAGGTTGTGTGCGATATCAGGAATATAAAATACCGGATCATACGGAAGAAGAATATGTAGAATATATTAATCGAAATAGAATCGAAAGTGCAAAAATAGAAGTAAGTGATCTGGCATTTTTACGGAGATGTCCTTCGTTAAAATATTTATGTATCAGCTTACGGAGAGATGCGACGGAAGACTTTGATTATTCACCGCTATACGATTTACCGGAAGTTCGTGCGGTTTCCTGCCAGAATGTTGCGGATGATTTTTCTGGATATCCGATAGATTATCCGTTGGTGGAAATTGATTATGCAAAAATTCATGGCTTGCTTGATCTTTCCGTACAGCCAAATAAAAAAACTTTGAATATAGAAAAAATAGATACGCTGCGAAGTCTTTATATTGTAAGCTATAAAAGCAAAACAAAAAATCTGCAAACCTTATTTTCAAGTAGGAATCTACAGCAGTTGATTATGGTTATGGGAAACCAGAAGTCTCTGGACGGAATTGAGAAAAGTGAAAAATTGCAAATTTTATACCTGTACTATGCACGGAGTCTGCAAGATATCAGTGCTCTGGAAAAAGTAAAGAAAACGTTAAAAGTGTTGTGTCTTGATCATTGTCCGAAGATTGAGGACTATTCGGTGTTGGAAAAAATGGAGAACCTTCAGACTTTGATGATTTATGGAAATCACAAGATTTCTGATATTCAGTTTATCAGTAAGATAAAAAGTCTGAAGAGATTCCGCTTCAGCGTGAATATTTTGGATGGGGATCTGAGTCCGTGTCTGAAACTGGAAGAAGCGACCAGTATGACGAATCGAAAGCATTACAATTTGAAAGATGAGGAACTACCGAAGAATTATGACTGTCCGTTTGGGAATGAGGGGATAGAAGAGTGGATGTTGTATTGGTAAAAAATATTTTTCATTATATAAGTATTTAAGGGAGAAATGAAATATATTAAAATTTTACTGAATTGATCCATTTAGTTAAAAAGCACGAAGCCTTACTTATTCGATTGGGTGGACGGTAAATAAAATAATTGTTTACCATCCACCCAATTGTGTTTAAAAATTTTTCAATATTTATGGCATTGCAGATAGAGGCTTTAGTATGATGTGAATGGGAATATTACGCAGATCGCACATTCTGAATCCGGTGGGAGGATTAAAATGAAAATATTACATCATTACTGTATTGGAAAGAAGCGAATAGCGAAGTTTTTAGAAAAATATAAAGTGCCTTACAGCAAGTTATATGACGATGATGATGAGTATGTATTCGATTTAGAAGAAGGTACCGAAATATACCAGATATTTAAAAGAAAATTTCCATTACAACAGATAGAGACACAAAGGGAAAAAATATATTCGAAGGAGGACTTGGAACAGGCAGAATGGTTAAGCGTAAGGAGTTTTACGGAAAAAATCATAGTAGATGAGTTAGATGATAAAACAGTAGAGCAGTCCTGTTATTATAGGGGAATCTTATGGACCAGTGGATATCGTCATCTGAAACAGATTGGAAAAATTCAGGCAGAAAAAATGCTAAAGTGGGGAAACAGGCATTTCTTTTGCGGATTTGATTGGGGCTGTCAGAATTTTCTTTTTTGTTCTGAGAGAACGAGAAAATTATTGGAAGGACAATGGAATGGACTGGAATTTATTGAGGCTGTGCAAAGAAAAAGTGGAAAAAATATTCCTGACATATACCAGATGGTTTTTAAAACAGAACTTCCTATACAGGCATTTGAAACTGGGAAAGGTAGTAAAGAAATACAATGTGAGCTTTGTGGAAAAAAGATGATATATATACCAGACTGTGGTATATACACATCTTTAAAAATCAAAAAGGAGTATTTGAAAGATTATAAGGATGTTTATAATACCGGACAGATCCTAACGTACAATCGCCATTTGCAGGATGGATTTGGAGTGCATATTGTATCAAAAGAATTTTACCGATTCTGCGAAGAGCGGAAAATGAACAGAGGGTTGATTTATGAACCAATCGAAGTCGTTTAACAATTTGAGAAGTATAAAATGACTGTCGAATGGAGTAGGTGTACTATTTTTAAGAAGAATGGATGTTGCATGAGTAGAATCTTTTGGGGAATGTTTCAGTGGCAGAGAATAGGTTATTACATAGATTTTAGACTGCTGTCTTTGGAAAAATAACAGAATAGTAGGAATAAGACTACAGAAAGGATAAGATGTATTTGCAAACTCCTCTCTGTAGTCTTGTTTCTTTAAATAAAAATGATATTTAGAATTTTATTCAGGATCTCTTTCCGTCACTTTTTCGAAATATGGTAATCCATAACAGAATATGTAGAGTTCAGAAATTTTATTGCGATGTGCCGGTTTCAGATATCAAGGATTTAAAGCCAGGAAGATAATAGAGTGGAAGCGAAACAGATATTGTTTGACGAATTTGTATTTTCAGAGTATTATAACTATAAGCATTTTATATTTCTATTTCTTTACGGCATACAGCCGCATCTATTTATTCAACCGCGTTCGCGGACTTAGAAATTTCCAATGCAAAATTAAATAAAAAAGGGAAAAAGACGTGATGGCTGATTTTCTGAAGAGAAACAGGGTGGAGGTTGTAAAAATGTGTCTTTATGAATATGACGAAGAAAAACAAAGAGAATTCGACAGGGAGGAAGGCAGAGAAGAAGGTCGGGAAGAAGAACGCCAGAATACCCTGAGAGAAAAAGCACGGGCGGATGAAGCCTTTCGGAAAATTGCTATATTGGAAAAGCAACTGGCAGAATTGATGAAATAAAAGAAAAATTGTCCGGAAGTGGCGTTTGACATTTCTGAATAGTCATTAAGAGTACATAATGTGAAAGCCAGAAAAAAGGAAGACGGTAAGAAAAAATTTACCGTCTTCCAGATGATATTCAGGAAAAAATTTCAAAGATTAAAAACAACTTCCTGCGCAGCCTTACAAAAGTATCACCGGGCTTGTGCAGACGAGGTTTTCGATGATGGTTTCTTTCTCGAAAAGCATCGGGATGATGATTGCATGGTCTGCGAAAGAAGTCAGCGGGATCCGGGCGGAGACGTTGCAGGTGATAACCTGATCTTTGGTGCGGAGGGTGATCTTGTAATCGTCCTCAGCGAGCGGTTCGTAACCCGGTTTACCGGTTTGGTGGATGGTGAAGGTGAGTGCTTCGCCATCGTTATGGACTTCCAGCAGAGGTCCCTTGCATATCCAGGTGCGCTGGTTGTGGATCGCGTCGGAGAGTTCCTGGCAGACATCGCCGTCCGGTTCGCCCAGGATATAGGTGGAGTAATGTCCGTGCAGGCTGCTGTTGCCGTGAAGATCCATGCCGCAGGTAGCAGCCAGTTTCTCACCGGAGAGTACCAGGTCTTCCCACAGTTTTACGCCCTTTTCATTGACTTCGTGGAGCGGTTCCGGGTTGTTGAAGATCTCGATGAAGTCACAGCAGGAATAATCCGTGATCGTCATCTCGAAACGGCAGCCCTGTGCGAACGGCCATCCGAAGGAATACGGATGAGCGATACCGACCAATGCCCCTTTTTCGCGGGCAGCCTGGAAGAGAAGTTCCGGTTTGTGTTTGTTGATATTTTCCCACGGCACATACTCGGTCAGGTTCAGGCAGAGGATATGTCCGTAGTACGTGGTATATTCCATGCCCGGGATAAATGCGATCGGCTGTGGATGCTCTTTCAGATAATTTTCAATTTTGTAATGTCCGGAGATGGTGTTGTGATCGGTCAGGGCGAACGCGTCCACGTGATCTGCCACCATAAAGTCCGTCAGTTCTTTGCAGGTAAATACTGCGTCGGATTCGTTGGTATGATTGTGTAATTCCAGTCTCTTATACATAAAAAGTCCCCCTTAACGTGCGCGTACCGTCAGCTGATAATCGGTGTTGTCCAGCAGTACGGAAAATACCAGAATGGTTACTTTTAACACACCCTCGATAGTCGGCTGCGGAATACAGCCTTCCGTGGCTTCTGTTGCGGTAAAATGCATATGCCGGGTTGTCAGCTGTCTGTGGATATTGCCGATGAACGTGTCGTTCAGGGTTGCCATGGTGTGGATCTCGGTTTTCATACCGTGATAGACGGCGTCCTCCCATTCTTCCGGTGTTGGTTCTTCGATCCCGTACTCTTTTTTACAGTAGTCGAGCAGGTGTTGTTTCAGTTCCGGTGTCACATCTTCCGGGCGGAAGTGCTGCGGTCCAAAAGAAAATTCAATATCCAGTTCTTCATAAGTCTGATCCAGGCAGACGGTATAGGAAATCTGACCGATAAAGTCCTTGCATAATTTTCCCCCTACCTGGTAAATGGTTTTCATTTCTTCCATAGTTTTCTCCATTTCCATTTTCTATAGTAGTACCTTCTTTTTCAGAATACGCAGACCGGTTGCGCATGTCAATAGTCTGAAAAAATTCGTAGAAAAATCCAGTTATTTTGAAAGTTATGTGCATTATAGGGAAAAACCAGATTTGCTATAATGGTCGCAAATACGGCAGAAAGTAGATACAACTGATGCCGGACAGATTGACGAAACTGGAAAACATGCGAAAATAAAGGAGAGTCACATGGAAAAGAGAACACTTTACAAAGAAGGAACATACAAAAAAGGAAATCTTCACACCCACACCACCTGGTCAGACGGTATGCATACGCCGGCGGAGACCGCGGAGCACTATCGTAGCAAAGGGTATGATTTTCTGGCACTGACGGATCACTGGGTTTACGGGATCCATCCGGAACTGAATCGGGATGATTTCCTGCTGTTCCCGGGAACAGAGTTGGATATCGAGCTGCCGGGAAGAAAGGATCATCATCTGGTAGGTTTCGGTCTGCCGGAGACAAACCGGATCCCGGAACATTATACCTTTGAGGAAGAACGCAAAAACGGTGTGCTGACAACGGCAGAGCGTATCATCGAATATTTCGGACAGAGAGGAAATGTAACACTGTACGGTCATCCGTACTGGTCAAAGATCGATTCTACGGATATCAAATATCTGCAGGGCATGATCGGTATGGAAATCTACAACCACGGTTCTGAATTTTTCGGAAACAACGGCAATTCCGAGACGTATTTTGATCATTTTCTGTTCGTGAGAAATAAAATCTTCTGCTTTGCCACGGATGATGCCCACGATATCTCAGAACACGATCTGGGTGGATTTATCATGGTAAAGACGAAAGAATTTACCCACAGAGGAATCCTTGAGGCGATCAAAGACGGAAGCTTTTATGCATCTTCCGGACCGCTGCTCCATGATTTTTATGTGGAAGACGGAGTTGCACACGTGACCTGTGAGCCGTGCCAGCATATTTATTTCCAGACACCGCACCGGGGAGACTGTCTGTTCAGTGATGATGGAGACTGCCTGACCGAAGGCAGCTTTGCGTTAAACGGGGATGAAGAGTATGTGAGAGTGACGATCAAAAACAGCAGAGGACAGAAGGCATGGACACAGCCGATCTGGTTGTGGCTGTTCTGATTGATGATAGAAAGTAACCAATTGTGAAGGCACTGAACAGTTACGACAGAAAAAAGGACATACAGGAGGAAGAATATGTTAAAATTAGTGACTTTTAATATACGATGTGATTATGATCAGGACGGAGCCAACAGCTTCCGGTTCCGCAAACCTGTGATCTTAAAGAAACTTGCCGAGGAGAAACCGGATGTGATCTGCTTTCAGGAAGTGCTGCCCCATGTGGCAGCATGGCTGAAGGAGAACCTGACGGAATATACCGTGATCGGCTGTGGAAGAAGTGAGACACTTGAGGACGAGCAGATGACGGTCGCTTTCCGTACCGATCGTCTGAATCTGATCAATATGGAAACCTTCTGGCTGTCCCCGACACCGTATGTGCCGGCGAGCAGATACGAAGAACAGTCCATCTGCCCGCGTGTGTGCACGGAAGTGGTACTGGAAGATCTTCAGGAGAAGAAAGTCTTCCGTCTGTGTGATATCCACCTGGATCATCTCGGCGTGCAGGCGAGAACCCTGGGACTGTCTCAGATCCTAAAGAAGATGGATGATGCCGTTTTATTCGCCAACGCACCGGTGATCCTTGCGGGTGATTTTAACGCAGAGCCGGACGGAGAAGAATTTGCCGTGATGAGAGAACGGACAGATTATGTCAACTGTACAGAGGGCATTGGCATTACCTATCACGGATTTGAACCGGAAGATGAACCGGAACGGATCGATTATATTTATATCAAAAAAGCAAAAGAAGGCTATGCAGGACTTACCTGCCGCAGTGTAAAAAAATGGGAAGACCGCGACAAAGAAGTATGGCTTTCCGACCATTATCCGATTTGTGCGGAACTTGAGTGGATAAATCTATAAAAAATACTGGACATTTTTCAGAGTGTAGATTTTTCCACTGGTGCCGGAAGAAATGTCCATTGTGAGAAAAACAGCTGCTTCGTATAATAGCCTCATCAAATAAATGAAGGAGGAAATCTATGAAAGCAGCAAGTGTTGAAAAGGCTAAAAAATATAAGCCGAAAAAACAGCCGCTGAAGAAACGACTGGTACGTTACTGGCCGTTGTATGTGATGCTGATTCCATGTATCATCTACTATGCACTGATCTGCTATGTGCCGATGGCGGGTTCTGTTCTTGCATTTAAGGATTATTCCTTTAAGAAAGGAATCTGGGGAAGCCCATGGATCGGTCTGAAATATTTCAAGACCTTCTTTTCCAGCTATGATGCGCCACGACTGATCAAGAATACACTGACAGTCGGTGTGATCAAATGTATCCTGGAATTTCCATTCGCTATCATACTTGCCCTTTTGCTGAATGAACTTCGCAGCATGAAGTTTAAGAAGATCTCGCAGACCATCACCTATCTGCCGCATTTTCTCTCTTCTGTTATTATCGTAACTATGCTGCAGAGAATTCTGGCACCGAGCACCGGTGTTCTGAATCAGACAATCGCAGCACTGGGTGGAGATGGAAGCACATTCTTCCTGATGGAAGCAAAATATTTCTTCAGAATCCTGTTTTCCATGGACCTGTGGAGAAATATCGGATGGGATTCCATCATGTATCTGGCAGCAATCAGTTCCGTAGACCTGGCATTGTACGAGGCAGCAGAGATGGACGGATGCGGAAAACTGGGAAAAATGTGGCATATCACACTGCCGGGTATCCGGGGAACGATTGGTCTTCTGTTTATCATGGGAGTTGGCGGACTGCTTTCTTCCGGTGTAGAACAGATCTGGCTGTTACGTACACCTGGTAACATGTCTCTGGCTGATACCCTTGATGTATACGTTCTGCGTATCGGTATTCAGGGAGGACAGTTTGGATATGCAACGGCAATCGGTCTGATCCAGGGTCTGGTAGGACTGGTGCTTGTAGTAGTCTGCAACCGGATCTGTAAGAAGATCACGGAAGTCGGACTGTGGTAACAAAAGGAATAAAAAAAGGAACCTGAGAATTCAACGAAGTGGAGGAAACTACATGAAAAAGAAAATGGTAAAACGCCTGATGGCAGCTTCCATGGCAGGAACACTGGCAGTGACCATGTTTGCAGGATGCGGCGGCTCATCTGATAGCAAAGACAGCAGTGCAAAAACAGAAGATACCAGTGAAGATAACTCTGACAAACCAGATACCTGGATCGCTGACCGAACCATCACCGTACAGGCTTACGTAGATGATATCGGAAATACGCTTCCAAAAGATTTTAACAACACCGAAACCATGAAAAAGATCACAGAACTGACCGGTATCAAACTGGATGTAAAATATACACCTGGTGACAGTGATGCAAAAGTTATGGCTTCGCAGCTGGCTTCCGGAACCATCCCGGATGTTATCGTATCTTACCTGGATAACTCCACAAGACCGGAGTTCCCGCTTCTGTACAAAGCAGCAAAAGACGGAATGTTCGCAGATGTATCTGAATACATGAAAAACAGCGAAGTATATTCCAAATATTATGAAGACGATTATCTGCCGGACGATACAAAGAACAACATTGTATTCCGTGATGACCTGGATGGTGTATATCTGTGGCAGATGAGTATCGATGAAATTGACCGTTCTCTGGAATATAATGCAGATGAAGAATATGTAGGAGGTATGTATATTCAGAAAGCAATTGCAGATGATCTGGGGATTGATACCACAGCAATCAACACACAGGAAGACTTTTATGATCTGCTGGTTAAGATCAAAGAAGGCGGTTATACCGATGACAACGGAAATGCTGTTTATCCCTTGGGACCGAAATACTGGGGCGGATCTGTTGATGCTCTGAAATATATCGCAACCGGTTATGACTGGGGTGTAAGCGATGACTACAACCTGGATGAAAACGGCGATGTAAAGCATATCGCAGAAACCGATCATGTATATGATGAAATCAATTTTGTGAGAAAACTTCTGGATGAAGATCTGATGAACCCGGAATTCTTCACCATGGACTCTACCCGTGCAGAAGAAGTATCCAAAAACCACAACTCAGCAATTATCGCTGACGTGCATAATTACGAAGAGATTATTTACTCCAATGATGACTGGATCCCGTTAGGACCGTTGAACGATATTGCCGATGACAACAAGGAAGTTGTACATGGAAAGAGTGGTCGTGGATGTATGGCAATCTCCGCAGATGCAGAGAATCCGGAAGAAATCTTCCAGTTCTTTGACTGGCTTTCTACAAAAGAAGGACAGATCATCGCACAGTATGGTGCGGAAGGCGTATCCTATACAATGGAAGACGGCTACCCAAGACTGACAGATGAAGTTGCAGAAAAACTGAATGATGGAGATACCGATTATCTGATCAACACCATCGGTGCGGGATTCGGTGGATCCGGAAACTACTTCTTCGAGTTTGTTCTGACAAACAAAAACAACAAAGATAACTTTGGTGAGTCCCGTCCGGGAGCATCTTCCGGTAACTCTACTTTTGCAAGAAGTGTACAGATCGCAGAAGATTACCCGGTAGAAAAGAAACTGGTTCCGGGGCTGGATGCAACAGCTTATATGTCCGCGGACGAACTTGCGGATGTAAAGACACAGATGGATCTGCTTGACTGGGATGAGACATTCGTACAGGCCTGCTTCGCAAAATCGGATGATGAAGTAAAAACAATCATCGAATCTTTCCGCGATCAGCTGAAGGCAGCAGGGATCGATCGTTTTGAGAAATACGTAAAAGATATATACGAAGAGGATCCGGACTCTGTATCTTTCTACGACTAAGACAAAGAGATCCTGCCTGCCCCGGTGGCAGGCAGGGGAATGAAAAGCGGGTAAGTTACACTTACAGAAAGGATTGGGTACGCAATGCACAAAAGAAAGATAAAAGTCAATCCGATGGATCAGGCACTTCAGATTCTGATCTATCTGATCATTATTGCACTCTGTCTGATCATTCTGCTCCCCTGCCTGAACGTAGTGACGCTGGCATTCAACGATGGAGCGGATGCAGCGAGGGGTGGCGTATGGTTCTGGCCGAGACAGTTCACCATGGATAACTTCAAAGAAGTATTCAAAGACGGAAGTATTACCACAGCTTATGTGATTACGATCGCAAGAACTGTAATCGGAACGTTTTTAAGCTTAATGGTAACTACTCTGGCAGGTTATGCACTGAAACAGGAAGATCTGCCGGGAAGAAAGATCATCACCATGCTGATCACATTTACCATGCTGTTCGGTGGTGGTATGATCCCTACCTATATTCAGTACAAAAACTTACACCTGTTAAACTCTTTCTGGGTTTACGTGGTTCCGAGTCTGGTGAGCGTTACCTATCTGTTGATGGTACGAACCTTCTTCGAAGGAATCCCGGACAGCCTGGAAGAGTCAGCCAAACTGGACGGCTGCGGATTCTTTCAGACTTACCTGAAAATCATGCTTCCGTTAAGTAAACCGGTAATCGCCGTAGTTGGACTGTATACCGCAGTAAACCACTGGAACGACTGGTTTGCAGGAGCATTCTATGTCAACGATACGAAACTGTGGCCGGTACAGACCGTCCTGCAGCAGATGTTGACAAAAGCAATGAATTCACAGCAGGAAGTAACTTCTGTTGCACAGGCACTGGCACATAACACCGTGTCCGTAACATCCGATTCTTTGAAGATGGCAGCAGTTGTTGTTACAACCGTTCCGATCCTTTGCGTATACCCGTTCGTACAGAAATATTTCGCACAGGGCGCAATGATCGGTGCAGTAAAAGGTTAAGTAAAATATAAAAGGTTCTTTGCCTCGTTCAGCATTTATATAGAGATGAATCTATGAGCGATGCGGGGAACCTTTTTCTATGAAAATAAAGTTGAAAATTACTGTTTCTGGAAAATTCAGAAAAGCAGATGGAATAGATAAAAATGCGATAAATATAAAAAGTACACCACATGGTGACAGAGAATCATGATACAATGAGTGTTAGATTCAAGGAACAAAACGGGCTGCGGAAAATTCCGGGCACAAAAGAGAGGGAGAAGGTATGAACGCGAAAAAGTGGGATGTTTATGTATACGGCGATGTCAATATTGATATCGTGATCCCGGGTGTGGAAAAGTTTCCGGAACCGGGGCAGGAAGACGAAGTTTCCGTGATGGAGACCTTTGTCGGCGGCGGTGCCGCATTATTTACCCTGGGTGTCGGCAAACTGGGACTCCACCCGGTGTTTCAGGGGGAAGTAGGAGATGACTGTTATGGCGAACTGATCCGGAACAAATTCCGGGAAAGCCATGTAGACGATTCTCTGCTGACGGTAAGCAAAGAGTTAAAGACGGGGATTTCGTTAAGCTTTACAAATGAAAAAGACCGTTCCTTCTTAACCTACCGGGGAACCAACGAAAAAATCAGTATTTCCAACGTAGATGTGGAAAAAGTGAAAGAAGCCGCACATATCCATGTGACCGGCTATGCGGGATCTATTAATCACAACGAATACCTGGAACTGCTAAAGAAGATCAAGACAGAGACACAGGCAACCGTATCGTTCGATGTTGGCTGGGACTCCACCGGAGAGTGGAAATCGGAGATCCGCGATCTCTTCCCGTACATCGATGTGCTGTTTATGAATGAGACAGAAGCAGAACATTACGGAAGAAAAGAGAGCGCCGAGAAAGCCGCACGGGAATTTGCCAAAACCGCAGGTATGGCAGTCATCAAGATGGGAAAAAAGGGTTCCATCGCAGTGAAAAACGGCAAACTGTATCAGGCAGCGCCGTACACCGTGGAGGCGGTAGACACCACAGGAGCCGGAGACTCCTTTAATGCCGGATTTGTCTACGGATTCCTGAGAGGAAAATCCATGGAAGAATGTCTGAGATGCGGAAACGGATGCGGAGCACTCTCCGTAACCGCACTGGGCGGCAATACCGGATTTCCGACAGAAGAGAAACTGGAAACATTTATCAAAAGTTACGAAGCATAAAAAGAGATACTAAGGAGACAACAAGGAGGAAGAAAACATGAAAATCGCAGTGATCGGAGGAGCAGGAGTACGAACCGTCATCTTTATCAACGGACTGTTAAAGAGATACAAAAAACTTCATATCGACGAAGTGGTACTTTATGATATCCAGGAAGAAAAACAGAAAATCATTGAAAAGTTATGTAAACATGTAGTGGAGAGAAACCATGAGGAACTGAAAGTATGGGCGGTATCCGATCCGGTGGAAGCTATCACAGGTGCAGATTATATTGTAACCACTCTGCGTGTCGGCGGAGATCACTCCCGTGTGGTAGATGAGACCATCGCTCTGGATCTGGGCGTGATAGGACAGGAGACTACCGGTGTCGGTGGATTTTCCATGGCAGTCCGTACGATCCCGGTTCTGATCGAATACTGTGAACTGATTAAAAAATACGCACCGGACGCATGGATCTTCAACTTTACCAATCCGTCCGGTCTGGTAACCCAGGCACTGCGAAGCGCAGGATATGACAAGATCATCGGTATCTGCGATGCACCGAGCAGCACGAAGTTCCGTATGGCACACGATCTGGGTGTGGAAGAAGACAATCTGTATGTGGAATTCTTCGGATTAAACCACCTGTCCTGGATCCGCAGCGTGAAGAAAAAAGGCGAGGAAATCTTACCGGAACTGCTGGCAGACGATGCATTTTTACAGGGCGTACAGGAATTCTCCATGTTTGATCCGGAACTGCTTCGTTCCATCGGATTCTTACCAAACGAATATCTGTATTATTATTATCACAGAGAAAAAGCACTGGAAAACATCCAAAAATCAGGTGCAACCAGAGGAAAGACGATCGAGAACGTCAACATTCACATGATGGATGAACTGAAACATATGGACATCGACGCAGATCCGGAAGGTGCATTACAGATCTTCCTGTATTATATGCAGGTTCGTGAGAACTCCTACATGAGCATCGAGTCCGGACTGGCAAAACGTCCGCTGCTGGAAAAAGGTCAGCTGGAAGTACCGGACGGCATGGGATATGCAGGCGTTATGCTGGACTGCATCGAAGGTATGCAGAGCGAAGAAGGAAAATACCTGGTACTGTCCGTAGAAAATAACGGAAGCATCCCGGGACTGGCAGACGAAGATGTTATCGAGACCACCTGTCTGGTATCCAAAGACGGCATCCGGCCGGTCAAAGTAGAAGAAGTGCCGGAACACTGCTATCTGCTGATCCGTCTGATTAAGATGTACGAAAAACTGACCGTTGAGGCAGTAAAGAATCATTCCAAAGAAACCGCTGTACAGGCATTGATGTTACATCCGTTGGTAAATTCGTATTCTCTGGCAAAACAGCTGGTAGACAAATACGACGAAGTGTACGGTGGAATCTTTCACTGATGTTGATAAAGTTTTCCCCTGTATAACCGGGAAACTGTGTGGATATACAGGGGGAAAAAGTATGTGGGATGTGGATAAGATGAAGATCAGATGGACAAATCAGGCAGAAGAAGCGCAGACAGAAGTTTTTTTCGAGAAAGGAACGGCGACACCGGAAAATTTTCGGAGACTTGGGAAAAAACGGGGCGGTGACTGCCGGATCGCAGTAAAAAGAGAAGGATTTTCCGAGGAGGAATGGGTACAGATGCTGTGCAATGGGGTGTGCAGTCTGTACGACGGTGCATATCAGTTTTCCCGCAGTGGGGTGAAGATGCTGGGAAAACAGAACGTATACGAAAACAGGGATGTACTGTGTGATTACGGGGACACCTGTTATACGTTTGTATTGGAAGGCACAGCGCAGGAGATAGAAGCGCTGGAGCGTGGGGAATTATTGGGACGTTGTAAAGGATATGCCCGGACGCTTGGAAATCTGCCGAATAACTATCTGCATACAGAAGATCTGGCATCTTATGCACAGACGCTGGCACAGGAGCTGGGAATCAGCTGTGAGATCTATGGGGATCAGAAGCTGGAAGAGCTTGGATGCGGCGCTCTTTTAGCAGTCAATCAGGGAAGCCGCAGAGAGGCTGCCATGGTGGTACTTCGCTATGAAGGGGCACCGGGGACCGACTGGACGGCGCTGGTTGGCAAAGGACTGATGTTTGATGCCGGGGGGTATCATCTGAAGTCTATCGATGGCATGAACGGAATGAAATACGATATGTGCGGGGCAGCGGAAATGATGGAGATGCTGGAGTATCTTGTCACACAGAAGGTCGAAAAAAATGTAATGGCAGTGCTGATGCTCGCAGAAAATGTGATCAGCCCGGATGCGGTAAAAATGGGCGATGTGATCACAACCCTGGCAGGAAAGACAGTGGAAGTCTATAACACCGATGCGGAGGGAAGGCTGGTTTTGTGTGACGGTATCACGTTTGCGCAGCGTATGGGGGCGCGCACCGTGATCGACCTTGCCACCCTGACGTATTCGGCACAGAGTGCCCTGGGAGATCAGGTGGTGGCGCTGTTTGGCAATGACCGGGAAGTGCTTCGCAGCTGGGAAGAAACAGCGGAGCAGACCGGAGAATATTACTGGCAACTGCCGATGGGACCGATCTATCACAGGATGATCGAGTGGTCGATCTGCGCGGATTTTGCCAATTATGCGCCGGGAAGAGGTGCAGGCGCCAGTGTGGCAGCGTGTTTCCTGGAAAACTTTGTGGAAGAGGGAACCCAGTGGATCCACCTCGATATGGTGGGACCGTCGGTGGTGCGAAAAGAGACCGATGAGATGGCAGAGGGAGCCAGCGGCGCATGTATGAGTACCCTGGCGGCTTATTTGACAAGATAACAATACACGGACGGAGAAATTACGAAAACAGAGAGAAGGGAAGTAGCATTTCACAGGCGGGGGATGTTACGGATGGAAGAAACAATGAATTTTACATTTGATGGAAATATCTCCAGAGAAGTTCTGGAAAATTACCTGTCCCGGAGTGTGACGGCAGCAGGTTTATATGAGAGCAAAACACTGGAAGATGATCTGCGTGCGATCCGGGAGATGGGCGTAAAATTTCTCGGAAGAGCATCAGGCATCTGGTATATGACAATGGATGACGAGGAGCATTTTCGACTGTCAAAGGAATTGGCAGACGAAGTGCATGCACAGGATCCGGAAGTCATCCTGCAGTCCTGCGTTTTCGAGTGGATCACACGGCGGATGGAGACCGTAGAGATCCCGGACTATGTGTTTGAGGCATTCGGTATGGAACCGGAACATCGGTGTTTCCGTCTGGACGATGCGTTGTTTACGGATGAGTCCAGCGGATATACCAGCAGAAGAGACGATCCGGCAAAAGACGGCGGTATCCCGGATCTGTCCCGGCAGGAGGCAAGACTGTGGTTTTACTACCGGGCAACCCGCTACATTGACTGCGGCTATGAGGCACTGCATATGGGACAGGTACATCTGTACACCGCAAATGACAAGGGAATGGCAAAGACCGCAGAGCTGTTCGGCATGATCCGCGCGTACGCAAGGATTCACGGAAGACGCCATAAGATCCTGCTGGACGCACATACGCATGGGGTAAATATCCGTGGAAAACTGCTGTTTGACTACCATGCGATGCCATTTACCCGTATGCCGCTTTTGGAAGTGCCGGGAGAAGAACTGGTACTGGTGCGTGAGGGTTACAGCGAAGGCGGAGAAAATCCAAACGGATGGTCGGCAAAAACCATGCCGTATCTGATGGAATACGACAACTGGGGCGGACTGGTCGTTGATGACCGGGAAAAGATTCCGAGAGAGGAACTGGCATGGAGAGACTGGTGGGGCTACGATCAGATCGCCTGGTTTGCTAACCAGCCGGAGGCAAGCCGGAATCATTTCCTGGAATATACCTACAAATGGACAGAGATCAACAATCCAAATGCATACTTTGAACTGCCGTTTCGCCGGATGATCCACAACGCGGAAGTGTTCATGAAACGCGGAGATAACGGGGAGATGGATGCGCAGGATTTTTATCAGATCAACACGAAAAGCGCAGCCTGCCCGATGGGATTTGACCAGGAAGAGACTGCAAAACGCCTGTGGGCGACCGGACATAGCCTGCGTGAACAGGCAGCCAATCCGGAGATGCTGATCCGTTATGGTGCGGAAAATGTCTACGACGAAGAAACCGGCATGAAACTCCCGGAAAAGATCGTTGTCTATGGAAGTTTCCAGTCACACGTCGGAGCCGTAAAAAACGATTCCAACAGCGAACTGACCAGAATGTACTATATCGGGGACAACACCTATACGCTTTCTGTTGTCATCCCGTTTGCGGGAACTTACGATTATTCCGTGGCAACCTACGGAACGTTATCCGCAACCTACCAGTCCGACGGATACCCGAGAAGCGGTTCCTCGAACAAGGCGCATTTTACCACACAGAAGGACAATATGGTGGTACGGTTCCGGTATCAGTTTATAACCAATAAAGTGACAGTCGAGATGTTTGAATAAAGAAAAGACCCGGGTGAGGGATGTCGATGAAAAAGCGACGCCCCTCACCCGTTTTGTCTTGGCGCTAATTGGATTTTGGTCGAAAGTTGGAAAGTACTTTCTGGTCAATTGCAAAATACAAATATGCAAAACCGACAAATATAGACATAATGCTACAAAAATACACAAAAAAGAAAGAAAAATTTGTGTAAAATTAATAAAAACTATTGAAAAATGTAAGATCATTGTGTATTATGAAACTACAAACAAAAGAGGAGACAGGAAGAAGGAACTAATAATAACGAAGGAGGTGGTATCGTGGATAGGAGGGACCATGATCGATGCCAAGAACTTTACGTGAAATATAGAGAGTTTATGTATTGGTACGTGAAAAAACATTTTCCGGATTTGCCAGAAGAAGACATTCGTGATATTCTACAAGAGGTGTGGACATCATTATTGAATGCGATCGACAAGTTATATGATAAGGGCGATGAAGGTCAGTTTGCCTGGTTGATCAAGGTGACTCAAACCAAGGTAATCGATTACTACCGCTCCCAGAGGAAAACAGAAGAACTGGGAGAAAAGATTGGCCTTGCTTTACAGGAACAGAAAGAGGGATGTTCCGTGCAGGACACAGTAATCGCGAGAATGATTGCAATGGAACTGGTAGAAGGACTGACAGAGAAAGAGCGGAGAGTCCTTTCCATCGAATATTTCTCGGATACGAACGATGAAGTCTCGAATGCCTTCAAATGCAGACGAAGCCGTCTGAGAAGAAAAATCGAGGAAAGTTTTGGAGTATTCAGAAAGAAACGATAGGAATCTATCAGTATCATGTATTCGGATGATGTTATTCACTTCACCGTGAAATGGCTTCCGCAAGGAAGCTGAGAAAGGATATTCGATGAAGAAAAAAGATAAAATATATGACAGTCCGGAATACAAGCAGATCAGAGAACATCTTCCTGAAATTTTAAAAGAAATGGAACGTGACAAGGGTCTGAAACAATATCAGATGCCGGAAGGCTGGAACGAAGACTTCGAACGCATCTACCAGGCAGAACACCGCAAAGAACGAATCCGCAACCGCATTCTTGCTGGCGCATGTGCAGCGATCATTCTTGGCATTGGAGCCGTTCATGTGGGAGAACGTCTGGAGCTGACTTCGATGGTGCAGGCGGATGATATTGGGAAGACTACGGAAAATGGGTTTGAGGATGATGATTACACATATAGTACATATGGAAACGTAAGTGAAGATGACAGCTATGTGGTGGCAGACGATGGTAATGATGTGAACTTTGCATGTACCAATGTGAAAGAGTTATATGCTCAGATTAAGCAGGAAACGAAAGCTCCAATATTTATATTAAATAGTATTTCAGATGAATATTCTGTTGAAAGTGCTTTTTATAGTAAAATTCATAGAATTTTTAGCTATCGATTAGAGAATGGTGATCAGTATTTATATGTAAGTCAGCAAAAGCAGGTAGACGAAACAGGAAAAGGAACTGTGAATGATTATAAAGAAAAAAGCGTATATATAGATGGATTAGGGATTAATGTGGATATATATAGAAGTGCACAGGATAATAGTCTAAAATGTGATATAGTTTATGATAATGAAATATTGGTAGTAGTAGCAAATATGGAACTAGAAGAATATGAAAAAGTTATAACTAGTGTGGAATATCATTAGATGAGGTAGAAATATGAAAAAATATATTGCCATATTATTAAGTGGAATTTTGATTTTAGCACAGGGAGTAGTGACTTTTGCAGAAGATAATGTTGGAAACAAACAACAGTATGAAATGGTAGAAACAGAAGATTGGGTGCCAGTGGAAACATCAAGTGAAACAGAAGTAACACCGTACACGCTTTATATAGCGGATATTCTTACATCTATCGTGAAAGTAAGTTCTACACAAGTTAGTATATATGCAGAAACAGTATGTAGCCAAAAAGTCAAATCAATAAAGGTTACATATATATTACAAAAGTGGAACGGAAGTAAATGGGTGGATATTGTGTCACGGACTGCAACTGCATATGATGTGTCCAGCACGCATAAAAGCTATACGATTTCTGGATTGGGTACAGGACGATATCGTTGCAAAGCGAGTGCTGTTGCAACCGGTTACAATGGCTATGCGGAAGGATTAGCAGGTTATAGTGCTAGTATTAGTTTATGATGTTTGATAAAATCCCCTCCCTTCAGGACTCCATCCTGGGTAGGTGGTTTTATACCCTTACTCCCCAACTAATTTGTCTTTCATAAAAGCAGTGCAGTAAGGGTTACAGCCATTGCAGAGGAACCTGAGGCAACCGCATCCGCCGAAGTTCCCTGTGATGGCTGTGTTTATATTTTATCCAAATACGAAAAAACAGTGGCAAAGATCTGAAAAATGGTCTTTGCCACTGTTTTTTAATGTTTCGAATCGCCCGCAGTCTCATCCGTCCGGTACTGATCGAAGATCCCGCGTACTGCCTGGTGCAGATGCGGTTTGAGTTCTTCAAGACCTACTGGCTGCTGGTAGAGGATCGCGTTGTAGCTGGTTCCGTTGACAAGTTCGAGGATCAGATACATCATAAGCTCCGGGGAATGATAGGTATGATTGGCATTTTGCAGCATCTTATCATAGAGGGTATGAATGGACGGAGTGTCCTCACTCGGTGTGAAGAACAGAGAATTCTTGAAAAATCCCCAGCTCAGATGCTTGGACAAAAGCCGTACCAGATTCAGATTGGATGCCAGCTGATCGAGAATATCATCCATGATAAAGATCACCTGATCCTCAAAATCTTGAATCTCCGGATGCTTTTGCAGTGCCAGATAGGAAGTCTGAAATACCTGGCTTGCCTTGTGGGCGATCAGGTGATTGCGGATATCGTATTTATCTTTGAAATAAAGATAAAACGTTCCTTTGGCAACACCTGCATTTTTTACAATATCTGCAATGGAAGTTTTATTGAATCCATTGTCTATAAAAAGAGAGAAAGCGGAATCCAGCAGGGATTCCCTTTTTTGTTGTTTGTTGTGATCGACTTTTCCCATACCGGGATCAGCCCCCTTCCTGTCGTTGTTTCCCATATTATAAGGAAATATCCACAAAAAAGTCAAATGAAAATTGGTCATTTTTATATTTTCGGAAAGTTGCATAAAATATAAAATGACTTTTGGTCAACTTTTCACGGAATAAATATTGACTAAAAGTCATTTTTAAGGTATAACAATAAATGACCAAAGGTCAGTAAAACGACCGGCGGAAATATGATAAGAGAAGTTAAGGGAGGAACATGATATGGAGAAGCTGGGAAGGAAGATCGTCAAGTTTCGGATTCCGATATTTATCATCGGATTGCTGTTGCTGATTCCATCCGTCTTTGGATATATCAACACAAGAGTCAATTACGACGTACTTTATTATCTGCCGGATTCTATTGAGACGATGCAGGGTCAGGATATCCTGGTAGATGAATTTGGAACAGGAGCCTATTCGATGTTTATCTGTGAGGGCATGGAAAACAAAGATGTGGCGAAGTTAAAAGAACAGATTGAAGATGTGGAACATGTCAGCAAGGTTGTCTGGTATGACAGTTTCGCAGACATCAGTATCCCGATGGAGATGCTGCCGGAGGATATCCGGGACGCCTTTAATGCGGACGATTCCACGATGATGTTTATCATCTTTGATACGACAACATCCGCCGATGAGACGATGGATGCGATCGAGGACATCCGTGCACTGGCAGGAAAACAGTGTTTCTTAAGCGGTATGTCAGCTATCGTTACCGACACCAAGAACCTGGCAGAGTCCGAGGTTGCGATCTATGTACTGATCGCGGTTGTCCTCTCCTGTATCGTTCTGGCACTGACGATGGAATCTTATCTGATCCCGGTATTTTTCCTGTTGAGTATCGGTATGGCGATCATCTATAACATGGGAAGTAATATTTTCATGGGACAGATTTCCTACATCACGAAAGCGCTGAGTGCAGTCCTTCAGCTGGGTGTTACGATGGACTACTCGATCTTCCTGTGGCACAGCTATCAGGAACAGAGAGAAAAAGGCGAAGAGGATCATAAAGAGGCGATGGCAAAGGCGATCGCAGCTACGATCAAATCCGTAGTCGGAAGCTCGATCACAACGATCGCCGGATTTATCGCGCTGTGCTTTATGAGTTTTACCCTGGGCCTTGACCTTGGTATCGTCATGACCAAAGGTGTTGTCTTCGGCGTGATCTGCTGTGTTACCGTACTTCCGTCGATGATCATGATCTTCGACAATGCACTGGAGAAAACGAAACACCGTCAGCTGATCCCGGATTTTCCGAAGATTTCTGATTTTGTGGTAAAACACCATGTGATTTTTGCAGTCTTGTTTGTGGTATTATTTATTCCATTTGCTTATTTCCAGGCACATGCAAGCGTGTACTACAACCTGGATGCTAGCCTTCCGGATAATCTGCCGAGTGTGCAGGCAAATACCAAACTGTCCGAAGAATATGATATGGGTGCAGCACATATGATCCTGCTGGATAAGGATCTGGATGCCAAACAGAAATACAACATGATCGCCGATATCGAAAAAGTAGACGGCGTGAAACAGGTACTCGGTCTGGAGAGCATCATCGGACCGGCATTTCCGGAGAGTATGATCCCGGACGATGTGAAAGAAATCCTGGAGAGTGATAACTACGAACTGATGCTGATCATGAACGAATACGCGGTAGCATCCGATGAGGTCAACAGTCAGCTGAGTGAGATCAACACGATCCTGAAACAGTACGATCCGACCGGTATGCTGGTAGGGGAAGCACCGTGTACGAAGGATCTGATCGAGATCACCGACCACGACTTTGCAGTTGTCAGCGCGGTATCGATCCTGGCAGTATTCTTTATTATTTTCTTTGTATTTAAATCGATCTCCCTTCCGGTGATCTTGGTTATGGTCATCGAGGGTGCGATCTTTATCAACATGGGTATCCCGTTCCTGACGGGAACCAAACTTCCGTTCATCGCTTCCATCGTTATCGGAACGATCCAGCTAGGCGCGACCGTCGATTACGCGATTCTGATCACCAGCCGTTACGAGAAGGAGCGTGGAGGAGGAAAGAGCAAGAAAGAAGCAATCCAGATCGCGCACAAGACCAGCATCCGACCAGTCATGGTATCGGCGTTCAGTTTCTTCGCCGCAACTTTCGGTGTTGGTATGTATTCCCAGATCGATATGATCAGTTCTCTGTGTCTGCTGATGGCAAGGGGCGCGCTGATCAGTATGTGTGCAGTATTATTATTCCTGCCAGCAATGTTCTGGCTGTTTGATGGAATTATTTGTAAAACGAGTCTGAATTTCAGACGGAAACATTAGGAGGAGATCGTTATGAAGAGAAAATATGTACAGGCAATGATGACAGGTATGGCAGCGATGCTGGCAGTAACCGTTCCGGTGACGACTGTTGCCGCAGCGACTCCGGAGAAAGAGCAGACCGTCTATGTCAATGCCGATCAGAATGGAAATGTAGAGAAAGTGATCGTAAGCAACTGGCTGAAAAATGCAGACAAAGAAAGCACGGTGGAAGATAACAGCGAACTGAACAATATCACCAACGTAAAGGGTGAGGAAAGCTATACCCAGGGAAGCGACGGCAAACTGATGTGGGCAGCAGATGGAAATGACATTTACTATCAGGGAGAAACCAGCAAGGAACTGCCGGTATCCGTAAAAATGACCTACTTCCTGGACGGCAAGGAAATCAGTGCCGCAGATCTGGCAGGAAAGAGCGGAAAAGTAAAGATCCGTATCGATTACACGAACAATTCTTCCCGGACCGCGAAGATCAACGGCAAGAAAGAGACTATTTACACGCCGTTTATGATGGCAACCGGCATGATTCTTCCGACGGATACCTTTACGAATGTAGAAGTAACCAACGGTAAAGTGATCTCCGATGGAAATAATAACATCGTCCTGGGTATCGGCTTCCCGGGACTGTATGACAGCCTGAAACTGGGTGACCTGAATTCCTTCAAGGACAAAGAAAGTCCGGATTATGTAGAGATCACCGCAGATGTGGAAGATTTCTCCCTGGCACTGACCGCTACGGTAGCAACCACCGGTACCTTAAAGGAACTGGGACTGAGCGATATCGATGATCTGGATGATTTGCAGGATAGCCTCGATAAACTGACCGAATCCTCCACCGCACTGGTAGAAGGAAGCCGCGCACTGCAGGAAGGCATCCAGGAACTGGACAGCTCCGCAGATACCTTTGTGGACGGTCTGAACAGCGCAGATGACGGTGCAGGACAGTTAAAAGACGGTATCGATACGATGAACAACAGCAAAGGCAGCCTGATCTCCGGTATCAATCAGCTGGTAGCCGGCATGGAAAGCCTGGGAAGCGGCGCAGGAAGTTTACAGAGTGGTGTAAAATCCTACACTGACGGAACCGAGCAGCTGAACGCCGGTATCGCACAGGTCAACAGCGGTGCGAAACAGTTAAATGCAGGAATCAGCCAGTTAAATGAGAAGAAAGCAACGCTTACCGCAGGTGTTGCACAGCTTTCCGAGGGCGGAAAACAGTTGGAGAGCGGAGCAGCCAGTCTGCAGTCCGGTCTGGTGGCTTACACCGGCGGAGCAGAGCAGCTGGGTACAGGAATCCATACATTATATGATACGATGGAAGACAAACTCGGCAATGTCGGAGAACTTCCGGGTGCGGTAAGCGGACTCATGGACGGATGCAAGAAACTGAGCGCAGGAGCAGCAGCGCTGCAGGCAGGAGCAGATCAGGCAGCAGCCAGTGCTTCGAAACTGAACGATGCCGTGACAGCACTCAGCGGAGCAGTGACCGGAACCAAAGCAGCCGTATCGGCAGCACAGAGCGCTGTATCAGCACCACAGGTTGTAACAGATGTGACAAAAGCAAGTGAAGCAGCCAGCGCAGAGGCAACGACAAAAGCAAAAGAGGCAGTGGCAGCAGAAAATGAAAAAGTAAATGAAGCAGCCAGCACACAGGCAACAGAAAAGCAGAGAGCCAATGTGGAAGCTGCTCTGAAAGCTGCAGGTGTGGATGAAGCCACAAGACAGGCAGTGTTAAATAATCTGGCAGGTATTCAGGTCAATGTGGGCGTACAGACCAGTCCGGAAGTCAGCGTCCAGGTGGATGCATCCAAGGTAAGCACTTCCATCAGCCAGGAGACGAAGACCACACTTGCAGGTGTTCAGGAGAACCTGAAGAAAGTAGAATCCGGTCTTGCCGGTGTCAGTATGACAGAAACCGAAGAACAGATGCAGTCATTGAAAAACGGAGCAGACACCGTGGCAGCAGGAACCGCAAATCTTGCCAAGAGTGCGGCAGCACTTGGCGATGCCGTAGAACCGCTGACGACATTCTCAACGATGGCACAGACCATGCTGGGAGCTGTAAATCAGCTGAAGGAAGCCAGTGATACACTGACTGCCAATGATATCACGCTGAATACCGGAGCAGCAGCTCTGGCAGAGGGAACGAAATCTCTGAACAGCGGACTGACCACCCTGGCATCCGGCGCATCTGCCCTCAGTGACGGTGTCACACAGCTGGCACAGGGATCCGCATCCCTGACACAGGGAACCGAAACCCTGAAAAAAGGATCGGACACCCTGATCGCAAACAACAGCACCCTGAAAGACGGAACAGCAAAACTGGTAGCAGGAAGCAGCGCCCTGATCGTCGGCGGCAAAGCTTTACAGTCCGGTGGAAATACGTTAAGCGCAGGTATCCAGAAACTTGCAGACGGCGCCGCACAGCTGAAATCCGGAACCAGTCAGCTGGCAGACGGCGGCAAAAAATTAAAAGAAGGGACCACGAAACTTGCAGACGGCTCCACAGAACTTGCAGACGGTATGGAGGAATTTGACGAGGAAGGTATCCAGAAGATCTCAGATCTGGCAGGAGATAACCTGACTGCCCTGATGGATCGTCTGGACGCGGTGACAGAAGCCGACAAAGACTACACCGCATTCGACGGCTGGAAGAAAGATGCAGACGGCAGCGTAAAATTCATTATCGAGACAGCTGCAATCAAGTAATTGCTTTCGAAAAAAGCAGGGGAAACTGTTTACAAAAGATAATATCAGGACCGGAAGAGATTCCGGTCCTGATATTATCATATCGGAACTTCGATTTGTGGGATAAATCAAAGAAAACTGGAAATCCTAGTTTTTAGCTAGTCTTTTCAAAAATTTCAAAGAATTTTTATTGATTTTGTGTCGCAAATATGTATAATTAGGGATAAAGAGAGTTGCTATGGGCGACTGTCTTTGAGGGATACCAGAAACCTGCATTTGCAGGAGGTTATCATATTATGAAAGAAAGAGGTTAATGTAAAATGGCAGAAATTAATTTAAGTAAGTATGGCATTACCGGAACTACAGAGGTTGTTTACAATCCTTCTTATGAAATGTTATTTGAAGAAGAAACAAAATCTACACTGGAAGGTTTTGAAAAAGGACAGGAAAGTGAACTGGGAGCAGTTAACGTTATGACTGGTGTTTACACCGGACGTTCTCCTAAAGATAAGTTCATCGTAATGGACGAAAACTCCAAAGATACTGTTTGGTGGACTTCTGACGAATATAAGAACGATAACCACCCGGCAACACAGGAAGCATGGAGCGCAGTAAAAGAGTTGGCTCTGAAAGAACTGTCCAACAAGAAATTGTTCGTTGTAGATGCATTCTGTGGTGCAAACAAAGACACCCGTATGGCTATCCGTTTCATCGTAGAAGTAGCATGGCAGGCACATTTCGTAACTAACATGTTCATCAAACCTACAGAAGAAGAACTGAAAGACTTCGAACCGGATTTCATCGTATACAACGCTTCCAAAGCAAAAGTTGAAAATTACAAAGAGCTGGGTCTGAACTCTGAAACAGCTGTTATGTTCAACATCACAAGCCGTGAGCAGGTTATCGTAAATACATGGTACGGCGGAGAAATGAAAAAAGGTATGTTCTCTATGATGAACTACTATCTGCCACTGAAAGGCATCGCTTCCATGCACTGCTCCGCAAACACAGACATGAACGGCGAAAACACAGCAATCTTCTTCGGTCTGTCCGGAACAGGTAAAACTACACTGTCTACAGACCCGAAACGTCTGCTGATCGGTGATGACGAGCACGGCTGGGATGACAACGGCGTATTCAACTTCGAAGGTGGATGCTACGCAAAAGTTATCAACCTGGATGCTGAATCTGAACCAGACATCTACAACGCAATCAAACGTAACGCACTGTTAGAGAACGTTACTCTGGATGAGAACGGAAAAATCGACTTCGCTGATAAGAGCGTAACAGAGAACACCCGTGTATCTTACCCGATCGATCATATTGAAAAAATCGTTCGCCCGATTTCCGCAGCTCCGGCAGCTAAGAACGTAATCTTCCTGTCCGCAGATGCATTCGGCGTACTGCCTCCAGTATCTATCCTGACAGAAGCTCAGACACAGTATTACTTCCTGTCTGGTTTCACAGCTAAACTGGCTGGTACAGAACGTGGAATTACAGAACCGACTCCTACTTTCTCCGCTTGCTTCGGCCAGGCATTCCTGGAACTGCATCCTACAAAATATGCAGAAGAGCTGGTTAAGAAAATGGAAAAGAGCGGTGCAAAAGCATACCTGGTTAACACAGGTTGGAATGGTACCGGAAAACGTATCTCCATCAAAGATACCCGTGGTATCATCGATGCTATCCTGAACGGAGATATCAAAACAGCTCCTACAAAAACTATTCCTTACTTCAACTTTGAAGTTCCGACAGAACTGCCGGGCGTAGACAGCGGAATCCTGGATCCTCGCGATACTTACGCAGATGCAGCTCAGTGGGAAGAGAAAGCGAAAGATCTGGCTGACAGATTCATCAAGAACTTCGCTAAATACGAAGGAAATGAAGCTGGTAAAGCTCTGGTAGCAGCTGGTCCTCAGAAATAATTAAAAAATATAAAGTGTTCAAACGATAAAAGAACTGCCGCTATCCGAAGTGATTCGGATGCGGCAGTTTTTGCACTGTAGAAATATGGTAAAAGAAAATGAGTGACAGAATATCGGACTTTGCATATCGATATTCTGCCACTTATTTTATGCGGGCAACGAGTCAAAGTCCGTGCTTGCACGAGACCTTGACGACTGCCGCGATAATCAAAATTAAGACCGCAGATATTTGATACAGGAAAGCGCGGCCTTCGCTCCTTCACCGACTGCAACAGAAACCTGCAGGATCCCGCCGATACAGTCTCCTGCGGCGAAGACGCCAGGGAGACCGGTATCCATCTGTTCGTTGACGATGATCCGCTCATCCTCAAGCCGGATACCAAGTTTCCGTGCGAGATCGCTACCCTTTGCAGTGCCGAGCGCCATGAAAAGGCATGCCGGGTGAAGCTGTGTGCCGTCTTCGAGACAGACCGCCTCCAGTGCATCCGTACCAGTGAGTTCCAGAACCGGTGTCTGGATGATCGTAACTTTCGGTGGAAAGTCAACTGAAGGTTCCAGTCCATTGGTCAGCAGTGTGACGGAGCCGACAACCGGAAGAAGTTCCTGGACTTCATGGAGGGCGTACTCGCCATTTCCAAGGACGGCGACAGATTCGCCGCGGTAGAGAAAAGCATCGCAGACGGCACAGTAGCTGACACCATGCCCCTCGAGTTTGGCGAGATTCTTGATTTTCAATGTTTTTCGGGAAGTTCCGGTGGTGAGAATGATGGCGCGGGCTTCGATCTGCGTGGAAGCGGTAGAAACCAGATAGTTGCCGTTCCAGCTGATCCCAACTACCTCATCCTGCAAAAGCGTACCGCCGAGATCCTGTACCTGTTTTCTTCCGTTTTCAATCAGTTCATGACCGGAGAGGGGATGATCCAGTCCGAAATAATTTTCAATTTTTTCTGCTTTTTCCAGAGCACCGTTATCTTTTCCAATGACGGTAGTGGAAAATCCACCCCGGAGAATATAAAGAGCGGCGGACAGACCAGCCGGTCCGCTGCCGATGATGACAACATCCTGCATAAAGATTACCTCCTTGTAGGAATCGTGATTCCTGTTCGTTGTTTACTGTCAGTATAGGCAAAAATGGAGAAAAAAGCAAAGAAATCGTCTGTGACATGGTCACACAGAACGCAAAATGCAGTTACCGTTCTCTGATAATCCCCCCGAAGCGTGTTACCGGGTACGAAGTGAACAGGAATCTTGCAAGTTTGTGAATTTCGTACTATGATGGTGCAGAAAGAAAAATACTGTAGAAGAGACAGAAAGAGGACATGCATATGAGAACAGAACGTTTATTTTATAAAGATTCCCATCAGACCACCTGCCAGGCGAAAGTGCTGGAGTGCAGAGAGGTGAAGAAAGGATATGAGATCCTTCTGGATCAGACTGTATTTTACCCGGAAGGGGGCGGACAGCCATGTGACATCGGAATCATGAACCAGGTGGAAGTTACCGATGTACAGGAAAAAGACGGAGAAATCTGGCATCGGACACGGGAAGCGATCCCTGAGGGAACAGAAGTGAACTGTAAGATCGACTGGGAGCGCAGATTTGACCTGATGCAGCAGCACTCCGGTGAGCACCTGATCAGCGGACTGATCCACGAAAAATACGGCTATAACAACGTGGGATTTCATATAGGAAGCGAGACAGTCACGCTGGATGTGGACGGCGAAGTGCCGGAAGAGTTCCTGAAAGAGATTGAGGCAAGGGCAAATCAGTATGTGTGGGAGAATCATCCGGTTGAGATCACCCATCCGTCAGAGGAAGAACGGAAGACACTGCCTTACAGAAGTAAGAAAGAGCTGACCGGTGATGTGCGGATCGTAACCTGGCCGGGTATGGATATCTGTGCCTGCTGTGGTGTCCATGTGGACTTTTCCGGAGAGATCGGACAGATTACCCTGGTATCTGCGCAGAAGTTCAAGGGCGGTATGCGTATTGAGATGCTCTGCGGAAAACGGGCATTGGAGTATACCAATCAGTTAAAAGAACAGAACCGAAGGATTTCCCAGCTGTTGTCCGCAAAATGGAACGATACCGCAGATGCAGTGGAAAAATTACAGAAAGAATATCAGCAGTTAAAGTTCCGCATGGTAGGAATGGAACTGAAAAAGATCGAGACGATCGCAGCACAGACCGCAGGATGCGGCGATCAGCTGTTGTTCGAGGAGGATATGTCACCGGACAGCGTAAGAAAGCTGGCTTCGGATGTGATGGAAAGCTGTGGCGGCCGCTGCGCAGTGTTTAATGGCAATGACGAAAACGGCTATCGTTATATCATCGGAGAAAAAGATGGAGATCTCCGTGAATTTGTAAAAGAAATGAACCAGAAATTACAGGGACGGGGCGGCGGAAAGCCATTTTTCGTACAGGGTTCCGTGCAGGCATCCAGAAAGGAAATCGAAACATTTTTTGCTTCGTAAGGTAGCGTATGGCGAAAATACACGGATTTAACAAACTGACGTTGCTGGATTACCCGGGACGGCTGGCAGCTACCATTTTTCTCGGCTCCTGTAATTTCCGGTGTCCGTTCTGCCACAATGCCGGTCTGGTGCTGGCACCGGAGAGTGAGCCGCTGATCGAGGCGGAGGAAGTTCTGAAAGTGCTCAGAAAAAGAAAGGGAATCCTGGACGGCGTCTGTGTGACCGGCGGGGAACCGACGCTGGATTCGGGACTGACCGAACTTCTGGCACAGATCAAAGAGCTGGGGTATCCGGTCAAACTGGATACGAACGGAACCCGCCCGGCGCTGGTCAGGGAACTGGTTGATGCGGGGCTGGTGGATTATGTGGCAATGGACATCAAAAACAGCCCGGAAAAATATGCAGAGACCGCCGGTATCCGCCACCCGGATCTGGAAAGCATCACCCGTACGGTGGAATATCTGAAATCGGGTGTGGTGGACTATGAATTCCGAACCACAGTTGTGAAGGAACTTCACAAACGGGAAGATATCGAAGCCATCGGGCAGTGGCTTTCCGGGAGTCGGCGGTATTTTCTGCAAAACTATAAGGAGTCGGAGCAGGTGATCCGTCCGGTATTTACGTCCTACTCGCGCGAGCAGCTGGAGAATTTTCAGCAGATTCTTCAGAAAACGATTCCGCAGGTGGAGATTCGGGGGATATAGGCTCAGAATTTCGCGGTTCGGTGTGGATCGTCCGGTACCAGTAACCAAAATGCCCCGGCTGTGCGTCTTTGGCGCGGGCGGACTTAAAGTAAGGAAAACCGAACAGATTGGCGAGCAGCCGTTCCCGCTCTTCATAGATGCCGGGGACAGCCAGAATGTAGCAGATGGTGTCTTCGTGTTCCATCTTTCCGAGAAGAAAATGCTGGAAGGCGTGGCTGCCATAGAGAAAAAACTGGTTGTTGCCGCAGGAAACTCCGAAAGAGCCAAGAAGGGAAAGGTCTTTCGGGGATAATTGCAGGCAGTTGTGGATTTCTTCATCGAAAAACGGTGTAACATGTGGATAACTTTCGGTCAGCCGTTTCCAGGAAAATGAGGAAGTCTGTGTACAGGCAGGCGCGGTGTGGGAAGAACGAAAGGAGTCCGATGCGGGCTCTGGATCAGGGTGTGTGCTGACAGTGTTTGTCTCCGGGGATTCCGGCTGTTCTAGCGAGGCTGCCCGAAGAATCGGTGCGGATTCCGGCAAAAGGAGATCTTCCGGTGAAATCTTACAGTCACTCCAGCAGGTGGCGTAACGTTGTCCGGTTTCGCAGACAACGATGAGACCGTCGATATCATCAAGATTCCAGCTGCTGTTGCAGATACTGGTGTCTGCAATCCGGAACTGACCGTATACATTGCCCTGTTTCCAGGAAGGATTGCCGAGAAACAGACCGTGCAGTGCGCCGGGACGGGCGACAAATGCGTAGGCGCGAAAGACAGGGATAAACGGGCAGGCGGGAAGAGTCATATGAAGTTCCAGACAGCACTGATGATTTCGGACCTCGACACGGACAAATCCGCAGTTTTTTCCCTTTTTCCGGTGGTCGTATTCGTAAAGATAAGAAACAAAACGTTTGTATGCAGACAAAATGGCCACTTCCTTTTTGGGGTATTCTATGGTAGCATATGCAAAGAAGAAACAAGATATGATGACAGGAAAGCGGAAGAATGATGGATGAGAAGAAAATGGATGAACGGTTTATGCGGGAGGCGATCCGGCAGGCACGAAAAGCAGGTGCACTGATGGAAGTGCCGATCGGGTGTGTGATCGTTTACGAAGGAAAGATTATTGCAAGAGGATACAACCGGAGAAATACGGATAAAAATACGATCTCCCATGCGGAACTGAATGCGATCCGAAAAGCGAGTAAAAAGCTGGGCGACTGGCGGCTGGAAGGGTGTACGATGTACATCACTCTGGAACCGTGTCAGATGTGCGCCGGAGCTATTGTCCAGGCGAGAGTTAGCCGGGTGGTGATCGGAAGCATGAACCCGAAAGCGGGATGCGCCGGATCGATTCTGAACCTTCTGGAGATGGAACAGTTCAATCATCAGGTAGAAGTTACCCGTGGCGTTTTACAGGAAGAGTGCTCCCAGATGCTCAGTGGATTCTTCAAAGAACTGCGTGAAATTAAGAAGCGGCAAAAACGGGTATTGACGGAAGAAAAACAAGGAAGTATAATGAATAGCGAATCTGCTGATTCGTAACACCATGGAGATGTACCCAAGTGGCTGAAGGGTCCGCACTCGAAATGCGGTAGGTCGGGCAACCGGCGCGAGAGTTCAAATCTCTCCATCTCCGTAACCAATGCAACAGAAGAAGGCTGCGAAGTTTATTTTGAAGTAACTATTCAAAAGGTAGTATCCCGCGAGGTGTTTTGGCATGTTTTTGCCAAAATCCCGAGACATACAAGTCAAAATGCCATCACCGAAGGTGATTTGAAATGCATTTTGACTCGTAACTGTGAGGGTACTGAACAGTTACATTTTGAAAAAAATATACTTCGCAGCCTTTTTACGTTGCAGTGCATACCAATAATTGGTCCGGTGGACTGATTTTAACGACAAATACAAGTGTCTTGGAAAACCTCCCGTCAGACACCCACCCCTTACACAAATAGCCAACACCAAGCCCGGAGGGAGATACATAAGGGAAGGGACAGCATTTTATGCGCGGTTAGAGCGAGTTTTAAGATCCTGTGCTTACGTAGACTTTCGCGAGTGCCAGCTGGCACTCGTGAATCATAGTCGGAGTTAGCACATAGCTTAAAATCGCTCTGCGCACTGCTGTCCCTTCCCTTATGTATCTCCCTCCGGGCGTCCCCCCCGTTGGCTATTTTTCAAACTTTAAAAGCGCACCGCCCTTCGAACTCCCTCCACAGACGTTACTCCTGCAGTTAACTCGGCCCAGGCACCCTTACGGCACACAGAAGGTTCTGCTTAGTGCTGCTCCATTCCTGACCTGACACGGTTCACAGATTCCTGTTGCGTAAGACCCAGACGTCAACGCCACTTACAGAAGGCAGCTCTGCAAAGAAAAGCCCTCAGTTTGGTATCACCCCTGCTGTAGCGGATTGCAGGTACAGGGCACCGCTAACTCCCCGGCTGCGCAGGATTCAGTATATCGTGTTTTTTTTAATTTGTCAATCTGAATCGTGATATTTACTTGTGAGAGTGGCGAAAATGGGCTATAATAATAACCAGATGATATTGTAAAAAAACGTAACTATTCAGTAGATAGTATCCCGCGAGGTGTTTTGGCATGAATATGCCAAAATCCCGAGACATACAAGCCAAAATGCCATCACCGAAGGTGATTTTAAATGCATTTTGGCTCGTAACTGTGAAGGGACTGAACAGTTACGAAAAGATACAGATGCCCGGCACTGGAAAACAGTGCGGCGATCTGTAAGAAAAATTTGTAACCGGAGCAGTGAAAACCGGCTGCAAAAATCTGAAAAGAAGGACGGAAAAAAGGTATGAAGAGAATTGGTTTACTGACAAGCGGCGGAGACTGCCAGGCTCTGAACGCGACCATGCGAGGCGTAGTAAAAGGACTTTCCCACAATATCGATGACCTGGAAGTCTATGGATTCATGAACGGATACAAAGGTCTGATCTACGGAGATTATCGAATGCTGACAGCAAAAGATTTTTCCGGTATTCTGACCCGCGGCGGCACGATCCTCGGTACATCCCGTCAGCCATTCAAACTGATGCGTACCCCGGATGCCAACGGACTGGACAAAGTAGAAGCGATGAAACAGAACTATCATAAACTGAATCTGGACTGCCTGGTAATCCTTGGCGGTAACGGAACCCAGAAGACCGCCAACCTGTTAAGAGAAGAAGGACTGAATATCATCCACCTGCCAAAGACGATCGATAACGATATCTGGGGTACAGACATGACCTTCGGTTTCTACAGCGCAGTGAATATCGCGACAGAAGCGATCGACTGCATCCATACAACCGCATCTTCCCACAACCGTGTATTTATCGTGGAAGTTATGGGACATAAGGTAGGCTGGCTGACTCTGTACGCAGGAATTGCCAGCGGTGCAGACGTTATTCTGATTCCGGAGATTCCGTATGATATCGACAAAGTAGTGGAGGCCATCGAGAGAAGAAAGAGAAACGGAAGCGGATTTACGATTCTGGCAGTAGCAGAAGGTGCGATCTCCAAAGAGGACGCGCAGCTTGGCAAAAAAGAACTGAAAAAGAAAATGGAAGAAGATAAGAAACTTTACCCGTCCGTTTCCTATAAAGTGGCAAAAGAGATCGAAAACCGCACCGGTATGGAGATACGTGTAACGGTTCCGGGACATACCCAGAGAGGTGGAAGCCCGTGTCCATACGACCGTGTACTGTCCACAAGACTTGGTTCTGCAGCAGCAAAACTGATCCTGAACGATGAGTACGGCTACATGGTAGGTCTGGTCAACGGAAAGACCAAAAAAGTGCCGCTGGAAGAGTGTGCAGGAAAACTGAAAGTGGTAACACCGGATGCACAGGAGATCAAAGATGCCAAGAGAATCGGCATCAGCTTCGGTGACTGATGCAGAAAATGTAACTGTGAAAATACAGAACAGTTATGAAAAATAATACGATAGACGGAGAGGGGCTGGTCTTTGCGACAGCCCTATCTCTTTGTAACATTATATATTAAAATTGACAGATTGAGGAGAGGCAGAGAAACATGAGCTATACCGCTCTATATCGTAAGTTCCGTCCGGACACCTTCGAGGATGTCAAAGGGCAGGATCATATTGTAACAACATTAAAAAATCAGATTCGTGCGGACCGTATCGGTCACGCATTTTTGTTCTGTGGAACCCGTGGAACCGGTAAGACGACCGTGGCAAAGATCCTTGCGAAAGCGGTCAACTGTGAGCAGCCGGTGGATGGAAGTCCCTGTAACGAATGTCCGACCTGTAAAGCGATCCAGGCGGGAACATCCATGAACGTGATCGAGATCGATGCGGCATCCAACAACGGTGTCGACAACATCCGTGAGATCCGGGAGGAGGTTACCTACCGTCCGACACAGGGAAAATACAAGGTGTATATCATCGATGAGGTGCATATGCTGTCAGCAGGTGCATTTAACGCACTGTTAAAGACACTGGAGGAACCGCCGTCTTACGTCATCTTTATTCTGGCGACGACCGAATCCCACAAGATCCCGGTAACGATCCAGTCTCGATGTCAGCGGTACGATTTTCACCGTATTTCCATCGACACGATCGCCGGACGGCTGCGGGAACTGATGGAGAAAGAACAGATCCCGGTGGAAGAAAAAGCAATTCGCTATGTAGCGAAGGCGGGAGACGGTTCCATGCGAGACGCGTTGAGTCTTCTGGATCAGTGCATCGCCTTCTATCTGGGACAGGAACTGACCTTTGATAAGGTGCTGGAAGTGTTGGGAACCGTGGATACGGAAGTGTTCAGCAAACTGCTCCGCAAAGTGCTGGAACAGGATGTCACAAGCTGCATCCATATCCTGGAAGATCTTCTGGTCAATGGAAAAGAACTGGGACAGTTTGTCAATGACTTTACCTGGTATCTGCGAAATCTTCTGCTGGTCAAGACCTCCGAAGACGCGGAAGAAGTCCTGGATGTATCTTCGGAAAATCTGAAAGCGCTGCAGGAAGAAAGCCAGCTGATCGATACCGATACACTGATGCGCTATATCCGTGTGTTATCAGAACTTTCCAACAATCTGCGAAATGCCACACAGAAGCGTGTGCTGGTGGAAGTGGGATTGATCAAATTATGTAAACCTGCAATGGAAACGAACCTGGATTCTGTGCTGGACCGTCTCCGGGTGCTGGAAGAACAGATGGAAAAAGGAATTCCGATGGCGGCAGTTCAGCCACTTCCGGGTTATGCAGGAAGGAACGATGGCAGTCCGGCACAGCCAACGCAGGCAGTTCCGTCCGCACCGGAAAAGAAACCGGAGAAAGCGGCTCCGGAGGATCTTCAGCGGATCAAGGAAAACTGGAAAAGTATCGTGATGCAGACACAGGGAATGTTCAAGACATTTTTAACAACTGCCGTGCCGAAATATAACGGCAATACCGGGGAGAATAAATTATATGTGGAATTCTCGAATGATCTGGCGCAGACCTGTGTGGACGATCCGGACAAAAAGCAGTTACTCGAGAGTCTGATTTTGCAAATGACGGGGAAAACCGTGGAAGTGGAGATGCTTTTAAAGAAAACAAATATGCATCAGGACTTGGCAGAAATCTCCGTTGATGATATATTAAAACAGACGGTTCACATGGATATCGTGGTAGAAGAAGAACCGGACGATGAATAATGAATGATTTTTAAGAGAAAACAGGAGGAACCAATCGTGGCAAAACGTGGTGGATTTCCAGGCGGCATGGGTATGCCTGGTAATATGAATAATCTGATGAAACAGGCGCAGAAGATGCAGAAACAGATGGAAGAGAACCAGAAAGCGCTGGAAGAGAAAGAATTTACGGCAGCAGCAGGCGGCGGAGCCGTAGAAGTAACCGTAAGCGGTAAAAAAGAAGTGACCAAAGTCAAACTGGCAGAAGAAGTCGTAGATCCGGATGACGTAGAAATGTTAGAGGATCTGATCATGGCAGCCACTAACGAGGCACTCCGCAAGATGGAAGCTGAGACACAGGCTGTGATGTCCAAACTGACCGGTGGTCTGGGTGGAGGATTCCCGTTCTAAGATGGAATATTACAGCAGTCATATCAGCAAGTTAATTGAACAGCTGTCAAGGCTTCCGGGCATCGGCGCAAAATCAGCCCAGCGTCTGGCATTTCACATCATCAACATGCCGCAGGATCAGGTAGAGCAGCTTGCGGGTGCGATGACCAGCGCGAGATCGAATGTCAGATACTGCAAAGAATGTTTCACGCTGACCGATCAGGAACTGTGCCCGATCTGTGCCAATCCGAAGCGGAACCATAAGCAGATCATGGTTGTGGAAAATACAAGAGATCTGGCAGCTTATGAAAAAACCGGCAAATACGAGGGCGTGTATCATGTCCTCCATGGAGCCATCTCCCCGATGCTGGGGATCGGTCCGGGAGATATCCGGTTAAAAGAGCTGATGCTGCGTCTGCAAAAAGATGTGGATGAAGTGATCATTGCCACCAATTCCAGTCTGGAAGGGGAGACGACAGCCATGTATATCAGCAAACTGATCAAACCTACCGGTATCAAAGTGAGCCGTATCGCAAGCGGCGTTCCGGTCGGCGGTGATCTGGAGTACATCGATGAAGTAACACTACTGCGTGCGCTGGAAGGACGCGTAGAATTATAAGGAAAAAACGATGGCAAAGAAGAAAGCAACTTCTATGGATGTGGCCCGGGAAGCAGGAGTTTCCCAGGCCACTGTTTCTATGATATTAAATAAAAAATATAACGTATCTTTTTCCAAAGAGACGATCCGTCAGGTGACGGAGGCGGCGGAAAGGCTGGATTATCATCTGCCCAAGCAGCGGATCCGCCGGTCGGCAAAGAGCAGAAAACTTCTGGTCGTGTTCTGCCCAACGCTGACGAATCCCTATTATGTCATGCTGTTGCAGGGCATCGAAGCCATGGCAAAGGAATACGGATACGGCGTGTTTGTCTGCAACACCCAGAGGGATCTGAAGATCGAAGAGAATTATCTGCGGATGATGCGGGAAGTGCAGCCGCTGGGGATTATTTATGCCTGCAATCCGAGTTTCAGCCGACAGGTGGCAGAACTCTCCCGGGAGATTCCGGTGGTAGTCATCAGTAACCGTGACGATGAATTTTCCATTGATGCGGTAGCTCTGAACAATCAGAAACCGGGGATCCTGATGGCGCGTCATCTGCTCGAACTTGGACACCGGGATGTGGCATTTATCGCACCGCCGCTGACGGCGCGGCAGCATCAGCGACAGAAACGTGTGGGCGGTTTTCTGATGGAGTTTGAAAAGGCGGGACTTTCGGATCATGTGCTGGTGTGCTCCGCGGCAGACAGCAAAGATACGGAGATTCCGAATATTGAATCGGAGTATCGGATGGGATACGATTTGACCGTGGAACTGCTCCGGGAAGACTGTCCGATCACAGCGATCGCGGCACTGAATGATATGATGGCATTTGGGGCAATGGATGCCCTTCTCGAGCGTCAGTACCGGATCCCGGGGGATATCTCGGTGGTTGGATGCGACAACACCCTGTTTTCCCGGTTCCACACGATCGGACTCACAACGGTGGAACATTTCGTGGATCAGAAAGGGCGGGATGCCTGTGACATTATTCTTCGAAAGATCGAATCGCAGAAGAGTTACCGCAAGGGAGACGAGCCTACCAGTATTTACCATATCGAGTATGAACCGCGTCTGATCGTCCGCGGAAGCACCGGATATGCGCCGGATGAGAGCCACCGCGAAAAAAAGAAAAAATAAATGGTTTTTCTGAAAATATTAATAATAAAATAAATAAGAAAATGGCGAAAATAAAGGAAAAACTCAGGATAAACGATGAAAAACGTATCATATAACGATTAATAATCTGCTACTATTAATAAAAAATGTTATTAATAAAAATTCACTCTTGTTGACCGTGAAAACAAACCTGCTATACTGAGGGAAGAAAATAAAAAACGCCGGAAATGATCGGGCAGATTTCAGGAAAAGCAGGAGGACAAAATAATGAGATTTTTCATCGATACCGCGAAAGTAGAAGACATCAAAAAAGCAAATGATATGGGCGTGATCTGTGGTGTTACCACCAACCCGTCCCTGATCGCAAAAGAGGGAAGAGACTTTAAAGAAGTCATCAAAGAGATCACTTCTATCGTAGACGGACCGATCAGCGGTGAAGTAAAAGCAACGACCGTAGACGCAGAAGGCATGATCGCGGAAGGAAGAGAGATCGCAGCAATCCATCCGAACATGGTTGTAAAAATCCCTATGACAGTAGAAGGTCTGAAAGCCTGCAAAGTGCTGACAGCAGAAGGCATCAAGACAAACGTAACACTGATCTTTACTGCAAACCAGGCACTGCTGGCCGCAAGAGCAGGTGCAACCTATGTTTCTCCGTTCCTGGGAAGACTGGATGATGTTTCCACAAGAGGTGTGGATCTGATCCGTGAGATCGCTGAGATCTTCGAGGTAGCAGGTCTGGACACACAGATCATCGCAGCAAGCGTAAGAAATCCGATCCATGTAACCGACTGTGCACTGGCAGGTGCTGATATCGCAACCGTTCCATACGCAGTCATTGAACAGATGACAAAACATCCGCTGACCGATGCCGGAATCAAAAAATTCCAGGATGATTACAGAGCAGTATTCGGCGAATAATAACACGTATTAAAGGTATAGAGTCTTGCAATATTTTTCAAAATGTGGCATACTAAGACGGCGAATGAGCAATAATTCTAAGCAGTGTACGGAAAGGAGTACAGAATGAACAAACTGGAGCTTCAGAAAGTAGCAAATGAAGTCCGCAAAGGAATCGTAACCTCAGTTCATGCTGCAAAAGCAGGACATCCGGGCGGATCTTTATCAGCAGCAGATATTTTCACATACTTGTATTTTGAAGAGATGAACGTGGATCCGAAAGATCCGGAAAAAGCAGATCGTGACCGCTTTGTATTGTCCAAAGGACATACAGCGCCAGGTCTTTACAGCGCACTTGCACTGAAGGGATATTTCCCGGTAGAAGATCTGGAAACCTTACGTCATCTGGGATCTTACCTGCAGGGACATCCGGATATGAAACATATCCCGGGCGTAGATATGTCCAGTGGTTCTCTGGGACAGGGAATCTCCGCAGCAGTAGGTATGGCGATCGCGGGCAAGATGGACAATGCCGATTATCGTGTATACACACTGTTAGGTGACGGTGAGATTCAGGAAGGACAGGTATGGGAAGCTTCCATGATGGCAGGATTCCGCAAACTGGATAACCTGGTAGTGATCGTAGATAATAATAATCTGCAGATCGACGGAGCAATCGATGAAGTTTGTTCTCCATATCCGATTGATAAAAAATTCGAAGCATTTAACTTCCATGTAATCAACATCGACGGTAACGATTTTGACCAGATCGATGCAGCATTCAAAGAAGCAAGAGCAACCAAAGGAATGCCGACAGCAATCATCGCTCACACCGTAAAAGGTAAAGGCGTATCCTTCATGGAAAATCAGGTAGGCTGGCATGGAACCGCTCCGAACGACGAGCAGTATGCAGTAGCAATGGAAGATCTGAAAAAGGTAGGTGAAGCATTATGTCAGAAATAAAGAAAATTGCAACCAGAGAAAGTTATGGTAACGCCCTGGTAGAACTGGGAAAAGAGCACGAAGACCTGGTAGTTCTGGATGCAGACCTGGCAGCTGCCACCAAAACCGGTATGTTTAAGAAAGTATTTCCGGAACGCCATATTGACTGTGGTATCGCTGAGTGTAACATGATCGGTATCGCAGCAGGTCTTTCCACCGCAGGAAAAGTTCCGTTTGCAAGTTCTTTTGCAATGTTTGCAGCAGGACGTGCTTTTGAACAGGTAAGAAACTCTGTAGGATATCCGCACCTGAACGTAAAGATCGGTGCAACACACGCCGGTATCTCCGTAGGAGAAGACGGTGCAACGCATCAGTGTAACGAAGATATCGCCCTGATGCGTACCATCCCGGGCATGGTTGTTATCAACCCGTCCGATGATGTGGAAGCAAGAGCAGCTGTAAAAGCAGCATACGAATATCAGGGACCGGTATACCTGCGTTTCGGTCGTCTGGCAGTGCCGGTGATCAATGACCGTCCGGATTACAAATTCGAGATCGGTAAAGGTGTTACCCTGAGAGAAGGAAAAGACGTGGCAATCATCGCTACCGGTCTGTGTGTAAACTCTGCACTGGAAGCAGCTGAAAAACTGGCAGCTGACGGTATCGAGGCGAAAGTAGTCAACATCCATACCATCAAACCTCTGGATGAGGAACTGGTTGTTGCAGCAGCAAAAGAATGCGGTAAAGTAGTTACCGTAGAAGAACATTCCGTAATCGGCGGTCTGGGAAGCGCAGTATGCGACGTACTGTGCGAGAAAGCTCCGACTCCGGTACTGAAGATCGGTGTGCAGGATGTATTCGGCGAGTCCGGTCCGGCAGTAAAACTTCTGGAAAAATACAAACTGGACGGACAGGGTGTATACGAGCAGGTAAAAGCGTATATCCAGTAATTACATTTAAGAAAAAATTAAAGTGTACAGAACTTTACAGTAAGAGAATACTTACGGTATAATAAGACAGGGAATGGAGAGTTATTTTCTCCATTCCCTGTTTATGTACTTTCGGAGTCTTTCTGCACTTGCTTTTGCGGCTGATTTTCCGCCAGTCGCACCCGAATTTCATCAACGTACGCACCGCGTACGCCTCAGAAATTTGAGCACAACTGACAAAAAATCATCTCACAAAATCAAGCACAGAAAGATTCCGAGAGTACATGTTTTGCAAAGCTGGAAAATATGTCTGTACGGTAAATGGTACGGAAAATAATAGGAGATCAGAAAAATGCCAGAAAAAATGTCAGGAAAACGGGCAAAAGATTCGCGGGAGAATCTCAGAAGAAAACGGAGAGAGCGCACGAAAGAAAATCTGGAGTTTTATGAGTGCATCCGTGATATCGTCGGTCATCCGGCAGTACTGGAGATGAAAAAATTTTATCAGCACTGTGATACGGACTGCTACGAGCATTGTCTGGATGTAGCGTATAACAATTATAAAATCTGCAAAAAATTAGGTCTGGATGCCCGTTCCGCGGCGCGAGGCGGCATGCTCCACGATCTGTTCCTGTATGACTGGAGAGAACACCGGAAAGAGACGGGTGACCGGCTGCACGCCATCACCCATCCGATCACTGCCTATCGGAATGCCTGCAAATATTTTCATCTAAACAAGGTGGAAAAAGAAGTGATCACCAAACATATGTGGCCGGTATCCGTGATCCCGCCAAGATATCCGGAAACGTATGTGATCTGTCTGACAGACAAATACTGTGGCTCACGGGAGATCATGGATCATTATGCAAAAATAATACAGAATAAATACTGGGGCAAACCATTTGCCTGGTTTTTAAAACAGATCTTTGCGAAAGTGCCCCGGGCAGATCTACTTCAGGAGATGCTGCCGGAACTGGTTTCGATGGAGAGGGCTGCAAGTCCGGAATCCTCTTTCGCCCAGCAGAGATCCCGCCGCTCTTCCCGGTGGAACCATCCGTCAGGAAGAAGACCGCGCCGCTCATAGACCGGTGAGAAAGTCCGTAAGATTCCATCGGTGATGGTATCTGCCATCTGCACGACGAAGGAAAGCCGTGTAGTCTGAAGCAGAAAATGTTCAAAAGAACCGGAAGCGTTGAGGATTCCGGTAATATAGAGATCGCCAACCGCCGGAAGATTTTTGTGCACTCCGGATCCCGGATGGATCGGACCGATACCGGCGGTAATATACCCGATATGTTTCTGAGAACCGAGAGAGGCATCCACTGCGAGAATCAGCGCAGACGGATGTCTTTTTTTGATGCCGGAAAGCGTAGATTCCAGATTGAGGGCGTGAACCGGTGCATCCAGCGTTCCGTAGATATGAATATTTTTCCAGCGATACCGGGAAAGCTGCTGACCGATCAGAGGTCCCAGACTGTCCCCTGTGATCCGATCACTTCCGATGCACAGAATGATGATCTCCTTCCAGGAACGATCGATCTGACCGATACATTTTTTCAGCACATGCGCCAGTTCATTGCTGGCGGTGCGTTTCTTCTCTCTGATATAATACGAAACTTCTCTGCGCATTCGGATCACGCGTCCTTTCTGTGTGATAACATCAAATATTTACCTATATTGTACCCGGAGAAACGAAAAAATATGCCCGACGGTTTTCCAAACAAGAAAGAACCTGCGGAAAATGTCGTTAAAAACCCCGTATTTTCCTGCACAAAGCGGCAAAATCCGCACAGAAAGCGGCGTATACTGGGTTCTAAAAGGGGTGAAGAGTATGATCGAAGTCATCTATAAAGAAGAAACCGATAACACAAAGGAAAATGCAGAATGTGTGAAACTGCCAAACAACGTAAGACAAATCGGAGAGATCAAAGGTCAGAAAAAAATATATATGGAAGACTATGTCTACACCTTTTTGAAAAAGATCGCGCGGAATCCCCACGGAGATGAGGTGGCGGCGATTCTGTTCGGTTCCTGCCACTGGACCAGCCAGGGCGATTATATTTTTATCCGAAGCGCCCTGCAGATCCGGGATCTGGAACTTTCGCCGGAACATATCCGGTTTGACGATAAAGTCTGGGGACAGGTGTATGAGGACAGCAAAAAATATTTCCCGGAGCAGGAGATCGTCGGCTGGTTTGCTGGATTTCCCGGATTTAACATGGAGATCACCGAAGAGATCCGAAAGACGCATCTGGATCATTTTGCAGGAAATGACAAAGTGCTGTTTCTGATGGAGCCGGGGGAGATGGAAGAGGCTTTTTATGTCTATGAAAATAATCAGCTGGTGCGGATGCCGGGACATTTTATCTATTATGAAAAAAATGATCCGATGCAGGCGTATATGATCGACAGGAGTGAAAATAAATCCATCGAGGAGACCGAACATGTGCCGGACCGTGCGGTGATTGATTTTCGGAGAGCGGCGCGGGAGAAGAAAAAAGAGACAACGGAAGCGGAGAAAGCAGAGAAGGCGAAGAAACATCCGGTGCGAAATCGCTGGCTGGCAGGAGCCTGTTGTGCGGCTGCGATGCTTGCGGTGGGACTGCCCTATCTGAACCAGTATCAGAACGTGGAGGAGGCGGTGCAGACGGGAAGTCAGCGTGTTGCAGTGACCAGCGAAGCACAGAAGGCTGTCGAAGAGCCGCTTCTTTCCCCGACAGTGACGGATGAGCCGGAGGAGAGTCTGACACCGGTTCCGACACAGGGAAACACACAGGAGAGTCTGAATCCGCAGGCGAACCAAGAAGCTTCAGAAGAAAGCAGTACACCAACGTTGCAGCCCTCAGCAGAAAAAGAAGAAAAAAAGGAAGAACAGCAGGCAGCAGCCGATATTAAGACCATTACCTATACGATCCAAAGAGGGGATACGCTCACAAGTATCTGCCAGAAACGCTATGGAACGATCAGCCGGATCGATGAGATCTGCCAGCTGAACGGAATTTCCCCGGAGGATATCATTTATGCAGGGGGAAAACTCCTGTTACCGGAGTCATAAGCGTGCTACTGTTCACTCCGTGCCCAGTAACACGCTGCACGATGCACAGAATTTATGCTGATCGCATAAATTCGCGCGATATGTCTCGGGTTTTCTGTGACCCTCGCTCACAAAAAACGCCTCGCGGGATATTACTAGAGCGTGTCTGAAAAATCATTTCCACAATCTGCAAGCCCCACTTTGCGGTATATTTTACCCTCATTCGGTTGCCGTAGCCCGCTACGCCGCCCTCATTCGGATAAAATCTCCCACAAACTGAGACTCGCAGCTCACGAAAAGCCTTTTTCAGACACGCTCTAGTGAATAGTAACTAAGCGACGCCGTAAGCGGAAATAGAAATTGCCGAAGGGAAGACAATGTGCTATGATTAAAGGCAGTACAAAAGGAAATAAGGGGTAGTTATGAAGGTTGTGCAGAAGATAAAAGAATGGAAGCGGAATCGACCCAAATTCCGGTGGAGCAAAAAGAAACTTGTGATTACAGGCGTGGTGCTCGTGGTAGTTGCCGGCCTTGCGATCGGCGGCAAGATCCTGGTGGACCGGTGGCAGTTTAAAAGCTATAAGGTGATCACACGGACGGAGCTGGAAGATACAACAACGACAGCTGCGTATGCGGAATTTGGCGATTATATGTTAAAATATGGCGGTGACGGCGTGACACTTCTGAATGCGCAGGGAGAAGAAGTGTGGAATGCACCGCAGACCATGGAAAATCCGGTAGTAGCCATGCGTGGCGAATACTGCGTGATCTATGACAAAAAAGGAACCGATATCGGAGTTTATAATATCGACGGAAAAGTTGTGGACATTCAGACAAAACTTCCGGTAGAGAAGGTCTGCGTCAATCCGCAGGGAATCACAGGTGTGATTCTTGCGGACGGGGAGACGACATGGATCCATGTCTATGACAAAAAGGGAAACGAACTGGTGACTGCGAAAACCAGTGTGGACAGCCCGGGATATCCGGTAGATCTTTCCCTCTCAGACAACGGACAGCTGATGGCGGTGTCCTATCTGTGCGTGAAAAATAACCAGCCGGCAAGTTTCATGGCATTTTACAACTTTGGAAATACCGGACAAAACCAGATGGACAATCAGGTCAGTGGTTATAATTATGTGGGAACCCTGATTCCACAGGTAGACTATCTGAGTGACGCACAGGCGCTGGCATTTTCGGATGATGGTTTTCTGACGTACAGCGGAAAACAGATTCCGGAAGAGAGCAATCAGATCACTCTGGATGATGATATCCTGAGTGTTTTCCATGATGACCAGTATGTCGGGATTGCCTATAAGAGCGGAAAAGAAAAGCAGCCGTATGAAATCGCCCTGTATACGACAGGCGGAAGAGAAAAGGCAACGTTTACCGTGGATTTCGCTTTTGATCATGTGGCGATCAGCAAAGATCAGATTTTTGTATACAATGAAAAAGAAGTGGGAATCTATACCGTAAAAGGATATTGCAGATATCGGGGAACGATAAAAGAGGGCAATGTGGAAAATATCTTCCGGCTCTCCGGCAACCGCTATATGGTGGTTCTGGACAGCGGAACGGAAACCATTCGATTACAATAGACAGGAGAGAGCACATGAGTTGGCTGACATTTGTATTACTTGCGCTGGTATTGATCTTTGCGATCCAGGGTTTTCGAAAGGGACTGCTTCGGATGGTGATATCCATGGTCTTCTTTTTGATGGTTCTTGGCGTAACCTCCTGGCTGAATCCCTATATCAGCGATTTTGTCCGGGAACATACCAGCTGGCAGAGCGGTATTGAAGAAAAATGCAACCAGATCCTTCTGGAACAGCTGGAAGGCAGGGAGGATCTGCAAAGCATCACGGGACAGGTATCCTATATAGAAGAACTGCCGCTCCCGCAGACAGTAAAAGACAAACTGACGGAAAATAACAATACGGAGATCTATCAGCGCCTGGCGGTGGAAACATTCGCGGATTATCTGGGAAAATACCTTTCCTATACGATCATCAATGGTATCTGTTTTCTGATCTCCTTTGTGATCGCTACGATTCTGATGTATATGATCCTGTATGCGGTTGATATTCTGACAGCACTTCCGGTGATCGGAACACTCAACCGGATCGGCGGCATCTGTATTGGCTGTGTGCAGGGAATACTCTGGGTTTGGGTGATCTTTCTGGTCATAACAATCCTGTGCAATACACAGGTCGGAATCTATCTGCAGGGACAGATCCAGGCAGATCCGATCCTTACCTGGATCTACGATCACAATCTGCTGACGGAAGTGGTATTGCGGATCTTTGGATCATAAGAATAGGAAGGAAATATATAAAAACGGCACCGGTGTTTTGCTGGTGCTGTTTTTATGTTTCCTGGGCAGAGATAAATGCAGGAAATGTGGTAAATAACGCGAATAAATAAATTATAAGAAAAATTCAAAAAACTTATTGACAAATCCTGCCAGCGGTGGTAACCTATCAGAGTTGCGTCTGAGAGATCTCACAGAGATCACAAAGCTGTCAAAAAGAA
>OBIA01000154.1_pt1 | contig 52262 bp, 37 predicted proteins | sample 1519911 | NCBI WGS metagenome assembly OBIA01 (sample SAMN04209236, study PRJEB22552) | human gut metagenome | biome: gut; material: feces | host: Homo sapiens | place: USA: Oklahoma | reverse complement strand
TTTGCAGAAAAGGAAATGAAATATATTTCGTTCCTAATTCCTTTTCTGCATTTCCACTTACTGGTCAATTACTTCTGTCATATAAGCTCCCTGACCATCTACCGCAGTAACTATTTCTTTTCCGTCTTCTGTTTCAATAATCTGCCCCACTGATACCTGATCCTGTGGTCCGTTGATGCTTAAATCTGGATCTTCGTCAAATGTGGCCAGCGGGTACATTACCCTCTCTCCATTTGCATTGAAAAATTCATGTAATTCAACTCCAGAACTGGCAGCCACTGAAGCTGTTCCAATCAGCATACACGCTGCCGCTCCAATCCAAAACTTTTTTCGTTTCATCATGCTGCTCCTTTCTCTTAACCGTGATTATTTTTTATATCCACAAATACTACAGGTCTTCTTCAAAAACGGATAACTATGTTTACTGCAATATGTCCATGGAGTGTAAGTTTTTATCCCCCTACGATGGCATTTATTACATTTGTTTGAGATAATCAGCCGTTCTTTGTAACAGATTCCAGCTGTTCCAACTGTTCGAAAATCTGTCTTTTTACCAACAGCTTCTAAATATCGCGCCGGATGTTCACAAGGCGCATTTGTCGCATAGGAAGAAATCGCTTCAATCGGTTCTGTTACAAAAGATCCATCTTCATTTACTCTGACAATTCTTTCCTTAGCACCAGTTTCTGTCACATAAATGTTTCCACTGGAAATTACTTCCTGCGCTTCATTTTCCGCACCCATTACAGGGATACCCTGCCCTGCCATATTTCCCATAATTGTAACACTTGTCATAATAATTGCCATCCACTTTTTTAATCCACTCATCCTTTTTACCTCGTTTTCTTAAATTTTTCCCTATAAGTTGTAAATAAAAATTTTTAGAGCCCTCCCTTCAAAGTTTCGTTATTCCTTTTTCACTATATATCACGTAAAATTTCGGTATCCGTTGCATCCTTGCTAAAAATAATTTATTTTATTCTCAAAACCTCCAGCCCTAATTTGGCACACAAACAGGATCCGTTTATAATCTGTGTCTTGGCGTTTTATAAGTAGCCGTAAATCAAAAGCCCCCCGGCAGCATAGTTCCAAAGATCCATACTATCGGGGGCTTATCCCTCATCTCATCATAATTTCCATATTCTCCTGACGATATAAAGCAATTTATCAATAGTGCTGTTCCACAACTTATTTTTCAGCCAGGCTGTCAAGGCATCTTTTTATGTCCTCTTTTTGCATGCACTCAATGGTCCAGGTGCGTTCTTTTGTCTCTGGCAGATAACCAAGCACTTCCTCCCAGGGAAGGTTTCCTCTTCCAAGCCCGATGTGGGAATCCCGGTCACCGCAGTTGTCGTGGATATGGACATGGCTTACATAGGGAGCCAGATTTTTCGCCCACTCCCTGACATCCAAAGAAGAATAACAGTGTGCGTGCCCGATGTCCAGACACAGCTTGAAGTTTGGCTGGTTCACCCTCTCATAAACATCCAAAAGAAGCCGCCAATCATCATCAAATACATTTTCTAGAACTATTTCTATTTCTGTTTTGTTCTTCATAAATTCCTGCCAGAATTTGGAAACCTGCTCTGCCCAGTATTCCTTATAATAAACATAAGGGTTCATTCCAGAATGAAAGACAATCTTTTTTGCTCCCAGGCGAAGCCCCGCTTCATAACATTGATTAAATCTTATCATGGTGGCTTCACGCACCAGGCTGTCATATGCACAAGGATTTACATCCAGAAATGGACCGTGAAGGATCAGCCTCCTGGTTCCTATATATCTCATTTTCCTCCTATACGATTTAATGGAATCCGATAGCCGGTCCAGGTTATCGGATATAGAAAAATCAATGCTCTCGATCCCGGTTCCATATTCATTCACCAATGCTTTCATCTCATCATCTAAAACTAAATGGCTAATATATATCATTTTTTTCCTCACTTTTTTTGCGAAGCTGCTCCTGCCTCTTTTAAATGGCAAAACAGGCAGAAGCCCTGTAAGACCTTGCTGCCTGTTCTATCTTTTTTATTTTACTGTAATCTTAATTTTTTTCGATTTGGAACCAGATTTTACCGTAATGGTGGCAGTTCCTTTTTTCTTGGCTTTTATCACACCCTTTTTCGTAACGGTTGCCACCTTCTTATTGGAAGTGGTATAGGTTACCTTCTGCAGGGAGGTGATCGGGCTGATGACTGGCTTTAAGGTCAGCTTCTTGCCTTTTTTCAAGGTTGCCTTAGACGCAATGCCTGTGATCTTGGTTGTCTTCACCGCCGTCTTTTGAACAGTCACATTAATCACCTGTTTTTTACCGCTCGCCAGGGTGATGGTGACTTTTGCTTTTCCAGCCTTTAAGCCTTTTATGGTACCTTTGCTGGTCACTTTTACGATCTTTTTATTGCTGGTAGTCCAGCTCTTGATGGAATCCCCATTTGCCAGACCGGTTACCTTCACTTTTGTGGTAGACTGTTTTACCTTCAGCTTAATGCTAGAGGCCGTTACCTTGATGGTGGGGGTAAGTTTACTTCCCACTGTACGGGTTTCCGTTTTTCCCTTGTTGCTGGTGCGCTTCTGGGTTTCCGGGGCAAATACGGTTGCCCCCGATACGGTTGTCCAGGGGCCAAATACCTCCGGGACTTCCGTTGGTGCCGGAGTCGGCGGAACGGGTGTCGGGGTAGCTGGAACCGGAGTTACAGTTGGTGTCGGGGATGGAGTATCAGTACGCTGTACCACAATCGTATAATCCGTTGTCTTTCCAGACTTTGTGGTTACGGTAACTTTTACCTCTGCTTCCGCCTCTGGATTGGTCTTATCAAAATACATGGCAATTCTGTGTGCTGCGCCACTTCCAGTTACTTTTCCAAGTACCGTTACCTTGCTGGTACCGCGGATTCCCACAGCGGTGACGGATGCGCTGCTGTCTGCCGGTTCTGCAAAGATATTTAAAAACTCCCTGCTCTCTTTATAGATTGCCCGGTAGCTGGTTGTCGCGCTGCTAAATTCCGGGGACAATGAAATCCGGTTTGCCGTATTGGAGTAGGTATTGCTGGTGCTAAGCGTCATGTTCGCCAAAACCGGCGTAGAAATATCCTGGGAAATGTGGAAGGTATATTCCCGGCTCTTTCCCTGGCCGCTTACGGTTACCTTTATATCTGTGGAGCCGCTGCTTACATCCGCCACAAAGCTTCCTGCATACGCCTGTCCATTTACGGTTATGGTACAGCCTTCCGGTGCTTTCAAAGCAAAGGTTACCTTGCTGGCATTCTCCGCTACCGTTAAGTTATATTTTAAGGTATCCTTTCGGAAGGCAGAAGGCCAGGTTACTTTTCCAGTATCTGCCGTGGCTGTCACGCTGTTTAAATATGCCCCGTTGGTTTCCAGAGCCATCAGGTAATTGGAATCATTTTTGTAATAAAGGGTGCCTTCCCGGTCTGCGCAGATGGTACTGATACAGTATTCCTGCTGGTTACTTGCCGGACGGAAAAGCTCTACGGCTGTTCCGGAAGTCTGTCCCGGTTCATCGGATAACATATAAATACCGCCTGGTTTTGCATTGTAGGTAAAGTACAGATAGACTCTTCCATCTGCCTGTCCATCTCCATTATAATCCTGGTTTTCGTAGGCCGTGGACAGAAGAGGCGCTGCCTGGGGATAGCCTGGAATGGATACGTTGTATGCCAGGGAAATCCCGGAAGCGGTTTCATTTAAGACTGCAAAATGGTGACCACCATCGGAATTGAACTGGCCACCGTTTCCGCAGACACCTACATAGATCCTTCCCTTATAAACAACCGGGGAAGCGGTTGCCATGCCGCCAAGGTTATAGCTGCTGGTGCTTCCAAAGGTGCCGTCTGCATTCATCTGCACACGGTACAGATACCCGCCTTTGGTGGTGAAATATACATAACCATTGTTATAAACAATAGTGGAACGGATATCCCCATGGCTTGTCATCTTGTCCAGGAGCAGTCCGGTGTGAGTGTTCACAGAATATAAAATGGCGGAATTGGTATCTGTTCCTTCTGAAGAACCGTCGTCGGAACCAAATACCAGGTAATCGGATGAGGCATAGGAACCAGCCCAGTAAAAGCCGCCCTTATGGTTGTATTTCCAGGTGCAGTGTTTAATTTCTGTTCCTGTGAATGGATCCTCGTCTGTAACAGACAGACAGAAATAAGAGCCTGCTGTAGTCTCGGAGTTCCAGGTTCCCGTGTAAATATATCCATCCTTATACGTGATCGGGGAAAGTGTCTGACCACCCAGGGACTCACTGATCCATAAGGACTTTAAGGAAGTGGCACTGACTGCCTGGATCTGACCGCCTCCGATCTGTGCAAACAGCATTCCCTCTGCATAGGTAAGGGGAATCATGGCATACTGCATGTTTCCAGAGAGCTGTTCGCTGGTCTGAAGGATTTCCCCTGTGTTTTTATCCAGCTTATAGATAAACTGTCCAGACGCTACATAAACTGCTCCGCCCAGGATCAGTGGTGGTGTGATGGCAGCCTCCCAGCCCACTCCGATCCTTGTGTTCCATTTTAACAGGGTGGAATCCGCACTGGTCGGGGTACTGCTTCCGGTAATTCCGTTGTTCGTATCACTATTTCGGAAATTGATCCAGTCGTTATCCGTGATCTCCGGCTGTGTAGCATCCTGTTTTACCAGTTCTGCGGTAATATCGCTAACCTCGCCGCCGGTAAAGCTGCCCTGTTTAGAAATATAGCCATACTTGGAGATGTTCCAGGTATAAGCTTCTCCCTGGAGGATATTCTCATAAACCATCAGGGAATCGGCGGAAGGGGTAAGGCGCTCCCCATCCTTGTCATATACGCTGATGACCGCATCCTCCGGGGTTACCTGGAAACTTACTTTGTCACTTGTGCTTTTATGCACCAGGATGGTGTAGGTTCCTGTGGAGGTATAAGTCTTTTCTGCCAGGGCAGGATCCGCATAGGTGTTTGCCTCTGACAAAGTGAATGTCACTTTAGTATCGCCAGTATCTGCCAGCGGAACGCTCACAGCCGTATCTGTAGAAGAAAAAGGAACCTCTTTTACTTCTCCTGTGGTTACATTTTCACTGGAAATGGCAAGCGAATACCAGTTATTAGAAAATGCCTTTGGAACCACCTGTAAAGAAGCGGTAGAAACTGCTACCGTTGCCTCGTAGTCCCTTGTAGTTCCTGTGGTGTCAAATTTCGGAAGGATATTTTTTGCCAGGTCCTTGTCATCCGGCAGGTAGGCCTTGAGATCAGAAAGGTCAAGACGGCGTTCTACCAGGATCTGGTAAACCTGCTTGTCCCCTTCTGTTCCTGCGGTGATAGTATAAAGTGCTCTTTTGGAGCCATTTTCTCCGGCTGCAAAAACGGAGGCAGCTATATTGTAACGGGTACCATCTGTGTATCCGCTTTTTGACATTTCCGCATTCTGTTTTTCTCCGTCCAGTCCCGTGGTTTCCAGCTGAAGGACGGATCCCTCCGGTGCATTCCCTGCCAGATCCGCTGTGATCCAGAAGGATGCGGAATCCATGTTGGAACCATATTCTACCACATAAACCTTGCCGCCAAACTCTGCGTCAAGATCAGACATACGCTTTAATCCTACGGTAGAAGCACCGCTCTGGCTGGTATATAAGGTCAAGTTCTGAAGGTAGCCACCCTCATCCTGCGCATCGGTTTCTGGCATGATGATAGGATCTGTCTCCCCTTCAAATCCCTCCTGGGAATCAGAGGCTTCAAAGTCCTCTTCTCCTGAAAAATCTTCTTCTGCTTCCCCGGAGGTAAACCCGGTAAATTCAGAAACGCTTGCAAAAGAATCCTCACTTTGTGTGTCTTCGGATTCCTGGGAACCACCCTCAAAAGAATACGTCTCATCTGTAAAAAATCCATCCTCTTCTGCGGCATAAGCGGTGTTTAACGCATACACCGGAAGATTTCCAGCTAACAGGGCCGCAGACAAAAGTCCGGTCAGCCATTTTTTCATTGTTGGTTTCATTCAGTTCTCCCTTCTTTTCTTTGCTTACGCCGTTATTTTGGGCTTTTTCTTGCTTTCTTTTTTAAACCTTTTCTTTGCCGTTACAAAAAAGAGAGCAAAACCAGTTTCCAATACCGCAATCACCAGAAGAAATTTTGTTGTCAGACTTGCTTTTTGGATTCCTCTTGTCACACTTCCTGCAAAAGATTCCTCCTGAGCCTGGTTCTTTCCAGTTGTATTTGTAACTGTGGTTTTCGTTTCTTCTGTAAAACCATCTGACGCCTCACTTTTTTCTTCTACCACCGGGGAGGGAGTGGCTTTTTCCATCACCTTCTCCCCTGCTATGGTATAGCCAGGCTTTAAATCCTTTGCATATTTCTTCCCTGTCCGGTCTGTCCACTTCGGGGACTCATTTTTTTTGGTGTCAGCTGTCTTCATATTTCCAAACAAAGAAGTCTGTTTCTCCCCCTGGAGCTTTAAGGAAGCCTTAATCTCCCCAGTGGTTTTCTCCCCCTCTTTGCCTCCAGCTTTGCTTCCCTCCACCTGTTTTAAATTGGATAAGGAACCCTCGCCGTTTTGTCCTGGGATAGTGGCCTGGGACTTATTTCCGCCATGGTCGGAGCCATGTACCAGGTTTCCAAGGGTACCGGCTGTTTTTATATCCGGGATCCCCATGACTAAAGAATCACTTACATTTCCCGCTGCATCCTTTACCACGATCACCAGGTCTTTTTCCCCGGAGGATAATCCAGTCAGGGTAATGGTATTGGTTCCGGCTAATACTTCTGTTCCTTTCCCACTTGTATCTAGGGCGGGTACCTTTGCCCCTGCCTCAATCACCTGGTAATAACAGGTTCCCTTTTCGGAAGTTTTATAGACAGCAGAAGCAGTGTCCGTGGAGATACGGCTGGCACTGATTTTTTTTAGTACCGGAGCTGTAGTATCGGTAAGTTTCAGGGTAATATAATAGTCTCTGGTTGTCCCGTCCTCTGCTTTTACCTCCAGGCGGACCTTCGCCTCTTTTTCCTGGTCGGCAAAAAAGATCTTCCAGTAGAGGCGGTCTTTGTTGTCTTTCGTTCCTGTGATGGTCTCATCTTTTTCTACAGTTCCTGCCTTGATACCGCTGATGGCATAAACCTTAACAGAAGCTTTTTCATCCTCTACTTCTGGCCAGATGTTCAGGCTCTGCCGTTCGCCATCGTAGGAAGCCTCAAATTTTTCCTTATCTGGAGCCAGATCCGGGCTTAATTTTAAGATTCCTTTTCCGTACTTGTCGGAGCTGGAAACATACAAGCCCTTTAAGGCTGTGTTGCTACTAAGAAGGGTGATGATATATTCCGTCACCGCAGGATCTGCCGTGATTTTCTGGTAGAATTCCTGGTATCCTTCTTTTCGGACATAGAGTTCATACGCCTGTCCCTGTAAAAGAGAATACCGTCCGTTCTCTTCTGCGGAAACCGGGCTCCCCTCTGCATCCAGGATCACCACACTGGCATCTCCCGGCTCAATTTGAAGTCCCACGCTCACCAAAGCCGGGGTTGGCGTAACGGTCGGCTGTGGAGTCTCGGTTGGAGCCGGAGTTTCCGTTGGCGCCGTAGTTGGCTCCGGGACCGGCGTAGCGGTTGGCTCATCCGGAACTGGGGCTTCTGTAGGAGCAGGCGCCTGTGTGGGCTCTGGCTCCACGGTCGGCTGTGGTGCCACAGTTGGCTCTGGCTCCATGGTCGGCTGTGGTTCCTCACTTGGAGCAGGCTCCGGCTGTTCCGGTTCCGAAGGCTCTTCAGGTCCTCCTTCTTCGCTTTGTATCATCACTTCTTCTTGCTGTGCATATATCTCATAAGGAACACTTCCGGCAATCAGAGCTGCCGTTAAGGTTCCCATTACTAATCTTTTTTTCATTTACCAGTCCCCCCATGTCTCGCCGTTTACCCCGCCGCCTACGTCGGCACCGGAATAAAGGGAAAATCGAAGCCTTACCTCATCCCCGTCCGCCGGGAAATAGGAAGACATTCCAACATTCATGTACTCACCGTTCACGGAATACAGCCAGCCAGAATCCATGGTAAAATCAAACTCTCCAAGCCAGTTGGAATTGTGATCGGATAACTGACAGTTTACTTCCTGTAAATGCGCCATCAGATCATCCGGGATAGCCGCATTTGCGGAAATGCCGCCCCTTCCAATGGCTTTTAAATAAAAGCCGCTGGTGGCATCCCCATTGTTTCTCCAGTCAAAACCAGTGTTCTGCAAAAGTCGCAGCAGAACAGAGGATAACTGTTCTCCCTGGTAATAGTCAATAGACGTTGCCGGAAGGATGGTTCCAAGCCCTACCGTACCCGCTTCAATGCTGATGGTGATAGAGCCTGCCACCTGTGGACCTGCGTCTTCTCCCTTATACAGGGTAAAGGGAGGTAAGGTAGTGGCATAGCCCTCTTCGTCTGTCGCCTTGATTTCTATGGTGTTGGCACCTTCTGCCAACTCCAGGCGATATGCCAGGATTCCGGCAGCCGGTTCTCCCTGGCAGGAAAGCCGTTCCCCATTTCCAGTTACCGTAAGAGCAGCTGCGCCCAGACTGTTTCCATAATGGTCGGTTGCCTGGATGTAAAAGGTACGGTAAGAAGCATTGACCGTCTCCCCATCGGTAAGGTCTGTGGCAATCTTCGGGTAATTATCTTCTACCGGTTCCTCTGGACTTTCCGTAGGGGCAGGTGTCGCAGTGATCTGCGGCTCTTCCGGTGCCGGGGTAACAGGTGGCAGATCCTCATCCGGAGTCTGCGCCCCGTCCTGGTTCCGGTTATCATCCGCATCTGGTGTTTCCGATGGCTGTTCGGAATGGTCTGGTTCATCCTGGTTATCATATTCAATCGTATTACTTTGATTCTCCTGATTTTGGTTTGTATTGTTATTATTTTCTGGCGGCGTTTCCGTCACCGTCGCCTGGGGTGTGGGCGTTACGCTCTCCTCCGGTTCAGGCGTTGGTGTCACCGTCTGCATTACTGGTTCCTTTGTCGGCTCCGGTGTAACCGTAGGAGTCGGTGTCTCTTCCGGAAGAAGCTGTGCCTGTTCCTGTTGCTCTTCCGCTTCCTCGCCGTTTCCATCTGTCTTAGATCCTGCATAGGCAAAACCGGTTCCCAGATACCCTTTTAAGGAGCTGTCTGCACTGATTCCCTGCACCGGGTTTGGTACTGCCTCGGGCTCACTTTTTAATACGCCCTGTGCAAAAACGACAGCAGCCAGAAAAAGCACTGCCACAGGAATGAGCGCTGCCAGTATTTTTCTTTTCTTTTTTTCTTTCATAAACAGCCTCCTTTCCTGTCAATAAAGTCTTTCAATGTATTTCATGATCCATCTGTCATACCAGCTTGCAGATGCTTTTAATTCCTTTTTTAAATGCCGGATACAGCTTGCCGTATCATGGCGTTCGGAGGCCGATACCGGATGGGGGCTAAACGCTGCCTTTTGTCCAATCTTTCTTACTCTTTCATAGAGTAATGTGGTCTCATCTGAATACTGTGTGCCATGCTCGTATAACGCTCTGGCATAACCAGCCATCGCCCGGACTGCCAGTTTGGTATCCTGGGAGGCAAAGCACTTCCTTCTCTTTCGGTTTGTAAATGCTCTTAGGAATATCACAGCCAGGATGAACAGGAACATAAACGTATCAAATACGATTAAAAACAGAAGGAGGAATTTCTCGATTCCAAACAATGCCAGCTTCAGGCTGAAATTGGTACGGATGTTCTCTTCCACTGGAGGCTGTGATTCCGTCTCCGGGATCGAAGCTGCCAGTTTTCCCTTGGCTTCCAGACCGGTTTTTAAGTTGGCTTCCTCCATGACCCCGTAATAGGAAGGTGTCATTTCAAGAGGGATCCAGCCAAGCCCGTCCACATAGATCTCCGTCCAGGCATGTCCGTTGGTGCCTGGGATTTCAATGGTGTCCCCAGCCTGTTTTCCTTCTATATCCTGTGGGGTAATTAAGTACCCTTCTACATAACGTGCCGGAATGCCATAGTAGCGGAACATCAGAGCCGCTGCTGTCGCAAAATGAACACTGTGTCCGATCTTGGAGGTGGTTAAAAAATTCTCTATAAAATCCCCGTCTTCTGAAAATACATCGGTCTGAGAGCTGTAGGTCATGTTCTTTTCCAGATAGGAACGGATCCTGGTGATGGCCGTATAGTAATCGGTATGTCCCTCGTCACGGTTTCCGCCGTCTCCAAGTTCCTTTTGAAACAGGGTTTTTAAGGACGCTGGAAGAGCGGTATCTTCCTGATAAACAAAGGTATTGTAATAACTCTCCTGGCTTCGATAGGAACTGACGGCATCCGCGCCGCCATCCCCTGCATTATTTCCAGCGGTCAATGTCTGATAGACCTTTGCCCCAAGGGTGGTAAAATCACTTACCAGATTTCCAAGGGAGGAAATGCGGTAGGTTCTTTCTCCAAACAGTCCTCTGGCGTACAGGGTGCTGTCCGCCTGGGCGTTTTCGCCTGTGTAGCCGTCTGGCAGACCTGAGAGCTCATACGGGGTATAAAGGTATTTACTGCTTGCCGTTTTATTATTTATCGAAATGATTCCTTTTTCACTGGAGAGGGAATCGTCCTGGATCAGATTTCTTGCATTTAGAAGCTGGGTTTCTCCATAAAAGCCCTCCTGGTGAAGCCAGTAATACAAGTCTTTTTCTTCATAGGCCTCTTCCGTGGAAATCTCCGTCCAGGAAGAGCCGTCATAAACGCTTCCCACAAAGCCACGCAGATACAAAGAAGCCGGATGCTCCATGGTAATTTCAAGTGCCGTATCCGATGACGCACTCCAGGCTCCGGTCTGCTTTAACTTTCCATCTGGAAGGGAATTTGCCCCCTGCCCTTTGTAGCGGAGCCTGGAAAGTCCACTTAATGCCTCTTCTTTGGCATTTGCCACAAGCTGGGAGTCCTGGTACTCATTCTTTGGCACCAGGCTTTGAAGGAACACACCCCCGAAAACGGAAACCAGAAGAAGACCAAATGCCCCGGCAATAAAAGCGGACACATCGGCAGCGTTACCTAAGTTTCCCCTTTTATTTTTCGTCATGTAGTTTAATTCTAACAGGGTTCCAGCGTAAAAGCAAAGACAAAGCCTGGTATCTGGAAGCAGGCTGGTTTTTACCAGAACCACCGGAAGGACTGCCGCAAAAAGAAGAAGCAGCACATACCACCGAAGCTTCAGGATTAAGAAGCCAAGCAGCCCACAGGCAATGCCAAGGAAAATAAAAGCAGCCAGCTCCCCATTTGCTTTTCCAGAATCCTTCAGCTGGTAGATGGTAAGGTAAATCCCTGCTTTTTTCCCAAGAACTTCTGCAAGCTGGTTCCAGAGTGAAAGAAATCCGTTTAAAAGCATGCCAGAGAACGCAAACAGGCAGATCCCGGCAGCTGCACTTAACGAGAAAACCGCAGCAACCAAATGTTCCCGAAGCCTGAAAAGAACGGCACAGAGAAGGGCGGTCACAGTGACGCTCACCAAAAAAGGAATCCCATTCACAGACGGAACCAGGGTATGCAAAAGTGCAAAGGTACCAACGCCGTTTACCAGAAAAATCAGGAAACTTTCCAGCAGGATACCGGGCAGGTATCTTCTATGTTTTTCTTCTTGTCTTGTGATCCATACTTCCATGTGATGGTTTCTCCTTTATCTGCTGTGGTTCCACAGCTTACAACGGTTACCTCGCCCCGGGTTCGAAGCCTTCTAAGGTCTTCTTCCTCTGGTGCGCCCGTAATATAAATATAATTTGCAAATCTTTGCTGTCCCGGAGTGTGAAGATATTCTGTGATGGTACAGGGCTTTTCCCCCTCTCCTCCGTGACGGAGGAATAGATAGAGAATATTTTCATAATCCTCGCGGGTACGTATTTTTTCAATGTAAAAATGTCCGGTGCTGTGGTCGTACACGCCTGCCTGACAGGAAATGCCCTGTTCCATAAAGCTGTTTAAAACTGCGGCAAACACTTCACCAAGCGTCTGTGCTACGGCTGGTGCTTTTTCCTTTAAAAATGGCTCTGCCAGGATCAGGACCGTATCGTCCACCGGAAAGCTTCTCTGACGGATCATCATTTTATCTAACTTGCCCGTCAGCTTCCAGTGGATCTGACGAATGCTGTCCCCTTCCTGGTATTCCCGGATATCAAAGGTCTCCCCCGGATCATCCCCAGGACGGGCTCCCGAATAGCGGAAGCTCTCCATGTCAAAGCCCTCTTTTGTGAGAAACTGAAAATCTTCCTTTTGCTCACAGGGCATCACCACCGTACAAGCGGACAGCCCCGCCTTCCTCTTTTGCCCTGCCAGACCAAAGAAATCATAGGAGCGCCAGGTGTGTAAGGTGGCGTAAATACAACCGCACCACTGGCTTTTTCCCTGGAAGTCAATGGCTTTTTTCCCTCTTCCTTTAAGGGAAAACGAAAACGGAAGCTCCATCTGCTCCCCAGTAAAATGATTTTCCAGATGCAGGCTGCCTTTTCCAAGAAATACCGGAAGGACAGACTCATTTGCAATCTGAAGCTTTCCTTTCCAGATCCCATCCTGTTCCGCAGCTTTGGGGAGCTTTAGCTTCATAGTGATCTTTTTTCCGCAAAAGAAACCAAGCAGCAAAAACGCCACTACCGCAAGGGCGGACAAAAGCAAAAGGACGGCATATACCCAGACTCCGGTAAAAACCGCAGCCAGGGCAAGCAATATGAACCATATAAGTAGTAAAATCCTGTTTTTCATTCTCCCTCTACCTTCGGTGCCGGTGTATCTTTTAAAATTTCTTCCAGAATGTCCTTCGCACTCTGCTCCTGGTATCTCGCCCTGGAATCCAGGATCATGCGGTGTGCGGTTACATCTGTGAATACTCTTTTTACATCTTCCGGAATCACATAATCCCGTTCTTCCATGAAGGCTGCCGCCTTTGTCATACGGCATAGCGCCAGGGTTCCACGGGGGCTAAGACCAAGTGTGATCATCGGATGGTTTCTGGTTGCCTCTGCAAGGGTTGCAACATAGTTCAGGATGGAATCTGCCATATATACTTTTTGTACCTGATCCTGAAGCATAACAACTTCTTCTTTGGTAATAACTGCTTTCGCGTTCTCCAACGGATTTTTTGTCTGCCGATCCCGAAGCAGCTCTACCAGGTTTTCGTGATCCGGGTAGCCCATGGAAAGACTTATCATAAATCGGTCTAACTGGGATTCCGGCAGCATCTGGGTTCCGGAAGAGCCGGTAGGGTTCTCTGTAGCAATGACTACAAAGGGCTGCGGAACCGGATGTGTCTCGTTATCTACCGTTACCTTTCCCTCTTCCATGACTTCCAGAAGGGCTGCCTGGGTTTTGCTGGAGGTACGGTTGATCTCGTCCGCCAGAAGCATGTTGCACATCACCGCGCCTGGGCGGTAGATGAATCTGCCCGTCTGTTTTTCGTACATGGTAAATCCGGTTACATCGGAAGGAACTACATCCGGCGTAAACTGGATCCGGTTAAAATCCATTCCCATAAGACGGCAAAGTGCCAAAGCTGTGGTTGTCTTTCCAACACCAGGAACGTCTTCCAAAAGCACATGTCCTCTTGCCAGCACTGCCATGATGATTTTATCCGTAACTTCTTTTTTTCCTTTTATAATGGTTCCAAGCTCCCTCTGAAGCTGTGTGATCTTATCTGCCATTTCTTTCCTCCTGCCCTTTTCACTGGCTGATCCAGATTCTTTTTCTTATGTGTCAATTGGTATCGCTCATATCATAAAAACTGGTTTTGCCATTTAAAAACCGGCTATATGCCGCCATTGCACAAAACGCCTGGTCGGTAGCCATGGGATCGCTGTCCCCATCTAATATGTGGGAAAAGCTTCCATCTTTTTTATAATACTCCATCAGGTTGTCGTAAAGCCCTTTTTCCTTTTTCTGGAAACGTTCATCTTTATTGCAGTCAATCCCATACGTGCTAAGCGCAAGGATTACCTGGGAAACGGACTCAGAGCTTTTATCCCCATACGCCTCATAGCCGCCATCCTCTGCCTGCGCGTCCGCTAAAAATTCCACGCCTCTGTCAATGATGGCACTGATTTCTTCCTCTGTTGCATAGGGCTCTAAGCACTGTAAGGTCATGGCAGTCAGATCCACATCTGCGGTATCAGAGCTGTCATCTAAGGAAAATCCACCGGATGGCTTTTCCTGTTCCACGATGTAGGTCAGATACTTTTGCTCCAGTTCCCCGTCTATCTCCAAGCGGTCCGCATTTAAGGCAAGAAGGGCATACACGGCTCCATTTAACCCCTGTGCGGTTACAGCCTCAAAATCTTCCAGGGGCTTTCCAAGGTCATACCCTCCAATATCGGAAGGATCGATCCCGATGGCCTTACAAGCCAGAACAGCCCTTGCATACTCGGTATAGCGGTTTTCACTTAATACCCCTTCCTGCTCCTTGACACGCTTTTCTAAGTTTGCCCTGTATTTTTCGTAATAGCCGTCCTCTGCCGCTTTCCCGGAGCGTGCCAGTGCGATCACCGTCCACTCTCCGCCGAGGGAATCGGAAGCTGGGGAGGGAATACTTGTCTGTTCATAGGAAGCAGTTTTCTTTAATGCTTCCTCTAAGGACGGTGTCCCACCACCGCAGCCAGATAACAGGCTGATGGCTGCTGCCGCCGCCAGAATTCCGGCAAGATAGCATCCAGTCCTTTTCTTTTTGGGATTTAACATTTTTCGTTTCTCCTTCTTTTAAAAATCAAATTCCACTTACATCTATTTTCTATTACCGGTTCTCTGATTCCTGTATCAGCCCATATTTCACCTTGATCCGCTCCAGCTTTTCCAGAAGCGGGCGGCTAAGCAGCCATAGGAAGATCACGGTGGAAGCTGCATGTACCAGATCCACGGGGGCGCCTGAAATGTAGTAGGCGATCAGGCTGCTTTTTGTAATATATCCGTAGGACATCAGGATGCTGGCAGGATTCATAATGCCTCCATAAATTAAAAAGACACTTAAAAATCCGTAGATACAAAGATAGAACTTCCTGGCTTTTAAAATCCCCTTCTGGTACAGGATCCCTGCCAGAAATCCGATCATGCCAAAGGCAAACATCTGCCAGGGTGTCCAGGGGCCCTGCCCCATAAACATGTTGGAGATCAGCATGGTAAGGCTGCCAACTAAAAATCCAGCCTCGCCGCCAAAGGAAATCCCGGTTAAGATCACGATGGCAGCCACAGGCTTGAAGCTTGGCACCATGAAAAAGGCGGCGCGTCCTGCTACGCCAATGGCAGCTAATACGGAGATCACCATGATCTCCCTTGCCTTTGGCTTCCTGCCCTCAAACATCATAAAAAAGGGAAGCATGGCTGCCATTACCACGATCAGGCTGCAGAGCAGGTATTTTCGCCCTCCCCATATCTTCACCGAGAAGAATAGAAGGATTGGTACCACGATCAGCATGACCGCAAATGCAAACCAGGTGCGGCGGCTTACCTTTCCCTGGCGCTCCATCTGGCGGATAATCATTCCGTCGGACGGAAGGGTATATTCTTCCAGTTCTTCAGAAGGAACTTCTTTTCGATGGAAAGGATTTTGTTTTCCCGAATTCTTTAAACGGGCGGCATCCGAAGCTGGTTTTTCTTCCCCAAAGAATTCATCCAGAAATTCATCTAACTGGGATTCGTCAAGCATGACACCACATCCTTTCCGGTAACTGCCTCTGGAAACAGACCTCTTGCCATACGGTTTGCCGCAGTGGTATAAAAATTATTTCCAGCGAAAAAGTCTCTTGTCTTTTTGCTTGTCACCACATTTCCCTCAAAAAACAGGCCTGTCGTATCCGCATACTCGGCTACAAATTCCACGTCATGGGAAATCATGAAAATCGTCATTCCATGGGATTGCAGCTTCTTTAAAATACTTCCAAGCTCTTCTTTGTATTCCGCATCCATTCCCTTGGTCGGTTCATCCATGAGAAGGATCTTCGGGCGAAGAAGAAGCACTTTTGCAAGGGCAAGCCGCTGCTGCTCCCCGCCGCTTAAATCATAGGGATGGCGGTTAAGCAACCCTTCCAAATGGGTAAGGCTTACAATCCCCTCGATGGCTTTTTCCTTTTTCATGGAAATGGGGTACTCGCTGGACGGCTTTTCTTTTTTTCCGCCGATCACGCTATAGAGGTCTTCTAGTACCGTCTTTTTTAAAAAGATGCTCTGGGGATTCTGTGGCATAACACCAAGATACCCACCGTATAACTCCCGGTCGGAAAAGGAACGAAGATCCTTTCCATCCAGGTAGATTCTGCCGCTGTACGGCTGGTGTACTCGTCCAAGTAAAGATAAGGTGGTACTCTTTCCGGTTCCGTTTCCCCCTACCAGGGCATAGAATTCTCCCTTTTTTACTTCCAGTGACAGATCCTGAATGACATCGGGGCTGTCCTTTTCATACCGAAACCAGACATCCTTCATCTGGATGGCTGGGGGCGTATTTTCTTTCTGGCGCTTGAAATGCCCAAAAAGCCCTGCCGTTTCGTTTTTGTTTTTCTCCCCCTGTCTTTCCAACCTTTGGTTGGCCTGCTGGATCTGTTCTTTTTTTATTCCTTTTTCTTCTATATATTCCCGGATCCACTGTCTGCCCTCACTTACGGTAAGGGGACAGGTAAGGGTGCTCTCTGTCCCTGCATAAATCTGCATGGGAACCGGCATGGATAAAAACATGCCGTGGTGCTGTTCCTTTAATTTGGTTCCAATCTCCCGGGGTGTCCCTTCCATAAACAGGGTACCCTCATCCATGACAAACACCTGGTCGGCATACGGAATGATATCCTGCAGGCGGTGTTCGGTGAGCAGTACAGTAGTCCCAATATCACGATTAATCTTCTTCACGGTCTCCAGAAAATCGGAGGCTGCAATGGGATCCAACTGGGAGGTTGGCTCGTCCAGGATCAGTAAAGACGGGTGCATGGCCATCACGGAAGCCAGGTTTAGAAGCTGTTTTTGCCCGCCTGACAATTCCGATACATTTTTATAAAACCACTTCTGGATACCAAAATAACTTGCCATCTCTGCCACCCGAAGCCGGATGGTGGCATTGTCATACCCAAGGCTTTCCAGTCCAAACGCCAGCTCATGCCATACCTTATCGGTCACGATCTGGTTGTCCGGATTTTGCATCACAAACCCGATCTCCTGGCTCTGTGTGCGGTGGTCGGTATCCCTAAGCGGAATATTCCGATAGAGGATCTCTCCCTCTTTTTCTCCAGCTGGTGCAAGCACGCTTTTTAACTGGCGAAGCAGGGTGCTTTTTCCACAACCGCTCCTTCCCATGATAACATTTAAGGTTCCTTCTTTTATGTTCAGGTTTACATGCTCCAGAACTTTTCTGGAACTTTCCGGATAGGAAAACCCGAAATCCTTTATTTCTACAAGATTCATCTGTCTGTTCCTTCCTGTTCCAGAGTCTGGTAAATTTTTTGATACGTCATTTCAAGGTCCGCCGTTTCTTTTCTCCTGCTATAGGAAAAGCGGATGGTTTCTGTCACATCCAGCAGCACTGGAAGAAAACAAAAGGCTGCAAAACAAAGATAAGTAAGCAGGGCAAGTAACGGGGAAACCGAAATGGGTGCCGCGTATCCCTGGATGGTAAAGCCAGCTAACAGGATTCTGGGATCATAACTTGCATAGGCAGCCCCTTTGATACAGCCCCCTGTAAATATAGCAGACAGTCCGATCATCATTCCCAGGACATACTTATCTTTTCTTGTAAAATGGTAAATGGAAAACGCAGTCCTTCCCTTCAGACCATATCCCCTGCTTCGCATGGAATCAGAGGTCTCAATGGCGTTTTCCAGCGCCCAGGTAACCAGGATGGAGAGCATGTTAAGCCCATGGCGGATACGCGCAAAAAGGCTTCCTTCTGATACATCCCGTCCCATGGCTTTCTGCCCGCTTCGGATTACTTTTAACTGTGCAGTAAACCTTGGCACAAACCGAAGCGCCATAGATAAGATCAGGGAAAGCGCCGGAATGATCCGCCCAAACAGATAGATAAATTTATCCGTTGTCATCACTTTATTGTAACAGGAAAACCACTGGATGACTACGAACATCACAGCGCCAAGCACCACACCGTACACAAGTGCTTCCAGGGTGATCCAGTTGCCGCTGCTTTTTACATAATACAGCATGGTAACCCCGTAATGATTAAACATGGGATTTAATAGTGCCACAATGAGAAGACCTGGCAGAGTAAGAAGAAAGCTTTGTTTCAGAGTCTTTTCCCATCCGTTTAATAAAAACGAATAGGAAAATGCTCCAATATAAGAGATCCCGATGAACACCGGGTGTTGATTGAACATGGTAAAAAAAAGTACCACTGTAAAATAGAAAAAATTCAAAAAAGGATGACAGGCAGAAAAGGTATCCATTACCGTAAGGTTTGCACACGTTCTGTTGTTTTTTTCTTTATTCATTGACAACGCTTTCGGCACCGATATACTCCCTCTTCAGTTCATACTCATCACAATAGGCATCCATCTTGCTGCCTTTATAACAGCGAATGGTACAGCTCTTATTAACGATCCACGGACCGACATACTCCGGATCGTGACGGATTTCCACACTTTCCAGCCGGTTGCAGCCATGGAATACCCAGCGTTCGATCACATCCACACTCTCCGGGATCACAACATGTTTTAAGTTGTTGCATTTGAAAAAGGCACTATCGCCAAGTTCTACTAAACCTTCCGGAAGGTTTAATTCCTCAAGGCCTGTAAACCGAAACGCCTCTGCCTCGATTACCTTCAAGGTATCTGGGAAAATTACCTTTTTTAACTCCTTGCACCGAAAGAACGCTTTACTTCCAATCACTTCAACGTGGTCTGGCAGCACCAGTCTTTTTAGCTTGGAACAGGAATCAAATGCTCCCTCCTGAATTTCCCGGCACTCTGAGTCTTTTGCAAACACGGCTCTTAATAGATTGGTACAATCACGGTAAGCTTTTGGTCCTAAGGTTTTTAAAGACGCTGGAAAATGGACTGCACGCAGGCTGTGATTTTCTGAAAACGCCCGCCGTTTAATTTCCTTCATTGTCTTAGGAAGAACAACTTCCTTTCGGATCTGGCACTGGAAAAAGGCTTCCCGTCCAATGATCTTACAATTTGGCGGGAGAATGACTTCCCGCATCCGTCCATCTGCCCGAAAACAGCCATCGTCAATGTAGATATATTTTTCCGGGATCTCCTTCCTTGTAACATCCCCCTTTAACATTTTTGCCTGCTGTGCTGTAAATGTCCGGCTGTCATACCGCAACATACTCCAGCGCATTTCTTCATCTTTATAAACACGCATTCTTTTCTTTCCTCCGCTTTTTAGGGTAACTAAAACAGAGCCCCATTACTTCGATGAGCCTCCGTCCTTTACGACAAGTGGAATATGCTGACTTAAAATGCGCTGTTATGTACCGCTGATTTCATACAGTGATTATGGTTCCGGAATCGCACCGAATTTTCCTAAATCAGCCTTATCTGGCTGAACCATGTCTGGTTATTTGATTTTTCGTTCTCTGATATTTCTACCTATATCAAATATTAGTATTATAGCATTTGAAATGGCATCTGTCAAATTTTGGCAATCTATGAATCTTTTTGCAGGATCAGTGGTTTAGAACCGGTTGGGCTTACCCGGCTATTTTTCGTCTCCCTGATAGGGATTTCCCACATCGTTTCCAAGGTCACAGGTGTACACCCACAAGATCACATCCCCGTCTTTTGGCTTGTACGCAGATGCCCCATAATTGGGAAATGTCCCATTGACACTGTACATCCAGCCGGAATTTTTTCCGCAGTCCAGCTCATAGAGCTGGTTAATTCCTTCCACATAGTAGCTGTCATAGAGTGGGGTGTACTTCGAAGAAATCTGAATCCCCTTTTCCCCACAGATGGTTTTTAAAATATCAAAGACGCTCTCCCCTGTGGTAAATGAGACCGTTGTCTTTTTTAGGATCTGTCCATCCTCCGGGACAAACTCTTTTTTGGTTTCCTTTAACTCCTCCATGTGATCCAGGACCGTCGCACAGGAGATCTCGATCGTACAGGTCGCAGGCTCCCCGGAAGAGGACTCTCCCCCACAGCCTGTAAACACGCTGGCACATAGAAGCAGTAACAGACTTAATAACAAGGTCAACCACTTTTTTCGTTTTTGGTTCATACGCTTCCCTTTCTTTTTATTCTTTCTCTACAGGTATTGTAGCATTGTTTGAGGGGACTGTCATCTGGATTTATAGTTTCTGGTCCTTTCCTGGTTTCTTTTATTTTCCCCATTTTCTTTTAACCAGAAAAAACATCCACCACGCCAGAGAACTTTTCTCCGACATTGGTGGATGTTCCGATTCTTATTTTACGGTTACTTTGACCTTCTTGGTAACCTTTCCGGATTTTACCGTAATGGTTACTGTGCCTTTTTTCTTCGCTTTTATCACACCCTTTTTCGTAACAGTTGCCACCTTCTTATTAGAGGTGGTGTAAGTCACCTTCTCCTGGGAGGTGATTGGAGAAATAACAGGCTTTAAGGTAAGGCTCTTACCCTTTTTCAGGGTGAGTTTCGTCTTTAATCCGGTAATCTTAGTTGTTTTTACCTTCGCGCTTTGTACCTTTACCTTCAAGGTTGCTTTCTTGCCACTCTTTAAGGTGATGGTGATCTTCGCACTTCCAGTTTTCTTACCAGCCTTGATCTTGCCGTTTTTATCCACGGTCACAATCTTTTTGTTGCTGGAAGTCCAGGACTTCACGGAATCTCCATTTGCCAGACCGGTAACCTTCACTTTTGTCGTAGTCTGCTTCTTCTGAAGCTTGATAGAGGTTACATTTAACTTCATGGTAGCGGTCAGCTTGCTTCCGTTATCGCGGCTCTGTTTCGCACCGCAGATGGAGCAGATACCTTCCTGTTTTTCCGGAGCAAAAACAGTCGCTTGGGAAATGACCGTCCAGGTGAAGTTATGGTTGTGTGTGAGCATCGGGATCACTTCCGTCTTGGTTGCCCCGCATACGGTACAGGTATAAACCTTTTCCCCGGCTGCGGTGTAGGTTGCCTGTTTAGTGATGGTTCCAGCATCATAGGAATGCTGGCGGGTTTTTGGAATAGTTTCCGTCTTTGTATAACCACACACCAGACAGGTAAATTCCTGTTTTCCTTCTGCTTTACAGGTAGCTGCGGTTACTACCTTTCCATCTCCGTAGGTATGCTTCTGATAGCCGCCCTTTTTCGCATTATCGGTAATATCACAGGTTCCATATCTGGACACACATTCATGCCAATGGTATCCTGAATCATAAGACCAGCTTTCCGACCACTCATGTTCGTGTTCTTTCCGGTAGTCATCTGTATAATGGAAGACAATCTCGTCCCCATCTTCCAGATACTGCTCTTTTACACCAAGATCAGAATGGATACCATTTAAAGTGTACATCCAGCCGCTATAATCCCCGTTTGTAAATTCAGCAAGTTCTGGTTCTCCTGCCCGGGTGATTCCAGCAATATAATTCTCTTCTTTTGCAGAACGATAGGTCATGTTATTTTCTGCAAAAGCAGTCTTTAATACTGCAAGCACATTTGCATTACCATCTACCTTGTAATCTGTCTTTTTGATCCAGGTTTCCAGGTTACCGTTATATAAAGTATGGCAGGTTCCGTCTGTATCACTGTTATGTACACTGTCTCCAAGAAGGGTAAGGCTAACAGTGATCGTTCCTGCATTTTTCTTCAGCACAGTTACGGTCAGCTGGGTAAAAGCTTCTTTATAAGAAAGCTTTAAGGTCTGCTCTCCACGCTGATTTTTGTTATATCCCTCAATAGTAAGATCTGTCCACGGGATTTCCTGTTCAGTACCATCACTGATAAGGGCTTTTACCTGCATTCCTGTAAAATCAAGGTCTTCCCCAATGTCAAACGCTGTACGATAATCACCGCTAAGCTCCAGGGAATCTACCGTAATCCGCAGGCCTTCTGTGGAGAACAATTTGTCCATATCTGCTCCAAGAGGATCGTCCGTACGGTTATACCTAGTTTTCCAACCACATCCGTTTACATCCGGACAGTCTGTAGTACCATTTTCTGTATTAAAATAGGTAGATCCGCTTGATGTCTCATGGGAAGCACAGCTGGTATCAATATATTTTACGAATCCAATACCATTTGTAGCTCCGCAATCCTTTGAATAATAATTATTCGAAATCGCATCGATCCGGTTCAGACTGTCATAGAAACCAATGATTCCACCTATATAGGAAGCATTTTCACCAGTAGCCTGGACTTTTCCTGTGAAGGAATTATTTCTAAGGGAATACTGACAGTTGTCCCAAGTCTGTGCCACATAGGTATCTCCACCTAGAATACCCCCAACCTTATCTGCACCTGTAACAGTTCCCTCCGACACACAGTTATTAATGGTAACCTTTGTTCCATTTGGAGCTGAAGAATCATCATATCCGCCACCAACAATACCTCCGGCATGCTGTCCGGAAGCAGTTACTGTTCCATAGAATTCAGATCCGATGACTTCACAGGTTCCCATGGCATTATCACGGGTTCCAATGATACCACCTACATAATCCGTTCCATAAACATCTGCATAACTCACGCAGTTCTTTATAGTTCCCTGCATACGCCCTGCGATGGCACCGATCTGACTCTGTTTTTTGTCATACCCAATGACAACACCCTTTTCGATGGTGCAATTTTTAATCGTTGCTACAAATGCGGCAGAACAACCAGCATAAGGATTGGTAGTCTTATTTGCTCCAATAAGACCGGACTTTAAGGTACTGGAGCCACTCTTTAAAGTTACATTATCAATCTCAACTGCACTTCCAGAAAGACCGACACCTTCAAAGTTATTGATAAGCCCGTAACCTGCGATTTTCTTTCCATAAATGTTCAGGTTCCGGATCCTGGTATTTCTGACATAGCCAAACAGTGGAAGCCCACCTTCCGGCACTGTGATGGTATGTCCAGCGCCATCCAGGATGCCGCTAAATGCATTTAAGTTTGCTCCATTTTCCAGATTAACTTTGCCATTCTTTGTTGCACCGATCGGCTTCCAGCCATCCGGAAGGGTAATATCCGCATCCAGTCTGAAGTAAGCATCTGAAAAAGTAAATCCGTCTTTATTTACTTTTTCACGCAGCGCTTCCAGATCCGAAACTGACTTAATAAGGTATGGAGATTCTTCTGATCCGTTTCCTTCCCATGGAAGCGGTTCTTCCGTAACCGTAACAGCAACCGGATTTGAAACCACTTTTTCGCTGGTCAAAGTATTTCTTTCTGTATCTTTGCCCTGTTCATAAGACCGGTCAGTACGCTCATACCAGACTTCACAATAATAGTAGGTGGTTCCAAGTTCTGAAACCGGAGGTGTATAAGAGCTTTTTGTTTCATTTACAAGAGCCTGTCCGTTTTCATTACTATTCTCTGTATTTTTATACCATTGATACTGTGCAATGCCTTGTCCAGTAACTTTCTTAAGACTGACTTCCAGTTTTTCCGTTAATGGCTTCCCTTGTATCCAGGAAATAGGCTGTGGCTGGGTTTCTATCTCCGGTTTTTCAAGTTTTTCCGACACAACCGCAATTTTGGTAAAGTCACTTTTGGCAGGATATATTTTTCCATCGATTTCATAATTGACGATACAGCAATAATATCTTGTGTCAAAAACGGAATCTGTAGGAACCCTATATGCTTCTTCGGTGGCTCCCTCCAATTTTACATACTTATCAAGAGCTACATAATCCGGCACATAAACATTATCAGGCAAGACCAGATAATACCATTGATAAGTCAGTTTTCCCTCTTCCGGACGCAACACTTCTGCACCAGCCGAGAGAACGGGGGATTCTGAATTTTCATAAACAGCCCCATATTTTCCAGTGATGTTTACGGTTACTTCCGGTGTGTAATCAATATCCCCCGGTGTTATGACAAAGGTATATTTTGTATCTTTAGAATTATGATAAGTTTCATTCTTTTCTAAAATAAATGAAATCCGGCATTCATCATTTTTTTCCCAATCCGGGAAAAAGCGAAGCCCTACAGGGATGCTTTGGACCGTTGCCCCTGTGACATTCAGTTTATTGTTATAGTAAAAGAGCTCCTTTATACCACCATAATAAGTCCCGCAATTTAGGTCAAAATATTTTGCATTCTGGGGAACTTTTATTTCAAGTACCTGGTCTTCCAGGGTGTCCTGCAAACCAGTTTCTATCTCATGTCCCCAGGAATCCAAAAATTCCATGCTCGTCAGATGTGACCGATAGTATATTGGAACCTTAACAGATTGTAAGACATTTCCGTTTTTCCGTACCTCAAATCTTATGGAAGAAGTTACATTTGCACACTGGAAAACCGTTGTATTTTTTAAGAATGTCTCTTTTCCATCTGTCAGCTTTACCCGATAGATGCTTCCATCCTGTGGATTGGAATAAACCGCATATACTGCCGCACCTTCTGGGATATCATCCGTAAGCTCAGCTTTGACATAGAAATTTCCATCACTTAGTTCCGAAGGAATCCATAAAGCGTCTTCCCCATCTAATGTGGCGGTTTCGACCTCTTTTGTTGTCTCTCCCTTTTCCACACGCAAATGTACTTTACTGATATAATCTCCAGGCTGCTCACTGGCAGGAACAACTGTAACGGTTGTATATGCAGCCGAAATGTCCGTTACCTCCGTCCCATCAGAGGTATTGATCAATTTCTCCGCAGTGATTAAATAACTCTGGCCAGCTTCTAATTTTGGCAGTGTTACATTTCCCTCTGAGTCTGTGAGTAATTCTTCCTGTTTGACACCATTAATATAAATGCTTGCCCCTGTGCAATTTGAAAAACATCCCCCAAAGTCATTGCGCTGTCTCAGCTTTAGTGTTATTTCCTGTCCCTGGGTATAGGTTGCTTCAGTTTCTGTGAAAAACGCAAACTTATCCTTGCCGTTTTGTGCCTGTATAAAAAAATGCAGTTCATCGCCGTTTTGTACGGTACGGCTAAGGGCCGATCCCAGATTTCGGGTATCGTGATTCAATATAGATTTAATATTGGGAACATCATTTTTGTTGTATCCCCACAATTTATATATTATGCCATCATATATCCCATTTTCATCTTCGTGGTAATCATATCCAGCTTCTGCTCCTCCCGGATAATAAAGATCATGGGCCAGCTTTAAGGCATCATCCATATTATATGTATTTTTGCCGGTAAGCGTAATGGACCGCCCAGCCATCGGATTACCATCTTTATCATTCAGGAACTTTCCATCTTTGCTGACGCTTACCGTAACCTGTACTTCCTGGGTTTCTTCGTTAGATTCTTCCTGATCGGTTCCGTCACTAAAAAGAGCCGTCTCTTCTTCTGACAGGTTTTCCGAATCGGTAAAGCCATCGCTCTCCGGTACTTCTATTTTCTCATCATCGATAAAATCGGTATTTTCTTCCTCTTCAACATAACCAGCGTCTTCTTCTGCAAAATCGCTATCTACAGAAATATCGGTTCCGCTGATCCATTCCTCCGCAAACACGTCTGTCGGAATTTGCAGCACTAACAGAAAAACAAGCAGCCAACTGGCTAATTTTTTCCATAGTCCTATTTTTTTCATTTATTCCAGGCTCCTTTCCTTTAAAAAAGGCCCCTCTTCCTTACGGAAGAAGAGCCTCCATTATTGGTGCTTATTTAACCTTTACAGTTACCTTTACAGATTTACTTCCAGATTTTACAGTAATTTTCGCTGTTCCTTTTTTCTTTCCGGTTACAACACCCTTAGAGGAAACGGTTGCAACTTTCTTATTGGAACTTGTATAAGTAACTTTCTGCTTGGAAGTGAACGGTTTCACAACCGGTTTCAGAGCCACTTTTTTGCCCTTCTTAACAGTTACCTTTGTATTAGCCACAGTAACCTTCGTAGTTTTTACTGCTGTTTTCTGGACTTTTACAGTAACTGTCTTTTTCAGTCCACTGGCAAGAGTAATCTGAAGTTTCGCTGTACCAGCTTTCTTTGCTGTGAGCTTGCAGGTACCATTCTCTTTTCCTTTTACGGTAAAGATCTTGGTGTTAGTAGACTTCCAGGATTTTACGGAATCACCTTTCGCAAGACCTGTAACTTTCAGGCCAGAGGTGGACTGTTTTACTTTCAGTTTTACTGTGGTTGCATTGACTGTAGCTGTTGCTTTTAATGCAGTGCCTTCGGCTTTTGTCTCTTTTGCTCCGCAGGTCTCACAGATTCTTTCCTGCTGCTCTGGTGCAAGTACAGTTGCTTCCGCTGTTACTTTCCAATCACCGAACTTATGTCCAAGTGCTTTGATTGCTTCTGTTTCAGTTGCATCACATCTGCTGCAGGTTTTGGTAATCACGCCATCAACTGTACAAGTAGCTTCCTTGGTAACTTTAGATGTAAAATCATGTCCAAGAGCTGGAATTTTCTGCTCATCTGTTTTCGCATCACATCTGGAGCAATGCTTGCTCTGCTTACCGTCAGTTGTGCAGGTAGCTTTCACATCTACAGTGTAGTCTTTTGCGAAATCATGACCAAGTGCCGGAATCTCTTCTGTAACAACATCGTTACATCTGCTACAGGTTTTGGTAAGAGTTCCTTTTTCAGTACAGGTAGGTGCTACTGTTGTTTCCACATAATCATGTCCGAGAGCCTCTATCTTTTGAATATCATCTTTCGCTTCGCAGCCTTCCCGTGTACAATGCTTGCTCTTCTCGCCATTCTCTGTACAAGTTGCTGGTTTATCCACGGTATACTCATCAGAATAGCTGTGACCTAATGCAGGAATAACACTTTCCGTATCATCTTTATCGGAATAGCTCTTACCACAAACATCGCAAACGTTAGTACCCTTACGACCTGGTTCGGTACAAGTCGGATCTTTTGCTTCTTCTGTATCCGCTTTGTAGTGAATTACTGCAGATGCTGGACAACTGGCATCTTTCGAAATTGTATCCCATTCTGTTTTACTTCCATGATAACAAATAGATGTTAAACTGGAACATTTAAAAAACGCTTTGTTTCCAATTTCATTTAACATTGCAAAGTTAGCTTTTGTGATACCAGATCTTGAAAATGCATAATCACCTATTTTTTGTGTTTCAGAAAAATCAAGCTCATTTAAACTTGTGCAACGTCCAAAAGCATATTTTCCAATTTCTACTATAGATGTAGATTTAAACACGCTCAATGCACTGCAATAATAAAATGCACTACTACCCGTTATTGAAATACTTGAATCACATAGAAAAGAAGCTAACTGCCTACATTGTTCAAAAGAAGACTCACCAATACTAACAGTTCCTTTAGCATTTACTTGTTTTAAAGCTCCACAATAATAAAAAGCATAATTTCCAATAGAAACTAAACTTTTATCAAATGTAACGCTCTCTATACCAGTATGTCCAAATGCACTATTTCCTATATTCTCAACCGATTCAAGATTAATGCTTAATAATGTGGCAACATTACTAAAAGCAGATGCTCCAATTTCTTTTACAGATGCAGATAATTCAACAGTATTAAGATTTGGATAAGCACTTAAATGATTGTCAAAATTGAAAGCTCCAATTCTTGTAATATTATCACCAATTACAACTTTTGTTGCATTTTTGACTTCTTTATTTTTTAAATACCATTCGCTGCAACTTCCATCTTGATTATTATCAGGTAATGCAGCCGGCTCTGAAGCCCTAAATGAAAGGGTTTTGCTCTCACTATCGTATTTAAAAGAAATTTTAGACTCATTTTCTAATTGTGTCCAACCATCATCAGCTGAATCATTGCTTTCCCCAGTGGAATACTCTTCTGCCTGCGAAGAAAACAAATCGCCCTCTGTTATATCATCAGATATAAACTCATCCTCTATTTCTCCAAAATCCTCTATTTCTACATTCTCGTCCACTTCCTGTGCGCTATAAAATGAATCATTTAGAGCTTCCGCACTCGCATTAAGCGGTGCAGAAGCAACCAGGATCAAAGAAAGGGCTGTCACTAAATAAAATCGCTTTCTCATTCTTTTGTTCCCCATCCAAACTTAGTTTCATCATAGCTTAAAACAAAAGAATATACTTCGTTTTCATCTCCATTTGATACAACTGGAACATAAGTTTTTCCAAGAGTAGTCTCTGGGTATGAATGTGTGTCTGCAAGATCAATATTATCACCTTCATACCACATCCAAGCACTGCCTACCCAGATAGCGCCAATCATTGTGTCACCATCATAATCTGGTTCAGTGTTTTTACCGGTATTATCCCACGGTTTATTTCCAATGGTAATAGTTTTTAAATAGTCTCCATCAGTACCAGTCCATGTTAATACATAATCATCATCTGAATTTTTAACGGCTTCATCTAACACAGCTTTATAAGTTGTACCTTTCTTTACATTATTTACTGTAAACACAGGTTCTCTTCCAAATGTTGAAGTATCTGGAGTTCCAAGATAAGAATTGCTGGTGCTATTCTGATGCCACTCTCTAAAATAGATTTTTACGGTTGCTGCCTGTGCTGCTACACTTGAACCAAGTGTCATTGCTGCTGCGAGTGCTACTGCGGAAACTTTTTTAAACATTTTGTTCATCATACTTTTTTGTTCTCCTCTCTTAAATACGATAAATTGTTTTTTGATATTTTTGTTACCATTAATAAAGTTTCTTTTTCTCCGGCCTATGGCCGCCTCCTCCCTGTTTATTTATTCTCCAAACCAGATTCTCCTATTGATGAAATCCCGGCTATGAAAAATCACATTTAGATAACAAAAGCGAAGTCTCCTTTCATAAATATAGGAGTCTCCGCCAACGTGTAGTATGGTCTGACTTAAACACTTCTGATATGAAATGCTATACACAGGTAAACACAAAGGTTTAGTTCCAGAATTCCACTGGATTGTCTTAAACAGGCTCTTTAGGAGCCGACCACATTATTATTCTTTTGTTAATGAAATCATAACATTTATCTATAAATTTGTCAATCATTCTAAAAGATTTTTTGAAAATTTATTATATTTATAACTCTTCTAAATTATTTTTTCAGTAATTATTTACATATAAATGAAAATCTCTTTCGTGTTTAATTAACCTATTGATTCACTTTTTTCGTAATCTTCTTAGATCCTGTAATTATAAGTAACCTTTTGAATCTCTGATAAAATAGTATATAATCTATATCTTGATGTCTTATATACATCCGCAACTATAAAAGCCCCGACAGCACATTCCATAGATCCATACGATCGGGGGCTTATCCACCATTTTATCAAACCGGTTATCCTATAATTTCCGTATTTTTCTGATGATATAAAACAATTTATCAAATTCTGCTTTTTATAAAGTGCAGGTTCCGTTTTCTATTTTAAACTGGAACAAAACGCCCTCCTTTGTATTCGTCATTTCATACTAGGCATTATGCTGCTCCAGGATTTCCCTGACAATATTATGTAGTTTATATGGAGAAATGAAAATTTGTGCTGTTTTTTTATAATTCACCTTCTGACTTTTTTGATCTTTTTTTCGTCTACTTCTCCTCAAAATTCATAATACTTTATATTTTGGAACTGAATACAGGATAATTCTTAATTATCTGCTATAATTATACGAGAGAGGACTCATATGAAAAAAATGAATTCATCAACAAAACAATTGATTCTGTTGATATTTAATTCGGTTTTGACTATTGCAACTTTTGTAATAACTTATTATATCGATCCATTAAAATACACTTCGCAATCATCATTAGCAGCTGTGCCAGCATTTTTACTTTCTATAATTGTGTTGATTATTGGGCAAAATATAACTACTCACAATGAAGTGCAAAAAGTATCTGAGGATTCTGAACTTATTTGTGAAACCGTAAAAAACTATTTACATGTAACAAAAATGGGAACCCCAAAATACGCTTGGGAATATATTATTAATAGATTGCCTGTTTTAGATTATGTACAAAATACTTCTTTTAATTTCGAAGATGAAGAGATTCAAACGAATGAACGCTTATATGATGGTACTTCTTATCAACAATCATTTGCTAAAATTGCCAAAAATGTAAATCAAGGTCTAACTTGGAAAGATATTGGAGATAAATCCGCACTTGAACGATTCAAAAAAATAGACAGTCAAGTATCTGAAAAGCATAAAGGCAATTACCAATATAAACTGATTGCACAATCAGAACCCCAAATCGGTTTTGTTATTCTGACATATAAAGATGGTACTAAAGAAGTTTTATTTAACTGGGATTTTAGAGATATACCACAAGACCCAGTTGTATTGCTATCTAGAGATACTGAAATACTTAATATGTTTGCTGCGCAATACAAAGGTCTGTGGCGTGTTGCGGTCGAAGATTATGACAGTAGAGCAACTAAATCAACTTCATAAAAATAGCGATTTTTCATAAGCGCGTCAGCTTCCATCCATTTTTTTAGATTATTTGCAGATACTTCAGATAAATGCTGAATGGTCCAGATGAGCGTGCCTTGATAATAGGGAATAAAGTTTTCATCAAACGGACTCACTCGTTCAAATAATTCGAAACTATATTCAAAATTATTATAGTTGGATTTATGCAAAGCTGAAAATGTCCTGTCCATATCATAATGGTGAAATTTTTGACTATTTTCAGTTGCTATTCTTAAATCCAACTCCATCTTTTGTCTTATAGCTGTATCCATTGGACCAAAACGAATTGAAGCACCATCGTACTGCCGTACTGCAAGAACTCCATGTGGAGATCTATTCCATAACGCCTTTATAAAGGAATCCAGATCGTCAATATATGGAAAAATATTAAAGGCTAAAGTTATATCACTGGGAGGTATTTTGTCAACTTCCTTTTCCAAATCTAAATGAAGAAATTTAACTTTTCTGTCCCATAATTTGCTTCGTTCAGTTGCTAATTTTAGAGATTCTTTATCACTATCTATGCCGATAAATTCACAATCGGACGGGAGTATATCATTCAAAAGCTCAAGCCATAAACCAGTTGCACAGCCTAAGTCAACAATATTTTTCGGATTCAATTTTGCTAATTTCTTAGCAAAAGCAGTTCTTTCAGGTAGTTTTGCACGATGGTGATTTTCTAACCATTTTGCATCTGCCAATGGTCTACCTGTCGAATTTTCTTGTGAAATCATTTCACTGCCTCCTAATGTCTTATTTATTAAGATAATTAAGAATTATCTATAAAGATTATATCAAATTTCATACAAATTTTCCATATTTTAATACTATATAATTATTTTTTGAAAAATGCTATTACATGATTTCCAGCATTTCACATTTATGCACATGAAAAAGGCCACCTGCTTTCAGCTGGCCTACTGCTCCAATATTCTAAATATTAATATCACGCAGCATCCATAATTTTCATATTATTTCTCGGATGTCGTTCTCGCAAAATATCCGCTTGCTTTTTGGCTGCTACGTGAATATAGATCTGAGTTGTTTTTATTGAGGAATGCCCCAAAATCTGCTGCACACAGCTCACGTCTACGCCTTCCTCAATCAAATATGTAGCAAAGGAATGTCGGAACATGTGGGGTGTAATTTTTGTTTCAATCCCAGCATTCTTCGTGTATTTCTTTAACATAAAACGAATAGATTGTTCTGTGTATCTGTTTCCTCTATTATTCACAAAAAAATATCCACACTTCTTTATTTCCCTCTCATTTTCTACATAGTATTTCCGCAGAATTTCTAAAACTGTTTTATTGCTGATTTGGATATACCGTTCTTTTCCTCCCTTTCCCATAATTCGTATACGCCCAGAATTCAAATCCATACTCTCATTTCGAATATTTGATATTTCATATACTCTGGCTCCAGTGGCAAAAAACAGCTCCACAACCGCTACATCACGCAAACCATATTTATATCCAATGCCAGAAAGACCATTCAGGTAAGTATACATATAATTTAAGAGCTGCTCTATCTCATCTCTTGGGATAATCCGAGGCAGAACTATTGTTTCTTTAAATTTAACTTTTATTTTTCGAAACGGATTCTGTTCTAACAGTTCCTCTTCTTCCAGGTAACTATAAAAGGCTTTTACCGATGCAATTTTTCTTTTCACCGTTTTCTGCTTATATTTTTTATGTAGCTCCGTAATATACCGCTCAATCGTTTCTCTTTCTGGCACATCACAGCATACAAAAGAAAAGAACTGATTCAAGTCGATCCGGTACGCTTTTACCGTTTTTGAGTCCAGTTCTTTTCTGTAAATACAATATTCTAAATAATGTTCCAATCTATCCTGTAGCTTCATTTCCAATACTCCTTTTTCTATCACAGTACTGTAAAATATATTTTTTGTCAAAACCAATGCATAAAATACCCGATCGATTTTCCAAAAGAATTGCCATTCCCAACAACACACTTCACGTCACAATTCTCAGTATTTTTGTAAGGGACTGTTTCCAGCCCCTTACTTTCTCCTATTCAACAAACAATTTTCTTCTGTTTTTGTGTCTCTTTAGAAATTCCTTGCGGACACGATCATATTCCGTTAAGAGGGTAATATCCTTTCGCCTGCTAAGCGGACGGTCAATCACTTCCGCATAATAGGTATGCTGGATCAATTGTCCATAACACGCAGAATTATAAACATCCTGCAGCTTACAGCCGATTGCTGCTGCCACTTCCGGTCCGGTGATGGAATAAACCATCACCGTTCCGTCCTTTCTACATAAATTATATAATGCACTAGCCATACAATTCTCCTTTTTCTTTTATATGATCCACACTTCATTTGGAACTTTTTTTGCAAAGCGGTCAAAATCACGCCAGGCTTTGGTATCCTTCGCATAAGCCCCCTTTTCCTTACAAGCTCCTTCATATAAATCTTCAATTCGCTTTACGATTCCCAGATAGTCTGTATGCTCACCTTTTATGAAGCTCATGGCTGCAGTCAGATTGTCATACCGGTACCGAAGCCCGACGTAGGAACGGTAAACATTAAAGCACTGGCGTACTGATGCGATCAGTTCCTCTTTAGTAAGACGCATGAGCTTTTCTTTTGCCACATCCTCCGCCCAGGTCTCTTCCCCGTCGATTCCAAAATAATCCCGCTCGAAAATATCATAGCCAAGATACTCCCCAGCTTGTGCAGCCACAAAAAACAAATTAAAGCACTCCGGAATCCACTCTTCCTGAAGCGCTGCCATCAGCTGATCACAGTCTGCTTCTAAGGTAGAAAATGCGATTTTATATTCCTCAGCTTCGGATTCATCATCATTTAAAGACTCTAAAAGAGTTTCCTTATCATCATCCATGAACCAGATCACAAGGGTACACCCTTCGTACATTTCATACAGGTCATCCCAAATATCCTGCCAGTTCAGACCTTTTGCAATGGGCTTCTTGTACCTTAAATTTCTTGCCTGTTCTTTTCTTAGTTCCTGAATGCTCACGCAGCCACCTCCTGTTCTTTATTTTCCAGCAAAAAGATATTGCTGCTATAGTCTCCGGAATCCGATACTGACGCTTCCCCGTATAGGCTATCCAGGTATTGGCTGCCGTTTTTGGATTTGGAAATATATAAATAGTAGTTACTCTTTATATATTCCTTTGTTTTCACATCATCCTGGTAGTAACAGCTAAGAACCAACCTGGCTCCCAGCTTTTTGGCTTTTTCTTTTGCAGCCACAAATACAAGGTATACGGCCTGGTCCATTTCCTCATTTGTCAGATTCTTCTCGTAATAGCGCTCCAAGAACAATACCGATTCCTCCCCTTCCTCTTCTTTTGGTTTCCCAGCTCCTGACAGATCTGCAAACTGGATCTTTTTTCGCATTCTGTCACCCACATAGGAGCCCTTTGTCAATCGTATCATGGCCCGAAATACCACCTGTCCATTTTTTCGGATAAAGAAAAACTTTTTATTCGAATCAAAGCAGGATAACAGGCAATCGCTGTTTAACCCTGAGCGGTAGGAGAGGCAGGAATAGCTTGGGACCTCTCCGATCTGCATAACTGGAAGAAGACCGGTTTCCTCTTTTAATACCAAGTTTTTGCTGGTAAAAGTCCGATCTATTTTCCATTCTTTTTCCGCTTCTTCGGATACCTCAAAATCAATCTCACGCATGAGATCCCCAGATGGATATTTCAGTTCGTCAAATTTTCCAAGAAGCTCTGCTGTAACCAGTCTCCGGATTTCTTCGATTTTGGAGGGCTGCCGTTCCAGAAAAGTTTCCATGATCTCAGCCCCACCTACAAATAGAAAGTTGCCAATCCGAGCAGCATTATTTTGTACAAATTCTTCTGAAAACGACAGTTTTTCTTTTAGCAGCCTCCAGGAAACATCCCCTAAGATCAGCTTTTCTTTTAATTCACTTAACGAATCACACTCTTTTACCAGTGCCAGATCTTTTAACAGATAGAGAGCCTGTTGTTCCATGGTGATCTCCTTTTCCATGCCTTTTAGCTGCTCGCGGTACACCAAAAGCCACAGTGCCGTTCCATAGCTTAAATCCGGAATGTTCCAAAAGTCCTCCCGGATCCATCTGGATAACGGCTTTTTGGATAATGCAGCTGCAAGTGGTTCTATCTGACCTTCCCAAAAGGAATGCGGCACACACTCCCGTTTTATCAGTTCCCGAAGAACCAGAAGTCTTTCATCACTTTTGCAGGTCAGATGTTCATACAGCTCGATTACTGCCTCTTTTGCAGTACAAAGAAGCTTTAACTCTTCAAATGTATGCTCCCGTTTTGCCAAAAGTTCAAATCTGTCACGCGATAAAATCAGATCCGCACTATCTTTTAAATTCTTCCGATTGAGGGTATTTAAGTTTATATACTCCTGGTACACCTCTTTCTTTAACAGCATGGAAGCATTTGGAAGATCATAAAAAAGTTCCGCTTCCTCATTGATGAGATTTAAGAATGCCTTCTTTTTCTGTGTGATAGCATATAATAGAATCTCGGATTTTTCTTCACTTAGACTGGATAGAGAAATTTTTGATAACGGATTCTGGTACAGGGTATTCACATAGGACACTTTACTGGAAAATACTTCGGCTGGATCCGCGCCATCTGTAAATGCCCGTTCCAGCTTACACAAATCCTCATACAGAGCTTCATTCCACAGCCATAAGTTTAATCCATCTGTCAGATTCTCTTTTTCAATGTACCTGGTCACAATCCTTAACTTTTCCAGTATCTCAACAGGTCTTTCCTTCATCTGATCGAATTGTTTCTGATTTAGAGATCGGATCTCGGCTTCATACCCGGCAAGCGTATTGACAAGCTCCATCAGATCTTGATCTTGAAGAATTTTAAGGTTGTTTACATTTTCCAATAGGTTAAGCAGCAGCTCTGAGGAAAATACCGGATTCACAAGCAGCATACGGTCTTTTTCCCCTGCCTTCTCAAAGTCCAGCACATCCATACACATGGCAATGCTTTTTACCAGCTGTTCTTTTTCTTCTTTGCTTACATTCTGCTCTCCATAATATTTCATATAAGAATAAGCGGTTCCATCGGTTACCAGCGGATCAAAATACACGGCTTTTACCTGTTCATAAGAAAAATCCGAAACTTTATCTGTCCCCGCATCCAATAGGATCCGCTGGAACCGGTATGCATTCAGCTCACATCCCTCTTTTTTCAGGATTCCAAGATAGGTAATCGTTTCCGGATCTTCCATCATGTACAAACATACCTGTTCCCCCAAGAACGGGATCACATCCATAACTTCATTTTGAATGATGGCTTCTGCTGCCCGTACACATTTTTCTTCTCCCTTTTTTGCCAGGTAACAAAGAGACAGGCCCGCCGTTTTTAGCATATTTCGTTCCGCTAAATGTCTTTTTATCACTTCAATCATTATGCAACCTCCATCAAATCTACCATCTGCCTGATGCCCTCTAACTCTATCTTTTCATTTTTATACAGGTTCTGAAACAGCAACAGCAGATATTTTATTTCCTCTTTGCTGGTTACAATTTTTCCTCTTCTGTCCAGATAATCCCGCATATAGGAAAGAATGATCCTGGCACGTAAGGAATCTTCCGCATATCTTCCATAGTAATAAAAGTCATAGATCTGTTCGAAAAGCTGATTTGTCCCCTTATTTTTCCGAAGCAGAAGATTAAATTCCTTTTTGATCTTCTTTTCCTCTTCCAGCTTTCGCATCCTTGTTTCCTGTATCTGTTTCCACTCTTTTTCCATTTCAAGGCTTCGCAGTTCTTCCTCTGACATGTATTTTCTTCGCAGCGTTTCTTTCCCACTACTGTCCTCCAGATAGGGAAGGATTTCTTTTGCCATCTGCATAGCTTCCTTTGGTTCCATCCAAAGTCCTGTACTGTCTTTTAACAGGATGCTCCTCAAAAAGCTGATGTAGTTTCCAACATCTGTTAAAAACAGATGTTCCTCGATCCACATAAATAATTCCTGATGTACACCTCTTTCCAACAGCGGGCGGCAGATCTCGCATTCTCCACGACTAATTCCATACGGATACAATGAAAAGGTTCTCTGGATCATGCTCCATGGTTCCAGAATTCCCGGGATTCCCTCTATTCCAATTTGGGTAATGACGAGCTTTAACATGGAAAAACTGGTCATGGTATTTATATCTTCCATATCTGCTTTCAGGTAATACAACATGCTATCCCATTTCTCCCCAAATACTTTTTCTGCCTCCCCGGTCTGATCCTCCCCGGTATCAGCCTCTCCGATAAAAGGGATCGGTTCAAAAGCATCCGGATCCGGTTCTTTGTTTCTCATTTCCCGGTATTCCTTTAAAAATTGTTTCATAAGACCGACGGCATCCAGGATCTCATTTTCGCTTAACAGATGAAAGACATGACGAAGATCGTAATCTATTTTCTTCCAGAAGATTTCCACATACTCCCGTCCGGTCAGCTTTTGATAGGCTGCAAGATAGGATTCCAGCTCTGGTTTTTCAAATGTCCCATTTCGCAGGGTGTCATTTACGCACTTTTCAAACTCTTCCTCCTTAAGCTGCGTGGCCATGCAGTGCCATTTTTCCTGGTTTAAATTAATATAATGCCACTCTTTCATCCCATTTTTTCGAAAAGGAAACAGCGTTAAGAAAGTCCGGACATTTTCCACCTTCATTCCATACAGGCAATTTTGGATTTTTTCCTGTCCACCAAGACGCACTGGAAAACAGTCGTATTTTCTTAAAAAAGTTTCACATAACTCATACACCACATCCGGATACATCTTTTCTCCTGGCAGAAAGGTTTTCAATACCTTTACTGCAATCTTCTCCGCAGTCAATGAGTTCGGATCCAGGTATCTTCGTGCCCCTGTCAATATGCCATTTAAAAAAATGACCTCTTCCTTTTTATATCCATTTTTTATAAGCTGTTCCTCCAACGCCCCGTTTGCATTCGCCGCATTTGTCTGGGAAAGTTTTACCACCTGTTTTAACACCGCAGTTTCTTTGGTCCGGTCATTTTTCAGCCGTTTCTCATATTTCATGGCAATCCAGGCATAAAAATGCCAGTCTTCGTAAACAGACAGCCTGCGTTCCCTTCCAAAGCAGGCCGCGATCTTTCCCTTTAATTTCTGCCATAACGTATCCGACTCTGGAAAAACGGAAAGGATAAAGATCATTTCCTCCACTTTTTCATATGGATACTGGTGCAGGGCATCCACCCAGAGCTTGCGATCTTTTGTTGCAAGCAGACACCGGACTGCAAGGTAACACAAATCCTTTTCTCCAAGTACCTTGCCAAACTGTTTCCAGAAGCCGCTTTTTTGGGTACCATTAAACATACAGGTCTCCTGAATGCAGGATGTCCCTGCAAGCGCAAGCCCAAGAGCCCGGTAAACCGGTTTTGTCATGGTTCTCCGCTCTTTCATACGCTCTAATACTTCTCCGGGATAGTGAAGATTATATTCTTCCTCCATGCTGTGCTCACAGATTCCATAAAACAGGCTGTTTTCTCTCTCCTGTTTTAAAAATGCTTCTTTGTCCGCATTTGAGGACAGCTGATAGATCATGGATACCATCTGCCGGTACAAGACGGGATCCAGCCAGTCTTTATAGATGTTCCATTCCATTCTTTGCCTCTCCTTTTTCAACTAAACTTAAATGCATCAATTCCATGCAGGTTATGGCTTTTTCTGGTCAGTGTAATACTGTCCTCAAAAAGTTCCTGACAGCTTTTTTTCGCTGCCCTTCTCATGCCTTTTGAAGTCTGGCGTTTTGCCATTCTTTTAAATCCAGGTCCCACCAGGTGATTTTTATGATACATTCCCATATTTTTCACTCCATTTCTGCAGGTACAAAGTCCTACCTTATTCTTTTCACGCTCTTTCTATATAGCGGATACTGTTTTTTCGGCATTCAAATTCCGGGCACAAGGAACTCCACAATTCTTCCAGATCCTTCATCCCGAATGCACTAAGTTCCGTTTCCTGTTCCATTCCATACAGGTCGGTATATCCAATCTGGTAAGTTCCGCCTCCGCTTCTTACGATTCCTTTTCCAGCTTTCCTTACGGTCATGTTATTGCCTCCATTTAAAATTATTTCTTCCTATTAATTAAGGGGGACGACTTGTCCCCCAAAAAGTTACGCTGCAATATAAAGTTCTTTTTCCCTGTCCACAAGAGGCAGAACATAGGTTGTCTGTTCCAGATGGTTTTCTTTTTGATATTTTACGCCATCGTGATAAGACGAGAACTGAAGGATCTGCCCCTGGTTTTTATAGGGCTTCAGGTTTTCCTTCCATCCGGGCTCTAATCCGTGAACGGCAAGCCCCCAGGCCACCTTGCAAAGATTGCATCTTAATCCTGCATATCCAAGATATTCTTTTACAAACTGTTCCGCACTGTGGGTGTTAGAAAAATAACGGGCATACTCAAATGAGCGGCACAGAATTTTTCCATCCTGAAAGCCTGCAAAATAACAATCTTTTTTCAGCTCGATCACATACCCGGTTGCGTAGATTTCCTTTCCCGGATGTATCTTTTTTGAATCCTCATGGATCTGTAACAACTGTTCGGAATAAATCTTTTTTCTTTTTTTATGCTGCATCATGCTCCTCCTTTTAGTTTACTCTTCGAAGTAATTTTGCCAGCTGCTTTGTCAGTCGGATGGGAAGCTGCTCTAAGCTTGATATATCAAGATAGGCATTTCCATAAATCTTCCGGATAGCTTCTTTATCCCAGCCAATCGCTGCTGCCTGAAACAAAATTCCTTTCTTTCCAAGTTTTTCCTTAATCTTTTTTAAGTCTGCTGTGGCATAGCTTCCAAAATAACGGGTTGCATTTGGCAGTCCGTCACTGATAAGGAACAACAGTTTTTGTTTTTCCGGACGTTTTAAAAGCTTATTTGCCATAAATAGAAGGGCTGCCCCGTCCCGGTTACTGCCATCGTTTTCCATAGTGATGATCCGCAAACGGTCGTTTCTGTCTTCCTCGAACTCTGCATAACTGTGAAAATAAACGGTTTCCTCACTTGGATCACGATGATCGTAACCATCCGTATGGTGCCCGTAAACCAGAATGGGGATTCCGGCTTTCCTGCAAAAATCGTATAAGGTGAGGGCTGCTACCTTGGCTGCTTCTATACGATGACCTATCATGGAGCCAGAATTATCTACCAACACGCAGACCACCGCATCTGTTTTCTTTCCTGGAAATGTCCGCTTATATACGGCACCGCCTGGATCTGCAATGGCACGCATATCCAGCTTTTTTCCAAGATACATCCGACGTTCCGTCCGTTCCTTCTGGTTTTCCAGGATTGGAAGAAGCCTGGTCCGAAGCCTTTTTTCTACCTTTCTTGCCGAAGCTTCATATGCAGACAGCCAGCTTTTTTCTGTTTCTGTGAAGGTGTTCTTATACAGAACCTCTTTTTTTACCATGTTATGGGCTGCTTCAAATTCCATCCCATCCAGTTCCTCCTGCAGACGGTTTTGGGCTTCTACTCCCATATCCTGATCCACGGTTTCTGATACTAAATCCAAAAGGATTTTTTGCAGTATCAGGTCAGATTTTTCATCTGCGCCTTCCCGTTCTTCCTTATCCTCTTTCGAAACCTGGACCACCGTGGCATTTTCAAGTTCCGGTAAGGCAGTCTCATCCACTTCCGATTCCTGAATAAATTTGGGAAGATCTTCGGTCAGTTCTTTTAGATACTCCCCCATAGCTGCCTCCAGCTTTTTTAGTTGTTCTTCCGTCAGTTCTTCTGTTTGTTTCCCGGTTTTCGCCTCGTCCTTTCCATTTCCGGATACATCTGTCGGAAGATCCTCATCGGAGGAATCCGAAGAAAAATCTTTTGGACCTTCTTTACCGCCTACAGCTTCCTTAGATTTCTCTTCTGAAGAAGCTTTCTCAGATACCGTTTCTGATTTATTTTCCTTCTCTGAAGAATTTGGAGACTCCTCCCCGGTCTGCTTAGAAGCTTCCCGGTTGTTATCTCCAGAAGTATCACTTTTTTTTACAGGTTCTTCTTCCCCTTTGGATTCCGTTTCTTCTGTGGAGGATTCTTCTTCCTTTTCTCCCATGGATTTTCCATTTCCCTGGGATGCCTCTTTTCTATCTTCCTCTGTAGAATTTTCTTCCCCTGCTGATTTTTCTTCTGCCGGTTCTTCCTGCGGTGGTTCTTTCTGCGACGGTTCCTCCGGTGGCTCGTCCACTTCTGCCGGTTCTTTTTCCGACGGTTCTTCCTGAGACATTTCTGCTTCCGACGGTTCTTCCTCCTGCGGTGGCTCTTCCTCGTTTTCTTCTGGTTCCTTGCATTCCTGCTTCAGTTCTTCCAAAAGATTCCGAAAATACTTCCACATCTTAAGCAGAATCTGGTTGGTGGCCTGGTAACGGATCAGATCACTGTCCGCTGTCACCGACAGATCCACAAACTGCTTCACTTCATTTAAGGTATCCAGCATCTCACAGCTTTCCATATTCCAGGAATTGGCATATCCCCGGAGGGCATACTGTACAAGTACCTTTAAAAAAACAGAAACCGGATCTGAATTTCCCTCTAGCAGTTCTTTTAACGGGGGAATCCATTCCACGTTTCGTCTCCGGTTGATCAGAATTCCTTTTTTGATACTTCCAGGAAACAGGCTGCACATCTTTTCCTCTATGTACACATCATTTAAAAGGTTGCTGATATAAGACGCACATTCTGTCAGAAGGGGAACCACCACTGGATTTTTCCCGGCCAGACAGGTATCCATCTCATTCAGGGCTTTTTCTTCGTCCTCGTTTTCCGGCTCTGGTGCATCCGGATACCAGACACCTGCCAGCATATTCTGCACATAGACTTTCCGAAGTGCAGAATCCGTAAATCTGGCATGGCCGCATTCATGTCCTAATATCCCGATCAGGCTGTCACTTTTTTGTTCCAGTTCTAAAAAGCTGCCTGTGATGAGATTGCCAATGTTGATGCCGATTCGTTTCCCATCATTCCAGCCTGCCAGTCCGTCTTCTGTACTCTGGTACAAAAGCAGCTGCTCCAGCTTTTCCCCTGCCACTTCATTTGCAAGGTCCCGAAAAAGTTTCCGGTAACCTTCTGAAAAAAAGACCTGACTGGGGCTTAACTTTTTTTGTTCTTCCTTGATCCGCTCTCTATAAGTATCCTTCATTTCGATTCTCCCGTTTCTAACAATACGGTTCCACATAGGTCTTCATCAGATGTTCCTGTTCCTCCGGATCCATTGTGGCTTTACTGATAACCGCAACCTGTGCCGCGCGCCTGACATCTTTAATTGCCTGAAAGGTACGCACCCAGTTTTCCAGTTCCCGATAGCCGCACACACCATCCTGAAGATCTTCTTCCTTCAGATAAGCATGGATTTTTTGAATGGCCGAAACCATAAAGTTTAAGAATTTCTCATCCCCATATCCGGTACGTGCAATAACCCGCCGCTTCATTTCCTCTTCTGTGAGATTTTGCTTGGGCTGGATCAGGCTCATACGGGATAAGACCGACTGGTTAAAATTTCCGCAGCCCACATAATCCAGGTTTGTAGTCATAATCACAATGGTATCTTTATTTCTCTTTATTTTTTCCCCATTAATCAGATCTGTCACCGCTCCATCATCAAAAAGAGAGTTCAGTCTTGTAAGCGTCCCTGGTTTTTCAATCATGGACGGCTCCTGAATTTCCAAAACGGAAGGAAGACGGCACGCTTTTATGATCTCTGATTCCCGCAACAAAAAATCCTTCTCTGCCCTTGCACTTTCATATCCTTTTTCATAAGCAAGGCGCAAAAGTTTTTCAAATGCAGCTTCTTCTGAAATGCCCTCTTCATAGGTTCCGCTAAGTACACAAAGTGCGGAAGCTGGATCCATCTGAAGGTCGTAAAAGGCTGGAAGCACTGGAAGCGTTTTCTTTTTCGTTCCCATGTTTGGTACCGTACTTGCAAGAAGCTCCAGCTCATCTGTACCAGGGCCACAGGTAAATACATAATAGGGAAGGCCTAATATCTGTGCGATCATCCTGGCATCTGTGGTTTTTCCAGTTCCAGCTTCCCCCGTCATCATAAAAAGCCTTGCCGGGGTATGAACGACCATTTCCAGGATTTCTTCCACCTCCTGGCTCACAATGTAATCCTCTGGAAGCGTGGGGATCCTCTCTTTTTCACTATGCTGGCAGTTAAAATGTCCTGCATACTCCATCTTTAACTCCGAAATAGCAGCACCTTTCTTCCTCCCTTTTACTCCCAGCACCTTAAAAGTACCAATTATACAGGCATTTGGCGCATAAATTCCGGAGTTAAGGTCAAAGGGATGAAAACTATCCTTCAGTTTTCCTTCCGCAAACTGGTTCCGGTCAAAAGAAATGGCGTCCTCCGTTGTGGCAGTCATCCGCAGATACAGGTTATCGCAGCAGCGAAAGGACATTTTAAGTGCCTGCCCCGCCAGTCCTGCTTTTACAGCACGTTTCAGTTCGTCAAAGCAGGTATGAAACTCATCGTCGTAATACTGGCTTTCGGGAACTATACTTGCATAGACAAGCATTGCAAGATACTCTTCCCCGGTAGATTTTCCCTTTAAAACGCCAGGCATCTTTGTTGTTTCTCCTGCGGGATCCTTTTTCTTTCTAATTCCACAGAATCTTCCGTTTTGATAATTGTACGTCATGACACAAAGTTCCTGCTCCACCGGGTACTCCAGGCAAAAATAACGAACAGACTTTTCTGCCAGCTGAATTCCGGCAGCACCTTCTTCTTTCTCTTTCATTCCAAAAAGCTTAAAAATAGCAGCCAAAGTGGGCGGATGAAGCTTGGCAGATTTTCCATTTGTCCGCGTATTATATCTGGAGCAGTCTTCCGCTTCATAGCTGATTCTTTTTTTCTTTGCAAACTTTAAATATGCCTCAATTTTTTCCGGCAATGCCAATTGATAGGTCCATGGTTCATAAAAACAGATTTCTGGCATTTTGATTCCTCCATATGGAAAAGCAGGGTATGAGCATTTCGCGTCTCATATCCTGCTGATCTTTGTTATGCTGATTTCTTTTCCTGTTCCAGGTAGGCTTTGTAAATCTTTTTGATCCGGTAACCAAACATGGTATTTCGTTTGCTCACCGTATCGTTATTGATTGCGATTACCATTGCCTTTTTACTTCCTACTATTTTCACCCCACGCCTTGCTCTTGTGACTGCGGTATAGAAAAGATTTTTCCGCAGCATCCGATAAAAACAGGTGAGCATCGGCAGGATCACTACTGGATATTCCGAACCCTGTGCCTTATGGACTGTGATACAATAAGCCAGATTTAGCGGCCATATATCCCCTTCGGTATATTCCATGATTTTTCCATCCCCAAAATCTACACGCATCCTGCTTTTCCCGTCTGCTTTATAGATATTTAGGACTTCTCCAACGTCACCGTTTGCCACATCTTCCTCATTTTTCAGCTGCATAACGAGATCTCGCTCCCGATATGTAGTCGATCCATTCTTAATTTCCGGATAACCATACCGCTTCGGATTCACGATATCCCGAAGGACAGGATTTAATGCATCTGCACCTACCTTCGTATCCTTTCGAAGCGGGGAGAGCACCTGAACCCCTTCTACCCGGTTTTCGTTTTTTTGAAGTTCTTCCCGGTAGAGTTTCTGGATAATTTCAGCAGCTTCTTCATCATCTTTTGCCGGATAAAACTGGAATGTATCATCAAAAACCAGATTGGTTTTCCTTTCGTTTATCTTATCCGCATTCTGAATAATTGTGGATTTTCCTTCCTGCCGGAAGCTCTCTGTTAGTATCGTAACTGGGATCACACCAGATTCGATCATCTCTTTAAATACGTTTCCCGGTCCCACTGATTCCAGCTGGTCTTTATCGCCTAAGAATACCAGGCGGGTTCCAATAGGAACCCGAGACAAAAACTTATCCATAAGTGGCATGTCGATCATACTGCACTCATCCACAATGATAAGAGATGCCTCCAGCATACTCTCTTCGTCCCATTCTTCCTCACCCGCTTCTCCTTTTAACCCAATTGCTTTATGAATCGTCAGGGCGGGGCAGGCAGTACAGTCACTCATCCTTCGTCTGGCACGACCAGTTGGAGCACATAACAGTATCTCCGCGTTCTTATGAAGAATTTTCTCTACCTCAATGATAAAGCTGATATCTGTCGTCTTTCCACGTCCAGGTCCTCCGGTAATGATGGTAACCGGATATTGAAATGCTTTTAAAATTCCTTCTTTTTGCCTGGCATTTAGTAGAATCTTCTCTTTTTTCTGAATGCTGCTTATAATGGAGTCCACCTGATAACTTTGCGTCCCACCTCGCAGGATCAGTTTGACTAAGGAAGCGGCCGCTCCAAGCTCTGCACGAAAACTATTCTTTAAATAAAATCCGCCATCACTACACACCAGGGTACCATCCTTACGGATCATTTCATTTCCGGCATCCCGGATGGCTCTTTCTGGCACCAGTCCGGTTTCCTTTTTATGATTTAAAAGCAGGGCTGTCCGCTTTAAGATTTCCTCACAAGTCAGGTATAGATGGCCTTCGCCTTCTGCTTCCGACATAATATGAAGAATCGCTGCTTTAATCCGCATAGGCTCATCTGGCTTAAAATTCTTTGCTTTTACCGCAATCGGATCCACCGTTAGAAATCCAAACCCAGGAATCTCGCACAAACGAAATGGCGTGTTCTGAATAATGAGTGGGGCTGCATTTCCAAAGTGTTCCTGGATCTGCGCCACCTTCCTTGGTGTCACCCCAAAGGGAGATAAGGTCACAATTAACTGCCGCAAAGTCTCGCTGCCACGGTATCCTTCCAGAATCTCTGAGAGCTTTTTTCGGGTAATGCCTTTGATTTCCAGTAACTTCTCAGGATTTTTTTCAAGAACTTCAAACGTATTTTCCTGGTAACGGTCTACAATCCGCTCGGCAAGTACTGGCCCGATTCCCTTAATAAGGTCAGAGGCCAGGTATACCTTGATTCCTTCTGTGCTCGTGGGTAATGCAATCTGAAAAGAAGAAACCTTATACTGCATTCCAAATTTTCCGTCTTTCCAGGTTCCGTTCAGTTCTACTTCAAGGCCATCCTCAGTCGGAAGCTCATTTCCAATTGCCATAAACATGCCATATCTGCCATTTTTCTGGCTGCTTACTTCCTTGGGAAGGGTTTCTTCCGTTACATAGGAGGCAACGGTGTATCCATTTCCTGCATTGTAATAGATACACCGGACTGCTTTACATTTCATTTTGGTCCATCACCTCCGGAAACACCTCTTTTTCTTCCCTGTTTTCTTCCTTGCTTTCTCCTCTGTTTTACCGGTTCTGACCGCGTTTCATCCGGACTCTTTTGAACGCCACCGGGCGCTTCAGCATGACCGCGTACTTTACCGGGAGCTGGTTTCTTGGTTTCAGGGTGGCTGTGTTTTTGTTCATCATTCTCATTCGGATTCTCCTTTTTTTCATTTAGATATTTGTAACAATAGATACCTGCTGCAATTGGAAGCCCCAGTGTCAGACTCTGTACAATCACTGCTAAAAACAGCGGCCATAAAAAGGGTGACAGAAGCATTCCTATAATTCCAGTTATCAGGCAGGCTTTTTGGTGTGCCTGGCACCATTTTTTTACTCGTTCCATTTTTTCTCCTTTGTTATCAGCAAAAATCTCCCATCTCTTCATTTCCCATATTCATAAATTCCTCGTCTACGTTGTAGCGGTTTTGTGAAGTCTGGCGTGAAGACTGGGCTCTTTGTGGTTTACTTCCTGTACGGTTTGTTTTCCCCTGGTTCGTGTTTTTGTAGTATGGCGAATTTTGATAGGAATTTCCTGGATTCTGGCTGGATCGTCCATTGGAATTTGATCCACTATTTCGTGAGGGCTGTGAGGAATTCCGATTGGTACGTCCGTTCTGGCTCACATTTTCACTTTCGTCCTTACTGTCTACAAACTCAATGTCGTTTACAAGCAGTCTCATACCATATACTTTTTCGCCACTATTACCTGTATAGTTATCATTATGCATCTCGCCCTCTAAAGCGATTTTTTTGCCCTTATAAAAATACTTTGCTACAAACTCAGCTCTTTCCCCAAATGTGACACAGCTAAAGTAATCAGCATTCGGAGCTCCTTCCTGCTTGAAATTTCGCTCAACCGCAATCCGAAAATACGCGACTGTCTTTTTTCCCGCTGAAGACATCACCTTTGGATCCGTTGCCATCCGTCCGATAAATATAGACTTATTCATGTGCACACTCCTTGTTGTTTTTGATTCGATAACAAAAAACATTCAGAATGAATCCCAAATGTCCGTTATCATTTTCCTTCTTTTACCAGTTCTTCCGATCTCCTTTCTTTTGGATTTTTTATTTTTCCTCCTTTCAAGATGTTGATTCGTATTTGTTTTTTTGCAATAAAAAAAGGCCACTTAGAACGTTTCATTCTAAATGACCTAATTTCTCACAAAAGGCAGGAACCATGTTCCTCATATTTTTCTTTCGGGCTTCTCCGAAACCAAATTTTTTTACCTGTTTTACAGGCACAAATACAAATCTCAAAATCATAATAACACAAGATATAGTATGCGTCAACAATTCATTTTCTGTATTTTGTGTTATAATTCATTTTCTGTATTTTGTGTTATAAACAATATGTTTTTCATTTTTACCACAAGAGTCAAATTCTTGCCCAAAGTTCGGTTGGTGTAAATGCCATAACTTTACTTTTGGTAAAATCTTTCAAATTTCTTGTAATGATATAATCTGCATGAACAGATTCCACCGTTGCACTCTGCACTGCATCTTCAAACAATTTTGCTGTCATCATAGCAAAGCTCCTTTTCTATGTTTAGTACATATCGCGATATATATCATAGTCAAGAAGATATTCTGCTATATATCTTATCGTCTCCAGAACAGTAGCTATTCACCATTTATACCTGATTCAATCCCAAGATTGTATTGCTATTGTACTGACATTTGTGTATAATAACTATAGATATCTTATTTCTCTTGAAAGGAGCGGATCTATATGGCTGCAAAATCAGCAAATTTATATGCACGAATCGAACCAGATGTAAAAGAAAAAGCAGAAAACATTTTGTCTACGCTTGGAATTCCAGCTTCCAGTGCTATTAATATGTTTTATAAACAGATTATTTTACAGAGGGGACTTCCATTTGAAGTGAAATTACCATCTTCAAGACCAGTTGACATTCATACATTATCTGAAACAGAATTCAATGAAGAATTGGAGAAAGGATATTCGGATATGCAAGCTGGACGGGCTAAAAATGCGAAAAAAGCCTTTGCAGATATCCGCAATGATTATGGTATATGATCTATGAGGTTGAATTATCTGAACAGGCTGACAGCGATTTAAGAGAAATTTTTGAATATATTGCATTTGAATTGCAATCCCCAGAAAATACGAGTGTAAACACTACACATAAAAAACAATGCCATCTTTGATATTTTTGCTATCAAGGATGGCATTTTAGCTCCCTGCGATTAAAAGACTTCCATACTTATATCCTCGCCATTTACCTCTGATTCTTCCTGTTCCTCTGGCAGTTCACAAAAAAGCACCAGTCGTTTCGAAGAATCGGAACCACAGGTGGATAATAAAAGCTGACTGGTTTCAACTGGCTCTCCCAGCCAGAAGGTATCGCTGTCCGCATTTACATATTCGCATCTTAATACCGAATAGGTCAAGGACTGTCCATCCGGCAGATATAGGTACACTTTATTGTGTGTTTCTAAATATTGCTCATTCTCGTACTTGTGCAGCCCCTGGAACATACTGCCATCTTTCATATTGTGGCCATATAGAATGCTCTTTCGGTTGGAAAAATCCGGACTATTATCTTTATCCAGAAAAATGCTCCCAGCTACATGTTCTGTCTTTTTAAAGGTATGCTTCAGATAGAATTCATTATCTGTCCCTTGCACAACCGGATAATCAATCTTCGTGTCCGGAATCCGGATCCAGGCAATGATCTCCGAATTTATTTTTTTCAAAGCTTCAAAATCAACAGTAACTGTTTCTTTCTGGTTTTTCTCCGGTGTTTCACCATCAGCATTTTCTTTTAGCTCCTCCACGGCAACATATTCCCGAAGGGTGTCATATTCCTCTTCTCCATTCCGGTACATAAGATACGTTCCGATTCCCATGCAGATTCCAAAACCAAGCAGCATCAGGCACACAGCCACGATTCCCATTTCTTTTACCTGCTTCATAATTCCCTCCATTTCCAATTTTTTACACGAAAAAAGGACCGCCACCGAAGTGACAGTCCAGATTTCTTATTCCTCGTGGTTTTTCTTTTTGGTATACCAGAAGATTCCGGCAATTCCGCCCACTGATAAAACGAGAAGAAGGATTGGCAGCCAGATGTTAGTGTCATCTCCTGTTTTCGGAGATTTTACATAACCGCCAGTCGGGATCCGCTCATTGGTAAGCTCTTTTGTGATCTCGATCTCTTTTGTCTTATCATCCTGGTAGGTAAATACAATGGATTCCTCTTTTTCGCTTCTCACATAGCCATCCGGCGCTTTGGTTTCAACCAGGATATACTCGATTTCTTTTTTCATCTTTCCATCTTTATAAGAAGCGATTGGAATATCTCCGCTTGTAGCAACGCCCTCTTCATCTGTGACAAGGGTTGCCACAACTTTTCCAGATTTCTTGATCCGAAGCTCAAACTCTGCTCCGGCAAGAGGGGAGCCATCTTCTGCATCGGTTTTCTTAAGAACCAGTTTTCCAACCGGGCGGGCATCTTTCATTTCCGCCTTCTGGATTTCCCCAGTATCTTTGACCTCAAAAGATACCTCTTCTGCAATCAGGTACCCATCCGGTGCCTGTTCTTCCCGAAGGGTATATGTTCCAACCGGAAGTTTCTCCACCATATGCGGATCTTTATCAGATACCCAGCTTTCTACTACTTTTCCATCTTTATCCAGGATAGTCAGCTTCGCACCTGGGACTTCCTTGGAATCTGTCATGTCTGTCTTACTGATTTCTACTTTTGTCACATCATCCAGCATCTGGTGCTTCTGAACTTCGGCTGTATCTTCCACTTTAAACTCAATGCTCTCTGCAGTGGTATAGCCGTCTGCTGGTTTGGTTTCCACCAGGATGTAGGTTTCCCCTACTAACAGGCCGCGTATCATATGAGGTTCTTCCGTAGAAATCCACTCTTCCACAACAGTTCCAGTGGAATCTAATACCTGTAAGGAAGCGCCTGGAAGCTCTTTTCCATCTGTTAAGTCTGCCTTGGAAAGCTCTACAGAAGTCTGCACATCCTCAAAGGTAAATTCATAAACAGCCTGGGTGGTTTTATCACCCTGATACTCAAAAGTAAATTCCTGGGTTTCGGTCGCACGCACATATCCGTCTGGTGCATAGATTTCTTTCAGGTAATACTTGGCACGGATCGGAAGATCTGCAATAAAGTGGATCCATCCGCTTTCATCTGTGGTCTTCAACTCAATGATGGTATCCTTCTCAATCAGGACTTTACCGCTTGCAGATGTAATGTCTTTCGCTGCAAACAGTCCAAAAATGGCTCCGGAAAGAACCTTGTCGCTGTCTTTTTCTTTTTTCAGAACATTAACCTGCACCTTCTGGCGACGGTTCTGCCAGTCTGCACTATAGGTTACAACCGGAGTGTCCTGGTCACGGTAGGTAAGGTCCACGTATCTTGGCTCATCATCTAATACATATCCATAGGAGGTTTCTTTTTCAATTATGTAATATTTACCAAGAGGCAGATTGTCAAGCTCTGCAATACCCGTTCCGTCGGTTGTAATGGTACCGATCAGCTGATCTTTTGTATAGTAGTTTTCACTGACACCATCTGCTGCCTTTATGTCCTCAGCTGCGTACACATTAAAGGAAACATCCATCAGGCTTCCAGTTACATAGCTAAAGAAATGTTCCACCATACCTTTTGCATTGTCAAGCAAAGTTACATCATCTAAAAACTCACCTTTTTTATTTACCAGAAGGCGGGCAATCGGCACATCATCTTCCATCTTTACCTTCTGTACCTCAGCGGTATCGGAAATCTTAAAGGTGATATCTGTTGTGCGTAAATAGCCATACGGCGCGATCTGTTCCCGGAGAGTATAGGCCTCCCCAACCTTTAAACCTTTAATCACATGCGGCTTGTCTTTCTCTGAAATCCAGGAATCGACCACTTCGCCCTTTTTATTCAGGATAATTAAGGATGCACCGTCCAGTTCCACGCCGGTAGTCAGATCTGCCTTTGTGATTTCCACGGTGGTTGGCTGGTTTTTCTTGGTGGCTTTTAATTTGATTACTTTTACATCCTGTCCCTGGTAGCTGGCATCAAATTCCAGGATTTCATCCGAGGAAACATAGCCATCCGGTGCCTGAAGCTCTTTCACATAATACTTGCCAAGCGGCAGGTCCAGGGTAATCTGTGCCAGTCCATTTTTGTCACTCTTTACCTTCTGAAGCAGGGTATCTGCCTTTACAATTACCTTATCGCCGGAATAAATGTCATTATTGTTATAAATTCCAAATTCGGCACCTTCCAACTTTTTACCAGTTTCGACATCCTCTTTCACCACTTTAAGTTCTACCTTCTGGCGCTTATTGGAAAATTCCATGGTTTCTTCCACAACAGAAGTATTCTGGTCTTTATACAGGAAGGTGATTTCCTGACTGTCCGAATTAATGACAAACCCGGTTGGTGCTTTGGTTTCTACAACACGGTAGGTGCCAAGGGGCAGATCATTTAGGATGGCCTCTCCCTTTTCATCTGTGGTAACCTTCTGGATCAGGGTATCTTTTGGATAAATGACAGTGCGGTTGCCCGCTTCATCCACCTGATGATCCGGGGTATAAATATCCTCAGCAGCGTAGATGACAAACTCTGCACCAGAAAGGGAAGTTTCCTCGTAGGTAAAATCTTTTTTGAACGATTTTAAGGTTTCACCGGTTTTGTGGATTACCAGCTTTCCTTTTGCCGGATGGTTCTCATAGACAACCGTAATGATTGCATCCCCAGTTGTAGAATCCATCTGGTAAGCAGTGTTGCTGTCCACCTTAATTTCTACATAATTGGTATTCTGGATGTAACCATCCGGTGCTGTTACTTCCTCAATGCGGTAGTTTCCACATTTTAAGGCACTTGGCAGGATCAGATAACCGTTTTCATCAGTAAAATAAGATTTATGGGTAACGGTACTTGGATAGGTGGTCGTCTGCTCCACATATTTTCCTTCATCCAGGTCGTAAATCTTAAACTCGGTGTTTGCAACCAGGACCGGCTTCTTGGTTTCATCATCCTGTTTAATGATTTTTAGTTTTGCAGAAAATTCATCGTCCAATAACACTCTCCAAACCTGGGGTTCTGACTTGTTCTCGCTGATCACAACCGTAAAATCATCAACAGGTTTGAAATTATGAGGGGTAGTGGTTTCCCTTACGATATAAGTTCCATAGGGAAGGGGAATGGTGCAGGCATAACCTTTTTCATCCGTAAAGATTTCCGTCTTTCCATCTTCAGTTAATACGACCGGAACTGCATTTTCAAAATCATAGGAGCCATCCTCTTTTGTATTTAGGTTGCTCACCAGATAGGCCGAAAATCCGGCACCCTTTAACAGATCCGCATCTGTTTTTCCGTTATTTGCAGCCTTAATCAACTGGAACGGCTGTTTTTTTACATTCTCGGCAACTGTAATGGTACACTCGATTTCTTTCACCTGGTCACCTTCATAGCTGCCTTCCACATCATGCTCTTCTTCATCCAGGACATAACCTGCAGGCGGAGTAATCTCTTTTACATAGTATTTTCCAAGATAGAGACCGGATACACTTGCATTTCCAGCTTTGTCGGTGGTAAGTGTCGCAACCTGGG
>OBIA01000152.1_pt1 | contig 52371 bp, 54 predicted proteins | sample 1519911 | NCBI WGS metagenome assembly OBIA01 (sample SAMN04209236, study PRJEB22552) | human gut metagenome | biome: gut; material: feces | host: Homo sapiens | place: USA: Oklahoma | reverse complement strand
TATATTTTCCATCCTTATATACGTTATATATATAATTATTATATAGTACATATAAACGCCTGCAAAAGATCCACCGCCTCCTCCCCGCGGATCTCGCCCACGATAATGCGATCCGGCGCCATACGAAGCGCGGTGCGGATCAGATCCCGGATCGTAATCTCCCGGTTTCCTTCCATATTGGCAGGTTTTGCCTCCAGACGCACCAGATTTTCCACACCCTGAATCTGTAACTCTGCCGAATCTTCAATGGTAATAATCCGTTCCTCATGGGGAATCGCGTTGGATAACGCATTCAGAAATGTTGTTTTGCCGGAGGATGTCCCTCCGCCGATCAGGATCGAATATCTCGCTTTTACCAGATGTTCCAGAAAGGTTGCCGCTTCTCTCGTGATACTCTCTTTCGCGATCAGATCCTCCATCGTGATCGCATGATCCGGAAAACGGCGGATCGTCAGAATCGGTCCGTCCAACGCGACCGGATAGATGACCGCATTGACACGGGAACCGTTTTCCAGTCTCGCATCCACGATCGGCGAATTTTCATTGATCACGCGGTTGCATTTTCCGGCGATCTGCTGCACGACATCTTCCAGCTTTTCTCTGGACACGAAAGACTTTTCCCATCTGCTTTTCTGTCCGTTCCGCTCCACGAAGATCTTCTGATACCCGTTTACCATGATCTCTGTCACCCGGTCATCATCCAGCAGTTCCTGCAAAATATCCAGTTTTCGCACCGAATAAAACAGTTCTCTCCGGATCTCCTCTCTCCGGCTCACCGGCAGCCGGTTCTCTCTTGCTGCCTCCGACACCAGCTGATCGATCCGTTCCAGAATCGCCTCATCCGACCATTCCACTCCCTGTTGCAGCTGTTCCATCAGTCTCGCCCGCATGCCGGCAAACTGTTCCTGTTTCATCATCCGTCCTCCCATTCCTTTCGGATCATCTCTCTCACATAATCTCCCAGCTCACTCCACACCAGATCATCCATGTATCCGGTTCCGCTCCTCGTACTGCGATGATACGGCGGTTTGATCTTCCGGATCCGGTCGAGTACCGCCTGTTTCTCCCACACCTGAAGCGTATGTTCAAACTGCTGGATCTTCGCCTGGGAAACCGGATCTGCCCGGATCGGCATATAGATTCTGGTACACTGTTCCAGGAGTTGATACAGCTGGCTGACGCTGTCCCCCAGATCCAGAATGATCACATCATAATTGCTGTAATCGATGATCTGCTGCAACAGCCGGATCCATTCCTCCGCCGTTGTACTCTGGATATCCTCCATCGAAAGCACCGGCGGCAGATAGTCCAGATTGTTGATACTCTGCACCATCGATCCCATCTTTGTAACCAGCTGATCCGATTCCAGCCGCAGATAATACAGCAGATCACCCAGTGTCTGCTCAAATTTCCGTTCCATCAGATATTCAAACCCGGAATACGCTTCCAGATTCAGGTACAGACACGCCCGTTTCTTCGCCAGGATCTGCCCCAGCGTCAGCGCAAATGTTGTCTTCATCGTCCGTCCGACCGGCGAATACACCCCGATCACCTCCATCTTTTTCTTCTCCAATTTTAACGACTGTACCATTCCCGCGCCGCTCTCCCCGTAGTGTTCAAGAGCTTCCCGGATCACCTGATTCGATGACTGATATTTGTAGATCGACGGATATTCCTCATATCTTCTGGCAGACACACCATCCGATAAGATCAGGATCTGTCCGATCTTCGCCTGCCGGATCTCACTGTTCATCGCTTTCTCGGAGATCAGAAGCAGTTCTACCGGATGCTCCTTTACATATTCCTGAAAACTCACGGCACTCGTAAACACCCGCACCTCAAACGGGATATTTTTCTTCTTACTCAGGTACTCCATAAAATGATAGGCGTAATCCACATCCAGATCACACACTGCAAAAATATTTCGTTCGCTCATCCTCGCCCTCCCAGATACAGCAGCAATACGCTGCCTAAAATTGGTATTGTAAAATGGATATTTTCCGGTCTTTTTCCCGGCACCAGATATGGTGGAAGTGATCGTTCCGTACATGCCCGCTGCACATACTGAAGAAAATATAAGAACCGCTGCCGCCAGTCGCAGCGAAAGAACAGAAAAAATACAGATTCCAGCGCTCCAAGCAGAAATGCCGCCACGATACAGCCAAGGATCTTTCCGGGACCAAATACGCTGCCGAGCACTGCAAACACTTTGATATCGCCGGTCCCGATCATCTTTCCCAAAAACAGCGGAAAGAACAGAAACAGCACCAGCAAACTCCCTCCCCAGAAGCGGAATACCGCTTCGCCAAGCCCCTGTGCAACCTGTCTGCACAGATGCTCCGTCATACTGATCTGCCATCCGGTCAGTATCCACAGATTGGGAACTTTCTCCCACTTGCAGTCAAAAAACACTGCTCCCATGGTAAAAATAATGCAAAAAAGCATAGAAAAGTCCATAGTAATCTCCACTTCCCTTTATTTTGTTCAATTCGTTTTCTGGAAATCTGCAACTGAATCGCTGCATCTGGATTTGTTATGGGCTAATTATATTCGCCCTTTTCGGATTTGTCTAGTGGATTTTTCTGATTTTCTTCTTTTTGGCAAAAGTAGCTAAAAACAACAGGAAAATTTCAGTGGATATTGCCCTCCATAAAAAAAATGTGTATAATCCTGTTGAGGTGATAAACATGAGTAAAGAAGTAAAAACAAATGCCATGCGCATGCTGGACAAACACCATATCCAGTACGACATGATTCAATATGAATGTGATGAATTTATCGACGGTCTTCATACCGCCGAAAAAACAGGTGCACCGGTAGAACAGTCTTTCAAGACACTGGTGGCACAGGGAAAAAGCAAACAATACTATGTTTTCGTGGTTCCCATCGCGGAAGAAGTGCAGTTAAAACAGGCTGCCAAAGTAGCCGGAGAAAAATCCGTGGAGCTGATCCCGGTAAAAGAGATCACAAAAATCACCGGTTATGTCCGGGGCGGCTGCAGCCCGCTGGGAATGAAGAAACTTTTCCCTACCTTCATCCACAACAGTGCGGAAAATTTTGATAAGATCTATGTCAGCGGCGGTCGGATCGGCACAACCATCTGCCTGAATCCCCAGGAACTCGCAGAGGTGACACGGGCACAGTTTGCGGACATTATCGTCCACGAATCCTGATTTTTGAACGTGTTCCTGTCATTTTTACACTAGAAAAAACATGTCTGTACTTCCAAACTGGGAAGATACAGACATGTTTTTTATCATCTTATCTTTTTGCAGATCGTTCTTTAACCGAATTCATATCCCGGAACATTGTTATTGACATAGGAATTTCCTTCCAGTACATCCAGACCGCTCACCTGCATCTCCACAACCTTCGGCAGTGCATTCCAGCTGTCCGGGAAGGTAAATACCAGATTCGTTCCGTCCTTTTCTGATACTGCTTTTGTTCCATCTTCCACAAATGTAGCGGTTCTGGTATCCAGCACTTCTTTCTTATTTCCGTCGGTCATCTGATATACCGTGAAATCAAAAGACTGATCGGTGATATTGGACACTTCAATCTGACAGTATGAATTACTTCCGCCATCTGCGGACATCGCCTCGTTAAGATTTATATCTTTATAGGTTCCCTCATACACCTGATACTGTGCAGCTACCGGTGTAAGATCCTGCGGAATCGCCTGCATCGTCTCCTCCTTCTGTGCCTCTTCATCATCCGGCGCAGCTGTCACCATTGCCTCCGGCGACTCTTCCGGTGTGACCGTTGCCTCCGGGGTTTCTGTAACTTCCGGCTCATCCTCCGCTTCCGGAGTTTCTTCCTGTATCACTTCGGTATCTTCCTGCTCAACTTCTGTAGATGCACCGGATCCACACGCAGCAAATACCATGCTCATCGCTAATATACCTGTCATCATTATTTTTCGTCTCATAATTACTATTCTCCTCTCCCTGTACGGTTTCCCGCATGTTTCTTTTTTTATTATCCCACAAAACCGCATAGATAGAAAGTAGATTTTGCAAATCTTTTTCTCCCTGCATCATCAAAATGGTTCCGCCTGGCGGAAAATCACTATGAAATACACCAAAAACCGGGCACGCAGATTCCACTCCCCTGGATCTGCTGCCCGGTCTTTCCGGCGTCGGAGTTCTCCCCTCTCCGTTACCGTTTAATACTTTTGTATGCTCTTACTCGTCATGGTTTTTTTTACAATAATAACCTTTATTTATACTCTCTTTTTATAACTTCTGTTCTTTACTCAGCCAAATTCATGTTCTGGAACATTATTGTTTACATACATGCATCCACCCATATCTTTCAGACCGGATACCTGCATACATACTACATCCGGAAGTGCTCCGCGATCATCCGGGAAAGTAAATACCAGATGATATCCTTTTCCATTATACTCCGCCTGTGTTCCGTCTCCGGTAAATACTGCTGTATGTGTTTTGAATTTTAAGCTCCGGTTTGCTCCGTCCACATCGTAAATCGTAAAGTCAAAAGATGTCGCAGTTACGTTTGAGACATTAATCTCACAATACGGTTTTCCCTCAACATCATCGTCTGCAAATGTATACACAACTTCATCAAAATAAGTTCCTGCATACATCTGATATTTTGCCTGAACACCTGTAGTCTGTGTACTGTCCTGACTGCCCGTTTCCGCCTGTGCACTCTCACTGCCGGAAGATGTACCCTGTTTTGCAGAACTGCTTCCCGTTGTTGTGCTGCTTGCAGCATTACCGGAGTTCTTATCTGACGATGTACTTCCCTTTGTTCCTGTTGTGCTGTCTGAACCGGTACTTGCACTTCCTGAAGAACTGCTGCTGTCCGTCTGTGCCTCCCCTGCACTCTGCGCAGTATCTTCGGTTGTATCTTCCGGCTCCAGAGTTGTTGCCTCCTCCGTTGGTGCTTCCGAAACTACCGCATCCTCTGTTGCGCTTGTCTCCGCTTTGTTCCCACAGGCTCCCAGTACCATACTTGCCATCAACACTGCTACGATCATGCTTTTTTTCTTCATAGTTTCCTCCATTTCTGCCATTACTCCCTATGGCAAACCGCTTTTTATTAAATTGTAGCATTTCCTGCCACAACTCATAATCATTCGGCATAAATTGCAATCTAAATGCAACAATTACTTACTGTTTTTCCAGAGAATCGTATGCCTCTGTGATATCCCCTTCCGGCCAGTTGTTCAGATACCAGGAAGTTACTTTTCCGTTCTCATCACTTTCCAGTTCCATATAATACTGCGCTTTGTCTGTCTGCATGATATAGCCACCATACTGGTACTCTGTCCATCCATGATCGGTCATGGCTTTTCCGGATGCTCCCGCTTCATCCCCGATATGGATTCCATACAGTGCCACTGCCTGATTGCCTTCATTTTTCATACTGAATGTCTCGCCCTGCCACTCCAGATAAAATCCGTCTGACACATAGGACTGTGCATTCGGGAACTGCCAGCACTCTGTCGTTGTCATCTGTAAGATATTTTTCAGCTCTCCGAAATTCTCCAGATAATCACCGACATCAACCCCTTTTGTGCTCTGTTCCGTCTCACCGGTTGCTGCTTCGTTGGATGCGTCTTCTGTTGTCTCCCCTGTCTGTGTTTCACCTGATGACGCTTCTTCCGTCGGTGTTTCCTCCGTTGTTGTTTCTTCTGCCGGTGCTTCCGAAACTACCGGGTCTTCCACCACACTCGTCTCTGTCTTTTTCCCGCAGGCTCCCAGTACCATACTTGCCATCAACACTGCTACCATCATGCTTTTTCTCTTCATAGCTTCCTCCATTTCTGCCATCCTTTTCGATGGCGCAAACCACTTGTTCCTGCAGGTTCAACCCCTCTGTCTCTTACTGTCCGTCTCCTCTGCCCGGGTATCTTTTCCCTTCCTGCATTTCGAATAATTTGCATATCAAAGTATTTGATTGGATTATAGCACCCGAAAATTCCCCTGTAAACAGAATTTGAAAAACGTAACTGAAACTTAATTTCTCCGCATAACAAGCTAATATTTCTTAGCAAATTGTAGCATTTCTGGTGATATCTCGTAACAATTTGGCATAAAATGCAATTAAAATGCAACATTTACTTTAACAGGATCATAAACCTACTGTTGTCTCAGGATTCTGTTCTTTAATTTTTATCCAACTTATAAAATCACATATACTTCAAAAGTCTGCTCCTCTGTATGAATTTCCATAACACCTTCATACTTCTCCACCACTTTCCGCACCGATTTCAACCCGATCCCGTGATTCTCACGATCCTTCTTTTCTGATATGTAATTTCCTGCTCGATCTTTTTTGAGATCACCTGTGTATGGATTTCGAATCTTAATGAGCAATTTTTCTTTCTGATACAGCAAACTCACAAAGATATCTTTTTCAATTTCAAGTTTCTCCGTCGCTTCAATTGCATTGTCCAGCAGATTTCCAAGAATGATACTCAAATCTGTAGACTCATACGGCATTTCCACTGGTATCTGGCTTTCCAGGTGCATCGTAACCCCTTTTTCTCTGGCAGTCATATTTTTATAGTTAATCAGTGCATCCACTGCCAGATTTCCGCTCTTTGAAATTTCATCTGTAACTTCACTTTGCCCAATGTATTCATCCAGAAATTCCCTGGCTTTTTCCGCATCTGTATTTAACAGTTCTTTCAGATAGATCATGTTATTTTTCATATCATGTCGGGTTCTGCGTACTTCCTGAATCATCGCCTGACGATCTTTGATTTGTTTATCATAATATTGTACCTGATAGGCATATTCTCTTTTCTCACGTTCTACTTCCATCTTATTCTGATACATTCCATATAATTTGAATATAATAATGTCAAGACTCAACACTACGAACGCCAGAATGATGCACCAGGTTCTGATAATCGAACTATCGCTTTGCTGTGCAATACGCATAATAAACCAAACCCATATAAAGTTTGCACATGCCGCTATAATCAACATATTAATATAATTACCCGATTTTCTGACCTCCTCTACCTTTTTACCATAAAGGATTTCCATGATCCTTACACAAATCCAAAAAATTATTTTAGCAAGCAACGCATATAATCTACGGTTTTCTTCCACATTAATATTCACCTTGAGTATAATCAGCAATAGCATAATAATCACTTCGGAAATTCCTCCAAGTGATATTGCCAGACTGATCATTAAAATACTAATTTTCCTGCTGGCATTATATCCCAGCAGACATACCATACTTAACAGTAGAAAATTCATACTGGCATTTCCTATATTACTGTGAACCATCTGCATAATTGTAAGATGACATAAGCCAAAGCACACCCATGCCACAATATATTTCCACGTTTGTCTTTTTTCCAGAAAGGTACTGAAAAAATCTTCCATTGTGAGTACCGTTACTATATTTGCTACAATATATATAATAATTTGTTCAATCATTTTTCAAAACATCCTATTACTTCTGCCTGATATATTTTACAAAATTATTGTAATCTGAAACTGCTGATTTTCCGTATGAATGTCTAATGTACCATCATATTTCTCCACAACTTTCCTTACGGATTTTAAACCGATCCCATGATTTTCTTGATCATTTTTTCCAGATAGATAATCTCCCGATCTTCCCTTTTTCAGACTTCCTCTATATGGATTGCGGATTTCAATAAGCAATCTCTTTTTCTGATATATAAGTTTTATAAAAATTTGTTTTTCTTCCTCATCCTCGAGTTTCTCCGTCGCTTCAATTGCATTATCCAACAAATTACCCAGTATAATACTTAAATCTGTAGATTCATACGGAAGTTCCGCCGGTATCTGGCTTTCCAGGTGAATCGTAATTTTCTTTTCTCTGACAATGATATTTTTATAGTTAATTAATGCATCTACTGCAAGATTGCCGCTTTTTGATAATTCATTCTTGTTATCTATATTTTCACCAAGATATTGATTCAGAAATTCTTTTGCCTCATCCGAGTTTTTATCTAATAGTTCTTGCAAATAAATCATACTGTTTTTAAAATCATGTTTTGTCCTGTGTACTTCATCCATTAATGCTTTTCTCTGTTCTATTTCTTTATCATATATCCTTATTTGATATGCATATTCCAATTTTTCTCTGTTTATGGTTTCTCTTTCCTGATACAAGGTATATACTCTGAAAATCGTAATATCAAAGATCAACATTACAAACACCAGAATTAAAGCCCAGTTTTTTGTTGCTGTGTTCTGCGTCTCTTTTGCTATATTAAGTATGATAACTGACCATATTATATTGCACCCTACTGCAACAATAAACGCAACTCCACTTACCACACCATGCAAATATTCTATTTTTTCTTTATACAATATCGACAGTGCTCTCACACATACCCAGAAAATTATTTTTGCCATCATTGCATATATTCTGACATCACCTTTCATCTCTCCCATCGTTATCAGAATAACTATACTAATAATCACTTCCGATATACTGCCTAATGAAATAGCTAAAATTATCATCATCGTTCGTATTTTTATTTCTGCATCATACGCAATTGCACAGACAACACTTAATCCAATCAGATTACCTAGGAAATTTTCTATATACCCACTTATCATATTCATAATCGTCAGATGATAAAAAAAGAAAAAAATCCATGCACATATATAACGCCATTGCTTTTGTCTTTTCTTTAAAAAAGTGCAAAAAAAATCTTCTTCCACAAACACCATAGACAAATCAACCATGATTTCCAAAAAAACGTTCATTCTTTCCCCTTTATCAAACGATTTAATCTCAACTACAAAATCACATATACTTCAAAAGTCTGATCTTCCGTATGAATTTCCATAACGCCTTCATACTTCTCCACCACTTTCCGCACCGATTTCAACCCGATTCCGTGATTCTCACGATCCTTCTTTTCGGATATGTAATTCCCTGCACGATCTTTTTTGAGATCACCTGTGTATGGATTTCGAATCTTAATGAGCAATTTTTCTTTCTGATACAGCAGACTCACAAAGATATCTTTCTCATTCTCAAGCTTCTCTGTTGCCTCCATCGCATTATCCAGCAGATTGCCCAGAATGATACTCAGATCTGTAGATTCATACGGCAGTTCCGCCGGTATCTGGCTTTCCAGGTGGATGGTGATTCCTTTTTCTCTGGAAATGATATTTTTATAGTTAATTAATGCATCTACCGCCAGATTTCCACTTTTGGATAATTCACTTTTGTTATCTATATTTTCGCCAAGATATTCTTTCAGAAACTTCTTCGCTTCGTCCGGATTTTCTGCCAATAACTCCTGTAAATAGATCATATGGTTTTTTATATCGTGTCGGGTTCTGCGGACTCCATCTATTGTTTTTTGCTTTTCATGTAACTCTTCGTCATACATTCGAACCTGTTCAGCATACAGCTGCTTCATACTTTTTTCTTCCACTTTTTCCTGATATATTAGATACAATTTCAGTGCAATCATATCAACCAACAATAACATGAATGTAATAATTCCTGACCAGATTTTTACCAGATCGCCTTCTGCATGGATTGATATTGTAAGATTTCCTATCAGTACCCAGATGTTTACATTTGCAATTATGATCAGAAAAATGCCGTATCCTTTCTTTTGTACTCCTTCCACCTTTCCTTTGCATAGCAGGCACAAAATCCGAATGCAAATCCAAAAAACAATTTTCCCCATCACCGAATACAGATACAGATTTCCAGTCAAATCTCCCTGAACCAGTAAGATAAATATTGCAATAACGCCTTCCGATATTCCACTTAGTGAAATCGCAAGCAATATTATCATAATATTTATCGCAAATGTCGTTTGATAGGAAAACCAGCAGATAATGGCCAAAGCAATTACATTTCCAGTCATAGTCGCTAAATATCCCTTTACTAAACCCATTATGCTCATATGATACAGGAAGAAAAAAATCCACATACCTGTATATTTCCATCCCACAATTTTTTTCTTTAAAAATGCCGAAAAAAACTGTTCCATTGTAATAACCAGCGCGGAAGCCGCCAAAATCTCCCAGAATATCTTTTCCATATTTTCTTCCTTTGTATTTTTTGTTTACAATCTTCGCCTTTCAGCGGTCTATATAATCACACATATTTCAAAAATCTGGTTCTCTGTATGAATTTCCATAACACCTTCATACTTCTCCACCACTTTCCGCACCGATTTCAACCCGATCCCGTGATTCTCTCGATCCTTCTTTTCTGATATGTAATTCCCTGCGCGATCTTTTTTAAGGCCACCTGTGTATGGGTTTCGAACTTTGATAAGCAGCTTTTCTTTCCGGTACATCAGACTCACAAAGATATCTTTTTCAACTTCAAGTTTCTCCGTCGCTTCAATCGCATTGTCTAGCAGATTTCCCAGAATGATACTCAGATCTGTAGATTCATACGGCAGTTCCGCCGGTATCTGGTTTTCCAGGTGGATGGTGATTTCTTTTTCTCTGGCTGTCATATTTTTATAGTTAATCAGTGCATCCACTGCCAGATTTTCACTTTTTGAGATTTCATCCGTAGCTTCACTTTGCCCAATGTATACATCTAAAAATTCCCTGGCTTTTTCCGCGTCTGTATTTAACAGTTCTTTCAGATAGATCATGTTATTTTTCATATCATGTCGGGTTCTGCGGACTTCCTGAATCATTGCCTGACGATCTTTGATCTGTTTATCATAATACTGTACCTGGTAGGCGTATTCTCTGTTTTCGCGTTCTACATCCAACTGCATTTTATGCATCGCATATACTTTAAACACGATAATATCCAATAACAATATTATAAAAACAGATATCAGCAACCACATCTGTACGGTGCTATCCTGAACACTGTTGCTTATCAAAAATATGATATAATTTGATACCAGAGTGCTTCCTGCCGTTAGCAGTAACAGATTTCCATATCTGCGTTGTTGTTCTATTGCCTCCATTTTCCCTTTATATACCATTGATAAAATCCGTGTACATAACCAGAAAATAATTTTACCCATCAGGGAATACAGCATAATATTTCCATCAATGCTTCCTTTTATATTTATGAGCAATGCAACTATGATTTCTTCTGACAATGCTCCCATAGCCACCGACAACACCGAAATCAGAATCTTTATCCTCAGAGCCGCCTCATACCCCAGCCAGCATACAATTACTGTCACAGTTGCATCTTGTATCAGGTTTATGATATAGTTTTCTACTTTTGTCATAAAATGAAACAGAAAATAGAACATCCATACGCATATAAAGATCCAACGATTCTTTTTGCGCTTTAAAAACGTAGACAGAAAATCTTCTTTTACAAAAACAACTGCCAGACAATTCATAAAACTCCACAGTACGGAACTCATTCCATCATCCCCATAAACTTCTTTAACGCCTCATTCTTATATTCCCCGCTCACCGGAAGTTTTTCTCCTGTCAGGAGTTCTGCCTCGGTGGAGCTGAGGGATTTGATGTAGTAATAGTTCACCACATAGGAACAGTGTACACGGATAAACATATTTCCGGTATGGCTGATTTCTTCCAGGAGATCCTTCATTTTTTTATAAAAACGATATTCTTCTCCGTTTCTTCCAAACAGATGAATGACTCTTCTTCTGCTCTCCATATAAACGATATCGCGGTAGGGAATCTGGTACAATCGTTTGTTGAATTCAAAGTGCAGGCGATCCTCGAGGCTGGTCAGTTTCGTATATGCAACCCGGAAATATTCATCGAATTTTTCCGGATCTATCGGTTTGTGAAGGAAGCGCAGTGGTTCGACTTCAAACAACTGTTCGTAATAGCTGTCATAACTGGATATAAAGATCAGAATGGCATATGGATCACGATCCCGGATCTTTCTTGCCACGGTAATCCCATCCATATTTTTCATCTCGATATCCAGATAGACTATATCATAGGAACCGTTTTTCTCAATTGCTTCCCATAGTGTCTCACCATCAAAAAATATATCTGTTTCGAAAGAAATACCCGTTTTTTCACGGATTTTCTGTAATTGCCCGTCGATTTCTCCTGTCAGCAGCCGGTCGTCATCACATACAGCTATTTTCATTCCTTTTTCCTCCGTTTGGTCATATATTTTATAGTAACACATGCCTACGGACAATTCTATATTTTTTCTATATATATCTTTGTTCCCTGCAGCACAAAAAGCAGCCCCACCGGAAAGCTATCATTCTTTCCGGCAGGGCTGCCTGTGCTCTTTTCTTTATTCCACAATCTTTTTTCTGTTCTCCGCAACAACCCGTTCTACGCGTGTCCGGTAGATCCGGCTTACGGGGATGCGGGTTCCGTCCATCAGACCAACTTCCTGGTTCCAGAGCCAGGAGAGGTAACGTCCGTTGATCAGATAATCTCTGTGGACTCTGAGGAAGCGTTCCTCCACTCCTGCAAGTTCCCGTTCCACCTCTGTCATAGGAACCGGGATCCGGTACATTTCTTTCATGGTAAAGACAAGGACGGAGTTACCGCTTTTTCTGATGTATTCGATATCGCGGTACAGGACGCGTCCTTTCTGTCCCTGTGCGTCAAAAGAAAGATATCTGCTTCCGGGTCCCAGGTGGCTGATGGTGCGGTAGAGTTCTTTTCGGAATTCTTCCTTTGACAGCGGCATCGAGAGATACGACACCGGCGCCAGGTGTTCTATCTGATTCAGATTCAGACGGTTCCATCCCGGAAGAAAAAAGATGGTTTCCCGGTCTGCCATACGGATGCTGGAGGCAAAGGTATAGCTGTCGATATCCCGAAGGTTTTTTCCAATACAGATCACATCATAGTGTTCTCTGTTCAGGATTTTCTTCGCCAGCCGATAGCAGTTTTTCATCACATCCACCTGAATCTGTGCATTGCCTTTTCCTGTAAATTCATCTACATATTCTCTGATCTGTTCGCCGATCTGTACCTCGGATGTACAGACCGCTATCTTCATATATGGTAAATTTCTGTTCATCGCCCGTTCGCCTCTGTTACTGGAGTATTTTCTCCTATTATACCTGCTTTTATCGACAGATTTCGGGGGATGGCATTTTTTACGGTCTATATGTAACAAGATATGGGACAGGTTGTTTTTGCAACAACGTAAAAAACCAGCAGCTCCCGGACATTTTTATCCGAAAGCTGCTGGTTTCTGGTTTATACTATATTCTTTTTGTTCGTCGCACTCAGTCTGGTCATCGCACGGGCGAGGGATGCTTTGGACATGTAGTATTCCTGCATACTCTGCTTCTGACGAAGCTGTTCCTCGGCTCTTGCTTTCGCTTCTTCCGCACGCTTCCGGTCGATGTCTTCCGGGCGTTCTGCGGTGTCTACCAGAATGGTCAGACGGTTATTGATCATCTCTGCAAAGCCCAGACCTACGATCGCCTCATGCCAGTTTTCTTCCACATCGCGGAAACGAAGTTCGCCCTCTCTGATGGAAATGATACTGTCTGCATGATGGGCCAGTACGGTACGTTCACCATCATCACCCGGGAGAGTCACTGCTTCTACCCTTCCCTGGTAAAATACATGGTCACTGGCAAGAACTCGCATATAAAATCCAATCATGCCGGTACCTCCTTATCTTAAGCCTCCTGTGACTTTGCTTTCTCGATAACATCATCGATGGTTCCTACATTAAAGAATGCCCATTCCGGATATTCATCCATCTCACCGTCAACGATTGCTTTGAAACCGCGGATGGTCTCAGCCAGCGGCACGTATTTTCCTGGAACACCGGTAAAGGTTTCTGCTACGTGGAACGGCTGGGACAGGAAACGCTGGATCTTTCTTGCACGGAATACGGTCAGTTTATCGTCTTCTGACAGTTCTTCCATACCAAGGATCGCGATGATATCCTGCAGTTCTTTGTATTTCTGAAGAATCTCCTGCACTTTTCTTGCCACGCGGTAGTGTTCTTCTCCTACCACATCCGCTTCCAGAATACGGGAAGAAGATTCCAGCGGATCTACTGCCGGATAGATACCCTGTTCTACGATCTTACGGGAAAGTACCGTAGTGGCATCCAGATGGGCGAAGGTAGTCGCCGGAGCCGGGTCTGTCAGGTCATCGGCAGGCACATAAACAGCCTGTACGGAAGTTACGGAACCGTTCTTTGTGGAAGCGATTCTCTCCTGCAGTTCACCCATTTCATTGGCCAGAGTCGGCTGATAACCTACTGCGGAAGGCATACGGCCAAGCAGTGCGGATACCTCGGAACCTGCCTGTACAAAACGGAAAATGTTATCAATAAACAGAAGCACGTTCTGATGTTCTTCATCACGGAAATATTCTGCCATGGTCAGACCCGTCTCTGCTACACGCATACGGGATCCCGGTGGCTCGTTCATCTGTCCGAATACCAGAGCGGTTTTCTCCAGTACACCGGATGCTTTCATCTCACTCCACAGGTCATTACCTTCACGGGAACGTTCTCCTACACCGGTGAAGATGGAATATCCACCGTGTTCTGTTGCGATGTTACGGATCAGTTCCTGGATCAGTACGGTTTTACCTACACCGGCACCACCGAACAGACCGATCTTACCACCTTTGGCATAGGGTGCCAGAAGGTCGATTACTTTGATACCTGTCTCCAGGATCTCTACAACCGGGCTCTGTTCCTCAAAGGTCGGGGGATCTCTGTGGATTACCCAGTGCTGTTCTTTCTCCAGGCTTTCTCCACCATCGATGGTGTCACCCAGTACATTGAACAGACGACCCAGTGTCTTTTCTCCTACCGGCACCTGAATACCTGCGCCTGTAGCTGTTACTTCCATATCACGGTGAAGTCCTTCACTGGAATTCAGCATAATACAACGAACCATATTGTTTCCGATGTGCTGTGCTACTTCCATGACACACTTTTTCCCACCGTTGTCAACTTCCAGAGCATCCTTGATGGACGGGAGAGTCTGTCCTTCGAAAAGGACGTCTACTACAGGTCCCATGACCTGTACGATTTTTCCTGTCTGCATATGGATTCGCTCCTCCTCTCTTATCTCTCTATATATTTTTGCCTCTATTTGTGTTTGTTTTTCTGTGCTTTCGCACCTGCGATAACCTCGGTGATCTCCTGGGTGATCGCTGCCTGTCTTGCCCGGTTATACTGAATCGATAAGGCTTTCAGCATCTCGCTGGCATTCCGGTTCGAGGCATCCATGGCTGTCATACGGGCGTTCTGCTCGCTGCAGTAGGATTCTACCAGACAGCCGTATATCGTTCCCACTACATAGTTCGGAATGATGGTATTTAACACTTCATCTGCGGACGGTACCAGCATGATCTCCTCATGATGTACATCCGCCGGAATTCCCATTTTCAGTTCGGTATGGAACGAAGCTTTCTTTAACGGAAGCAGCTGAAGAGTCTGTGTCTCATTGGTCACAGCATTTTCCATGTTGGTGTAGATCACATGGATCTCATCCAGTTTTCCTTCCAGATATTCCTCTACCATACGCAGCCCGATCATACGGGCACGGTGCATGGAAGGCTTCTGAACCGTAAAGTGGAAATCCATATCCACAGACACGTCCGGCAGTGTTTTCTTTGAAAAATACTGCCGACCCAGTTCTCCAAGAACAAACAGACTGTGTTTTCCTTCCCACTGCAGCTGCTCTTCTGCCATCTTGATCACGTTATGGTTATAAGCACCTGCCAGTCCTTTGTCTGCTGTTACGATGATGTGACCGATCTTCCGGTCTTTTTTCGGAATCTTCGGTCTCTCATCGAAGAAAGCATGCTCAATATCCGGCACATGACGCAGGATACGGCGGATCGCGGACTGCATCTCAAAGAAATAGGGCTCTGTATCTGACAGCGCTTTCTTTGCTTTCTTCATCTTGGATGATGAGATCATGTACATCGCATTGGTGATCTTCATGGTGTCCTGGATACTCTTGATCCGGTCCTGTATCTCTTTTACATTTGCCATATTAACACCTGCTCTTCTTGAATTCCTCTGCCACTTCTACGATCTTTTCTGTCAGTTCATCGCTGAGAACTTTTTTATCATTCAGTTCATCGATGATCTCTTTATGCATATCTGCAAAATACTGCAGCATATCCATCTGGAATGCTTTCAGTTTGCTTACTTCCACATCTACCAGAACTTTATGTGTTGCAGCTACCAGAGTGATAACCTGCTGTGGCATGGAAAGCGGATTACATAATGGCTGTTTTAACAGTTCCATCAGACATTTTCCATACTGTAACTGCGCTTTGGTTGTCTCATCCAGATCGGAACTGAACTGGGTAAATACTTCCATCTCACGGTACTGGGCCAGGTCGATACGGATACTTCCTGCCGCTTTCTTCATGGCTTTTGTCTGTGCCGCACCACCTACACGGGATACGGAAAGACCAACGTTTACGGCCGGACGCATACCGGAGAAGAACAGATCACTTTCCAGGAAGATCTGACCGTCAGTGATGGAAATAACGTTTGTCGGGATATAGGCCGACAGGTCACCCGCCTGTGTCTCGATGATCGGCAGTGCTGTGATAGATCCGCCGCCTTCTTCATCGCTCAGCCGGCTGGAACGTTCCAGCAGTCTGGAATGCAGATAGAATACGTCACCCGGATAAGCTTCACGTCCCGGAGAACGCTCCAGAAGCAGGGACAGGGCACGGTATGCAACCGCATGTTTGGACAAATCATCGTATACGATCAGTACGTCTTTTCCTTTGTGCATAAAATATTCTGCCATAGCGGTTCCCGAATAAGGTGCAATGTACTGTAACGGTGCACAGTCACTGGCTGTAGCAGAAACGATGATGGTGTAATCCATAGCATCATGTTTGGTCAGTGTATTTACCAGTTTTGCAATCGTAGATGCTTTCTGACCGATGGCAACGTAGACGCAGATTACGTCTTTGCCTTTCTGGTTTAAGATGGTATCGGTTGCGATCGCTGTCTTACCGGTCTGACGGTCACCGATGATCAACTCACGCTGTCCACGTCCGATCGGGAACATGGAGTCGATAGACAAGATACCGGTTTCCATAGGAACACTGACAGATTTTCTCTCAATAATACCAGGTGCTTCTCTTTCTACCGGATAGTAGTCGTCTTCTTCTACGGCTCCCTTTCCGTCGATCGGCTCGCCCAGCGCGTTGATAACTCTGCCGACAAATCCTTCTCCAACCGGGATTCCGGCTTTCTTTTTCGTACGTACCACACGGGTACCTTCTTTGATTCCTGTATCTTTACCGAACAGGATACATCCGATGGTATCCTGACGGATATCCTGAACCATTCCTTTTTCGCCGTTTTCGAATGTTACGATCTCGCCGTACATCGCATGATCGATTCCATAGATCGTTGCGATTCCGTCACCAACACTGATAACCTTACCGGTTTCCTGTTCCTGGCACATGGCATCGTAATTTTCGATTTTCTCTTTCAGAATGGAAATAATTTCTTCTGAGCTGATTGTGCTCATTCCTTTCACCTCCGGATCAATCGTTGTTGCAGCTGACGGACTCTGCCGCGCAGACTCCAGTCAAATTCCCGGTCTCCCACACGAAGAACAAATCCTCCGATCAGGTCCGGCTGCTGTTCAACAGTCATTTCCACGCCATTGACGCCATAGGTTGTCCTGACGAACTGTTCCACCTGAGCTTTCTGTTTCTCATCCGGCTCATGGACACAGTACAGCGTAGCGGCCACAATTCCCTTTTCTTTTCTCACACAGGCCCTGTAGCTTTCCAGCATGTCATCGATCTGATCACATCTTCGCCGGTCGCTGACTGTTTTTAAAAAGTTGTGTAAGCTCTTCGGGAATATTGTTTCTATAATCTCATGCTTTACCTCTTTGGTAAGAGTCGGATCATTGAGAATTTTCACCAGCTGAGGTGCCGCACACAGAGCCGCTTTCATCTGCTTCACATCCTGTGCGGGAACTCTCAGATCATAAAGCACTTTCCCATAACGATCAGCGGTCTGTGTCATTGGCCTCACCTGCTTTTTTCAAAAATTGTTCATACAGCGCACCATCACTCTGTGGATCGGTACCTTCCTGCAGGATACGGGATACTGCGGTAAGTGCCAGTCCTGCAACTTCGGACTGCATCTCTTTCATTGCTTTTTCCCGATCCAGTTCCACATCTTTTTTGGCCGCTTCTTTTATCTTTTTCGCCTGTTCATCCGCTTCACCCAGAATACGGTCATATTCCACCTGGGCATTTCCTCTGGCTTTCTCAACCAGCTGGAGAGATTCTTCCTTCGCAGATGCAAGGGCTTCTTCATATTTAACCTTCAGTTCCTTCGCCTGGCTCTCCTGGGCTCTGGCACTTTCCAGACCCTGTTTCACCATCTGCTCTCTCTTATCCATGATCGCAGTTACCGGTTTGATCAGGAACTTTTTCAGTAAAAGGTAGAGAATGATGACGTTGATAATGGTCCAAACCAGATTTAAGTCTATCCGTAACACCCTTTACTCACCTGCCTTTCTCGTTTTTCTCATGTTTCGGTAATGGTGATTAGCCAAGGAAGAAGATGATCAGCAGACCGATAACGAAACCGTAAATAGCGGTTGCCTCTGCCAGTGCACAACCAAGAAGAAGGGATTTGCTGATTTTGCTTTCTGCTTCCGGCTGTCTTGCGATTGCGTCTACTGCTTTACCTGTTGCCAGACCGATTCCCAGTCCTGCTCCGATACCTGTTAATACTGCTACTGCTGCTCCGATTGCTACTAACATAATGTTTTCTCCTTTTCTCTTTTCCAATTAAGTTTACTCAATAGCTTCTTTGATAAACAGTGCTGTCAGAAAGACAAACACATATGCCTGAATCAGTCCGTCGAAAATATCAAAATAACAGGTCAACGGTACAGGCACCAGTACAGGGGCTACTGCTTCGATCAGTTTCATGACAACGAAGGAACCCAGTACGTTACCGAATAATCGCATACAAAGGGATACCGGTCGAATGAAGATTTCCAGGATGTTGATCGGCAACACCACCGGTGTAGGTTCTGCAAAACTCTTCAGCCACTTTTTTCCGCCTTTTGCATGGATTCCGGCAAATTCAATTAATACAATGCTCATGATTGCCAGAGCTGCTGTTACATTCATGTCTTTCGTTGGTGATTTAAATCCCAGAATACCAATCAGATTGGCTACGCCAATATAAATGGCCACCGACATCAGATAAGGAATATACATTTTTCCTTTTTCACCAAGAATATCTTTGAAGAAATCCTGTATGACACCGATCACTGTTTCCAGTGCCAGCTGGCGCTTACTGATGTTTTCAGGTTCCACCTGGAGATTGCGTGTAAGTAATATGGAAATTATTACCAGTGCAGCCATAATGACCCAGGTTACAACCACCGACTCTGCGATTTCAATTCCTCCAAACAGGGGGATCGTAAAGGCAGTGTCACAGTTCAGCTCTTCCAGTAATTTACTTGCTAAATCCGTTTCTCTCCCTCCCTTTCCTTAACTTTTAATAAGCAAAACATAACTATTCAGTATTTTCGGGGGATATTCCCTACTGAATAGTCACTCAAAACTTCTTATTTATATCCTCTCCATAAATCCGAAGTTTTACAAATTTTACTTCTGAATTTTTCATTTGTCAACATTCCTATTTTTCATGTTTGTTTTCGTCAATTTTTTCCGTATTTTAGCGAAACTGACCATTAGTCGTTTTATTTTTTTGCAAAATCCTGTGTATTTTTTATGCTATTTTTCATTTTTTCAGGTTTTCTTAAAATCTCCCGGCTCGAAACCTGTCTTTTTTTAGTTATTTTTTATATCTTTTTTAGTTATTTTTATCATTTTTGTGAATTCGTAGATACCGATGCCGGTAGCCAGGGCGAGATTTAAGGAATCGATATGATCGGTATGACGGATCACCACACTCTGGCCTTCATCCGCAAAGCTATCCGGCAGTCCGGTTGCTTCATTTCCGAAGATCAGGGAATATGTCTCAGAGGTGTCTCTCTGAAGTTCCTGCAACGGCACTGCGCCTTTCAGCATAAACGGATAAAGGCTCCTCTTACCCGCCTGTTCCTTGTATGCCTCAAAGCTTGGAAAGTAGCAGAAATTCAGCTGAAACAGAGAACCCATGGAGGCTCGTACTACCTTCGGGTTAAATACATCCACACCCGGCTCTATGATCGCAAGATTTTTGATACCGAAACCAATGCTTGTGCGGATGATTGTTCCCATATTTCCCATATCACTCGGGTTGACAAGAACGATATGATCCGCTGTTGGATCCAGCTGGTTCGTGTACTTTTCAAACACACCGACAGCGAAGATGTTCTCTTTGTCTCTGAGCTTTTCAACCGCTTTTGCGGCCCGTTCAATGGGTATGTTGTGCCGGTTACACAGCTCCGTGATGATCTCCAGTTGAGTCTCGCTGTTCATATCCGGGTGAAGCAGGACTTTCAGCACATGTTCCGGCTGATTTTTCAGCAGTTCGATCGTCGGGAACGCGCCGAAGGTGTAGGAGTGGTTCATTTTTTTTGCGTATTTTTTTAACGGTACATCTCGATTCATAAGTTTTCTCCTTTTCTTTGTTTATTCAGAAGGTCTTTTCCGACCTATAGATTTTGAATTTTCGTATCAGACATTAAAAAAGCACCGTCCCCGATGCTCCATGTCATCGAAAACAGTGCTTTAAGTGCGCCTTCAGGGATTCGAACCCTGGACAAATAGATTAAGAGTCTACTGCTCTACCAGCTGAGCTAAAGGCGCTTGTATCTGTAACGCAAGAATTATTATATCATCCATATCGAAAAATGCAAGTCTTTTTTTACAATTTCTTTCGTTTTTTTTCATTTTTCTTTCTCGCACACAGAATATCGTCCAGCTCTGACAGACGTTTGTGCAGATCAGTCAGTTTACGGTCGATCCTGGGGTTGTTGTAGCTCCAGTCGTAGAAGCGGTTGCGGCAACAGCATTTTTTCCCCATCTTCTCACGGATCCTTCAAAGTTCTGTTGTTATAATATGATATGAAGGAGAAAGAATCCGGTCCACAGCGGGTTATTCCGCTGCGCCGGATCATTTTCTCTTCTTATCGGTGAATGATCATTTTATGGATCGGGTTTCCCGCCCGGGAGAATTTTTCTTCGTATTCGGTCATTACATTTCCTTCCATCAGCTTTGCATCCTGATGAAGATCAAAAGTCGAAGCGTCCAGAACCCACCCTGCTTCTTTCACTTCTTCCAGTGAGAACTCAAACAGTGGGCGGTTATCGGTCTTGAACTCTACCGTTCCCTCCGGTGCCAGGATCTTGTCGTAACGCTCCAAAAACTGGCGGGAAGTCAGACGGCGTTTTGCATGACGCTCCTTCGGCCATGGATCCGAAAAATTCAGATAGATCTTATCCACTTCTCCTTTCTCAAAGACATCCGGCAGATTTCGTGCATCCATACGGATAAAATACAGGTTTGGCAGATCTTCTTCGAGCTGTTCTCTCTTCTGCACCGCACGGAGCAGTACACTGTCATACATCTCGATCCCCACAAAATTACGGTCCGGATGCAGGCGTGCCATATCCATGATAAAACGTCCCTTTCCCATTCCCACTTCAATCTGTACCGGCTGCTCATTGCCAAAAAGCTGCCCCCATGTTCCCTTGTGTGTCTCCGGTTCCTGTACCACATAATCGCTGGCTGCAATCGTCTCTTTAGAGCCGCGTATATTCCTTAACCTCATATATTTCCCTCCAGGTATTTTCTTGTGTAAAACAGCTATGTCGCGCTTTATTCTACTATAAAAGAGGCATACTTGGAAAGGACTATTTTTCATTATGAATATGAATAAATTTGTTATACATTTCCAATAATTTGTATACATATAGACAGTTCTGATTTACTTTTTGATTGAATAGGTGTATGATAATGATAAATTTTAAACAAAGGAGTAGGGAAAAATGGAATCTGTAATCGACAAATTGTCTGAAATCGAGACAGCCGCTTCCCGTATTATGGAATCTGCTGTCGAAGAAACCCGACGTCAGGACAACGCGGCCGAGGAACGTACCTCTACTTATGATAACGATACGGATGCTCAGGCTGCCAGAACACTGGAAGCTGCCAAACGCACTTTGCAGGAACAGGCGGATCGGGAACTGGAACACCTGAAAACCTCCACCGAACGTTCCCTTAAGCACATGGATGCTTATTATAAGGAACATAAAGATGCATTATGCGACAAGATTTACCACAAAATAATCAGGATGTGAAGTATATGGGATCATTATTATCTTACAGTGGTCTGACCACGAAGATCCGAGCCATGCAGAGCAGACTGCTGACTGACGATCAGTACCGGGAACTGGCAGAACTCAAAAGCGTTCCCCAGGCAGTTACCTATCTGAAACAGCAGCCCGCTTATGAAGCGATCCTGGACTCTCTCTCAGAAGAGGCTCTGCACCGTGGAAAGATTGAACAGCTTCTGGTGAATTCGATTTATCGCGATTTTACCAAGATTTATCAGTTTTCCAACATGGAGCAGCGCAAATTCCTCAATCTTTATTTCGGACGATACGAAGTGTCCATCATGAAAGAATGTCTGAATAAGATCTTTGATCACAGAGATGTAAATCTGGATCTTTCTTTATTCAAACCATTCTTCGATAAGCACTCACAGCTGGATATCAACCTGCTGACCGCGTCCCGGTCCATTGAAGAATTTGTCAGTCATCTGCGGGGAACCAGTTACTACCAGCCGCTGGCCGCACTGGCCGGTCTGGAAACACCAACGCTTTTTGACTACGAGATGGCACTGGATCTTTCTTATTTTTCTGCCATATGGAAGACAAAAGACAAGATTCTCTCCAAAAGGAACCTGGAAGAGATCACCAAAGCCTACGGGAACAAATTTGATCTGCTGAATCTTCAGTGGATCTACCGTTCCAAACAGTATTACCATATGACCGCTGCCGATATCTATGCACTGCTGATTCCTGTGAATTACAAGCTGCATAAGAAAGATATCGCTGCTCTGGTAGAAGCTGAGACGATGACAGCTTTCGAATCGCTTCTTGACCGGACCTACTATGGACGACGTTACGAAAAACTGAACTCACATACGCTTGAAGAGATGTACAGCAACATCATGAAGCATGTCCTTTCCGGAGAAAGCAAAGCGGATCCTTATTCGGTATCCACGATCTACTGCTACCTCTATCACAAAGAACATGAGATCGACCGGCTGACAACGGTACTCGAATGTATCCGTTACAGTATCCCGCCGGAAGACACCATGCGCTATATCTCGAAATCGTAAGCAAAAAAACACCGGGGGATGTAACTATGATTGAAAAAATGCAATTTGTAAGCATCACCGGACCAAAAGCCGATATTGACCGGGTGGTGGATCAGTATCTTTCCCGATACGAGATCCATCTGGAAAATGCTCTTGCACAGCTGCAGACGTTAAAAACACTGACTCCTTATCTGCAGATCAATCCCTACAAAGGACTTCTGGCAAAAGCACTGGAATATGAAAAGCTTTTGGACTCCGGAAACATCCAGACGAATCTCACCATGACGCTGGATGAGGCGGTCGCATTGATCGAATCCTTCGATCAACAGCTGACCCGAATCAACGAACAGAAAAAAGAACTGGAAGATCAGAAAAAAGAACTGGAAGAACTCCTGACACAGCTGGAACCCTTCCTCTCACTTGACTTTGATATTTCCCGTTTTCTGCAGTTCCGCTATATGACCTGCCGGTTTGGCCGTATCAGCAGGGAATATTACAACAAATTTGAAACATATGTCTATGGCAGTGAAGAGACACTCTTCTACCCATGTCATAAAAATGACCGGTATATCTGGGGCTTTTATTTCTGCCCGACCAAAGTGACGGACCGGATCGATGCAGTCTACGCATCCATGCATTTTGAACAGCTGGATGTTCCTGAAAAACTTTACGGCATTCCGTCTCAGGTACAGGCACAGTTAGCCGGACAGTTGCAACAGACAGAAAAAGAGCTGGCAAAACTGCAGGATACCATTGCCGAACTGCTGCAAAAGCAGGGTGAAAAACTCTATGCAGCCACACGGAAACTGGAAAGTCAGTCCCGCAACTTCGATGTCCGCCGGCTTGCCGCCTGCACCAAAGAAGATAACCGGGAAGTCTTTTATATCCTGTGCGGCTGGATGTCTGTCACAGATGCCACAGCTTTTCAGAAAGAAATCGCGGATGATCAGAATCTCTACTGTTTCGTAGAGACAGATCCGTATTCCACAGCACACGGCGAACCGCCGACCAAGTTAAAGAATCCGAAGATCTTCCGTCCCTTTGAAATGTTTGTGAAAATGTACGGTCTGCCGTCCTATCACGAGATGGATCCTACGATCTTCGTGGCACTGACCTATATGTTTATCTTCGGTGCGATGTTCGGTGATGCCGGTCAGGGAGCCTGCCTGGTGATCGGCGGATTTCTTCTATATAAGTTTAAGAAGATGGATCTGGCGGCCATTATCGGCACTGCAGGTATTTTCTCCACTTTCTTCGGTCTGATGTTCGGCAGCATCTTCGGTTTTGAAGATGTGATCCCCGCGCTCTGGCTGCGTCCGGTGGAGGCGATGTCCAATCTGCCGTTCCTTGGTACGTTAAATACGGTATTTGTCGTTGCAATCGCTTTCGGTATGTTCCTGATCCTGATTACAATGATCTTCCATATCATCAACGCTGTCCGCATGAAAGATGTGGAAGGCATCTGGTTTGACCAGAACGCCGTGGCAGGACTGGTGTTCTACGGTTCTCTGGTTGCTGTGATCTTCCTGTTTATGACAGGTCACACACTTCCCGCAGGTGCGGTTCTCGGCGTGATGTTCGGTATTCCGTTAGTGATCATCATGCTGAAGGAGCCTCTGGCAAGAATGGCGAAAAAAGAAAGTCCCGTCATCGAAGGAAGCAAGGGCATGTATTTTGTACAGAGCTTTTTTGAACTCTTTGAAGTCATGTTAAGTTATCTGTCCAACACCCTTTCTTTCGTCCGTATCGGTGCTTTCGCCGTCAGCCATGCCGCTATGATGGAAGTCGTACTGATGCTTGCCGGTGCAGAAGCCGGAAGCCCGAACTGGATCATCGTGATCTTCGGCAATATTTTCGTTACCGCGATGGAAGGCCTGATCGTAGCTATCCAGGTTCTCCGTCTGGAATATTATGAGATGTTCAGCCGTTTCTATAAAGGAAACGGAAGAGCTTTTCAGCCATTTTTAAAAAAATCCAAAAATAAATAAGCAGGAGGATATTATTATGTCAACTATTATCGAAATTCTTACCGCCGCAGCACTGATTCTCAGCATCATCATCCCGGGAGGCGCATTTCTTCTGGGTGAGAGAAACAAAAAACGTTACAAAAAGTCTCTGGCAGTCAACTGTTTCTTCTTCTTTGGCACACTCCTTGTAGGAACCATCGCCATGTTCGCCGGTGCGCAGAACGTACAGGCTGCTACTGACGCAGCCGGAAGTGGTCTTGCAACCGGTCTTGGTTATCTCGGTGCCGCTCTCGTAACCGGCCTGTCCGGCATCGGTTCCGGTATCGCCGTAGCAAGTTCTGCAAGTGCAGCCCTGGGTGCTATCAGCGAAGACGGTTCCCTGTTCGGTAAATCCATGATCTTCGTAGCCATGGCAGAAGGTATTGCTCTGTATGGTCTGATCATTTCCTTCATGATCTTAGGTAAACTTTAATCCTTACAAAGAGGTTTTGCTTTATGAAAATGTATCTGATCAGTGACAACATCGACACCCAGACGGGCATGCGGCTCGCCGGGGTGGACGGTGTGGTGGTGCACGAAAGAGAAGAACTGCGCACCGCTCTGGAAACGGCTCTGGCCGATAAAGAAATCGGGATTCTTCTGCTTACAGAAAAGTTCGGCAGAGAATTCCCGGAAATTGTGGATGAGGTGAAACTCCATCACAAGGTACCTCTGATCGTAGAGATCCCCGACCGCCACGGTACCGGCCGGAAACCGGATTTTATCACCTCTTATGTCAACGAAGCCATTGGACTAAAACTGTAACTATTCAGTAGCCACTGTACCGCGAGGTGTTTTGGCATGAATATGCCAAAATCCCGAGACATACAAGCCAAAATGCCATCACCAAAGGTGATTTTAAATGCATTTTGGCCCGTAACTGTGAAGGTACTGAACAGTTACCTAAAACTATAAATCAAAGAGGGTGAATACATTGACTATCGAAGAAAAATTACAGCATTTTTATACAGCCTCCATCGACAGTGCCATGCAGGAGGCACAGCAGGTGCAGACACAGCATCAGGAAGCCCTGGATAAGATTTTCCAGGAACATAAAGAGACCAAAGAACGGCAGATTCAGTCTCATATTCAGGCAGAAACCGACAATCTCAAACGCGAGATCAACAAAACCGTCTCTGCCAGACAGCTGGAATACCGCCGTCTTCTTTCCGATAAGACCGAAGAGATCAAGCAGCAGCTGTTTCACGATGTGGCGGAGCGTCTTGCACAGTTTCGCTCCACACCGGAATATCTGGAATATCTCTCCCAGCGGATCCAGGAAGCCCGCGACTTTGCCGGAGAAGATGCCCTTGTGGTTTATCTTGATCCCGCAGACCAGAACTGGATCCCGGAACTTGCCGCACGCTTCGGCTTTGCCCCGGTAGTATCCAGAGAAGCTTTCATGGGCGGTATGCGCGCCGTGATCCGCTCCAAAAATATATTGATAGACAACTCATTTGCTACTTTACTCAGGGAAGCAAAAGAAGAATTTGTCTTTGCCGGAGGTATGACAGATGAATAAAAAAGGAATCATTTATGGAATCAACGGACCAGTTATTTACCTGAAGGGAAATACTGGTCTTCGTATGTCTGAGATGGTACATGTGGGTGAGGAGCATCTGGTAGGTGAAGTCATCTCCCTGTCAAAGAAAGCCACCACTGTACAGGTCTTCGAGGAGACCACCGGTCTGAAACCCGGCGCGGAAGTTGTGGGAACCGGTGATGCCATCTCCGTAACACTGGGACCTGGAATCCTGAACAACATTTTCGACGGTATCGAGCGTCCGCTAAGTGAGATTGCTGCCCGCTCCGGCAAATATATCACCCGTGGTGTCAGCGTCGACTCTCTGGACACCGCAAAAAAATGGGATGTTCATGTGACCGTCTCCGAGGGCGATCATGTGACCGGCGGAACCGTCATCGCAGAAACCCAGGAAACTGCAAGTATCCTTCATCGATCCATGGTTCCTCCGGATGTGGAGGGAACCGTTATCAAAGCAGCCTCTGACGGCGCTTACACGATCGTGGATCCGATCGTCACACTGGAACTTGATGACGGAACCACAAAAGAACTGACGCTGTGCCAGAAATGGCCGATCCGTGTCCCGCGTCCGACCAAAAGACGTTTCCCGGCATCCAAACCGCTGATCACCGGTCAGCGTATCCTGGATACCATGTTCCCGATCGCAAAAGGCGGTACTGCCGCTGTCCCGGGTGGTTTCGGTACCGGAAAAACCATGACGCAGCACCAGATCGCCAAGTGGTCCGATGCGGATATCATCATCTATATTGGCTGCGGCGAGCGTGGGAACGAGATGACACAGGTACTCGAAGAGTTCGGGGAACTGGTGGATCCGAAAACCGGGCATCCCCTGATGAATCGTACGGCCCTGATCGCGAATACCTCCAACATGCCGGTGGCTGCCCGTGAGGCTTCCATCTACACCGGTCTGACGCTGGCGGAATATTACCGTGATATGGGTTACGATGTGGCTATTATGGCAGACTCTACCTCCCGTTGGGCAGAAGCCCTCCGTGAACTCTCCGGCCGTCTGGAAGAGATGCCGGCAGAGGAAGGTTTCCCGGCTTATCTGGCTTCCCGTCTGTCTGCCTTCTATGAAAGAGCTGGCATGATGGAAAATCTTAACGGAACCGAAGGAAGCGTATCGATCATCGGGGCTGTATCCCCGCAGGGCGGTGATTTCTCCGAACCGGTCACGATGAATACCAAACGTTTTGTCCGCTGCTTTTGGGGACTGGACAAGTCGCTGGCTTATGCACGACATTTCCCGGCGATCCACTGGCTGACCAGTTACAGCGAATATCTGAACGATCTGGCACCATGGTACCAGACCCATGTAAATAAAAACTTTATCGATCTCAGAAACCAGATCATGGCTCTTCTTAATACGGAAAGCAGCCTGATGGAAATCGTAAAACTGATCGGCAGTGACGTTCTTCCGGATGACCAGAAACTGATCCTCGAGATCGCCCGTGTGATCCGTCTGGGATTCTTACAGCAGAACGCATTCCACGCAGATGACACCTGTGTCCCGCTGGAAAAACAGTATAAGATGATGGAAATCATTTTATATCTGTATAAAAAAGCAAAAGCCCTGGTAACCATGGGTATGCCTATGTCTGTCCTGAAAGAGGACAATATTTTCGAAAAGATCATCGCCATCAAATACGATGTGCCAAACGACAAACCGGAAATGTTTGACGATTATAAAAAAGCTGTTGATATCTTCTACGATAAAGTACTGGAAAAGAACGGATAAGGAGGATGGAAATATGGCAATTGAATATCTTGGCTTAAGTGAAATCAATGGTCCTCTGGTAGTTCTGGAGGGAGTAAAAAATGCAGCATATGAGGAAATCGTAGAATTTACCATCGATGGAAAAGAAAAGAAACTGGGACGAATCGTGGAGGTCTATGAGGACAAAGCTGTGATCCAGGTTTTTGAGGGATCCGACAATATGTCTCTCGACAACACCCACACCCGTCTGACCGGGCATCCCATGGAGATCGGTCTTTCTGAGAAGATCCTGGGACGTACCTTCGACGGTATCGGCAACCCGATCGACGGTCTGGGACCGATCGTGGCAGACACCAAAGCAAATATCAATGGTCTGCCATTAAATCCGGTCACCCGTGAATATCCGCGTAACTATATCCGTACCGGCATCTCCGCCATCGACGGTCTGACAACCCTGATCCGCGGACAGAAGCTTCCGATTTTCTCCGGAAACGGTCTTCCCCATGACCAGCTTGCCGCACAGATCGTACAGCAGGCTTCTCTTGGTGACAATACCGATGAAAAATTCGCCATCGTTTTTGCGGCGATGGGTGTCAAATATGACGTGGCTGAGTTCTTCCGCCGTACCTTCGAGGAAAGCGGTGTTTCTGACCACGTAGTCATGTATCTGAACCTGGCAAATGATCCGGTCGTTGAGCGACTGATCACTCCGAAAGTGGCACTGACCGCCGCCGAATATCTGGCTTTTGAAAAAGGTATGCATATTCTGGTCATCCTCACCGATATCACTTCTTTCTGTGAGGCGATGCGAGAGGTATCTTCCTCCAAGGGTGAGATTCCTTCCCGTAAAGGTTATCCGGGTTACCTCTACAGTGAACTGGCCACCCTTTATGAGCGTGCCGGTATCGTACAGGGCGGCACCGGATCGGTTACGCAGATTCCGATCCTGACCATGCCAAACGACGATATCACCCACCCGATTCCTGACCTGACCGGGTATATCACCGAAGGTCAGATCGTTCTGGACCGACAGCTTCACGGACAGGCGATCTATCCACCGATCAACGTACTGCCATCTCTGTCCCGTCTGATGAAGGATGGTATCGGTAAGGGATATACCAGAGAAGACCATCAGGATGTGGCAAACCAGCTGTTTTCCTGCTACGCAAAAGTAGGAGATGCCAGAGCACTGGCTTCCGTTATCGGTGAAGATGAGCTTTCTCCGCTGGATAAAAAGTATCTGATCTTCGGTAATGCCTTTGAGCGTGAGTTTGTCGGCCAGGGTCCGATGGAAAACCGTACGATCACCGAAACACTGGATATCGGCTGGAAGCTGCTTGGCCTGCTTCCGAAAGAGGAGCTTGACCGTATCGATACCAAAGTTCTGAATCAGTACTATCAGCCAACCGATATTGACCTTGTGGAACAGGCTGTCTCTGACGCACAGTCTATGATGGAATAAAAGGGGGGATTTTATGGATCCAAATACCTTCCCTACCAAGGGAAATCTGATCCTTGCCAAGAATTCTCTGGCTCTTTCTCTCCAGGGATTCGACCTGATGGATAAGAAGCGAAATATCCTGATCCGTGAAATGATGAACCTGATCGATGAGGCGAAGGGTATCCAGTCGCAGATCGATGTGACCTTCCGTGAGGCGTATGCGGCGTTGCAGCGGGCAAATATGGAGATCGGTATTAATACGGTACAGACGATTTCTTATACGGTTCCGATCGAGGATTCGATTCGTATCAAGACCAGAAGTATCATGGGTACGGAGATTCCGTTGGTGGAATCGGAATCTTCCGGGGATGCTCCGACGTATGCGTTTTACAGCACAAAGGAATCTCTGGATGCGGCGAAGCAGGCGTTTGAGAAGGTGAAAGAGCTGACGATCCGGCTCTCCATGGTGGAAAATGCAGCGTACCGGTTAGCAGCGAATATCAAGAAGACGCAGAAGCGGGCAAATGCGCTGAAGAATATCACGATTCCTCATTATGAGCAGCTGACGAAAGATATCAGCAATTCACTGGAGGAGAAGGAGAGAGAGGAATTTACCAGGCTGAAGGTGATTAAGAGGATGAAAGGAGCCGGGGGGTGAACCCCGGCTCCTTTTTTGTTGCATTGCATATCAATAATTGGTCCAGTGGACCAATTTTGATTATGTTATCTCGGCCACCGGTCCTCTTTCTTCGGAAGTGGCTGGAATTTTTTGTGTGGAGCTGTCTGGTACCAGCTGGCTACGTCATCCTGGCGTTCGAAGAGGCCGCGGTGACCGACGCCGATTCTCCCCACCAGTAGCGTTCCAGCGTGGTCAGTGCCAGATAGGTTCCCACATAGTGTCCTCTCCCTTCTACGCCGTCCAGAATCACATAGTCTTTCTGCAGTTCGGTGATTTTCTGCCGTCTCCACTGCGCACAGAAATATGCGGTGTCTTCCGGCAGTTCGTTATCGTACAGGCAGTAGTCGATCTGATAGAAGAACGCCGGGATCGGGTTGGCGTGCCAGGTTTTCCAGACTTCCACTAAAGTTCTAATACATATTTTTTCCTCCTGTCTTTTGCTGACTGCTGCCAGACGTAGTTCCGTTTGTTTTCCTGTAACGTTGATTCACACCTCGATGTTTAAAAGCATACTGTTTGAAATCGTTTTCAATCTCGGGATTCCTCTGCTTTTGTTCGACAACACACGGGGGCTTCTTGCGTGATATTTTACCATTCTCGACTTCTATTGCAAAATAAAAAGTGTTAAATTTCCTCTTTCACACAAAATCGTGTTTTCTTTAAATTGTTTGAAAATTCACTACAATTTTCTCCACTATTTGACTACAAAAAAGTCAATAGGTTTTCCACACTCTTTTTGTCGAAACAGCGATTTATCACTTATTCACAAAACATTTGTTTCTTTTTTCGTTATGTAAATCACGGTTGTCCACACGAAAAAATGTGGATAAAGTGGATAACTTTGTGTATAACTTGATTTTACGGCATTTCCAGCATTTTCCTGTGTGGATAACTGGAGTATAACTTTTTCACTATCCACCGCAATTGTGTGAATTTCAGACACAACTTGGTACTTTTTAACAAAAGCCTCTTTTTATCGCTGTTTTCGCCGGTTTCTCATCAGCATTTTTCCTATATGGCACCTGTCCGTTTTGCGCTTTTACAGGGCGGATCTGTGTCTTTCTTGTAACGACACTTCGGTTCGTCATATCTTTCCCCCGGCTTTCGTCAATTTTTCTGTTATCCACATCACAATACACAGCTCACAAGCCTTGTCGCTCTACAGATTTGTTATTACTGTAGTAAAAAGCATACAGTGCAAAGAGATACTTTTTCTATTTCTCTGTACTATATGCTTTCAACATTCCTCTTCTGTTTCTATTGTTTCATCCCCTGTCCAAAGATGTCGGACAAACTCAAAATCTTTCTGCAAGCAAACTTGCGTCAACCTTCTGCCCTTTTGCCCCTGGTATCATACAGATCCTGCTGTGCCGAATTCACGCAGTTAGCGCCGTCTGCCGCCGCCGTAATGATCTGGCGCAGTTCCTTGGTTCGGATGTCCCCTGCTGCGTAGATGCCCGGCACGCTGGTTCTTCCGTCTTCGCCGGCTTTGATATATCCGTACGCATCCAGTTCCACCAGTCCTTTTACAAATCCCGTATCCGGTACGGTTCCCACGGCAATAAAGACACCGTCCACATCCAGCTGATGTTCCTCACCAGTCTTTGTCTGTTTCAGAGTTATCCACTGTACCTGCTGCTCTCCGCCGATCTTTTCCACCGTAGTATCCCAGATACAGGTGACATTGTGGAAACCTTTCAGCGCATCCTGCAGTACCTGCGCCGCCCGCAGCTGATCTCTCCGGTGGATCAGATATACCTGCTTACAGCTTCGCGCCAGGAAAATCGCATCCTCCACAGCCACATCACCGCCACCGACAACAGCCACCGTCTTATCCTTAAAGAAAGCCCCGTCACAGGTCGCACAATAAGAAACTCCCATCCCGGACAACTCTTCCTCCCCTGGAACCTCCAGCTTCCGATGCACCGCACCCGCCGCCAGAACAACCGCCTTTCCACGATAATCCGCCTTCTTCGTGTGAACAACCTTCCAGTCTCCGTCCAGTGAAATCCCCTTCACCTTCCCTCTCACAATCTCCACACCAAGCCCAGTCACATGCTCCTTCATCTTCTCCGCCAGTTCCAGTCCCCCAATCCCCGGCAACCCCGGATAATTATCCACCTCATACGTGTTCACAATCTGACCGCCCTGAATAAACCCACTCTCCAGAATAACCACCTTCAACCCGGCACGCTTCCCATAAACCCCCGCCGTCAACCCCGCCGGCCCAGAGCCTACAATAATCATATCATACACATTCTCACACATACACTTCGTCTCCTTTATCTCATAAATAAATTATCATAAAACCTTCACTGGATTGCCCATCACCCAACACCGATTGCAGCAACCATTTCCCCCATTCCATTAAAATTTATAGGAATCATTTTTTCAGCTCATATTTCTCCGTCTCCACTGGCTACATTCTAACATATTTCCTCATCGATTCCCATACACTGATAGTAATTCCCACCTCCCATGGAGTCCTATGCATATTTCAAAACTCTCCAAAAAAATTTTCATCCCCCTCTTAATTCTCCTGTGTTTCCTAACCTTCCTCCTGGTGCGTGTCCTCACCTACTCCTACTTCATCAACCGCCGCTTCCGCGCCTGCACCAATACCATCTTTACCACCGACATATCCTCCAACCCTCTGAATCTCCACTACACCCTCGCCTACCCCGAGTCCGCCGGTATCAAGGACTACTCCCTCTCCCTCGGATCCTTCGACCCCACCCAGCTTTCCGCCCAGAAGATCCTCCTCGAAAACCGCCGCAATCTGATAAACTCCTTCCCAACCAAAGATCTTTCCCCCGACAACCAGCTGACCCAGCAGATCCTCTCCCTCTACTACGAAACCCAGCTGCTCCCCGCCAACCAGTACCTCCTGGACGAAACCCTAAGTCCTTCCCTCGGCACCCAGGCGCAGTTTCCCGTTCTCCTCGCCGAATACACCTTCCGCAAAGAAGACGATGTCCAAAACTACCTGAAAATGCTCACCTCCGTGGACACCTACTTTGAAAGCATCCTCACCTTCGAAAAACAAAAAGCCAAAAACGGAACCTTTATGAGCGATACCACCGTCGACCGCATCATTGACCAATGCAGTGCATTTATCCAGAACCCGGAGGATAACTACCTGGATTCCGTATTTTCCGAAAAAATCCAGAGTCTCTCCGGCATCTCTGACCAGAAAAAAGTAGCCTATCAGAAACTTCACCACCAGATTCTTACCGGTCAGGTGCTTCCTGCCTACCAGTCTCTGATCGATGACCTGTCCCTGTTAAAAGGAAGCGGGAAAAATCCGGGCGGACTCTGTCAGTTTACCGGCGGCAGTGCCTACTACGAATATCTGATCAAAAGCAGCTGCGGTGTCTACGATACCGTACCGGAGATCCAGTCCCGGCTAATCCGCCAGTTTCAGACGGATCTTTCTGCTGCCTCACAGCTTATGGGCGATAACACCGCTACACAGGCATTTGCCAGTGAGGTATTTCTTCCTATAATAAATACCCAAACCGGCGGTAACGCTTCGAAAGCACTCACATTTTCAGCCGGACTGATTGACACAGCCTCCGGCCTGTCCTTTACTTCCACACCTGCCTCCGCCGAAGACTCCCCCGAACAGATCCTGAAGACACTGCAAAAGCAGATCCAAAACGATTTCCCAGACGCCCCTTCCACCTCTTATGAAGTAAAATATGTCCACCCGGATCTGGAAGAGCATCTGAGCCCTGCCTTCTACCTCACGCCGCCGATTGACACGTTAAGTCCCAATGACATTTACATCAACCGTCACGCGAACATGGGGGGACTGGAACTTTATACCACGCTGGCACACGAAGGATTTCCGGGGCATCTTTATCAGACCATTTCGTTTGCCGCCTCCAGCCCGGATCCTGTCCGTCATCTGCTCCCTATGGGTGGTTATGTGGAAGGCTGGGCAACGTATGCGGAATCCTTCGCCTACCGCTATTATCAGCCGGAAACCACCGACGGACAGTTTGCCTGGCTCAACCGCTCCCTGAATCTGTGCATCATGTCCCTTCTCGATACCGGGATCCACTATAACGGATGGAATCAGGCGCGCTGTGCCACCTTTTTATCACAGCTTGGAGTCACAGACACGGCGATCCAACAGGAAATCTATCAGGTGATCGTGGAAGATCCTGCCAACTATCTGAAGTATTACCTCGGCTGCCTGCAATTTCTCGATCTGCAACAGGAAGCACGCGAACTTGCCGGAGATGCTTTCAACCTGCGGGATTTTCATAAAAAAGTACTCGCCATCGGTCCCTGTCAATTTCCAGTATTAAAGCAGGCGGTCATAACCTCTTATTCTTCCTGATGTAAGTACCTTTCTGTGCAATACATACTCGCTTTCCATCAAATCTCCAAATGCATTACTGCATTTCTCCAAAAAAAATGCTATACTGAAACCAATCATACGATACTCCCGGAATCCTGCTGCCAGAACAGCGGCAACGGCTTCCGGGAGCCCATACTAAGGGAAAGGAGTTTACATGCGATACGAATGAAGATAAAACAACATACGATTTATTTACTGCTTCTTTTTTTGCTGACTCTTTTCCCTCTCTCCGGCTGTGCTTCCGGTTCCTCATCGGGAAAACAGACCGATACCGAAACAAAGACCGAAGCAAAAACGACATCCCGTGAAACTTACACCGATGTCTGTACACCGGAAGTCAGCCAGACCACTGTATATGGAGATGACACCACATCGCTGGATGCCTCCCATACGGAAAACGGCTATCTGATGTTCTGCTATACCGGTGAGGTTTCCAAGATAAAGTTGCAGATTATGATTCCCGACGGCACGGTATACACCTACACACTGAATCCGGATGCCTATGGAACATATGAGACATTTCCTCTGTCCGGGAGCAACGGTACTTACCAGGCGGATCTTTATGAAAATGTCACCGATGACAAATACGCACTGATTTTTTCCCAGAGCCTCGATGTGACGCTGAAGGATGAATTTCAGCCGTACCTGTACCCGAATCAATATGTCTGGTTTACCAACGATTCCAAAGTAACCAAAAAGGGACAGGCTCTGTCCGAGACTTCCGCAGATGATCTCGACTATGTACAGCAAGTTTATCACTATGTCATCGAAAATATTACCTACGACGAACAGAAAGCGGAAACGGTAGCATCCGGCTACATTCCGGATCCGGATGCCACGATGGAGGCAGGGACAGGCATTTGCTTTGACTATGCTTCCCTGATGACCGCACTGCTCCGCTCCCAGCATATCCCCACAAAACTGGAGGTTGGATATTCGGGAGAAGCCTATCACGCCTGGATCAGCGTATATTTGGACGAGGTTGGCTGGGTAGACAATATCATAGAATTTGACGGGAAAGACTGGTCCCTGATGGATCCCACCCTTGCCGCCAGCAACAGTGCCGACTCGGTCAAAAAATACATCGGTGACGGCAGCAACTACACCGTAAAATATTCCTATTGATTCAGGGAGGTTCTTATGAATAAAAAACAACAGCCATTTTTTAACCCGGAACTTTCCGGTTTTTGTTCCCAGATGGCGATGATCCTTCATTCCGGTATCTCACCACTGGAAGGAATCACTATTATGCTGGAAGATTCCACATCCGAACAGGAAAAAGAAATTCTCCAGAAAATCCTGGATACCCTGATGGAAACTGCCGACTTTTCTCTTTCTCTGAAAGAAACCGGCTTATTTCCGTCCTATCTCGTTCATATGGTACAGATCGGTGAGGAGACCGGTACTCTCGACGAAGTAATGTCCGCACTCGGTGAACACTATGAACGCGAGGACAGTATCGCCAAAAGTATCCGCAACGCAGTGACTTACCCGATGATCATGATCGGTATGATGCTGATGGTCATTCTGGTGCTTCTCGTAAAAGTCATGCCGATCTTCAACCAGGTATTTGTCCAGTTGGGGACGGAGATGACTGGCTTTTCCGGTGCACTGATGCAGATCGGTAACGCCATCAGCCGCTATTCTGTAGTCCTGGTAGTTCTTCTTGCCGCCACCGCCGCTGCACTGTTTTTTGGAAGTCGTACGGAAAAAGGAAAGGCAGTGCTTGCAAAATTTGCGAAGCATTTTCGTTTCTTTTCGTCTATGGCACAGCAACAGGCGGGCTGTCGGTTTGCCGATGTGATGAATCTGGCTCTCCGAAGCGGTCTGACCCCCGAACGCGGGCTTGAACTTGCCGCCATGCTGAATCAGGATCCTGATTTTCAGGTAAAACTGGACGCTTGTCAGAAGCAGGTAAACGAAGGCGAAGATCTTTCTCATTCTTTATTTACCTCCGGGATCCTCACCGGTACTTATGCGCGCCTGGCTTCGATCGGGCAGAAGACCGGCTCCATGGATCAGGTGATGAAACAGGTTTCCGATATGTACCAGGAAGAGATCGATACCCGGATCAGCAACACACTGGCGGTTCTGGAACCGTCCCTGATCATCGGACTCTCTCTGATCGTCGGTATCATTCTGTTATCGGTCATGCTTCCACTGATGGGCATTATGTCCGGTATTTAACAGGAGGGACTGCCTATGTATCGATTTCAGATCACACCACAACAGAAATCCGGAAAAAAACTGTGGTTTTCTCTGTTTTTATTCATTCTGTTGATTCTGCTGTTTTCTCTGGGAACCTCTTCCCTTTCAGAAAATACAGTCCGCAGACAAAAGGACAGTCTGACCCAGGCGCTGAACCGGGATATCACCTACTGTTATGCAACAACCGGACAGTATCCGGAAAGTCTGGAAGCTATCAAAAAAGACTACGGGCTGATCTATGACGATTCCCTCTTTTTTGTAGACTACCGGACACAGGGCTCTAATATTTATCCGGAAGTTACGATCATAGAAAGGGGACGGTAAACGATGAAATTATTTTCCCAGAAGCGCCATGCCATTGATTTTCTGTTTCCGGTCACGGTATTTTTTGTATTTACCATCTCGGCTCTGACCGTGATCCTTTTGGCAGCGCGAATCTATCAGTCGACGACGGATGATTCCCAGAGAAATTATACCTCCGGTACTGCTCTTTCCTATCTGACGGAAAAGCTACGGCAGAACGACCGGGAGGACGGGATTTTTCTGGACGAGCTGGACGGCACGCAGGCGGTTGTCCTGCTGCAGGAAACGGATGACGCTTCCTACCTTACTTATCTGTACGCCTGGGACGGACAACTCCGGGAACTGTATGTGAAAGAAGGGACAACACTCTCTCCTTCTGCCGGAAAGAGCATCCTCCCTGTCAAAGAATTTTCTGTGGAAGAAAGCGCCGATCAGGTAATCACCTTCTACTGCACCGATACTTCCGGGGACACCGCAAGCGCGGTCTATGCGATCCGCTCTGCCTCCCGTTAAGTCTATGTACTTTCGGAGTATGTGTATATAAAGGAGAAACCTATGAAACGAAAACCAACCGCCAATCCATCCAGTCTTTTTTTGCTGGAGCTGATCTTTGCCATTCTGTTTTTTTCGGTGGCAAGTGCTGTCTGCGTACAGGTTTTTGTAAAATCCCATACGCTCAGCACTGAGGCACACGATCTGACGCAGGCTTCCCGGAGAGCAGAAGATGTGGCAGAACTGATCACCGCCTCCACTTCTCTGGATGATATGAAAAATCTTCTGGAAGATACCTACAGCGATTCGGTGGAAATCTCGTCAGAGGATTTCACGGTCTTCTATGATTCTGATTTTGTTCCCTGTTCTCAGGAGACGGCTGCCTGGCAGTTATCCGGAACCTGGTCGCTGAACGGACAACTTCTGGATGTGCAGCTGGATGTCGCAAAACTGACATCCGGCGTCGACGCAGATGTTTTCTATCAACTGCGTGTCAAACATCATCTGCAAAGGAGGGACTGACTATGAAGTACAAGAAGACATCCTTTTCTTTTATTCATATGGGTGCACCGTCCTTGCTGATGATTTTTCTGGTGCTGTGTCTGTTTACTTTCGCACTGCTTTCTTTGTCCAGTGCAAAAAACAACCGGACACTCAGCCAGCAGTCCGCCGACCGGATCCAGACATATTATCAGGCATCTTCACTGGCGGAAGAAGCACTCGATCAGATTGATACGATTCTTTCTGATGCTCACACCGACTGCGGTGCAGAATCCGCGGACACTGCCGATTACCAGAAAGAAGTAACGGAAAAATTAGAGAATTGTTCTGTGGACGGAGTTTCTGCGTTTACGGTGGATTTTACAAAAGGCGAAGGAACTCTGACCTTTCAGGTTCCTGTCAGTGAGAGCCAGCAGCTCTCGGTGGTTCTGACACTTCCGGCGCCTTCCGACTGCCAGGACGGATATTACCGGATTACGCAGTGGACTACGGAAACTACGGATAGCTGGGATGGGGACGACACGTATCAGCTGCTTTCTCCAATCAGCTGATCGACTTTTCTTTTCATTGCTAATTTTCTCTCCACATGATATATTTGAATAAATATAATATTTCATATCAAAAGAGGGAGGATACCATTATATGAAAAGAAAATCATTTTTTCTTTCGCTTGTCTTTGCGATGCTATTTTTCCTATTCGGCGGCAACGTAAATGTACAGGCGGAAACCACACTGGAACCGTACACCTATATCAATCCGGTCTACAAAGACGTTCTGTCGGATGCACTTCCCGAAGCAGTAACACCTTACAGCCTGGAAACTCCACAGAATGTTTCGTATACAGATGATGTACAGCAGCTGGCAGCAACCTTACGGCAACAGATGCTGAACCGGACAACTACGATCCATCTGTACTATCATTCCAATACTGCAATTACTCAGGATTCCTTGAACCAGCTGTCTGATCAGCTTTTCAATCTTGCAGTGGCTCATACCGGAAACGGAAAAGAGGGCGATTACCTTCGCTGGCACTGCGAAGGATGGACGCTTGGTGCATCCTACTCTTCGGCTTCTTCCGGATATAACATGGATCTTACCTTTACCATGTATTATCTGTCCGACGCTTCTCAGGAAGCACAAATGGATCAGGCAGTTTCCAGTCTGATCAGTTCTCTGAATCTTTCAGGAAAAAACGAGTATCAGAAAGCAAAAGCAATCTATGATTATATGTGTTCCAATATCACTTATGATTATAAGAATCTGAATGATCCGAACTATACGTTAAAATTTTCTGCTTATGCCGCACTGATCAACAAAACTTCTGTGTGTCAGGGATACGCAACCTTATTTTATCGACTGGCGCTCGAAGCCGGACTGGATGCCAGAGTCATCGCCGGTGTAGCAGGCGGTGGAAATCACGCATGGAACATTGTAAAGATCAACGGCAGTTATTATAACCTGGACAGCACCTGGGATGCCGGCAGAGATCCGTATGATTATTTTCTGAAAAATATGGATGATTTTTCCGACCATGACCGAAACGCAGACTATACCGCATCCGATTTTGTCACTGCCTACCCGATGTCTGCGACTTCTTATGATGAATCTGCTCCTGTCTACGGAGAGCCGACTTATGAATGGGCTGCTGATTACAGCTCCGTAACCGCAAAACGGCTGTGTGAGACAGATGGAACTTACGAAACAGAGACAGTGGAAACAACAAAAGAAGTGACAGATCCGACCTGTACCAAAGACGGAAGCATCACATATCGTGCAGTATTTACCAATGCCGCATTTAAAGCACAGACAAAAACCGTAGCCGGTGCCAAAGCTTTTGGACATGATTTTCAGAATGATATCTGTACCAGATGTAATGCACGCAGAACCGGTGCATGGGTTCGCTCCGGATCCAGATGGTGGTATCGCTACAGCGATGGTACCTATCCGGCAAATGAATTACGCAAGATCGGCAATTCCTGGTTTGGCTTTGACGCTGCCGGATGGATGGAGACTGGCTGGGCTGCTCACGATAACAACTGGTACTACTTCGCATCCAGCGGCGCTATGCAGACCGGATGGCTGGCACACGGCAAGTCCTGGTATTATCTCGATGGAGCCGGTAAAATGATGACCGGATTTATCACCGTAAAAGGCGCAACCTATTATCTGAATGGAAGTGGTCAGATGGTTACCGGATGGCTCCATCTGAATAATGACTGGTATTATTTCGCAGGAAGCGGTGCGATGACTACCGGATGGCAGAAAGTCGGTAATTACTGGTATTACCTCGATGAAAATGGAAAAATGGCGACCAACACCTGGATCGGCAACTGGTATGTAAACGGTTCCGGTGCATGGGTTCGCAGCAGATAACACTTTACAGGCGTAGCAGTCAATGTGGCTGCTACGCCATTTTTATCTCCCCGCCTCTCCTTTCATTGCATTTTTTCCCTCCTTATATTACAATAAAATGCAGGAATTATTTCTCTATTCCACCAAAGGAGTAATAACTTATGAATGCACGAGTCATGTTAGAGCAGGCGGTCGCAGAGAATGCATCCGATATTTTCCTGGTTGCCGGGCGGCCGCTTTCGCTTCGGAAAAACGGCGCCCTTTCCCTGGAGAATGAAGAACGGCTTTTGCCGGATGATACCGCCGCTTTTTTAAAAGAAATTTATGAACTTGCTGACAACAGGGATATCAAACCTCTGCTCGATCACGGGGATGATGACTTTTCTTTCGCTATCCCAGGCGTATCCCGTTTTCGTGTCAGTGCTTATAAACAGAGAGGTACACTCTCTGCAGTGATCCGTGTGATCACCTTCCGGTTACCGGATTATCATATGCTGGGAATCCCGGATGCGATCATCAATCTCGGTCTTGGCGGCAAAGGGATGACGCTGATCACCGGTCCTGCCGGAAGCGGTAAGTCGACAACACTTGCCTGTATCATTGACCAGATCAACCAGACGCAGGAAAAACACATTATCACACTGGAAGACCCTCTGGAATTTCTTCACCGGCACAACAAAAGTATCGTCAGCCAGCGCGAGATCCATGTGGATACCGACAGCTATGTCGCCGCCCTGCGCGCTGCTCTGCGCCAGAGTCCGGATGTGATTCTTCTGGGCGAAATGCGTGATTATGAGACGATCCATGTGGCAATGACGGCCGCCGAAACCGGACATCTGCTCTTTTCCACACTGCATACGATCGGTGCGGCGAACACCATCGACCGTATCATCGATGTATTTCCGCCAAACCAGCAGCACCAGATCGCCGTACAGCTTTCCATGGTGTTAAATGCCGTGGTATCTCAGCAGCTGATCCCTACCGTCGACGGCGGTGTGGCTCCGGCATTTGAAATCATGACCGTAACCCCGGCGATCCGCAATATGATCCGCGACAATAAGATCCCACAGATCGACGGAATCCTCTATTCTTCCGCCAAACCGGATATGATCTCCATGGACAACAGTTTGCTTGCCCTGTACCGATCCGGAAAGATTTCAAAAGAAATTGCCTTGACTTATGCGACCAACCCGGATATGCTTATGAGGAAATTGTAGTTTCATATAACTAATCAAAGGAGGAACTCTGGGATGAACCCATTAGATATGATGAAATTCTCCGGTCTCTGGAGTACATTTACTGCGAACCACCCAAAATTTCCAAAGTTTATTGCCGCTGCTTCCCGCAAGGGGGTACTGGCAGAGGGATCCATCATCGCGATGCAGATCACCACGCCGGACGGTGAGACACTCGAAACCAACCTGAAAGTGACCGCTTCCGATCTGGAACTGATCCAGCAGATCAAAAAGATGCAGTAAGTAAAACGTAACTATACATGCAAAAGAGAGATTCTACGGTTTTTCCATAACCTGTAAAATCTCTCTTTTTTATCATATCCTGTTTTCTGTTATTTGTAATTCTGAAAGAAATCCCTTAGATTCGTAAGCGCCGATACCAGCGTCTTCGTCTCTTCTTCCGACAGGTCTTTGAGCAGGGACTGAATCATATCTTCGTGGAATTTCTCATGATGATGATATGCTTTCTCCCCTTTTTCCGTCAGAGACACCAGCACCACCCGCCGGTCTGCATCGCTTCGCACCCGGTGCACATAGCCTTTCTTTACCAGACCGTTGATCGATATCGTCAGCGTTCCCACCGTGATCCCCAGGGTGTTAGCCACCGAAGTCATGTTTCTCGGCTCTTTGATGCCCACGGCTTCGATCACATGCATATCGTTATTGGTGATATCCTTAAATTCCGGCGTTATAATTGCTTTCGCTTCGATATTCATAATATCATTGAACAGTTTTACCAACACCTCATGAAACATTTCGTACGCCTGATCCATAAATCTCACCTCTCACATCCGGATTTTCTGTTGTATCTTAAATATGTCAGTCGATGGACATCCATTTCTGTAATTATACCACACTCCCGTTGGATTCCTCAACAAAAACCGCTTGATTTCTCTTTATCACGATGATACGATATTTTTATAAAACATCGTAACTGTTTGACACTCTTACAATTACGAGTCGCAATGTATTCCGACTATCTGATCATTACAAGAGTGCAATTTACAGATAACAGCTTCACTTTATTTTTACAGGAGGTAAAACTATGGCAATAACAGCAACCATGGCCGAAGCACAAAACGACTATTATAAAGCGATGCGCGCCGGCAAAAGAGAAGGCGGGATTCTTCCCAATCTTGATGATATATTAAAAGAAAAAAACATTGTCGCTGTCCGGGAGGTTCCTCTTGGACTGGTTCAGATCCCTTCTGAACTGATCGTAGGAACCAAAACTGCAGGCAGAAGTTCCGCATTCAGCAAAAGTTTCAAACCTCTGCTGAAAGAAAACACAGAATTTGCATACAAATGGATGGCCCTGTACAAGGCGCATCTGAATGAAGGGATCCGTGAACCCATCAAAGCATATGAATTCATGAACAAATTCTATGTGGAAGAAGGGAACAAACGGGTCAGCGTATTAAAGTTCTTCGATGCAGTATCTATTCCGGGCAATGTTACCCGTATCGTTCCCCCGAGAACGGAAGAAAAAGAAAATAAAATTTATTATGAGTTCATGGACTTTTACGCCCTGTCTCGTATCAACTATATCTGGTTCACCCAACTGGGAAGCTTTGCCAAACTGCAGCGTCTCGTTGGCAAACGCCCGGATGAAGCATGGAGCGATGACGACAGACTGGATTTTGCATCTGCTTACAACCGTTTCCGTGCCGAATACAAGGCAAATGGCGGTGATAAAATCCCGATTACTACCGGTGATGCGTTCCTTTATTTTATCGGTCTGTATGACTACCGTTCACTTGACGATATGACTGCCGTGGAGCTGAAAGAACAGCTGGCAAAATCCTGGGATGAGTTCCGGCTTCTGACTACCGACGAATCTGTGGAACTGCAGATGGATCCTACCGACGAAAGCGAAGTAAAGAAAAACTTCTTCGCCCGTCTGATTCCTACCAGCACCCCAAAACTTCTTGTGGCTTTCATCCACGAGAAAAACGCTGAAATATCCGGTTGGACTTATGCACATGAACTTGGCCGTATGCATCTGCAGCAGACCTTTGAGGATCAGATATCCACAACCTGCTACGATAACGCCACTGAAGAAAATGCTGACGATCTGCTTGCAAAAGCCATCGCCGACGGCAACAACCTGATTTTTACCACTTCCCCGCCGCTTCTGAAAGCCAGCCTGAAGGCAGCCATCGAGCACCCGGAAGTGAAGATCCTGAACTGTTCTCTGAACACCTCCCATCGCTATATCCGTACCTACTATGCACGTATGTACGAAGCAAAATTTCTGATGGGAGCTATCGCAGGTGCAATGTCCAAAAACGGTAAGATCGGTTATATTGCCGACTATCCGATTTTCGGTATGACTGCCAACATCAATGCCTTCGCTCTTGGTGCAAAAATGGTTAATCCACGTGCGAAAGTATACCTGGAATGGTCCACCCTGAAAGATCACGATGTGGCAAAAAGTTTCGCCGAAAACGAAGTCCACTATATTTCCGGTCAGGATATGACGATTCCCGGAGAACCGTCCAGACATTTCGGTCTGTACCGTGACTCCGAAAATATGCCGCTGAACCTTGCCATGCCGATCTGGCACTGGGGCAAATTCTACGAGCAGATGATCCGGAATATCATGAACGGTGCATGGAAAAACGACGATACCGGCGATTCCACCAAGGGACTGAACTACTGGTGGGGTATGTCCGCAGGCATCATCGATGTGATCTGCTCCCAGCATCTGCCGATCGGTACTGCCCGTCTGGTCGATGTGTTAAAGAAGAGCATCTGCGAACTGAATTACAATCCATTTTCCGGTGTCCTGTATTCTCAGTCCGGCATTGTCCAGAAAAATGCAGATGCCGTTATGGATCCGGAAGAGATCATCACGATGGACTGGCTCGCAGAAAATGTCATCGGTTACATTCCAAAAATGGAAGATCTGATCGAGAAAGCAAAACCTGTAGTAATGCTGCAGGGAATCGACAACCCGGAGATTTAGACAGCAAAGCACGGCTTACTATAGAAGGTATATAACTATGAGGATATTAGCAATTGCAGACGAAGAATCCAAATATCTCTGGGATTACTTCCAGAAAGAGAAACTCGAGGGGATCGATCTGATCCTCTCGAGCGGAGATCTGAACCCGAACTATCTGTCTTTTCTCGCCACTTTTACCACGGCGCCGGTCCTGTATGTAAGGGGAAATCACGATGACCGGTACGAAAAGACACCGCCGGACGGATGTATCTGTATCGAAGATCAGATCTATGTCCACGAAGGCATCCGTATTCTGGGGCTGGGCGGTTCCATGCGTTACCGACCAGGTATCAATCAGTATACCGAAAAAGAAATGAAAAAACGGGTCAAAAAACTGTGGTTTCCACTGCTGTACCGCGGTGGATTTGACATTCTTCTGACTCACTCTCCCGCCTATCAGTTAAACGACGGACTGGATCTCCCACATCAGGGATTTCAGATTTTTAACACCTTGATGGACAAATACCACCCGAGATTTTTTATTCACGGGCATGTACATATGTCTTATGGGCGGAATCAGAAACGCTACGATCAGTATAATCAAACTCATGTGATCAATGCTTACGATCGCTGTGTATTTGATTATGAAGATGATAATCTGAGGGAACATTTGAAACGGTGATTTTTATCATGCCAGACAAAAAACAGGAGCAAAACGGTATCGCATCCGTCTCTGCTCCTGTTTTTTATCTTCCTGTATCTCTGTTTTCTCACCGTTGCGTACTCTCTGCCGGTGTCAGATCTGTGTACTCCGTCCTTATAGATTTCTTCTCATGATTTACAGCATCTGTCCTTTCAGGATAACCCCTTTGATTTCCAGAGTTTCCTGGTCAAGGAGTACTGCATTTGCCACTTTTCCCGGTGTGATGCTGCCATATTGGTCGTAGATACCGATGCTTTTTGCCGGATTGACTGCTGCACATTTTACCGCTTTTTCCAGAGGAATTCCCATCTGCTTCACAGCGGTACACATACATTTCATCAGGTTGGTATTGGAACCTGCAATAGTTCCGTCTTCCAGGGTCGCACGGTTTCCTTTTACGATCACCGGCTGTCCGCCCAGTTCGTACATGCCGTCTTCCAGACCGGCAGCTTCCATTGTATCACTGATGAAGATCACACGGTCTTCCCCGAACATTTTGAATGTATTTCTCACGATCGCCGGGTGGATATGTACGTTATCGCAAATCAGTTCTGCCTCACAGTGTGCGTCATCTGCTGCCGCGATGATCGGTCCCGGTGCGCGGTGGTTGATCGGGTTCATCGCATTGTACAGATGGGTCATATGAGTGACACCTGCTTCGATCGCTGCTTTTGCTGTCTCATAATCTGCTGTTGTATGTGCGATCGACAGCACGACTTTTCCTTTTTCCGCCTGGATAAATTCCATCGCACCTTCTTCTTCCGGTGCCAGATCTACCAGTTTGAACAGACCTCCCGCGGCTTCCTGCAGCCGTTCAAACATTGCCACATCCGGTTTATGGATGTATTTTCCGTTCTGTGCTCCTTTTTTTGCCATGGAAATGAACGGTCCTTCCATATTGATTCCGCAGAGAATCGCACCTTTTTCATTTTTATGGGCTTTCGCCGCTTTCGCGATCCGGGTCAGGCGTTCCTCGTCAAACGTCATGGTTGCCGGTGCGATCGTTGTCACACCCTGACTGGCCTCATAATCCGCCATTACCTGAATGGACTCTTCCGTCCCGTCACAGAAATCCTTTCCCATGCATCCATGAAAATGAATATCTGTCAGTCCCGGAATCAGATAGCAGCCGCTGCCGTCGACCACTTTTTCTCCGTCCCCACTGGTTTCTGTAAAAACTTCCCCTTCTGTGCAGACTTCTTTCTCTGCAAATGTTCCCTCTTCGGTATAGACTTTTGCTCCCTTGATGATCATTGTTCCTCTTCTCCTCCTTCGTCCTTATCCTGAATCTGTCTTGACTTTAAGAGCATGACAGAATTATCATGCCGTGCCTGTTTGACAGATGAATCAATTTCCAGATAATATCCGTATAAAATATCCGTCATCACAAGAATCGGATACTGCGGAGAGATGATATTGCCAAAGTCCAGGTTTTTCTTTGCCGCCAGACATACCACTTCTTCACAGAATTCACTGTATTCCGGGCGGTCGTTGGCTGTCAGCAGTACCGTGTAGGCTCCCTGCCGGTGTGCCTGTTTCAGACATTCCATCACTTCTTCCGTCCTGCCACTGATACTAATACCGATCGCCATACAGTCTTCCTGTACGATCGTCGAATGAAACCGCATCATATGGGTCTCATCCACCGCATCCATATCCAACCCCAGCCGCATGAATCGGAACTGCATCTCTCTGGCTGCCAGGCTGGAACTTCCTTTCCCGTAAACAAACACCCGCCGGCACTCTGACATCTTCCCGGCAATCCGGCGAAGCTGTGCCTCATCTGCCAGATTATAACTTTTGTTCAGTAACTCCTGATAAGAGTCAAATACTTCTCTCATCTGTCCTGTGATCTGGTGATCTTTTTCTCCGAACGATTCTTTGTATTTGAACACAAATTCCCGATAGCCCTTATAACCACATTTTTTCGCGAATCGGGACAGAGATGCCTCTGACACATACAGCATCGAAGAAATATGTTTGGATGAAAAATCCATATCTTCCTCATTGGAAATAAAAAAATCAGCGATATTTTTTTCCACTGCAGACAGATTTTCATAATGGGCTTCTATGTTGGGTACTATTGTTTTTCTGTAATAACTCATCTTCCAATCCTTTCCGGCATCTGCTTGCAGCTGTTCCGGTCCTTCACAGCTACCTTTTCCTGTTATAAAATAATTAGTAACTGTTCAGTACCTTCACAGTTACAAGCAAAAATGCATTTAAAATCACCTTCGGTGATGGCATTTTTGCTCGTATGTCTCGGGATTTTGGCATATCCATGCCAAAACACCTCGCGGAATATTACCTACTGAATAGTTACAAATAATTACTATATTTCTACATCCAGTATAACATGTTTTCTTCCACTTTCAAGTCCTTTCATCTTCCTTGAAAATTCATAATTCCATCCTTCCACCCATTGACTTTCCGGATGGTTTCGCTTATGCTGAACATAAGAGCGCTGCATGTTTCATGGGGAAAAATGCAGGGCGTTTTTTTACACAGGAGGGTTTTTACACAAATGAAGAAAGAAACTGTTACAACCAATCAGATCACCGAGGGCGTGATCTGGAAACAACTTTTATTGTTCTTTTTCCCCATTGTTCTGGGAACATTTTTTCAGCAGCTGTACAACACGGCAGATACGATCGTTGTCGGGCGTTTTGTCAGCAAAGAAGCTCTTGCCGCCGTCGGTGGTTCCGCCGCACAGATTGTGGGGCTGATCGTGGGCTTCTTCGTCGGACTGGCTTCCGGTGCTTCGGTTATCATTTCCCAGTTTTACGGTGCAAAGAACAGAGTACAGCTGAACCGTGCTCTGCATACTGCCTATGCATTCTCTATCATTGGAAGTATTTTCATCACCGTTCTGGGAATTCTGATTGCTCCCTGGATGCTTGAACTGATGCACACACCACAGGAAACCATGGCGGATGCACTGCTCTATCTGCGGATCTACTTCGCCGGTATTATCTTTGTCTTTATCTATAATGTGGGTTCCAGTATCCTTCGTGCAATGGGAGACTCCCGCAGACCGTTATATTATCTGATCGTCTGCTGTATCCTGAATATTGTGCTGGATATCGTGCTGGTGATCGTTTTTCACATGGGAGTTGCCGGTGTGTCAATCGCCACGATTTTTTCTCAGGGAGTCAGTGCCGTTTTGATCACCCGCGCCCTGATGCATTCCGACGATCTGTATCAGCTGGAGTTCCGAAAGATCCGATTCCACAAATCTGCTCTGATCAGTCTGATCTGGGTGGGCTGTCCTACCGGCATCCAGTCAATTTTATACAGTGTCACCAACATGCTGATCCAGACGTTCTTGAATAATCTGGGAACCGATACAGTGGCCGCCTGGAGTGCTTTCGGAAAGATCGATTCTTTATACTGGATGGTCAATAATGCGTTCGGTATCGCCGTTACGACTTTCGTAGGACAGAATCTTGGTGCCGGAAAATACGACCGCATGAAAAAGAGTGTCCGCATCGGGCTTTGTATGGGGCTTTGTACAGCTCTGACATTGACTCTCATATTCTATAGCTTCGGCACTCCGCTGTTTCGTCTGTTTACCTCCGATGAAAATGTAGTCTCTATCGGTATGCAGATGTTACACCACGTTGCTCCGGCATACTGCCTGTTCGTCTTCATCGAACTGCTCTCCGGTGCACTCCGCGGAACCGGAGATGTTGTGATCCCGATGCTTATCACCTGTTTCGGTGTCTGCCTGCTGCGTATCGCCTGGCTCTTCTTCATCGTACCACTCGCTCCGGGCCTCAACACCATCGTCCTCAGCTACCCGGTCACCTGGGCGATCACGGCGGTAATGTTTATCGTTTACTACTGTTACCGGGCAAAGAAGTGGCCGAAATCTTCTGCGAAAAAAACGGCTTAATCTTATGCCGATAATATCCTTTAACTGTTTGCCCGTATAACGTAAGGAAAGGGGCTGTCGGGAATGACAGCCCCTCTTTGTATACTCTTATAAGCCGATATTTTCGTAACTATTCAGCAGGTAATATTTCGCGAGGTGTTTTTCCATGAATATGCCAAAATCCCGAGACATACAAGCAAACTGCCCTTGCCGAAGGTAATTTCAAATACATTTTTGCTCGTACCTGTGAAAGTACTGAACAGTTACAAATTTTCATTTATCGTGTACATGTATAAACATATAGCATATCTTGTGAACTACTCATAAGCATGATCAGCTCAGCGTCTCCCTTTTGCTTTCTTATGCAATAATTAATTTCAGAAAAAGAAGGATACATTACAGGATCAATATTCATATTTTCTAAATGTCCTATCATTTCTTCCTCCCAATACTTTGTTGGTATCTGCTTGTACAATGATGTTTTTAGAACCTTTTGGTCATTTTCTGAGCACAAATAAATATTATATGATTCCCACATGCCGTCAACCGTATAATAAGATTCAACAAATGGAAAGTTAATATCCCATTGAGTTTTAAACCATATACTATTCACAATTTTTTTACCCATCAGTATGAAAACGAACATTATCAATGCAACCAGAACCCCAGTGATTAAAATTCTTTTCTTCATGTACTTTCCCGTCCTCTTTCCGCATATATTTACAAAGAACAATCCTTCCCGGAGCTTTGTATGCGTATCCTGCTTTTTCTTTCTGATCTGATGATCCCACTCCTCTTTTTCTACATCATCGGCTTCGGTCTTCTGATGAAAAAAGACATCTACAACGATTTCGTCACCGGTGCTTTCGACGGTTTGAAAACAGTGGTAAAAATCATGCCAACATTAATCGGTCTGATGACCGGTGTGGGGATTCTGCGCGCCTCCGGCTTCCTGGATGCCCTCGCCTCCCTCCTCGAAAACATCCTGAAACCCACCGGTTTCCCATCCGCCCTGGTTCCCCTCTCCATCGTAAAAATGTTCTCCTCAAGCGCCGCCACCAGTCTCCTCCTCGACCTCTACAAACAATACGGCCCCGACTCCACCACCGGCCTGACCGCTTCCCTCATCCTCAGCAGCACCGAAACCATCTTCTATACCCTAAGCGTCTACTACATAGCCGCCAAAGTCCAAAAAACCAGATACACCCTCCCCGGCGCCCTTCTGGCCACTTTCTCCGGCATCATCGCCAGCACCATCATAGCAAACCTTATGTAACCCCCACCCATCTGCTTTCTTACCTGGTACATCGTTCCATAAATAACTGTATCATTCACGCAGGGTATGGATTCGAGTGTGCAGTTCAAAAAGCGTATTTTCCCATACCAGCCAACCCCCTCCGCTCTCAACCACTATCTCCCCCACGCAAAAAACAGCGGCAGACTCCTGGCTTCCTGGTCTGGCAACACTTTGTGGGCGCTTAGGGCAAGCTTTGAGATCCGACGTCTACGCAGACTTTCGCGCGGGTCAGCCGACCCGCGTGAATATAGTCGTAGTTGGCGGCTACTGTAAAACCCCTTACCTTCCGTATGGAAAAAAGCGCAAACTATCCCTATCATCTTTTAAGAATGATTTATTCATTTTACATTTATGCGGGAACTGCCTCTTTTGGTGGTTCCCATCCTAATGCTTTCAACTTCTTTAAGTATGCATGGATCTTCCGCTCTGCATTAAACTGATTGTAGTATTCTGCCCCAAGATCCTGATATTTCACACCGTCTTTCAGGATATGATAAATTGCTATTAAGATCGAATGTGCCACTGCTACATATGCACGTTTCTTGCCACGGTGGGTACTGATCCGTTTAAACTGGGCATGGAAATAGGAACTTTTATGTCTTACCGCTGCATGTGCACATAATACCAGCGTGGATTTCAGCAATGCATTTCCTTTCCGGATCTTTCCACTTTTCCGTTTCTTTGCACTCACATTGTCCCCCGGACATAACCCTGCCCACGATGAGATATGACGGTCGCTGGGAAATCTTTCCATATCTGTTCCGATGACAGCTATGATTGTCTGTGCACTGGTGTTACCAATTCCTGTAACATCCTGGATCACCTGGGATGCCTGTTTTTCCTCTGGTTTCATAAAGTTGTCAATCTCATCGTTCAGGTTTTCAATATGAACGTTTAATTCATCCAGATGTTGGAGCAGCTCCTTTAACATCCTTCTCTGCAAAGGACTCATGAATCCCTTCAGATCATCAAGGATCTGCTCTTTCGATGCTTTCAGGTTATGGGCGATCAGTTTTTCTTCATACATCTCATCATATTTTTTCTCATCAATCTCATTTCCTGACAGGATGTATTCCAGGATCTTTCTGGCACTTTTCCCATTGATATTTGTCACGGTTCCTGACAGTTTGATATTGGCTCCTTCGAGCATCTTTTGCAGTCGGTTCAGTTCCCGCGTACGTTCTCCAACGAGACTTTTCCGATACTGTACCAGTTCACGCAGTTCTCTCTGATCCTTACTCGGGATATAACTCGGCTGAAGTAATCCGTGCTGGAGCAGTTCTGCAATCCATTCTGCATCCTTTACATCTGTCTTTCGTCCTGGTACGGCTTTCATATGTGCCGGATTCACTACAATCGCATGAAGACCATAGGATTCCATGATGTTATACAATGGTTTCCAGTAAGAACCGGTGCTTTCCATCGCAACGATCTCACATTCATTTTTTTGCAGCCATTCTGCCAGTTCCATCAGTTCCCGGGTGGTCGCACCGAATTC
>OBIA01000144.1_pt1 | contig 53010 bp, 42 predicted proteins | sample 1519911 | NCBI WGS metagenome assembly OBIA01 (sample SAMN04209236, study PRJEB22552) | human gut metagenome | biome: gut; material: feces | host: Homo sapiens | place: USA: Oklahoma | reverse complement strand
AAAAACATGAAATTTACTTGCAAGCTGCATAAAAACTGCCAGCAGATAAATTTCTGCTGGCAGGAAAAATTTATATTTTTTCAATTGTCTACTTGACGGGGAGCGGTTCAGTGTGACAGCCCCTTTCCTGTTGTAAATATCCTTTATAAGTACTGACTGAATTCAACCTTCTCTTTGTTCGGACCTTCAATAGTGAAAAACTTTACTCCATTTTCCCAGAATGGTAAAAAATGAATACTGTCCTGTGTGGTATTCAAACCAGCCTGGTTAATGTACTGATAAATTTCTTCTATATCCTTAACATCGAGTGCAACATGATCAATTGCTCCAGCACGAAAGACTGCTACATGATTCTCATAGGCTTCCACAACCAGAGTTCCAAGCTTCAGAAATACAACCTTCTCGTCCGCCTCTTCATTAACTGTTTCAAAAACTGTTTCAAAACCCAGTTTATGGTAAAAATCTACAGTTTTATCAATATCGTTCGTTGGAATTCCAATGTGCTGGACACCTGTTGAATAGTTTTTCAAATCCATTTCGATTTCCTCCTTTGTAATGAACAAGCAACAGCTTTTTTACAATATACGCACAAGTTTTCTTGTTTGTCAAGATTTACGCTTGTTCAAAATCCAAAATCCTCATAATCCTCTGGCAGAAATCTATGGTAAATAAAGTGAAATCCCTCGTCCTTAAAGCAGTAATAGTACGTATCGTCTGCCTTATCCAGAAAACGGATATAGAAATCAAATTCCCCATTGTCCATTTCCTGGCTTTCTGTTTTTTCCCAGTAAGAAGCAAACAGGTCAAGTAATTTTACCTTCGTACATTCATGCTTCTGAACCAGTTCAATAAGTACTTTAATAAATTCATTCTCTTTCATATTCTCATGTACATAAACGCTTCCTGGCTCCGGTATATAAAAGCAGAATCTGTCCCCTTTATGAGACACCCTCACTTCTCCCAGTTTGGATGTCAATTTTTCCGGCAGGTTCTGGAGACGGGCTGCCATTTCATCTGCGCTGTCCTGTGCCAGGAAGAAATGATTCAGGGAAGACAGCGGATAATATAAGTGAATCTTCTCTTCTTTAAATCCAAGCTTAGCCTGTTCTTCCTTTATTACATCTATTAAACTGTTTTCCAGCTTCTCAAATCCAGTCATAAGTTCTCCTACTTCCACTAAAAAGCAGCCTTACATCCCATTCTTTCAGCCGAATGCTTCCGCCACTTTTTCAATCAGTTGACATTTTTCTTCTATTGTGAGTGTTTTCTTTTATTTTTTATAACAAAAATCACAATTATATAACATTTTGTTTCAGCATTTCATATTCTATCATACTTCCAGGTTCGCCGCAACTTACTTTTTCACTTTATAAACCACATACTCATGGCTGAAATGATACCCCAGTTTCTCTGCCAGTCCTACTGACATTTTGTTGGCTGCATCCCAGTTTGGATAAAGCCCGCGTTTGTCACACTCCAGAAGCAGCCGCGCCGCTCCGATATATGCAAGACCTTTTCTCCGGTAGTCCTCACGGGTTACTACCTCAATTTCAATTCCACCATGACATCCAAGATTCTCGTCACTTCTTCTGCCATAACCAGAATAAGAGGAAATTCCGGCGACTACTTCCCCGCCCGTTAAAATGCAAACACCAAGTCCATACTCTTTGTATTGACTATAGCTTTCGTAGTTTGCTGTCAGATCCTTACTCCACTGTGTATCTCTGCAAATTTCAAAAAGCTCCTGATCGATCAGTCTCATCTCATACTCTCCTGGCAAACTCTGTGCTACCTTCTGAAGCTGCTTTAAATCAAAAATCCCAGGTTCCTTTTTGATTGCATAACGGAGCGCTTTCTCTGCCTTCTCCCCGTAACACTCCACAATCATCTGTGCCCAGTCATCATTTTGCGGAACCAGAATCACTTCCTCTGATGCACTATTTGTCAAAGCTCCGGAAATGATCTCTGATTCCGGTTTTCCACTCAGGAAGCAGAAATCCCCAAGCATAACAACACCACTCTCCGGTTTTTCCAGAGAATCCACATATATTTTCCCCATCACTCCCTGCAATGCGGACCAGACCACACTATCCTGCCAGCCTGCAAAAAGAGCACTGGCTCTGCCCGTTTCTATTAATTCATAAATCATATTCATCCCCCTTACGTAAATCAGGCGAGAGACCTTTGCCCCTCGCCATCCTTGCTTAATTCAATTATCTAAACGAACATGTCGGTGACATCACCATATATGAAAGTCAGCTGTTCCACGCCTACCAAACGCTTTAGAGCGTGTTTGAAAAAAGCTCTACGGTTCTATATATTTATCATTTGAAAAAGTGTACCCATTCTTATATTTCACCGTTAAATAGAATGTCTCTTTTCCATCTGTAACCTTTACAAAACAAACATTATTATCATCAAATTTGTCGGTAATGTCAATACTCTGATTATGAAAATAAACCCATACGCTTCCATCTTCTTCGTATTCTACATCAGGAGAATTGATTTCCTCCATAAGCTCTTCCGCTGTAAGAGCGCGCTGAGTTCCGTCAGCATCAATAGATACTCCACCGCCACCGGTTTGATGAAGTGTGCCATCCTCATTATAGTATTCCATAGTATAAGTACCGTCATTGGAAACATCTAAGGTCGCCTGTGTCTGATCACCATGAAGCCAGATCTGAACCGTGCGCTGGATACCTCCAACATTCGCTGCATATGCAGTACCGGTTCCTCCAAGGATAATACAGCCTGCAATCACTGCAGCTGCAGTTTTCATTTTTGTTCTTTTCTGTAATTTTGCCATATTTTCAACCTCCTGTAATGAGCCCTTTGAAGTCTGCAATACGGAAAAAGCTTTTTTATATTTTTCACCATTCGTCATTTTCCCATTCCTCCTTTAAAGAATCCTTAAGCAAGGCTCTTCCCCTGGAAAGCCGAACCTTTACATTGCTTTCTGAAAGCTTCAGGATTTCGGCTATTTCCCTGACGAGATAATCTTCGTAATAAAACAAGTGAATCACAATGCGGTACTTGTCCGGAAGCTTCATTACCTCTTCAAACAAATCTCTTGACTGGGAATCTGGAAAAGAAAGAGTTTCCATATAATCCTCCAGAGAGCATTTATTTTTCTTCCAGAAAGTCCTGTTTATATTTTTCGCCTTATTGATAACCACACGAAGGAGCCATGCCCGGATGTGCTGCTCATTTTCAAATTCTTTTCTGCTGGTGTAATACTGAACAAACGTCTCCTGAACAGCATCCTCCGCATCCATCTGATTCTGACAAATATTAAACGCTGCGGTAAAAAGATTGTTCTGGTAGAGCTGGATCAGCTGTTGAACTGGTTGTCTCATGAGAACTCCTCTGGCTGCTGATCAGTATGAAAAGCAGCGGTCTGTTATTTTCTTGTGTCGGGTACCTTCACTAATTATACAAATAAATAGGGAGAAAGGTTACAAAAAATTTTAACTTTTCACATCCAATGAATTATGCTAAAATACAGCCAAAACATACTTTAAGGGGGCTTTTTCATGGAATTTCAGACACTTATTGAGAACAGAAGATCTGTGCGTAAGTACAGTTCCCATACAAATGTTACTAAAGAGCAGATCCAGCAGCTTGTACAGGCCGCTTTGGAAGCGCCATCATGGAAGAATACAGAAACAGGTCGTTATTACTGTGTTTTATCAGCGGACATGAGTCAGAAGCTTCGTAAGGAATGCCTGTGTTACGCTAATAACGATGTAAAAACTGAGCATGCAGCTTTAATCGTCACCACCTTCGTACATAACCGTGCCGGTTTCCAGACAGACGGCACTCCTGATAATGAGATTGGAAATGGATGGGGCTGTTACGACCTTGGTCTTCAGAACGAAAACCTGATTCTGAAAGCCACAGAGCTTGGTCTTTCCACTCTGATTATGGGACTTCGGGATGGGGACAAAATTCGTGAAATGCTTTCTATTCCGGAAAGTGAAACCATTGTTTCCGTTATTGCTGTGGGAAAAGCCGATGAGGAGCCCAGCCGTCCGAGACGCAGAGAGTTGGAGGATGTTCTGAAGTTCTTTTAAAACGTGTTTGAAAAGGCTTTCTGCAAGATGTGAGTTACAATTTGTGGGAACGATTTTGAGGACACGCTATAGTACAAAAATAACTTGACATTAAAGCAATCACAAGAATAATATGAAGATAAATAAAAATCAGAAATGAGGAATTTTATGGAAAAATCAACTGTATATTTCACTGACTTCCGCTGTAAAGTCGGCACAAGCCAGCTGGACAAGCTGAAAAAGCTTTGCATCGCAGCAGGAATCAAAGACATCGATATGGAGGGTAAATTCGTTGCCATCAAAATGCATTTCGGCGAACTTGGAAATCTTGCTTTCCTGCGCCCCAATTATGCAAAAGTAGTAGCCGATCTTTGTAAGGAGCTTGGAGGAATGCCGTTTCTTACTGACTGTAACACCCTTTATCCGGGAAGCCGTAAGAATGCCCTGGAGCACATGGATTGTGCGAATCTGAATGGCTTTAATACTATCACCACTGGCTGCCAGATCATTATCGGTGACGGACTTCGCGGTACAGATGATGTAGAAGTTCCTGTAGAGAATGCAGAGTATTGTCCAACTGCCAGAATCGGCCGTGCTGTAATGGACGCTGACGTATTCATCAGTCTTACTCATTTCAAGGGACATGAAGCCACCGGTTTCGGCGGCGCAATCAAGAATATTGGTATGGGCTGCGGAAGCCGTGCCGGAAAAATGGCTCAGCACAATAGTGGTAAACCAGTTATCGAAACAGACCTTTGCCGCGGCTGCAAACGTTGCGCAAAGGAATGCGGAAGTGACGCTATTACATATCCGGAGAAAAAAGCGGTCATTGATTATGATAAATGCAAGGGCTGCGGCCGTTGTATCGGTGCCTGCAGTTTTGATGCAATTCACAACCCGCACAGCAATTCCAATGAGCTTCTCTGCCGTAAGATGACAGAGTATGCACAGGCAGTCTGTCATGGACGCCCATGCTTCCATATCGCTCTGGTTCAGGACATCAGCCCTAACTGTGACTGCCACGGCGAAAATGATGCTCCGATTCTTCCGGATATCGGAATGTTCGCAAGCTTCGACCCGATTGCTCTTGATCAGGCCTGCGTAGATGCATGTCTTGCTGCAGAACCAATCCGCAACAGCCAGCTTGGCGACAATCTTGCGAAACCGGAATGGCATTGCCACCACAACCACTTTATGGATTCCAATCCGAATGTAGAGTGGGAAGCAACTCTGGATCATGGTGAGAAGATTGGACTTGGAACAAGAAGCTATGAACTGAAAAGAATTTAATTAATAAATAGCTGCCGCATTATCAAAACACTTTGAACAATGCGGCAGCCGTTTAATTTTAGCCTCTTTTTGCCAGATATCTTTTAATCAAAAAGGAGCAGAAATATGGAAATGTATAAATGCCATTTTCTATTCCCACATTGCTGTCAGCCAGTTTTATTCCCCACTTAATATCGCTGTAACTTTCATTATCAATCAATTTTCTTAAAGATTTTGAGCGATTTTTATTTGCCTTTACTTCAACCGGAACCAGTTCATCTTTTGTCCTGACAAAAAAATCTTCTTCCAAAGTTGCATTTTCTTTTTTGTAATAATATAATCCTAATCCTTGCTTCAGAAACGCCTCTGCAACGAAATTTTCATATAAAGCCCCCTTATAAACACCCATATTTTTATTTGCACGTAAATCTTCCTGCGCTTCTTCATCTAAAGAGGCAATTAGCAGGCCGGTGTCTGGATAGTACAGCTTAAACTTCAATTCATCATAATTTCCTTTTAACGGCAATTCCGGATATTCCAGACAGTAGCAAACAGAAACAACTCCCGCATCCTTAAGCCAGTCAATACAGCCCGAATACTCTCTGCTTCTTGCGTTTTTCTCAATTTTACTTAACTGGAATTTTTTATTCTCTTTTGCCAGCTGTACCGGAACGCTTCGATATACACTGGCAATCTTCGTTTGGTCTAACCCTTCTGCATATTTTCTGATATCTTCTTCATAATCTAATTGAATCTGATGCTGAATTTCCAAAGTATCAGAAAATGTATTCGTTTCTATATATTGTCTGATCACTGCTGGCATGCCCCCAAGCACGCAATATTCAAGAAACATTTTTTTGTAAACAGACAGCTCTGTATCAGAAAATGCTTTCCCAGAACACATATGTTCCAGGATCTGTTCGATGTGTAAATCTGAGTAACCCTTTGCCCAGAGAAACTCCTCAAAATCCATGGAAAACATTTCGTAATCTGTTTTATATCCAACGCTATTGCTGTGGATCTTTTTATAGTTAATTCCAAGCAGAGATCCGCTGCAAATTACATCAAATCTTCCATCCAGCTTAAAAGCCTTCAAAGAAGTGGCAATATCCGGAAATTCCTGTAGTTCATCAAAAACGATCAAAGTTTTTCCTGCAATAAATTTTTTAGAGGGGTCTATGAGAGATATGTTTTTTATAATATTTTCCACGCTATATCCGTCACTTAATATAGTTTTATACTGCCCCTCCAGCACAAAATTTATAAAAACTATATTCTCATAATTTTCACTTGCAAAATGAACAATAGATTCCGTTTTCCCAATCTGTCTTGCACCTTTAATGATTAGCGGAAGTCTGTTTTCTTTATCCTTCCACTGTCTTAAATAACTATCTATCTTTCTCCTAAAATACATAGCCTCACCCCTTCTAAAAAAGCCATCACGTTTTATAAGCTTTTATTTGCAATTTTCTCACGTTTTTCATTACTATTTTAACACAAAAATCACGTTTTATGTACATTAAATTATTTAGACCTATATCCGCTTTCCTTGCAAACGCAATCAGACCAGGCAGAAAGCCGCAGAGAAACGTTGCAATCTATCAACATTTCCCTGATTTTCCTGACGGCAGTCATTCCATCCATAAATTTCATCTGAATATCCATTAAAATTAAAGGTTCCCAGATACCAGGCAATAGGCACCGCAAGCATATAAACCAACACACGGACCAAACATGCTCTGGCTTGTAACTTATGAAAAATATAGTATAATTGAGATAACCATTTCGTTTATACTAATAAACTCAGACTGGAGTACCTGATATGAAAAATAATTTTTCTGCCAGTTCCAGCATTGTCGATCTTTTTTCCTGGTCAGTGCGGCACTGGAAACAGTTACTGGCGGCAATTGTAATACTAAGCGCGATTGCCTTTGCCGGACATAAGCTTTATCTTTTTTATCCTTACCTGAATCTGCCCCATGTAACTACTGCCGATCTGGACGCCCTTGATCTGGATGGTTACGACAAGGTGATGTTTGTGGCACACCCAGATGATGATCTGCTCTGGGGAGGACGGCATTTGATTGAGGTGAAGTATCTGGTAGTATGTATGACCCGTGGAAATGATCCGGTTCGAAGCGCAGAATTTAAATCCGTAATGAAAGCTACCGGGGACAAATATCTGATTCTTTCCTACCCTGACAAAATCGGAAAAGATCGCAGCAGCTGGAACTACTGGAAAAAAGATATGGAAGCAGATATTGCCACAGTCCTGAACTACAAAGACTGGAAACAGGTTGCCACTCACAACGCAGACGGCGAGTACGGCCATCACCACCACCAGATGACTCACCAGCTTGTAAAAAAAGCCTATAAAGAGACAGACTGCAATGCTGATTTCTATTCTTTTGGAACGTATTATGTAAACGACAAGGTTCCCTACGACCTTGAAGAAATGCCTAAAGATCTTTATATACAGAAGCGCAAGCTGGCAAAGCTCTATGTCAGTCAGCGGACTACCGTAAGGAAAATGTATCATATGCTGCCCTATGAGTACTGGCAGAAAGAAGATTTCTGATCTTATATAAAAAGCTGTGTCTATGCCAGAATTTATTTATCCTGGCATGAACACAGCCTTTATTATTTCTTATAATTTTTTTCGCAAAATGAATCTGCCCTTATTTATTTCTCAGCAGCCTCGCTCTTGGTTACAACAACCTTATCCAGATGCCAGATATCATCTACATACTCCTGGATGGTTCTGTCAGAGGAGAATTTACCACTGCATGCAGTGTTCAGAAGCGCCATCTTCGCCCACTTCTTCTCATCCTTGTAAGCTGCCTCCACTCTCTTCTGAGCCTCAGCATAGGATCTGAAGTCTCCGAGAATGAAATACTGGTCTGCTCTGGAGCAGTTCTTAGTGTTCAGAAGAGAATCATAGATATCTCTGAACAGCTCTGTATCGCTGGAGAAGGTTCCATTGATCAGCTGCATCAGTACCTGACGGATCTCAGCATCTGTGTTGTAGATAAAGTCTGGATCGTATCCGCCATGGTTCTCATAATTAATGATCTGGTCAGCGCTCATACCGAAGATGAATGCGTTCTCCTGACCAACTTCCTCAACGATCTCTACGTTTGCACCGTCCATGGTTCCAAGTGTAGGAGCACCGTTCAGCATGAACTTCATGTTACCTGTACCGGAAGCCTCTTTACTTGCAGTAGAAATCTGCTCGGAAACATCTGCTGCTGCAAAGATCATCTCAGCATTAGATACTCTGTAGTTTTCGATAAATACAACTTTGATCTTGCCGCCAATTGATGGATCGTTGTTTACAACATCTGCTACGCAGTTGATCAGTTTGATGATCTTTTTCGCACGCTCATATGCTGCAGAAGCTTTTGCACCAAAGATGAAAGTTCTTGGATAGAATTCCATCTCCGGATGTAATTTAATCTGGTTGTACAGATAGATTACATGAAGGATATTGAGAAGCTGTCTCTTATACTCATGAAGTCTCTTAACCTGTACATCGAAAATGGAGTGAGGATCAACTTCAACACCATTGTGCTCCAGAATATATTTCGCAAGACGCTGTTTGTTCTGGAATTTAATGTTCATAAACTCCTGAAGAGCCTTCTCATCGTCAGCATATACCTTCAGCTTGCTGATCTGGGAAAGATCTGTGATCCAGTCTGGTCCGATATGGTCTGTGATCCATGCAGCAAGATTCTGGTTTCCGTGAAGAAGGAAACGTCTCTGAGTGATACCATTGGTTTTGTTATTAAATTTCTCTGGCATCATCTCATAGAAATCTTTTAACTCCTGATTCTTCAGGATTTCTGTATGAAGTCTTGCAACACCATTTACAGAGAAGCCTGCAACGATTGCAAGGTGAGCCATCTTAACCTGTCCGTCATAGATGATTGCCATCTTTTTGATCTTCTCATAGTTTCCAGGATATTTATTCTGTACTTCGATGATGAAACGACGGTTAATCTCTTCGATGATCTGATATACACGTGGAAGAAGTCTGGAGAACAGCTCGATCGGCCATTTCTCAAGAGCCTCTGCCATAATGGTATGGTTGGTATAAGCAACACATTTGGTAGTTACAGCCCATGCATCATCCCAGCCAAGACCTTCCTGATCCATGAGGATTCTCATAAGCTCTGCAACAGCCATAGTCGGATGAGTATCATTCATCTGGAATACGACTTTCTCGTGGAGCTTCTTAATATCATCATGTGTTTTCTTATATTTCTCGATTGCAGCCTGAATACTTGCAGATACGAAGAAGTACTGCTGTTTCAGACGAAGCTCTTTACCGGACATTTTATTGTCGTTCGGATAGAGAACATTTACGATATCCTTTGCAAGGTTCTCCTGCTCAACAGCTTTCTTGTAATCACCTTTGTCAAAGGAATCAAATCCAAACTCTTCGATAGCAGCTGCATCCCAGATACGAAGTGTATTTACTACATTGTTCTCGTATCCAACGATCGGCATATCGTATGGAATAGCCTTTACAGCCTGATATCCTTCATGGATGAATTTGTTCTGACCGGTTGCCTGGTCATATTCAACTCTTACATATCCGCCGAAGTGTACCTCTTTTGCGTACTCCGGACGACGAAGTTCAAATGGATAGCCTTCCTCAAGCCATGCATCCGGAACCTCAACCTGGTATCCGTCTCTGATTTCCTGTTTGAACATACCATAACGGTAACGGATTCCGCAGCCATATGCACTGTATCCAAGTGTTGCAAGGGAATCAAGGAAACATGCTGCAAGTCTTCCCAGACCGCCGTTTCCAAGTGCCGGATCCGGCTCCTGATCCTCAAGTGCATTGATGTCGATTCCAAGCTCTTCAAGAGCTTCTTTCACTTCACCGTATGCGCCAAGGTTTAAAAGGTTGTTTCCAAGGGCACGTCCCATAAGAAACTCCATGGACATATAATATACGATTTTCGGATCCTGCTCTTCATAAGCATTCTGTGTATCAAGCCAGTTATCGATGATTACATCCTTCACTGTGTAGCTTACTGCCTGGAAGAGCTGCTCCTGAGTTGCCTCTTCAAGCTTTCTGCGGTAAAGAAACTTAACGTTGTCTTTTACACTTTTCTTGAAGGTTTCTTTGTCAAACTGTTTGTCAATCATTTTGATCCTCCTGTTGTATGTTAAATCAAAGCTTTGTAACACCAAGAGTTACATGCTCTTTATTAATATTCCACTCTTTTACATAACCATCTGTCTCGCCATAAACGACTTCCTCGGCCAGAACTTCAGATTTGATCTCAGCCTCGTTTGCCTTCATGGTCTCGATAATCTTGTCATTATCTTTTACAGATACACGGATCTTATCCATAACCTCGAAGCCAGCCTCTTTACGCATGGTCTGTACTTTACTGATGATTTCGCGGACAAATCCCTCTTCGATCAGCTCAGGTGTCAGGTTGGTATCCAGAACAACTGCAGTCTCGCCTTCTGACTCTGTTACATAACCTTCTGTCTGTGCAGTCTCGATGAGCAGGTCTTCCTCTGTAAGCTCCACCTTGTTTCCATCGATATCAAGTACAAGTACACCGTTTGTTTTCAGCTCGTTCATAGCCTTGCTTCCGTTGATCTGGGCAAGTGCAGTACGGATTCCGCCAAGAAGCTTGCCGTATTTCGGGCCAACTGTACGAAGCTGTGGTTTGAAGCTGTAGGAAATGAAAGATTCCACATCATCTGCGAATTTCACTTCTTTTACATTCAGCTCGTCTGCAATAATGTCTGTGAAATATTTATCCATCACCTTCGGAGCTTTTACATACATGGTTCCGATTGGCTGACGGTTCTTGATGTTTGCTGTGTTACGGCATGCACGGCCAAGAACAACAACATCCAGAACTTCTTCCATGTTTTCTTCCAAATCTTTGTTGATCCACTCTTCTTTTACTTCCGGGAAGTCGCAGAGATGGATACTCTCCGGTGCAGTCTTATCCAGGGATCTTACCAGATTCTGGTAAATATCCTCTGTCATGAACGGGATCATCGGAGCTGCTGCCTTGGCAACTGTTACCAGTGCTGTGTAAAGAGTCATGTACGCATTGATCTTATCCTGCTCCATGCCTTTTGCCCAGAAACGCTCACGGCAGCGTCTTACATACCAGTTACTCATCTCGTCTACAAAGCCCTGAAGTGCTCTTGCAGTCTCCGGAATCTTATAGTCGTTCAGATCCTCGTCAACAGTCTTTACAAGTGTATTCAGCTTGCTGAGGAGCCATTTGTCCATAACCGGAAGCTTGTCATAGTCAAGTGTATATTTGGTAGCATCGAAGTTATCAATATTTGCATAAAGTACAAAGAATGCATAGGTATTCCACAGAGTACCCATGAATTTACGCTGACCTTCCTGAACAGCCTTGCCATGGAAACGGTTCGGCAGCCATGGTGCACTGTTGATGTAGAAGTACCAGCGGATGGCATCTGCACCGTATGTCTGAAGTGCATCAAACGGATCAACTGCATTTCCCTTGGACTTGCTCATCTTCTGGCCATTCTCATCCTGAACATGTCCAAGAACGATAACGTTCTTATATGGAGCCTGATTAAACAGAAGAGTAGACTCAGCAAGAAGGGAGTAGAACCATCCTCTTGTCTGGTCAACAGCCTCAGAAATAAAGTTTGCCGGGAACTGCTGTTTGAACAATTCCTGATTCTCAAATGGATAATGATGCTGTGCAAATGGCATTGCTCCTGAATCGAACCAGCAGTCAATAACCTCCGGTACACGATGCATAGTGCCGCCGCACTCCGGACACTTCATGGTAAGCTCGTCAATGTATGGGCGGTGAAGCTCTACTGTCTTGGCGCGCTCGTCACCAGTTTTCTCATAGAGATCCTGACGGCTTCCAACAGATTCCATATGACCGCAGCTGCACTCCCAGATATTCAGTGGAGTTCCCCAGTAACGGTTACGGCTGATTCCCCAGTCCTGAACGTTCTCAAGCCAGTCGCCGAAACGTCCTTTACCGATACTCTCCGGGATCCAGTTAATGGTGTTGTTATTGCGGATCAGGTCATCTTTAACAGCTGTCATTTTGATAAACCAGGATTCTCTTGCATAGTAGATCAGTGGTGTATCACAACGCCAGCAGTGTGGGTAATCATGCTCAAATTTCGGAGCATCAAACAGCTTGCCTTCTTTTTCAAGATCAGCCAGTACCATTGGGTCTGCTTTCTTAACAAATACACCGGCATATGGTGTCTCAGCAGTAAGATCACCCTTGCCATCTACAAACTGTACAAACGGAAGGTCATATTCACGTCCTACACGGCTGTCGTCTTCACCAAATGCAGGAGCGATATGAACGATACCGGTACCATCACTCATGGTAACGTAGTTATCACATACGAGATAATGCGCTTTCTTGCCCTTGGATGCTACATAGTCACCTGTGCATTTAAACAGTGGCTCATATTCCTTGTATTCCAGGTCTTTTCCTTTATAGGTTTCCAGGACCTCATATGCAGGCTCTTCTTCCTTTGCAAGCTTGCCAAGTACTTTGTCAAGAAGTGCTTCTGCCATATAATAAGTGTATCCGTCTGCTGCTTTTACTTTACAGTAAGTCTCATCCGGATTTACGCAAAGTGCAACGTTAGAAGGCAGTGTCCACGGTGTTGTGGTCCATGCCAGGAAATATGCATCCTCTCCAACCACTTTGAAACGTGCGATTGCAGAACGCTCTTTTACTAATTTATAGCCCTGGGAAACCTCCTGGGATGAAAGCGGGGTTCCGCAGCGTGGACAGTAAGGAACGATCTTGAAGCCTTTGTATAAGAGGCCTTTGTTCCAGATTTCTTTCAGTGCCCACCACTCGGACTCAATATAATTGTCCTCGTAAGTTACATATGGATGCTCCATATCAGCCCAGAAACCAACTGTTGAGGAGAAATCCTCCCACATTCCTTTGTATTTCCAGACACTCTCTTTACACTGCTGGATGAACGGCTCCATACCGTATTCCTCGATCTGCTCTTTTCCATCCAGACCAAGCTTCTTCTCTACTTCAAGCTCTACCGGAAGACCATGGGTATCCCATCCAGCCTTACGCGGAACCATGTAACCCTTCATTGCACGGTATCTTGGGATCATATCCTTGATAACACGTGTCAGCACATGGCCGATATGCGGCTTGCCGTTTGCTGTTGGCGGTCCGTCATAGAATGTGTAAGTCGGGCCTTCTTTACGGTTTTCCATACTTTTTTCGAAAATATGGTTTTCTTTCCAGAATTCTTCTACTTTTTTCTCGCGATCTACGAAATTCAGATTCGTGTCTACTTTCTGGTACAAAGCTTTTTCCTCCTTTAAAATTATCAGTCGATTGCTGTTGGGATTTCCTGTTACATAAAGAATCCTGCCTGCAGGATTCTCCGTCTGCATAAAAAAAGCTCTCATCCTGCAAAAGGACGAAAGCTGTCAGCACTCGTTATACCACCTGTTACATTGTACAGGCTTGCACACGCAGCCGATACACGCTCCCTGTAACGGGGGAATTCCGTTATCTCCTACTTGTTCCTTCAGAGATAAAACTCCGGAGTGATCTTCGGCTGAATCTACTTGCGGCGGGCTTACACCATCCCCGTCTCGCTGAAAAGATTGCTGCTGTCTGTGTCTGCACAACCTTAAACGTTCAAAATCAGCTTACTGTCTCCATCACAGTCTTTAACTATTCTGTTTCCTGTCTATTATAAGGGTCTGAATTTCTATATGTCAAGTGTTTTTCCGCTGAAAAAATGGGGAGAATAGGGGAAAATAATGCTGAATTTGTGGATTTTCCGGGGTGCTGTGAACAATTCACACTCTTTTAATAGTTTTACATAAAGAAAAGTGGTATAATGCAATTACGTATTGGGAATTTTATGTACTATTTTAAGAAAGGATTTTATATGATCAGGAAAAATCTTCATATGAAAATAAAGCGGATTTTCTGTGGAATCCTGACAGCAGCAATGCTGCTTGGGCAGACGGGCGCTGTCTGGGCAGAAGCTACAGACACTGCCAGCGAATCTCCCACTCCTACTCCGGATCCGCATACCGAATATTATGCACAGGCAGCTGATACCGATTCCATTGAGGGTTGGCCGGAGGGTCCTAAGATTGAGGCGCAGTCAGCAGTTCTCATGGACTTAAATACAGAGGCGGTCCTGTATTCCAAGAATGCTAATACTCAGCTTTACCCGGCCAGTATTACCAAGCTTCTCACCTGTCTTCTTGGATGTGAGAACCTGGACGTGAACGCACAGCTTACCCTTTCCAAGCAGGCGGCTTACGGAATTGAAGCTGGAAGCTCCACCATTTATGGTGACGCCGGAGAGGTTTTTACAGTTGAACAATGTCTTATGGCACTGATGCTGGAATCAGCCAATGAAATGGCACTTGGTATCGGGGAAGAGGTTTCCGGTTCTGTGAAGAAGTTTGTAGAGCTGATGAACACCAGAGCCCAGCAGCTTGGATGCAAAAACACCCATTTTAATAACCCTAACGGACTTCCTGATGAGACTCATGTAACCACCGCAGGCGACATGGCAAAGATAGCCAAGGCTGCATGGCAGAATCCACTTTGCAGGAAATTTTTCACCACAGATCTTTATGAAATTCCGCCTACCAATATTTTTACAGAAACCCGCTATCTGCTCAATCATCACAAAATGATGGCTGGCAGGGATTACGCCTATGATGGTGTTCTGGGTGGAAAAACAGGCTACACAGATGCTGCCGGTGCTACTCTGATCACCTATGCCAAGCGTGGAAATATGACCCTGGTTGCAGTTGTGATGAATTCCGTAAATGGCGCCTGGGCTGACACAAAGAGCCTTCTGGATTACGGTTTCGACAATTTCGAATGTAAAAAAATGAAAATCAGCAAGAATCCTGTCCCGAAGAAAAATCTTCCAAGTGAACAGTATCTGCTGAATAATTGCGGAAATACTTATCCATTCTACTACACAAAAAATGTATACGTGACCGTCCCCACAGGAACAGACCTCAGTGTTCTTACCAAGAAACAGGCCATTCTTTCCAACGCTGTGGGACCATTGAGATTAAAGAGCAAGTATTATTTCAATGGCCAGATGGTTGGATGGGGAATGCAGTATGAACGGTCGATCATGACCAGTCTGCTGACAACACCGACTTTATAGAATAAGGGCTAAGAATGAAAACTGCATTACGCATTTTCGTTCTTAGCCCTGTATTATTGTAGTTCCTCTACTTTACACAATATTCTTTTATCTCTTTATTCGAAATGCTCCTATTACTACAATTTCATTTCTCAACTCTTATACCAGAATTTCAGACATTTCACCGTAATATTTGAAGGATCTGCTATTAGTTTTCCTATATTCAGCTTCATGGTTTTTGTCTTTCCCGGTTTTATATTGACCTTAAAGGTTTTGGTGCGGGTCATTTCTTCATTAATGGTCATGGTAAATTTCAGCTTCACTTTTGTGATGGTGCTTTTGGATTTATTGGTGAAGCGGGTTGTGTAAATGGTTTTGCCGGAATCCGGATAATATTTATAGCCTTTCACTTTTACCTGAAGCTGTTTCAGTTTTGGCTTGGGGGCAGGCTTTTTGCCGACGATCACGGTTATGGTTCTCCGCTTGCCATTTACCAGGGCACTTACCTTGGCAGTGCCAGGCTTCTTTGCGATCAGGAATCCTCCGGCTGCATCAACGATCTTTTTATTGCTGGATTTCACTTTCTTGATGGTGATGCTTCCACCGCCGGTTTTGAAAACATAATTGGAAAACATGGTGGTATCCCCCACCTTCAGGGAGATGGAGCTGGAAACAGTTATGACTGTTTTCGCTACTGTGAAGGTCACCTTTTTCGTCTGATTTCCATATTTAAAAACGAAATCCGCCGAACCTGCTTTTGCAAAATATACGCTCACCTCAAAGCTGTCATTGGATTTTGGAGTAATGCCTGTAACCTGTGCCACTGATGAATCCGAAATACTTACAGAATATTTGGACGAATCCTTATTTGAATAAAAAACATAAGGATCATCAACCGTTACCAGGAACATTCCTGTGGTTTTATCGTAATTGTTTTCCGGCGGATAAATGGCAATATCTGCGTTTTTGCGATTTTCCCGCACATTTACAGTGATGGAAAAATCTACGTTCTGCTCACTTGGAAAACTATCATAATTTACAAATATTTCCATCAATTCCATTTCATCAGATTTGGAGAACGTGGCTGAGCCCTGCAGCACCGTACCTCCGTTTGAATATAAGGGAATGCTGTCGTCATCCAGATACACGCTTGCCCTGCCTGGCGTCAGACTGGAGCTTTGAAAAGTCATAGTCACATCTACCTTGTAATCCATGGAGTCTTCATGAGGGATCTGATAACCGATATAATAGCGGAATTCGTCTCCATCCCACACATTCATGCTGCCCATTCCGCTGAGTTTAAAACCATCCGAGGTAACTTCCTTGGTGATAGCCGCCTGCGCCCGCAGCGGACCAAAGAGAACCATCAGCAGTGTTACAAAGAAAAATGTCAGAATGTATTTCCCAAACCTGTAAAAATAATTTCTTAAACTCATAAAAACCCCTCCTTTTTTATACGCTGTTGTTGTATTACTTATAATCAGCATATGTGATTGGAGGGGATTTTTCTATTAACCAAATGTTAGTTTTTCATTCGTTACAAGAAGTAGTTTCACGGATTTACTGCTCTTCTTTCTTCAGTCTCCGTTTGGCACGATGCGCATCACGTTTCTGGCGGATTTCATCGGCTTCTTCATCGGTTACATTGGTGAGCTTCTTAATTACATAGTACTTATTGTCTTCCGTTCGGCGAATCCTGATTTTTCCCAGTACAAAGCCATGCTCCTGACAGAGGGACACACTGTAGTAAACCTTGGAATTATTCATAAACCAACGGATCTTACGCTTGGCAGGATTATGGCACAATGGACATTTCGTGCTGGTTACTTCCCGGTCCTTCATGGCTTTTTCGCGGGAATAGAACTCCCGGGATACATATTTATCATAGGTTGGATAGGATATGTGAATCTCTTCACGCTTGCTCTTGGGATTCTGATACACGTCCAGGGATGAGTTTGGAAAAATGTATTTATCTTCTATTTTCTGGAGAATACATGCAGTATAATAAGCATCTCCCAGAGCGCGGTGAAAATCCATTTTCTTCTCCACGCCCATTTTATCAGCAGCAAATTCCAGAGCACGGCGCTCATCATTTTCTTCATAACGAATAGCAAATAATTTCTGCACATCATAATAAGTCACCGGACCTTTGAGCAGGGAAAGTTTTCCATAATATTTCATGTTCCGCTGCAGTTCCATTACATCCTGATTTCCCCAGGTAAAGAAAATATATTCTTCGCCACACCATTTCAAAAATTCCGTGATGGCCTGTGGGAAAAGAGTTCCATTCTGCAGATCCTTATAATTCATGTGAATCACTTCATGAATGCTGTCATGAATCCAATTGTACACCTGGGGCTTGATCAGACGCTGAAAGCTATCCACAATTTCTTTCTCTTCATTTAGTTTTATGGCGCCGATTTCTATGATTTCAAAAGGCAGACGGCTGTTAGACCACCTTTTCCCCCCCGGACTCTGATTCCATTCCAGGTCAAATACAATGTAATTCATAGGTAAATTCCTTTTCTGAAAATGTTTTTGTTACTGTGAACAGGTAAGCAGTAACATGTTTTTGCCATCCACGATTACTGCAGCAACATCTTGTTTTCACGCTCTGGAGCCTGTTTGAAAAGGCTTTCTGCAAGATGTACATCATAATTTGTGGGAGATTTTTTGTTCTGTCCTTTGCAGTTATCAACAATTCCAGACAAGTATAGCAGACAGGTGAAATGATGTAAAGACATAAGAAAAAACCTGCCGGTGGGTAGCCGGCAGGAAATGAGGGGGTATGAAACAAAATCTATGTAAATTAGAAAATCGTCTTAAAATAAACACAATCTATATAAAAGAAGCTGTTTACCATTATTTCAATATTGCTGAATAATCCATACACTGCAAGCACATCAAACAAAACATGCTCTGCCGCCTTCACTCGTTACTTATGTAAGTCGGCAATATCAGCCGCCGCTTCTGATTTACGGCTAATGCACACTCTATATTATCTAATTCAATTATCTATTTCAATCGTCTATTTCAATTATTTATTTCATCGGCACGAAGCAGGTGAACTGCTCCGCGCCAGTTATTATCTGTTATCAGTTTCCCACGGGAATTCTTATCTGTTAAAACAGCTCTTTCCCCGGAAATCAGCCTTCAATAGAAATAAACTTCTTCTCTTCCGGCACTTTTTTCTTCGCTTCCTTCGGGAAAGTAACAGTCAGAACACCATTGTCATATTTCGCATGGATGTCCTCATGCTCCAGTTCCTTACCTACGTAAAAGCTTCTGGAGCACTGTCCGGTGTAACGCTCTCTGTGAACGTATTTGCCGTTATTGTCTTTCTCATCTTTATTCTCGGTTCTGGAAGCCTGAATGTTCAGATAGCCATCCTTCAGCTGAATCTTCACATCCTCTTTATGGAAGCCTGGAAGATCAATGCTCAGCTCATAATTTCCATCCACATCCTTAATATCTGTCTTCATCAATTCAGCAGCTCTGTAACCTCTGTGATTCTCTCTTTCTACAGGTAATCTCATCCAGTCATCAAATAAATCTTCTCCAAAAATACTAGGCATTAACATAATCCATTCCTCCTTATATTGTGAACACTTGCGTGTTTAATTAACATCGTTGTTGAAACTGGAAGATTTCTTTTTCTCTCTTCCTTTGTTCTGCATGTAATATAACACGCATTGTTAGCACTGTCAATAGGAGAGTGCTAATTTCACATTTTTTTCACATTTATCTTAAATAAAAAACTAAATTTGTGTCCCTTTTCATATTTTCCTTTGTGAATCTCCAGAAATTCTGGTACAAACGGACTGCCTCTCCATTTTCCTCTATTGCATCTGTATTTCCAGTGATTGCATTGTAAATCATGGCAAATGCCAGATTCTCCATTGCCCCGGCATATTACACTGGTTCCGAGGTAACTCCTGAAGTGACAGTTACCCACAGTGGTAAAACCCTGGTAAAAGACAGGGATTTCACTGTAACATACCACAACAACATTGAACCAAGCAGTTATTACAATTCTCTGTGGGTTGGAATTGATGGAATTGGAAATTACCAGGGGTATATAACCAAATCCTTTACTATAAACAGAGCTGACATCAGCAGCTGCACGGTTACGCTTTCCGATGAAAGCCTTACCTACGCAGACTCCTCTTTACGCCCAACCGCCACAGTAAAAAGCGGGGACAAGGAATTAACCCTGAACCAGGATTATTACGTTTCCTACAGAAACAACTGGGATGCAGGTACTGCTTCCGCAATCCTCACTGGAACTGGAAATTACACTGGTTCTGTTACGAAAGACTTTACCATTAAACCATTGGATATCAACCGCTATTCCGCTTCCCTTTCCCAGTATTCCTACACCAGTGACGGAACAGAGAAATGCCCGGATGTTACCGTTACATACGGAGACAAGACACTTGCGGCAGGCACTGATTTCACAGTTTCTTATAAAGATAATGTGAAGGAAGGTACTGCTACTGTAACTATTACTGGAGCTGGAAATTACACCGGCATTATTAACACAACCTTTACGATCACAGCTGCTCCTGGCAAGGATGACTCGGACGCAGGAAAAGATAATCCTGGTAAAGATGATTCTGGTAAAGATGATTCTGGTAAGGATGATTCCGGTAAAGATGACTCTGGTAAAGACGATTCTGGTAAAGATGACTCCGGTAAAGACGATTCCGGTAAAGATGATTCTGGTAAAGATAACTCTGGTAAAGACGATTCCGGTAAAGATAACTCCGGTAAAGATAACTCCGGTAAAGATGATTCCGATAAAGGCAACCAGAACAGCAGCATGAAAAAGGCGAAAACCCTTACCGTAAAAGGCTCTGCTACACGCGCAACCTTAAAGAAACTGGTTTCAAAGAAAAAATATTATGTACGGATCCGCACCTACAAAGTTGTAAGCGGCAAAAAATATTATTCCAAATGGAGTTCCAAAAAATCCGTAAAAATTAGATAATGTCAAATGCCAGGCAGCGTCTTTGAACGACGCTGCCTGGCATTTTTTCATAAATCTTCCAAACCTACCTGAAGATTCTATATTCTCTGTGTAACTATTCAGCACCTTCACAGTTACAACCTCCGCAAAATAGTACATACCTACTGAATAGTTATTTTTCTGTTTAAGTTTTTCTCAACTCAGGAAATTCTCAATGATCACATTTTCCGCCTCAGCTTCCGTCATTCCAAGAGTTCTTAGCTTCAGAAGCTGCTCATCGTTAATTCTTCCAATAGCGGCCTCATGAACAATTGCAGCATCCACATGCTTCGCCTGGATTTCCGGGATAGAACCCACCTCTGCATGATCCATAATAATGGAATCACACTGGATATGTGCGTGACATTTGTTCTTTCCAACAGCCTTCGGATGGAAAACCTGGGAAGAATTTCCCTTTCCAACAGAACGGGAAATAATCTGTGCAGAAGATCCTGCTCCGTTCATACAGACTTCAATATCAGACTCCGCTTTCTGCTCCCCATCTGTCATCAGACGTTCCAGAACAAACAGCTTGGAATCTGCATCCATTGAAACATTTGTGGTACGGATTGTGGAGTCAACACCTTTGATCTGAACGGTATCCAGCGTAAATACGGAGTTCTCTCCAAGCTCAATATTAGTTACCGGATTCAGCACTCTGCTTCCGGTTCCATTCCCCTCTCCATAGTGTTTTTCCTCGTAATGTACATTAGCATTTTTACCCACATGGAAGGTATGAATACCATCGTGACGACTGTCATTACAGCCACTATTGTGGATTCCGCAGCCTGCAACAATGTCAACATCTGCGCCGTCTGCCACATAAAAATCATTGTAAACCAGATCGGTCATTCCAGATACACTTACCACTACCGGGATGAAAACCTTCTCTCCCTTTGTCTCCCCGTCAATGAAAATATCAATTCCCGGCTTGTCCTCTTTTTTCTTTATTTTGATATGTTCGCTGTCACCGTGACAGATGGAAATACCATTCTGACGGAGATTAAAAGCACCTTTCTGCGCAAAGCCTTCGCTGATCTTATCAAGCACACCCTGGGTTGTTTCTTCTACTTTAACCATCAACATTTTCCTCCTTCATTCAGACATTTCTGACATTTTTCCTGCTGAAATAAGGTTGGGAAAACGTCTTCTTTCGTACCATATTTCTTTACTTCACCGTCTTCAATTACCATGATCTTATCTGCCATATTGATGATTTTTTCCTGATGGGAAATCAGGATCAGGCACTCCTTTTTCTCACGATGAATCTCCTCAAAGCGCTTGATCAGCATGGAAAAACTCCACAGGTCGATTCCTGCTTCAGGTTCATCGAAAATGCTTACTTTATGAGACTTCGCCAAAACTGTGGCAATCTCAATTCGCTTCATCTCACCGCCGGAAAGGGTTCCATCCAGCTGACGGTTCAGGTAATCTTCGGAACAAAGTCCTACAGCTGAGAGAAGGTCACAGCTCTCTTTTTCCGTTAAATTCTTTCCTGCTGCAAGAGATAACATTCTTGCCACGGTCATACCTTTAAAGCGGGGTGGCTGCTGAAATGCATAGCCAATTCCCGCATTTGCACGATGATCAATATCATATCCTGTAATGTTCTCATCATCCAGATAAATTTCTCCGCTGTTTGCTTTCTCAATGCCAGCCAGTACCTTAGCCAGGGTGGATTTTCCACCTCCATTTGGTCCGGTGATTACCAGCATTTCCCCATCTTGAACATCAAAACTGATGTGATTTACCAGACAGCGCTTTTTCCCTTCTTCATTCACTTCAAAAGTCAGGTTCTTTACTTTCAGCATATTCGTACCTCTTCTGTTAATTTTACATTACTGCTCCAATTGTGCCCGAAATTCCAGAAAAAAATTGCTTTTGAGCAATAACGATTTTATCTCTTCTTGGACTGTACTCCAAATAAAAAAAATTGTCAACCACGACCTTCACAGCAACGCGCTTCGCGACGCACAGAAACACGAACCTTTTTGTGACAGGCACAAGAAATAGCGTTTGCTACGCAAACTTAGTTCTCTGGTTTTCTGTAAACTTTATCCACCAAAAACACCTCGCAGAGCGTTGCAAATGAATAGTAACAAAACTATACCATATTGGAGCAACTTTGAATAGCGCTCAGAAAATAATAGTATTGAATTTTCTCTTCTTTTGGTTTATAATCGACATATGTCGAAAACAAGGAGGTGACATATATGCCCAGACCGCCCAGATGCCGCAGAATCTGCCAGGCACCCCAATATGAAACTTTTTCTCCTGAAGAATGTCCCAGAGAGTCGGAAGCTGTCACTCTGACTCTGGATGAATATGAAGTCATCCGTCTGGTAGATCTTGAGAAGAAAACTCACGAACAATGTGCTTCCCAGATGGACATTTCCCGGACAACTGTCACAGAAATTTATGAAACTGCCCGAAAAAAAATTGCCCGATGTATCGTCCTTGGACAGCGCCTTGTCATAGCCGGGGGAAATTACCGGCTCTGCGAAGGACGGGAGCATACGCGCTGCGGGAAATGCTGTTGCCAAAAGGAATCTAAACAGACTCCGCTTACCAGCTTAGACCTTTCACAGGAACTGCCAGCCGCTGACCGATTTAATAGTTCACTTCCTAAATCAAATTTACAAAATGAAGGAGATATCATTATGAAGATTGCAGTTACTTATGAAAATGGAGAAATTTTTCAGCACTTTGGACACACAGAAGCATTCAAGATCTATGACATTACAGATGGCAAGGTTGTAAGTGCCGAAGTAGTCGATACCAATGGAAGCGGTCACGGCGCACTGGCTGGATTCCTGGTTGCACATGGCGTAGATACCCTGATCTGCGGCGGTATTGGCGGCGGTGCCCAGAATGCACTTGCCCAGGCTGGAATCCGTCTTTTCGGTGGTGTCAGCGGCAACGCTGATGAAGCTGTAAACGCATTACTCGCAGGAAATCTTGGCTATAACCCCAATGTACATTGCGATCACCATGATCATGAAGCAGGTCACAGCTGTGGCGATCATGGCTGCGGAAGTCATTCCTGCCATTAATATCTGACACAGATTTAACCTAACGGTTAATCAGCTGTATTTATAAAAAAGACTGATATAACATACCGGACTCCAACAACCTCCTGAAGTACAGTATCATTTATATCAGTCTTTTTTATTATTTCTTCATGGCCACAAGCTCTCTTCGTGCAAACAATATCGCCAATGATAATGCCGCTGCATCTGCGATCGGTCCAGCATACATCACCCCGTCAATTCCCATTATTAATGAGAAAACAACGATCAATGGCAAAAGAAATAGCACCTGTCTGGTCAGGGACATGACGATTCCAAGCTTTGCTTTTCCGATAGATGTAAAAAATCCTGAGGACATTGGCTGAATTCCATTTGCAAAAGTCATAAACATAAATATCTTCAGATAGCGTTCTGCGAACTGGAAATAAAGGTCACTTCCAGTTCCGAAAATACTTACAATCTGGTGGGGAAATAACTGGAAACAAAGGAAAAATACAGTTGCAATCGCGGTACATGCAATCATGGAATAACGATATGCAAGTCTTACCCTGTCGTATTTTTTTGCTCCATAATTAAAGCCCCAGATTGGCTGACAGCCCTGTGAAATTCCAATACAAATCGCCATAAACACCTGGTTTACTTTTGAAATAACTCCTACACAGGCGATTGGAATATCACTTCCATAGACAGATAAATCGCCGTAATAACGTAAAATATTGTTCAGCACAATCTGAACAATTGCCATAGCAATCTGATTAATACAGGACGCCATTCCGAGAGAAATAATGGCTTTCAAACACTCTGAAGAAGGCTTTAACATGCTCATCTCCAGATACATTTTACGAAATTTTCCAAAGTAGATAATCACCAAAATTCCGGAAACAACCTGTCCGATCACCGTTGCCCAGGCAGCCCCCTTGATTCCCCAGCCAAACCCAAAGATGAAAAGGGGATCCAGAATTGTGTTGACAATGGCACCTGTAAGAACACAGGTCATAGAATATGTAGGACTTCTGTCTGCGCGGACAATATGATTTCCTCCAATGGATAATGCATAAAAAGGAAGTCCCACAGCTGTGATGCCAAGATAATCCACCGCATAAGGCATAACATCTGTCGTTGCACCAAATAAGCTTAGGAGCGGACGCAAAAACAGAAGTACTGCCACTGCCAGAATCACACCTGTGATTACCAGTGTGGAAAGCGCCGTTCCGGCTATGGAGCTTGCCTTCTTCTCTCTTCCGGCGCCCATTTCCAGGTTATAGTTAGACGCACCTCCAATTCCCAGAAGCAGTGCCAACGCCGTTGCAATAGTTGTTACAGGAAACGCAACATTAGTAGCAGCATTTCCCAGCATCCCAACGCCTTGGCCAATAAAAATCTGATCCACTATATTGTACAAAGCACTGACCAGCATGCTGATAATAGCCGGAATTGCAAATTTCCCGATCAAACCACCTACCGGAGCCGTTCCCAATGGATTTTGCTCCTGACTGATGTTTGTTTCTTCCAAAAAATCTCCTCCCCTGTTTAAAAGTATTTCTCATAAATTCTGATATGAATCATAACAAATTCTGAAAAACGATTCAAGAATTTTATGCTCAAAAAGCCCAGCTGCATACACAACTGGGCTTTTTGTATGAATATGGTTATTATTTCGCTATCTGCAGGCGCACCGCCATATACTCTTTTCCCGGCAGCTTCACTCGAAACATTCCTTTATAAATTCCTCCGTCTGTAATAGTCATTTCCCAGGTATCGATTATTTCCACCTGATACTCTGTAGTATCATCAAAGTAGAAGTCTCGGAAGCCCGGCCGCATAAAGGAATAATAGTAAATAAAATAATCTTTCCTTGCTGGGAAGCCGGCAGCACGGCAGGCAACCTCATCCCACTTACACGGCATAGGTTCCACACCAAGTCCCGGTGTTTCTTCCATGATTTTTGCAAGAAATCTGATACGATCCGGTGAGGTTCCATGAAGAACGCCGCCATGAGACCACCAGAGAATACGATCCGGACTGAGATAAGTTTCACCGTGTCCCGGATATCCTCCGCGGCAGAATGCCTCCCAGAATCTTCTTGTCATTTCCTCACCGCTGATATTTCCCCAGCCAAACTGAATGTTACCCTCATAGCAGATTTCATCCAGAATTACAGGCTTATGATATTTCTCACGCCACTCATTTACCAGCTCGGAGGAGCGGTATGTCTCTGTTCTCTGGATGCTGCAGTGGGTAATCCAGGGCAGGTTATAATCGTAATATGCCTTACAATTATGAATGGATCTGAGATGATGGTAAGGATCCTTCTCGCAGATAATGCCTGCATATCTTTCCCAGTCAGAAAGAGTCTTTTCGTGCATCAGATCATACTCATTAGCCAGGGACCACCATACATTTCGGTATGCGGAAAAACGTGCCAGTACATACTTCCAGTAGCGGTCATCATCCTCTGCTTTCATCATGGAAAATCCCCATCTGTCGTATGGATGCATAACAATCAGATCAGCCTCAATTCCCAGATTCATAAGTGCCTGAATACACTTTTCAATATGCTGGAAATGGGCTGGATTGAATCTGGTAAAGTCCCAGTCATTGCCCGGAGCACAGCCATTATATTCCGCGAAATTATTCTCATTTAACACAGTGCTGTCGCAGGGTGTTCCCTCATAAGGATAGGTAATCGGCTCATGAAGATTGTAGTCATAGTGCTTGGGGAAAATACAGAAACGAATTTTATTAAACGCATTTTCTTCCAGGGTTTTCAGTGTCTGTTTCTGCAATTCTTCGTTCTGCAGATTCCATACATAGCAGGTAGTTCCAATGCAGTGATAAGGTGTTCCATCCTCATAGGCAAGATAATAAGTACCTGCAACACGAACCGGTCCATGGTTGTCCGCAGAAGGTGGTATTACGGTGAAAATACCGGTCAGTATATTTCTGACAGCACATTTTTCTGCTGCCTTCCCACCATCAGCAGTTCCAAGCTTATATTCAGGCACTTCTTTATCCGGCACATCTTCCCCCGCGTTAATATCAAAGGAAGCCTCAATTTCAAAGGTATACTCGTCTGTAAAAGACGGCATAAATCTTACTTTATAAATACCATCGCCATCATAAAAACCATCTACCGTTTTCTTCTCATTTTTACAGCAAAAAGTGCCTTTGATCCACTGATCACAAAATGGATTCCCTTCCTTTGGACCGCTTACGGTCACTTCAAAAATGCCCCATTTTTCTATTGTTTTTGCATAATTTAATTTCATTTTTCTTGTCTCCTTCTCCATTTTAGATCTCTTATATTTTATATATCTCTCTTTCAAAATTCCAAATACGCGCTGCGGATTTGTCTCGATATCACTGCCGAATCTGACATCCTGTGAGGATATGAACTTTGATTTACTGCCCGTATAAATAAAAATCCCCCATGCTTTCTACTATCATAATACGTCAGAAAACATGGGGTTTGCAACGTTACTTTATTAAGAAAATGTATGAATTTTTAATCTGTCCAGAGCGTATTTGAAAAAGTGGCTAAATGCCTTTCCTATTGTTCTTTACGCGTTTTGACAATCTCAAAATAATCAAAATCCGCATACCGTCTCCCCCCTGTCATATCGTGACAGTACATTCCGAAGTGAGCTCCGGTGAATCCATCGCTTTGCTCGTCGGTGAGAATGTTGGTGGGGACTTCAGCCAGTTCCTGATAGTCTTTTCCATCCAAGGAGTAGAAGAATTTTGCGTAAAGTCCTTCCTGGGTGGTGGTCACGCGCAGGTATACGGGGCCTTCTTCCGGGATGGAGATTGCCGGAATCACATCTTCTACATCAAAGTGATCGCTCTTTATCAGGCGCAGCTTTGCAGGCTTTTCCAAATCAAGTGTCTGGGAGCCAAACTCTTCCTCTCTGGTCTTTACCAGAAGGTAGAAATTGCCAGTGTCATACATATAGGCAAGTCCTGCCATTTGTTCTCTGCAGGTCGGAGTAAACTCCACACAGGTTTCCACCTGAACATGGCGCTCCTGCTGCCTCCGTGCCACAAGACTTACGTTATAGCAGGAATTTAGGGATTCCTGTCCGTAGAGGCGGAGATAGCCAGGGCGTTCTGTCAGGCTGGTGTAGCTGTCATAGGGCTGGCGCAGGGAAGTATAGCGCACATCTAAAAGCGCAGAGGTCTTCTTCACTGGCATACTTAACTTTTTATCACATTCTTCGTCCACAGCATTCTTCTCATTCAGATACTCTTTTGTTTTCGAAAGAATTTCAGCAATGTCCGCATTCTTTGCAGTTTCATTATTTCCAGCACTGTCTGCAATTTCTAAATCAAAGTCTTCTTTTCCATAATCCTTCCCCCCTTCCTCCGGGAAAAGACACTCCTGAATTCCTGTCGGCTCCTCTGTCTCCCACTGTCCAAATCTTCCATCGCAGGCCAGCCTTAACCAGCCCTCTTTGTTCCATACCATCTTCTGCATTGCGGTTTCACGGCCAAGCACGCACTGTCTGCTGCCTTTCGGCGGTCTTGCACAAAGATGTACCATGTACCACTCCCCATTTTGAGTGCATACAAGATCTGCATGTCCGCATTTTTGCAGTTTCTCTGGATTATCCATATCAGAGGTAAGTACCGGATTGCCTGGATCTTCCTCGTATGGTCCCCAGATGGAACGGGATCTCGCCATAGTTACCATATGCTCATATCCGGTTCCGCCTTCTGCCATCAGCAGATAATAATATTCTCCAATATGGTAAATATGTGGACCTTCTGTATAGCCTCTTCCGGTTCCCGGAAAAACATTTTTCGCTTCCCCTACCAGGCGCTCCTGTACCGGATCGTACTCCTGCACCAGAATCCCCTTGAAATTATTGATCATATTCACAATGTACATTTTCCCATCTGTATCATGGAAAACAGATGGGTCAAAACCTGAGCTGTTCAGATAAACCGGCTCAGACCAGCCGCCACGGATGTCCTTCGATTTTACAAGATAATTATGGGTATTAAAAAGTCCTCCGGTACGGGTTTTCACGTCCGTATAAATCAGCCAGAAGTATTCCCCGTCCCAGGAAATATCCGGTGCCCATACGCCACAGGAATCATCCTCACCAACCATATTAAGCTGGCTCATTCTGTTCAGCGGCGATGGCAGTTGTTCATAATGCTTCAGATCTTTAGAATGATAGATTTTCACACCAGGCCACCATTCAAAGCTTGAATTCGCAATATAATAATCTTCTCCAACACGTATAATACTTGGATCCGGGCAAAATCCCGGAAGAATCGGGTTCTGAATCATGTTTTTGCTCCTTTATCTGTTTCATTTTACAAAATAAACTTAAAACACATTCTAAGTATAAGCTATTTAAATTTTTTTGTACACACTTTGTTTCAGAAAGATGTTTTTTACCGGTCAAACCAAAAAAGGACTGCAAAATTCCACGTATTCTGCAATCCTTTTCCTGTATTTACTTACCTCACAGCAGAAAAAATCTTATTATAACGATTGCTTTTCTGCCTGTTTTTCCAGCAATTCTGGCAGACACATTGGTTTCTTTCCTTCCAGCTCATCTGCCATATTCAATGCCAGTATATTCCAGTTAATAAAGCCACCATTCATAACCGGTTCTCCATTAAATGGATTGTAATACTCATGAAGACATCCTGTTTTCTCCAGGTCCTCTCCCAGAAGGCGCATGGTGCGCTTATACATAATTTCCGCCTCCATGCGGTATCCGTAGTTCAAAAGTCCGCGGAATACCACATAGTTTGCAACCAGCCAGATCGGGCCAAGCCAGTTGGACGGATTATTGGTAACAGACAGGTCAAACATTTTTTCATCCTTTGAAAGCGTGGTCAGACCAAAGTCAGAACCAAAGGTATCGGGATCAAAAATATGTTTCACCATGTCTGCCGCCTGCTCTTTTGTAGCAATTCCTGCATACATGGGAATAAAGCCAGACCATACACGTACTTTGATGGGCAATGTCTTCCAGAAGACTTCCAGTCCCTGGTGGAACCAGTCGTATTTCCTTGTCTTAATATCCACATCAACTGAATAGAAGAAATGATCACGTTTGTCCCAGCATTCCTGCTGAATAGCACCGATCAGTGCCTCGCGCTTATCCAGAAGCCTCTTTGCCGCTTCCTCCTTGCCAAACTGTCTGTATAATCTGGCACCAGCTTCCAGTTCTACACACATAAAGCTGTTCAGATAAATATTGGCAGTGGAAAATGGCGGACGGCCAAAAGTAGCCGGATCATTGTCCATGCCGATCATAATATCATCCTGCCATACATACAGTCCGCTGTTTTCATGAAAATAATAGTGATCATAACATTCAAAATACTTCGCCACGCTTGAAAGAAATTCTTCCGTCCAGGCATAATCACCAGTATAATCACTGATCAGGCACATCTGACTGCAAAGAAAGGGCTTATGCATATTCATAATCTTGCCTTCCTTATGCCTCATATTCAGATAAGGCTCCGGCCAGTCTGCCACCTCGATCATCATGGGAATATATCCATCTTCCAGCTGATGGTCGAAGAAATTGCGGATATTTCCCTGTGCATGCTCTATAATTCTTGGCTTCACAGACGGATCCTGGTAGGAATCCGCCAGATTCAGAAAGCCATATACGGACCAGTAGGTATCCCAGTCCCATACATTTCCATCGTAAACAGAGCCCGGATCAATAAACGGGTAACGGATAAAGCTTCGCGGATTCTTAAGCACATCCTCCGTATGAGACATTACAAATTCTTTTAATTCCTGTCTATACTGCTCTGTCCTTTTATCTTCCATAAAATCAACCCTTTACAGCTCCGGCTGTCATACCTTCCATCAGTTTCTTATTCAGTGCCATGTACAGAATCAGAAGTGGGAATACACTCATGGATACAGAAGCAAAAATTGCACCCCAGTTCTTGGATCCAAACTCATCAGAGAAGTACAGAAGTCCTGTCTGAACAGTCTTCAGCGCAGAATCACTAATGAATGTCATGGAAAACAGAAGGTCGTTCCATTTAAAGAAGAACTGAAGAACCAGTACGGTTACAATAGAGTTCTTCATAAGTGGTGTTACAATATGCCACATCAGTCTGTAAATACCACAGCCATCAATAACGGCTGCCTCCATAATATCATCCGGGAAGGAACGAAGATATCCCTGAACCAGATAAATGGACAGCGACAGACCAAATGCTATGTACGTAATGATCAGACATGTTCTGGTATTTAACAGGTTTGATCTGCTGTAAATCTGGAACAGCGGGATCAAAGCAATTGCTACCGGAATCATGATACCGAAACGGAAATACTGTGCAACTGCATTTCTGAATTTCCATTTCATCTTTGTTACAGCAAATCCTACAGTTACTGAGAAAAATACAATAAATACAAGTGCTACTAATGTAGTGATCAAACTGTTCTTAAAGAAGGTGGACATATGTCCCCTTGTCCATGCATCAGAATAGTTCTGGAAATAAAAGCCATCATTTAACGCATAAGCTGGCTTCTCGCTCCACTCAGCCTGTTTCTTGAAGGATGCAGTAAGCATCCAGAATAACGGATAGATCTCAATTACGCAAAGAAGGAAAATTACAATTCCTCGAAAAGCTGCTTTTACTTTTTTCATAATATTTCCTCCTTTCAGTCTTTCACATCAAATCTGTTGATAACAAGAGATCCAACTACACAGATCAGGAAGATCACGATTGCGATAACGCTGGCGTAACCAACCTTATTATAAGTAAATGCAACGTCATACATATACATGGACAGTGATTTTGTTGCACTTCCAGGTCCGCCCTTTGTAAGAGCCATAGCAGACTCGAACATTTTTACAGTTCCGGAGAAGCTGAATACAAGGCTGGTAATTACCATTGGACGAAGAAGCGGAAGAAGAATGTTTTTAAATAACTGCCATCCACCGCAGCCGTCGATTCTGGCTGCTTCCAGGATATCATCAGAGATATCAAGGAGTGCTCCATAGAAAATTACGGAATAGAATCCCATGGCTACCCAGATATCCATTACGCACAATGCCCAGAGAGCTGTACTGGACTGGCCGATCCATGGCTGAACAAGGTTCGTAAAACCAAGAGAGTCAAGCAATGAGTTTAACAGACCATAATTTGGCTGAATCTCATATATCTTTGCAAACAGCTGACCTACTGCAACAGTAGGAAGTACTACCGGGAAGAAAACCAGAGTTCTTACGATAGTTTTGCATCTTCTCAGCCAGAATTTAAACATCAGGGAAAGTAAAAGTCCCATTCCAACCTGGCCAACGGTTACTACCAATACATATTTACAGTTTACTGTCAATGCATTTAAGAAGTTCTTGTCTCTGAAAAGTCTTGCATAATTGTCAAATCCGGCAAATTCCCACTGAAGTCCCGGGCTGCCGCTGAAGAATGAATAATACAACGACCAGATAACCGGTACCATTACAATAATGGTGTAAATAATCAGTGCCGGAACTACGAAAAGGGATATCGCTTTCTTATTACCTAATACCTTGTTCATAAAATTCCTTCCTTTCTGTGTCAAAAACCATTAAAATTTCGAATTTTTTCAACAAAAACGGGAGTGTCTGCTGGCAAACACTCCCATTTGAAGTTCAAAGCTTATATTGCCAAAGCTGTTACTTACTGCATGTCATATACATCCTGAATGGACTGCATATATTCTTCGCCAGTCATTTCGCCGTTTAACAGAGGCTGTACATTTTCCTGAGCTGTCTTGGAGATTTCGCTAGGCATTTTTGCTTCCCACCATGCAAATCCTTCTGTGGATTTGTCAATCTCGTCAAGAACAAGCTTGGTGTAGTTATCCATATCATCTGCTGCAACATCATATGTGTAACCTTTAACAGTTCCCTGATCTTCCATAGCTACGTTTCCGATGTTCTCCATGAAGTATTTCAGGAACCAGCCAGTAGCCTCATCATATTTGTCATTGTCAAGTGCAAGAATGTTACCACAGTTCATAGAGTAAGAAGTAGCGGAGCTGATGGACTCATCTGCAACCGGAATGTTGAAGAATCCGATTCCGTCCTCGCCTGCCGGGTTCTGGGAATCATCAGTCAGGTTCTGTGTAAACCAGGAACCATTGTAGAAGATGGCTGCTTTTCCACTCATCAGCATGGAACCAGCTGTGTTCATATCAACTGTTGTGATACCTTCTCCGAAGTATCCTTTCTCTGCCCACTCTGCAATCTTATCAGCTGCTGCAACCAGTTTCTCATCTGTATAAGGAACTTCGCCGTCAGCTGCTTTTGTCATAATGTCGTTTCCTGCGGTTCTTACTGCGTATGCATTGATCAGACGGGTTGCACCCCATTTGTCAGATCCGCCGGTTGTAAGAGGCTGGATACCTGCATCGGAAAGTTTCTGAAGAACCTCTTCAAACTCATCCCATGTAGTAGGAACTTCGCATCCTGCCTGCTCGAACAGGGCTTTGTTGTACCAGAAGCCTTCTACGTTCAGTCCAAGAGGAAGATCATAAAGATCATCTGTTCCGGATAATCCTTTCAGAAGCTCAACAGCACCGCTGTTTAAATAATCTGCTGTTCCGATCTCGTCAACAGCTTCTGTAATATTTTTAACCTTTCCGGAATCGATGAGAACGCTGAGCGGAGCACCTGCTTCGTAAGCGAACAGATCCGGAAGATCATTGGATGCTGCAAGTGTAGCAATTTTCTGCTGAAGGTTGTCAGAAGCAACCATCTCATATTCCCATGTAAAATTCGGGTTTACATTTTTCTGATAGTCTTCGCAGATTTTATTTAACAGCATACCATTGTCATTATCTTCTGCCCAGATGGTAAGGATTTTGATGTTTTTCTCAAGCTGCGGATCCTCTCCTGAGTAATCTGCTGCAAATGTAGGAACTGCAAACATGGTACTTGCTGTTAATGCTGCCATTAAAATAGCTAATGCTCTCTTTTTCATTATAAATTCCTCCAGAATTTTCAAAATTATTGAACTTTGTTATAATTTACTCTTGATAGCCATTTACTTTTCGGTCATGTTTAATTTGTTTCTTTGTATCCCCGGGAAATATCTTATGGTTATATAATACCATTGTTCTGTTTTTTTACCAGTGCCTAATTTTTTTGGTAATGTACAGTTTTTTTAGACTGTTTTTTATAAAAAATTACGCTTGTCCAGGCGTTCAATTGTGCTAAATATATAAAATGCACATATTCAGCAATTTGAATATGTGCATTTTTTGCAAATCCTGTTTTTATCATTCTGCTTTCCACACGTTTCCCTTATACTCATTGGGAGTCATGCCCTCGTGTTTTTTAAAAATATCACAGAAATATCTGTAATTATTATATCCCACCATTTCACTGACTTCATTAACCTTATATCCATCCTGCAACAGCTTCTTCGCCTTTTTTATGCGAAGGTCCGTCAGATATTTCACATAAGATGTGCCAACCTCTGTTTTAAAAAGAACACTTAAGTAAGCCGTGCTCATTCCGGCTCTGTCTGCAAGCTCACTAAGTCCGATATCCTGATCATAATGCTCATCCAGATAAGTAAGAAGCTCCAGGATAACTCTGTGTTTGCTTCCGGTCTGGTCTGCGGTCAGATGCTTGCTGATATCAGACAGAACACTTTCCCCATAGGCCTGTACTGCTTCTATGCTCTGACATTTTGCCATCTCCTGAAAAGAGACAAGGGACCCTCGTTCCACCTGCTTCTGACTTTCGATCAGTACATCGCTGAGCACACAGAGATGCTTGTAAAATTCCCTGCGAAAATCCTGCAACTCCGGGTAAAGTTCCTGCAGGCATCTGATTGCCTGCCGGCATTCTTCCCGAAATGCTGCAGCATCACAGTCTGTAATACATTTTACACTGCTCTCAAAAGTTCTTTCCAATTCTTGAAATTTCTCGCGATTAGCCTGTGCCTTACGATTATCCTCATGACGAGTCTTCGCCCATTCATCTTCAATTCTGGTAAGGGCATTTTTCAGTTTATCTGCTGTAACCGGCTTATCAATATAATCTTTTACGCCAAGAGTAAGCGCCCTCTGCGCATACACAAATTCAGAATAGCCACTGATCACAATAAAATATGTATCCGGACATTCTTCCTTCGCCGCCTCGATCACAGACAGACCATCCAGCCCCGGAATTCGGATATCCGTAATTACTACATCCGGTTTCTCACTTCGGATCACTTCCAGTCCCTGGATTCCGTCATAAGCAGCCCCTACTACCTCATAATCCAGCTTCAGGCGGGAAATTAAAGCCTTAATTCCCTGCACAACTATATATTCATCATCAATTACCACTAAGCGATACATGAAAATCCTCCTTGTATCTGCATTTCCCTATCCCTTATCTTACCGGAACCACAATCGTTACCTTTGTTCCATTTCCCGGACTGCTTTCAAATGTTACGCCGTATTTTTCCCCGTAATTCAACTTTATACGCTCTATTACATTGCGCACTCCATAACCGTTCTCCAGTCTGGACATATCGTCAATTCCCACACCATCATCTTCAATAGTGAAAATCATATTATTCTGCTCCTGCCAGCCGCGAAGGGAAATCTTTCCTTTTCCAATCTTCGGCTCCAGACCGTGATACATGGCATTTTCAATAAATGGCTGAAAAATAAAGGTGATCGTTTCACGCTGAAGAATTTCTCTGCTGATATCCACGAACAGTTCAAAACGATTATTGTAGCGCATATTCTGAAGCTTCATATAGCCCTGCATCCATTTCACAGAATCCGCAACTTTAATATATTTGCTTCCATTATTCAGCGCCAGCTTAAAGTTATCAGAAAGTGCCTCTACCATTTCTGCCATCTGGTCATCCCCATGCATGATTGCAACAAAGTACAGAGAATCCAGTGTATTATAAAGAAAATGGGGATTGATCTGAGACTGAAGCAAAAGCAGCTCTGCTTCCCGTTCATTCAGCTTCACCGCCATAAGATGCTCGGAAAGCTCCAGGTTCGTATTGACCATTTCCTTGAATTTCCGTCCAATCCGGCCAACTTCACTGTAGTCAAACTCTTCTGTAATGTGGCGCTCTCCTTCCCCAACCTGTGCAATGGTATTTTCCAGCTGCTTCAGAGGATGGCTGATGGTTCTGGAAATGATTCGTGCCATGAGAAAACCCACTACAAGAACACAGCCGGCTACCAGAAACGAGGTCAGACGGATATTTTTGCTCTCTTCACTGATCTCATTTTTCTCCACTACGTTTACAATATGCCAGCCTGTAGTAGAATTGGTGACAGAAGAAAACAGATACAGATGGTTCTCTCCCGGATTCGAATAGGATTGCATAATTGCATTCTCCCTTTCCTCATTTCCCACAAAATAAACCAGCTGATCATCCTCATCTACAACCATAAAGTTACTGGAATCAAAGCTTTCATTGCCCATAACAAAGGATTTTCCCAACAGCTTCTGGCTCAGTCCCACCACCATATAGCCCATTCCCTGTCCATCAGAGGGATTGATCATATATTTCGCATAAGAAAATCCTTTCTTTGTTCCTGCTTTTAAAATACTGTCACAGAAAAAAATTTCCTTTCCCTGCGCAGCCTTTGCCTGTTTCACCCAGCTTTCTTCCAGAATATCCTTATCACTATAATAATTATAGAAATCATAAGTACCCAGGTTCACATTGTTCAGCTGATACACATGGCCATAAAGATCCGTAAATACTATATAATTCACCCACACCTGCTGACTTGCCATTTCATTTGCAATCACACGAAGTTTCTCACGGTCTGTGGATGCAAACTTGCTTCCTCCGTATTCATTGCCTTTTTCCAGAATCTGCTGAAGAGCTTCATCATTCAGAAAATTTCGGCCTACATCTACAATGTTCTTCAGATTCATATCCATAACGCGGCTGGAATTCTTCAGCGTAGACTGATAAGATGCCCTGTAATTCTGTTCAATAGCATCAATAGAGGTTTTGTATACAATATTCATCAAAACGCCCACACCCAAAAGGGTGATAAGAAACATGGATAAAAAAATCTGATTCTGAATACTCAGCTGTCTCCACGCTTTCTGTATTCCTGAAGGTTCTTTTTTCTTTTCCATATTCTCATCACCCTTTCGCATTCTGCGTTATGATTACTGTTCAAATGCGATATGGTATGTACCGCTTCCCGCTTCGGCAGCCATATAGTCTGCTTCCCTGGTAAATGTCAGTCCATCGCTTTCCAGAACAGCTTTTGCCTGGTCCAGACGGATCTCTGCTGTTGTATTCACCGGAATCTGAACAGTTAAAGTAATCTGTTTCCCCTGGACTTCCCATTTTACACCAACATCACCATAAATGCTATGATATTTTCCGGCAGTGTACTTCAGATTTCCACCAATGCGCGGATAGAGTATCGCATGTTTAAAGCCCGGATGTTCCGGATCAGCTTCAATTCCGGCCATTGCACGGTACATCCACTCACCAATAGCACCATAAGCATAATGGTTAAAGGAGTTCATATCTGCACTCCACATGCTTCCGTCATCCTTCATTCCATCCCAGTGCTCCCAGATCGTGGTGGCACCTTTTTTCACCTGATACAGCCAGGATGGGAAGTCTTCCTTCAGAAGCAGGTCATAGGCTTCCTTCAGAGCGTGGTTCTGGCTTAGTGCATGACAGAAATACGGAGTTCCCACAAATCCGGTAACCAGATGTCCGTTTTCTTTGTCCAGAAGGCGCTTCAGACCTTCTACCGTTTTTGTGATATATTTCTCAGGAGTCAGCTGGAAATACAGTGCCACAATATGTGCGGTCTGTGTCTGTGCTGTCATATTTCCTTCTGCATCGAAGAAGGTCTCCTGGAATTTCTTTACGATCTTATGATAAAGCTCCTCATACTCTGCTGCCACATCCTCTTTTCCAAGGGCTTTCGCCATCTGGACAAAAAGTCCGGTAGAGTATGCATAATAGGCAGTACAGGTCAGGTCATTTGGTGTTGCACCGAAATAGCTGCCCTCCTCTGCATCAAGAGCAACCCAGTCACCAAACTGCAGCTTGTAGTTCCAGATATAATCAACAGCATGGGCACGCATGAAGTCAATCCATCCCTTCATACTGTTGTACTGTTTTTTCAGAATATCTTTATCACCATACATCAGATACATGGTCCATGGATTGATGATGGCTGCATCAGCCCAGGCTGCTGCGGAATGAGGTCCCTGGCGGAGAAGCCAGTTTCCATCTGTACGGCCTTCCTCAATGTTCGGAACAACATGCGGTACACCGCCCTCTGGTGTCTGATCAACCTCCAGATCATGGAGCCATTTCTTATAGAACGTATATGTATTCATCAGATAAGTGGCGGTACGGCAGAAGATCTGCGCATCTCCAGTCCATCCCAGACGCTCATCACGCTGCGGGCAGTCTGTAGGTACATCAAGGAAATTACTCTTCAGCCCCCACAGGAAATTGTGATGCAACTGGTTCAGCAGCGGATTCGAACACTCCAGACTTCCGTTTGAAGCCATGTTGGAGTGAAGGGTGCAGGCTGTGAAATTCTCAGCTTTCGGCTCGCCTGGATAGGAAACAATCAGCGCATACTGAAATCCCATGTAAGTGAAAGTCGGATGCCAGGTAACTGTCTCTTCCCTTGCAAAAGTATATTTCATCGTTGCTTTGGCTGCACGAAGATTGTCCAGATATACATTTCCATCTTTGTCCAGAACTTCGAAGCAGTGAAGTTCGATCACATCGCCTGGTTTTCCGGCTGCAGTTACTTCAATTCGTCCTGCCATATTCTGGGCAAAATCAATAACTGTATCTCCTGCCGGTGTTTTGAAAATACGTTTCGCTGGAATACGATCCATTACACGAACCTTCGCAGCGTACTGCGCGCGCATAACCTGTGTATCAAAGAATACAAGCTGAACCGGCTTCCAGTCGCCTTTTGTGGTTTCTGCCTTTGACCAGTCCGGAATCTCAAGGGCTGCATCATAAGTCTCACCATCATAGATTTCTGCAAATACCACCGGTGAATCGCAGCCTTTCCATGATGGATCCGTATAAACAGATTCTGTTGTTCCATCGGTGTAGCGAATCAGAAGTTCCATAGTAAAAGCCGTCTGATCACCATAGTTGTTACGGGCTTTTGTCAGCCCCATAACACCTTTATACCAGCCTGGAGCCAGCATTGCTCCAGCACCGTTAATGCCCTTCTGCAGATATTCCGTTACATCATAGGTCTGATAGAGGAGATGTCTTCTATAGGATGTCCAGCCCGGTGTCATCTCGTCCTCACCAACTTTTTTGCCATTCAGGTAAAACTGATACAGGCCAAGGGCTGTAGTAAAGGCATAGGCTTCTTTTATATCTTTTTTGATTTCAAAGGTTCCTCTTACATAGGTTCCTTTGGAAACGTTCTTATAGGAATCGTCAGTTTCGGCGGATACAAAAGGAGCTTTCCATGCTGGTGCGCCTTCCTCCCACTCACCATTTTTTCCTGCAAGGGCAGTTACAAAAGATGCGGTTTCGCTCCAGTCCGTTTCTTCCTGACCATCACTGGCTTTTGCGCGGACAAAATAGCGCTTGCCGCTCTCCAGTGAAGCATCTTCTGCATAAACATGTGCAGATTCCTCAGACTCTGTTTTTCCGCTGTTATAGATCAGATCTGTAAAATCAGCGTCTTTTGCAATCTGAAATTCGTAGGATTTCTGTTTTACATTTTTCTTATCGCTTACAAGCTCCCAGGCAAACTGGGGCATATGGGAAACACCAACCGGGGCTGTTTCATAATCCATATATATTTTCTTGATTGCCAACATTTGTTTTAACCCATCCTTTCTGACATATATTTCTTTGGTATATCGTAACTGTTCAGTACCTTCATGGTCACACACTTCGCAGAATAACATCTACTGAATAATTACGATCCAACACTTTATATTTTTAAATCGTATTTTAGCGTTTTCTCAGATTCAACATCTGTCTTGCCTCATCCGGAGTCGCTGGCTCCAGACCCATGGCGCGGATCAGATTTACCAGTTTCTCAACCACCTGCCAGTTGTACTCGGCCTCTACACCTTCTGCCAGATAGTGGCTGTCTTCAAAACCAACTCGTACTACCGTTGCTCCCATAGCAATTGCAGCGACCAGGAATGTCCAGTTATCACGTCCAAAGTGGGTAACGCCCCAAAGTGCATCAGATGGAACAAAGGAACGGAAAGCTGCCAGCATCTCCGGAGTAGGCTGCATGCCGCCTTTGTGACCAAATACCAAGTTAAACAGCATTGGATCCGCAAATGGCTGCTCAGATTTTACCACTGCCATATTATGTAGCATTCCAATATCAAAAACTTCTGTTTCCGGAAGGATTCCTCTCTTATAAACAGCGTCTGCGCAGTAGCGGATATCATCAAAAGAATTAATATAAACTGCTTCGCCAAGGTTTGTACTTCCGCCATTGAGAGATGCGCTCTCTACCTTGGGATAATCAAGCGGATTGCAGCGGTCCTGGATATTCATATCCGAAACACCGCCTGTAGACGCCTGAACTACCACATCTGTCCGTTTCAGAATCTCGTCAAAACACTCAGACATATAAGAAATGTCAGGTGTAAGGCTTCCGTCTGGTTTACGGCAGTGAAGGTGACACATAGCAGCACCAAGTTTTACGCTTTTCTCTACATCCTCTGCAAGCTTTACTGCATCCACACTGGTTCCTGCCTGTACAGGTGCCAGAGATATAATTACTTTTCTCATTATGTAAACCTCCTATTTAAGCGAACCTCTTTCTAATAGACATCTTCCTAATATACAGTGTCTTCGTAAGCTGTTCAAAACAGACTAAAAATTTACTTGTTATGTCATTAAAACTCTTACGTAATTGAAATTTGCCACTTGCGTAAACGAAGACCTGCAATCATGCTATTTTTCAGATCAATTCCTCTACAATTTCCTTCAACGTACTTACTTCACCCACATTTCCCGGGAAAATAATGTATGGCATTCCAGGGAATTTGCTTTCTTCGCCGGTCATCCATACCGGGATTCCTTTCTTCACCTGTCCCATAACACGGGCTTTCTTTACCCGAAGAGCTTTGGTTCCTACGTCAGATGAAGTGATTCCGCCTTTTGCAATGATGAATTTCGGCTTCACAGAAAGCTTTCCGATAATACTGGTCACTGCATTGGAAATTTTTACAGAAATATGCAATTTCTCTTCCGGAGTCATATTCTCCGGCGCAAGAAGCTGTCTGCTTGTATAAATTACAACGGTTCTTCCAGACAGGATTTTCTCCTCTGCTGCCTTCACCGTTCTCTCTACCTCTTTCTCCAGACCATTTTCTTCGAACACGGTATTTACCTGAAATTCCATAAAATCAGCCTGTCCGTCCAGTTCTTTCAGACAGTTCAGCTGGTCTGTGGTCTTCTTTACATGGGAGCCGATCAGTACGATTCCTCCGTTCTTCGTGTCACCCTCCAACTGCTCTCTTCCAAGAAGAGGCTGGTCAGAAATCCTTCCCATTACTTTGGTGAAAGCTGCTGCTGTTCTTGCCATGTAATGCTTTCCTTCTTTCATTGCAAGCACCAGTGCTGCGCAGAAAACTTTCAAATCTGCATAAGATACTGCATTGACGATAATTTTCGCCATATTCTGTGCGGACATCAGCTTCTCCTTGATTTCCTGCACATCCAGAGCATTCAGCTCGTCCAGGGAAATGGTGATACAGTCCTCTTTATGGTACTTTCCTTCTGTTTTTTCCTCGACGTATTCCGTAAGATCCGAGGATTTGTAGCCGAAGGTTTTGTCCCTGGCAAATTCCGTCATACCGGCTGGAACCAGGTTGTCCTGCTCTTTTACATAATGGATATTGTCCATTGTGTAGCGGCCGCCTTCTGGAAAAAACGGGCAGATGATCTCACCGTCAACAGCTGTGCTCCCTGCAGAAACTCCATTGTCTGCTGCCGTTTTCTCTGGTCCGGCTGTATTCCCGTCAGCCAGTCCTTCCGCCAGAAGCTGTGTTTCCAGCGGATAATGACCTCTTAAAGTGGAATCTCCACGGGAAATAATCATGAAATCCTGTCCCAGCTCCCCTGCCACCTTTGCCACACGTGCGGCAATATCCTGGTGTACCTTTGTGGTCTCTTCCACAGAAAAGCTGCGGGAATTGGTGAGGATAAAAAACATGGATTCTTTTTCCTCAAAGCCCTTGCGGATGGATTCTTCCTCCCAGTCCGTATAAACAGACACATCATGAACGGTCTGCACACCTGTAGGATCATCATCCAGTACTACTAATTTTTTATGAAAACCTTCCATTGCCTGGGAAAGAAGGGCTTCTGCTTTGTCGGCATCTGTTTTGCTTCTCTCCTCGACGGTATGGAAAGGAATTACTTTACATTCCATAATTTCTATAACTCTCCATTCTGTTCGTTCAAAGTATAATAAGAAATTAAGTGACATTTACTGTTCCACCGCCATCGGATTCTGCGCGGCAGGATTTTTTACATTCATATCCCAGGTTGTGATAACTCAATTGTTACTGTTCACTCCGTTCACAGTAACACGCTTCGCGATGCACAGAAGGACGAACCTTCTTGTGACAAGCACAAGAAGTAGCGTTTGCTGCGCAAACTTAACTCTCGGGTTTTCTGTGAACTTTGTTCACAAAAAACACCTCGCGGAATGTTACCAGTGAACAGTAACACTCAATTTATTATACGGTATATGCGACAGGGAACCAGATCCTCATTTCTCCATAATCACGGTTATCCCATGCATAATACGGAATCAGACGTACATGCTTTCTGCTCATGCCATGATATTTCAACGGCTGATAAAGCGCATTTCTGTCAAATTCAGAGCGGTCAATGGCATATTCCTCAGTTTCAAGAGCCATCATTCTTCTTCCCTGGATTTCAAACTCCACAGGAGTAAACTCTGCATTCAGATCCAGGTAAACATCATCCAGATCAGCCGCATGGGTATCCACACTCTCGCAGCAGTATACCAATGGTCCCCGCTCGATTGCAGCCTGTCCCACAGTTTCTTCCACCATATTGTTTGCAACAGTATAGCGAACCTTCATATCCAGACTCAGCTGCACATCCATATTCTGAGGATCTTCCACCAGAATATCAAGGTAAGTTCCAGCATCCTCTTTCGTCAGTTCACGGTCTGCACCAGCGCCCTTAATGGAACCGCCTGTTGACCATCCCGGAACGCGCAGTCTTAAATGAACCGGAGCATTTACTTTCACATCTTTTGCTGTGAAACGGATTGTTCCGTCAAACGGATAATCTGTAGACTGCACAAGTGTAAATTCTCCACCATTTTCCAGCTTCACCTGCGCCTCACTTGCACCGTACATACCAGTCCATACACTGTTATCCGATGTCAGATATGCATATTCACTGGACTGTGCAATGGTTCTTGCCAGGTTTGGCGGACAGCAGTAGCTGAGAATATATTCACTTCTTGTAAGAGGCCAGATCAGCTTATAGTCAAGCTTTTGGGCACGTCTTAACATGTTTTCATAGAAAAATCTCTTACCATCCAGACTCAGTGCAGCCAGGTTGGTATTCAGCATCATTCGTTCCAGAATGTCGAAGTACTCTGCCTTTGGCTCCAGCTGGAACATGCGGTACGCCCAGAAAACGCCGCCCAGAGATGCACAGGTCTCATTATATGCCGTGATATTCGGAAGCTGATATTCATAACCATAAGCCTGATGCACAAGCTGATGGTCAAAAAAGTAACCATATGGAGAAGCACCATTATATAACGCTCCACATCCGCCTGTGATATAAAGCTTTTTATCCACAAGACTTCTCCATACCTTGTGGAGAACCTCCATATAATCCGGATCTTCCTCTTCCAGGCAAAGGTCAGCCACACCTGCATAGAGATAGTTTGCACGTACAGCATGTCCCAGAATCTTTTCGTGCTGCTTCAGCGGAATCTTATCCTGGTTATCATCCATACCATTTTTTACACTGTCGCGAAGAGCGATTGCCTGCTTCGCCAGCTTTAGATATCGTTTATCACCAGTAGTACGGTACATTTCCACAAGTCCCATATAATGAGAAGGGCAGACGGCAGTCTGAACTTCTCCGGTGCGCTCTGCTTCTTCGTAAAGATGCTCCAGATAATCTGCGGTTTTTGCCGCTATTGTAAGGAAATTATCCTTTCCGGTAATTCTCTTGTGCACACACGCTGCTGTAAACATATGACCGAAGTTATAAACCTCAAAATCATTGATATCGCCCATTCTTGAGACGCCGTTCCCGGTTCTCTCCCCGATGATCTGCTTTGTGGAAAGATAACCGTCAGGCTGCTGTGCTCTGCCGATCAGGTCTATATAATTCTCAATTTCTTCCTTCAGCAGCTGATTGTCTGTCTGGTAAGCAGTATAGATGGCAGACTCCATCCATTTATAGAAATCTCCATCTCCAAAAACGGTTCCATCAAAATCTCCCTCTGCATCGCCAGCACAGATCTTAAAATTCTCTACTACATGACTGATATCTTTACTGTCAAACATATGTTTTAGCTGAGGCACCGTGCTATTGGCACAGGTGTCAAAGCGTTCCTTCCAAAGACCGCCTGTCCATTTTACTTTCATTCCATCCAGGGCATGGACCTTCGCGTATGGGGATCCGGTTGTATCTGTCAGCATGATTATTCTCCTTCTTTAATTTCATATTCTGTTTTAACGGACATGTCGCCCATCAGCGACATCACCATATAGGAAAGTCAGCTGTTCCGCAATATTCCATATAGTATTCTTTATAAGCCTTTCGCTTTCAATGCTGCAGCAAGTGCCTGCGCTCCAAAGCGCGGGCTGGAAAGTACCGGTTTGCCGATTTTCTCGTGGATTGCGTCCTCTGCATAAGCCATAGAGCCCTGTGCCAGAAGAATTACGTCTACCTGGTCTGCGATCTCAGCAGCTTTTCCGCAAAGAAGTGCCTTAAACTTATCTTGGTCTGCACCAAAAGCATCTACCAGGCCATCCACCAGTTCTACATGGCGATTCATCTCTCTTGCCACACGGGAAACTGTATTCTTAGTTGGTTCCAGGGTGGTAGGCAATGTAGCCAGAACGCCCACTCTCTTGCCAAGGCGGGCTGCCTCGCGGCACATCTCCTCATCAATACGGACAATCGGAATACCTGTATAACGGCCAATATCCTGAGCCGAATCTGCAACCTCGCCAACAGAAGAGCAGCAGTTCAAAACCGCATCTGCGCCGTCAGAAACAGCCTGCATATACATTCCTACAAGACGGGCTGCTGCGCCTGCTGTTACATATCCATGCTCTCTTACTTCTGCCAGAATAGACGGATCCTGATAATTCAGGATCTCCGGTGCATCGCCAAGATTTTTTCTGATTTCTTCATTTACACACTCGATCAGCTCTGGTGTGGTACTTGTATAAACAATTCCTAATTTCATTTCCTTGTTCTCCTTCTCTTAACCAATATAGAGCCTTTTCAAATACGCTCTGCGTTTTCACAAAGCTCCGGAAGCTTTCTCCCAGGCTCTGTATTTTCACTTGTGAATTTTGCCCTATTAAAGTATCAAAACCCACTCCATCCTTTTATAGTTTATACAAAAATTTTACGATTACAGGGCCTCCACCGTCAAGTCCAATTTCTTTATTTAGTGTCACATTTATTTAGCGATGCAGCCACCATACAGACAAAAAGGGACGGCGTAGTTTCTAACCGCGCTGTCCCTCCTGCTTGTACCCTTAAATAAATTTATTTGTTTGTGATCACAGAAGCAACTGCTTTCTTCCATCCTGCATACTTCTGCTCACGTTTTTCCACTTCCATGTCCGGTTTATAGGACACGCGGTTTAATTTTCCAAAAATACTTTCATCCCAGACGCCAAGCTGCAATCCTGCCGCATAGGCCGGTCCGATAGCGGAAAGCTCCTCGGAATCCGGAACCAGAACTCCGGCATCTGCAATATTGCTCTGGAACTGCATCAGATAGTCGTTTCGGGTCGGACCGCCATCTACGCGAAGCTCCTTCACCGGAACACCAGCATCCTCAGACATAGCCTGTACAACATCTGTAATCTGATAAGCAATACATTCAAGTGCCGCTCTTACAAACTCAGCCTTGCGGGTAGTACGGCTCATGCCTACAACAGAAGCTCTCGCCTCGCTGTCCCAGTAAGGCGCGCCAAGACCACTGAATGCAGGAACCAGATACAGGCTGTCCTCCTGAATGGCCTCTTTCGCCAGTTTACCGGTCTCTCCAGGAGAAGAAATGATCTGAAGATCGTCCTTCAGCCAGGTAATCACAGCGCCTGTATAGTTCAGGTTACCTTCAAGCACATAGTTAACCTTGCCGCCGATTTTCCACGCAAGAGAAGTAACAACCCCATGGGTACTGAGAATTGGCTTCTCACCAATATTCATCATAATAGAAGAGCCGGTTCCATAAGTGGATTTGATCATGCCTGGCTGCAGGCATCCCTGACCAAAAAGAGAGCCGTGGGAGTCTCCCAATACGCCATGGATCTGGATTTTATGAGGAAGAAGTCCCTCGAAATCCGTTTCGCCGAAGCAGGCGTCGGAATCTGTAACCTCTGCCATATTTGCCGGATCAATGCCAAATAATCCGCAGATTTCCTCATCCCATTTCAGGTCAAAAATATTGAAAAGCTGTGTTCTGGAAGCATTGGAATAATCGGTTCTGTATTCTTTGCCCCCTGTCAGCTTGTAAACCAGCCAGCTGTCAATCGTTCCATGGCAGATTTCGTGACGTTCTGCCGCCTCTTTTGCGCCCTCTTCATTTTCCAGAAGCCATGCGATCTTGGAAGCCGGGAAATATGGGGAAAGATTCATTCCGGTTTTCTGGCGGATCAGCTCTGCTGCGCCAGCCTTTTCCACACGGGCACAAATATCCACGGCACGGGCACACTGCCATACAACTGCATTTCCATAAGGCTTGCCAGTCACCTTGTTCCAGGCAAGGGAGGTCTCACGCTGGTTGCTGATACCAAGACCAACTACGCACTCCTTCTCAACGCCCTCCAGAAGCTCCTTTACTACTGCGAGAACATTGCTGTAAATTTCCTCTGGATCATGGGAAACCCAGCCCTTTTCATTGATGATCTGCCTGTGAGGGCGGTCGGTACGGCGCATAATGCTTCCTGTCTCATCGAAAAGGAGCGCCTTGGTACCCTGGGTACTCTGATCAATACTAATAATATATTTCGCCATGTTTACTATCCTCTTAAACTTTTCTATTCTCTAAAATCAACATCGCTGTAGCTTAAATCTGTTTTGTAGCTAAATAATAAGCGTGCCTGACCGGATCTGCACTTTGCAGTCTGTCAGTCACGCTTAAATTTGTTTCTTATTTAATTTCTATTTCAGAGCTTCCACAGCCTTCTTCGCAATACCCTCGGCATTTAATCCATAGTAATCAAATACTTCCTGGGAGTTACCTGTGATAACCGGAGCATCCGGAAGAGCCATGTTCAGCACTTTCTTCGGGCAGTTAGCACCAACAACCTGTGCAACCATAGAACCCAGTCCACCAAATGGAGCGTGCTCTTCTACAGTGATCACTGCCTTTGCATTCTGGGCAGCTTTGATAACACCTTCTGCGTCAAGCGGTTTCACGCAGTACATATCCAGTACAGTTGCGGAAATTCCCTTCTCCTCCAATAACTTGGCTGCTGCAAATGCCGGGCGCACCATCTCGCCGCAGGCAATGATTGCCACATCTGTTCCCTCTTTCAGAACAGTTGCCTTGTCCATTTCAAATGGGCAGTTGTCTTCTGTATAAATATCCTCAACCGGATTTCTTCCTACACGGATGTAAGATGGTTTCTCATCCTTCAACAGAGCCTCGATCAGATGCTTTGTCTGATGACGGTCACTTGGAAGGTAAACTCTCATATTCGGGATTGCAGACATAGCTGCGATATCCTGTGCAGAATGATGGCTCATTCCAAGTGCACCGTAGCTGATGCCACCACTGATACCGATAAGAGTAACATTTGTATTAGAGTATGCCACATCAACCTTGGCCTGCTCGTAGCTTCTTGTGGATAAGAAGCAGGCTGGTGAGCATGCAAATGGTTTCTTTCCACATTTTGCAAGACCTGCGGAAATACTTACCAGATTCTGCTCTGCAATACCGGTCTCAATAAACTGATCCGGGAAATTATCTGCAAATGGTGTCATGGAAGCGGATCCTCTGGAATCGCTGCAAAGCACCATAATATCTTTGTCTTCTTTTGCTTTATCCATCAAAACTTCACAGATGGCCTGTCTATTTGGAATCTTATTCATGAAGAGCGGCCTCCTTTCTTGCTGCAAAATCCGCGATGATCTGATCATATTCTTCCTGTGTTGGAACCTTGTGATGCCAGTTTGCCTTGTTCTCCATTACGGAAGAGCCACAGCCTTTTACAGTGTTGGCAATTACAGCGGTTGGTTTGCCTTTTACAGTTTTTGCTTCTTCAAAAGCAGCATTTAACTGGTCAATATCGTTTCCGTCTTTTACATCGATCACATGCCATCCAAAAGAACGGATACGCTCATGGAGATCATCATGTCCCATAACGTCCTCTGTATTTCCGGAAATCTGAAGACGGTTACGGTCAATTACTGCACAAAGGTTGTCCAATTTGTACTGATGTCCTGCCATGAAGCCTTCCCATACAGACCCCTCTGCCAGCTCACCGTCACCCATTACGGTGTAAACACGGTAATCTCTGTTGTCTTTTTTGCCTGCAAGAGCCATGCCTACGCATACAGGAAGTCCATGTCCCAGAGAGCCGGAGTTCATCTCGATTCCAGGAAGCTTATTGTTCGGGTGTCCGATATATTTGGAGCCAAATTTTGAAAAATGTGCTTTAATATCTTCCAGGTCCAGAAAGCCCTTTGCTGCAAGTACAGCGTAGTAAGCCTCTACAGAATGACCTTTGCTGAGTACGAAACGGTCACGATTCGGGTCATCCATGTTTTCCGGAGAAATGTTCATCTGGCAGAAATACAGGCTCATCAAAGTATCGATTACACTCATGTCGCCGCCGATATGACCGCCCTTTCCGGCAACGATAATATCTACAGTATCTTTTCTCAAGTCAAAAGATTTTGCCTTTAAATTTTCCATTCTCATTCACCTCTTAAATATGCTTTCACATCTTCTTCAATAGGATCATATAAATCAGGAGTGATTCCCATGTATTTGCATGCCTCGTAAAGTACCGGAACTACATCTTTATGGATACCTACACAGTGATGGATGTATGGTCCTTCTACAATCTTGGCTTCCAGACGTTTGATGTTCTCAACCTCAACCCAGAGATAAGTTCCCATACCTTTCGGTCCGTCAACGCCTTTTGCTTTTCCAAGGAGCATGGAGTATTCTCCGTTATCACCGTCGAAACGTGCCAATGTCACTTCGCCATGCTTTGCTTCTGCTGTAATGCTTCCCGGATGGCTGAATGCCAGCGGATAAGTAAGCTTCGGTGTCTCTCTTGCAACAGAGATCGGCCATGGTCCGCAGTGCTGAAGGAGCTCGCCGTTTTCAATGTCAGGATGGCGGATAGTCCAGTCTGCAAAGAAGATTCTTGTGTCATCAAGTGCTGCTGCCTCAACAAGAAGAGCGGTAATTGCACCGTGAATATCTGTCTCACATACAACCGGAATTCCCTCTTCATTGAGAAGTGCGTTTGCTGCACATGGCATAATTCCGATCTCGCTCTGCAGCTGGTTCCAGCACTGGATTGCAGCTGCCTGGCAGCCGTATTTCTCGATCAGGTTCTTCATGGCAACTTTCAAGGCTGCTACATTCTCAAGTTCATTATCTTTAATGCAGATTTCCATGTTCTGGCGGCAGTACTCAACAACCTTTGCAACCTCTGTTCCTTCTGCTTTTGCTTTCTTCATCTCGTCTGTCAGCTCTGGCATTGGGATTGGGGTCAGCTGGATGTTGAATTTCTCAAGAAGTTCACCCTCGTTGCACATGGTGGACCAGAACTCGTATGGTCTTGTGGAAATCTGAAGGATTCTCATGTTGCGGAAGGTTTTTACTACATTACAGACAGCCATGAAATCACGAAGGCCACGCTCGAATACCGGATCATTCAGTCTGCAGTTTGTCATGTATGTAAATGGAACGCGAAATCTTCTGAGGACTTTACCTGTTGCAAAAAGTCCGCACTGGGTATCACGAAGACGAACACCGTTCTCGTCTGGTCTCTCATCAAGAGGTCCCCACAGAAGAACCGGTACATTTAATTCTTTTGCAAGTCTTGCGCATTCAAACTCAGTTCCGAAGTTGCAGTGCGGAAGGAAAAGTCCGTCGATTTTCTCTTTTTTGAATTTCTCTGCAATCTTGATGCGGCCTGCCTCGTCATAAAGAAGACCCTCGTCATTTACGTCTGTGATGTCTACAAAATCGATTCCTAATTCTTTTAATCTGTCTGCAGTAAGTCCACGATACTTAACTGCATCCGGTGCACTGAAAATACTTCGTCTGGTTGGCGCATAGCCGATTTTGATCTTTGCCATTCTGGTATTCCTCCTTGTTTATATTTATTATTTTCTTTTGGTTTTCTTAGCTGTAAAATCTTTTTCTTTATTACTTACCCAGATATTCTGTTTGCTTTTCTTTATAGCTTTAGTATAGGTCTCCTCCAGCTTTATTCCAATAAAAAATAAAGTATTTTTGACTTTATTTTTGCTTTATTTTTCACAAATATATTGTTTATTTTTCAATTAAGAAGTACAATATATACAACAGAAAAAACTTCTGCCAAAGAAATATGAACAGTTTCCACAGGAAATCCTTTTACATCTAAAAACTGGTGAAACTTTATCTTTTTGCTTTGCAATTATTACTCTGGGAGGTGCCGCAAATGTCCATTACCGCAAAAGAACTGGCTGAAAAACTGAATCTTTCACAGACTGCCGTCTCCATGGCGCTGAACAATAAGCCCGGAGTCAGCACGGAAACCCGCCGGATGGTGATAGAAACTGCTGAAAAATACGGCTATGACTTTACCAGACTTTCTCTAAAGAAAAATAAAGCTGGAAGCATTTACGCGGTAAGCTATCGTTCCCATAACGCCATCATGTCCTATTCTCCTATTTTTGATGCTATGGTGGAGGGTATGGAATCCGTAGTGCAAAAGGATAATTATAAGCTGAAAGTAATCACATTTTATGAAAAGCGTGATAATCTGGAACATTATCTGGGGGATTTAAGAACTACTGACTGTGTGGGAATCATTTTGTTTGGTACTGAAATGCGGGAGGAAATGGTCCGTCCTTTCCTGAAACTTCCTTTTCCGGTGGTGATCCTGGACGCTTATTTTGAAAACCTTGACTGCAATTATGTCGTTCCCAATAATCGTCAGGGAGCTTATCTGGCTACCGATTATCTGATCAGCCTGAGAATGAAGCAACCTGGATACCTGCAATCTGCTTACCCTCTCCGCAACTTTTCAGAGCGTCTGGAGGGATTTTATCATGCTGTCCATGATAACGGAATGTCCCGTTCCCGCTGTATCATTCACCAGCTTTCTCCAACCATTGATGGTGCAATGGCAGATATGCTTGCAATTATTGACAGAGGGGATGCTCTGGCAGACTGTTATTTTGCGGACAATGACCTGATTGCAATCGGAACTATCAAGGCCTTGCGGCTCAGAGGCTACAAGGTGCCGGAGCAAGTGGCAATTGTAGGCTTCGACAATATCTCTGAAGGACGTATTATCGACCCCTCCCTTACCAGTATCAGCATCCCCCGTCATTATATGGGACAGGTTGCCGCCAGAGAGCTTCTCTCTCAAATAAACGAACCCCGGCAGCATACCTGTAAAATTGAAGTTTCGGCAAATCTGGTAAAACGATTTTCAGTTTGACGCAAAAAAGGTATCGCAACCTTTCACTTTCGGTTGTGATACCTTTTTAATTACTTATTGCAGAGACGTTTAATGCCAAAACCCCTGTCTTTTTACAGTATTTATGATATATTTATTTGTTTCATTTTTTTCGAAAATATCGTCTTTTATTGTGAAATTATCACAAAATTTACTTTTTAATTATAACATCCGTGCATTTTTTCATCTGAAAAAACCGGATTTTCTGCGCTCTTTTCACCCAAAACAAATCACGATGCATACAGATCATGCAGCCTTATATTTTACCCAATTACACTGGTAAAATCTTTACGTTTATGGTATACTTATTTCATTATCTGCAGATAGCAATGTCAGAAATATAGTAACCTGACATTTTCTACCTTACACTAATAACCGGAGGGATATTTATATGGATGAAAAAATCATGAAATTTTTAAGGAAAAACAATATCCATATCAGTAATATCAAATATCTGCTCAGACAGGAGAATAAGACCTGCATTTATATGACCGATGGACGAGTTGTGCAAACTTTTATCACAGTCAAAGATTTATATGAAATTCTTATACCTTATGATTATATTTCCATAAATAAAGGCACCGTGGTTTCCAGAGGACAGATTGATCATATTGAGAACTGCACCTATCATATGAAGGATGGCGTACGTCTGGAAGGACGTAAGCGTGGCGCAGCCACTCACAAATTTCTGAACAAATCTTTGCATCAGGATCCTGCCAAGACTTTATCTCCAAATATTCGTACGCGTTTTTCTGTATTAGATGATATGCCCCTTGCTTTTTGTGTAATCGAACTGATTTTTAATAAAAACGGAACTGGAATTGACTTCGTTTTCCGCTATTGCAATAAAGAAATGCTTCTTCTGGAAGGCATGGATGTGCAGGAAATACTTGACCAGTCTTTTTATCAGGTATTTCCCAACGGAGATAAGAAGCTTCTTGTCGCATATACAGATGTTGCCGTGAATGGCGGAAGCTGTCGTCTCAAGACTTACAGTGCCAGGATTCATCGTGAACTTATTATCAAATGTTTCCAGCCATTGGAAAACTTCTGCGCATGTATATTGATTCCTGCCTATGAAATAGAGAAATAAACATTTTCCAGATTTCCATATATACATGATATGAGAGTCAAAAGGTCTTTTGCCACTCATATTCTTATATTTATTGATAAAATATTGGGAGGGAAGCGACTATGCAAAATCCAGTTCCTGACGAAAGATATTCTGTGGCGGATGAAGCCATCCTGGGTGCTTTTTTTAAACTTCTAAAGAAAAAAACTCCTGATCAGATCACAGTATCCGATGTCACTAAGACAGCTGGTATCGCGAGAAGCACTTTTTATAATCATTATCAAGACATTCCTTCTCTTGTATCCGCTGTTGAGGAAAAGACGATCCAGGATGTTTTTTCTATAATGGAAAAATTTCATCCTGAAAATGACCGCGATATCTGTCAGTCCTATTTTCTGACACTTTGCCGCTATACAATGGAAAATCCTTTCCTTTCCAGTCTTCTGAGCACCCCCCCATGGGAATGATCTCTTTGAAAAAATGCTGACTATGCTTCATCACTATGTCACCGCTACTA
>OBIA01000135.1_pt1 | contig 55628 bp, 50 predicted proteins | sample 1519911 | NCBI WGS metagenome assembly OBIA01 (sample SAMN04209236, study PRJEB22552) | human gut metagenome | biome: gut; material: feces | host: Homo sapiens | place: USA: Oklahoma | reverse complement strand
CCGGTGACCAAACTGCTGTTCCACTTCTTGTCGGAATGGGCTTGGATGAGTTCTCTATGTCAGCTACATCTGTCCTTCGTACACGTAGCTTGATGAAGAAATTGGACACTGCTAAAATGCAAGAATACGCTAACCGTGCTCTGACTGAATGTTCAACAATGGAAGAAGTTCTTGAACTTTCAAAAGAATACGTGAACGTAGACTAAGAGTTCAACAAGACTAAGACAAATCTGTCTTAGTCTTTTCTTATATGATTCTTTCTAATGAAACAAGAGAAATGTTTGTTTTTATTCGTAATCAACTAGCTAGTAATAAAAATATTAGAAGGGTTGTTCGGTTTTTTGTTTGAAATCCCTAAGATATATAGTATAATCATAAGTAAGATTAGGAGGAAAACGAAGAGAACAAAGAAAAAGTTCGGGATAGAAAATGACAAAAATTTTCCTGATAATTTTACATGATTTTACAGGAATAAGCTTGAAAATTAAGTGATTTTATAGTAAAATAAAAACACGTAGAAAACGCTTTCAAAAATATAAAGAGGTGAGTTTATGGATAGAAGCACAGACTTATGGACGTTTGGAAGAGGGGATAATTTCCGTCTTCAAGAGTACTTAGGAGCTCACAAAGAGTTCGAAGGAGATCAAGAAGGTTACACCTTCCGTGTATGGGCTCCAAATGCACAGGCTGTTGATCTGATTGGTGATTTCACTGATTGGGAAGCCCGTAGAATTCCAATGGTTCGTAATGAAGGAGGCGTCTGGGAAGTCTTCTGTCCCGATGCAAAAGAGGGAGATATATACAAGTACTTGGTGACGCGACAAAATGGTCATCAGGTACAAAAAATTGATCCTCTAGCGTTATGGATGGAAAAGAGACCCAATACAGGATCTATTATTAAGACCATCCCAGAGAAAAACTGGAAAGATGGTCTTTGGAGGGCACGCCGTAAAAAGCTTGGTTTTAAGGAACGACCTGTTAATATCTATGAGGTGCACGCAGGATCGTGGAAACGAAATGAAGATCACAGTTCCTATACCTTTAAACAACTAAAAGAAGAACTGATTCCTTATCTAGTTGAGATGAACTACACTCACGTGGAATTTATGCCAGTGATGGCCCACCCATTGGGACTGAGCTGGGGATATCAGCTCATGGGTTATTTTGCACTCGAACAGACTTATGGTAGTCCAGAAGAGTTTCAAGACTTCGTGGAAGAATGTCATCTCAATAATATCGGTGTTATCGTGGATTGGGTACCTGGTCATTTCATTATCAATGATGATGCCTTGGCTTATTATGATGGAACACCAACTTTTGAGTACCAGGATGAACATCGGGCCCATAACTATGGTTGGGGAGCTTTGAACTTCGATTTAGGAAAAAATCAAGTACAATCATTCTTGATTTCTAGTTTGAAGTTTTGGATTGACACCTATCATTTAGATGGAATTCGGGTTGATGCCGTGAGCAATATGCTCTATCTTGATTACGATTGCGGTCCATGGACACCAAATATTGATGGGGGAAACCTCAACTATGAAGGGGTTCATTTCCTCAGACGTTTGAATGCGATTATCAAGAACGAACACCCAGATGTTATGATGATTGCAGAAGAAAGTTCTGCTGGTCAAAAGGTCACAGGCCCTGAAGAAGAAGGTGGTCTTGGTTTTGACTATAAATGGAATATGGGTTGGATGAATGATATTCTCCGATTCTATGAGGAAGACCCGGTCTACAGGAAATTTGACTTTAATCTGGTAACCTTTAGTTATATGTATGCATTTTCTGAAAATTTCCTTCTTCCGTTTTCACATGATGAAGTAGTGCATGGCAAGAAGAGTTTGATGCACAAGATGTGGGGAGATCGTTACAATCAATTTGCTGGACTCCGTAACCTTTTGACCTATCAGATTTGCCATCCAGGAAAAAAATTACTCTTTATGGGTTCGGAATTTGGTCAATTTTTGGAATGGAAGTCAGAAGAGCAACTGGAATGGGGCAATCTAGAGGATGAAATGAACGCCAAGATGCGTCGTTTCACTTCTCAGCTCAATCATTTCTACAAGGAACACAAGGAATTGTGGGAGATTGATGATAGCTTTGATGGCTTAGAGATTATTGATGCAGATAACCGGGATCAGAGCGTCTTGTCTATGGTCCGGAAAAATCGTAAGGGCGATCTTTTGGTGTGCGTTTTCAATATGGCACCAGTAGAACGCAAGGACTTTACGATTGGTATGCCTGTATCAGCGGTCTATGAAGAAATTTGGAATACAGAATTAGAAGAATGGGGAGGTGTCTGGAAAGAGCACAATCCGACAGTTCAGTCTCAAGAGGGACTGTGGAAGGATTATGAACAAACCTTGACCTTTACTTTGCCGGCTTTAGGTGCTAGCATTTGGAAGGTGAAACGCAAGGTGCGTAAGACAAAATCTAAAACATCAGATAAGAAATGACGATCGGTTGACTCTATGGGAGTCCAGGCTTTAAAAAGAGGAAGTAGTCAATGAAGAATGAAATGCTCGCTTTAATTCTTGCCGGTGGGCAAGGAACACGTCTTGGAAAATTAACCAAAAACATCGCAAAACCTGCGGTTCAATTTGGTGGGCGCTATCGGATTATCGATTTTGCGCTATCAAACTGTGCCAACTCAGGAATTCACAATGTTGGTGTGATTACACAGTACCAGCCACTTGCCCTTAACAGCCATATTGGGAATGGTTCCAGCTGGGGTTTGGATGGAATCAATACGGGTGTGTCTATTCTCCAACCTTATTCAGCTAGTGAAGGAAATCGTTGGTTTGAAGGAACTAGCCATGCTATCCTCCAAAACATCGACTATATCGATAGCATCAATCCGGAATATGTCTTGATTTTATCTGGGGACCACATCTATAAGATGGATTACGATGATATGCTTCAAGCGCACAAGGATAATAATGCAAGCTTGACTGTTGCCGTCCTAGATGTACCTTTGAAGGAAGCAAGCCGTTTTGGAATCATGAATACAGATGCCAATAATCGGATTGTCGAATTTGAAGAAAAACCAGCTGAACCAAAATCTACCAAGGCTTCCATGGGGATTTACATCTTTGACTGGGCTCGTCTGCGCAATATGTTGGTTGCTGCTGAAAAGAGTGATATCGATATGTCAGACTTCGGTAAAAATGTCATTCCAACTTATCTAGAATCAGGCGAAAGTGTTTATGCTTATGAATTCAATGGTTATTGGAAAGACGTTGGTACGATTGAGTCTCTTTGGGAAGCCAATATGGAATATATCGATCCAAATAATGCCTTGGATAGTCGCGATCGTCACTGGAAAATCTATTCACGCAACCTCATTTCTCCACCAAACTTCTTTGGGGAACATGGCCACGTCGAAGATTCTCTTGTCGTCGACGGTTGTTCGGTAGACGGTACAGTCAAACACTCCATCTTATCAACAGAAGCTCAAGTTCGTGAAGGAGCAGTTGTCGAAGATGCTGTCGTGATGAGCAATGCCATTATCGGTAAAGGAGCTGTTGTGAAACGCGCGATTATCGGAGAAGGCGCAGTCATTGCAGAAGGTGTCGTGATTGATGGAACAGAGGAAGTACAAGTTGTCGGTTACAATGAAAAAGTGGGGGTAGCAACAGATGAAGATTGATAAATATTCAGCCATTTTAGGAAATACAGTTGGGTATCATGATATGTCCACTTTGACCAGCCATCGTCCGGTAGCATCACTACCGTTTGATGGGAAATACCGCTTGATTGACTTCCCATTGTCTAGTCTTGCAAATGCTGGTATTCGTAGTGTTTTTGGGATTTTCCAACAAGAAAATATTAGTTCGGTCTTTGACCATATTCGTTCAGGTCGTGAGTGGGGCTTGTCTACTTTATTGAGCCACTATTATCTCGGAATCTATAATACTCCAGTTGAAAATACAACAGTAGGGCCAGAATATTACCAACAATTATTGACCTATTTGAAACGGTCTGGTTCTAACCAAACAGTTGCTTTAAACTGTGATATTTTGATGAATATTGATCTCAATCAGATTTTCCACCTTCATAATACCGTTGATCGTCCGATTACAGTGGTTTATAAGAAGTTGCCTCTTCAAAATATCTCTGAAGTCAATGCTGTCTTGGAAATTGATGAAACAGACCATGTTACAGAGCAAAAACTTTTTGATGGCAAGGATCCTGATGAAGTCTACAACATGTCAACAGATGTCTTTATTGTGGACACTCCTTGGTTGATTGAAAAAATTGAAGAAGAAGCTAAGAAAGAATACCCACAAAAATTGCGCTATATCTTGCGTGATTTGGCGGTGGAATACAATGCTTTTGCCTTTGAATATACAGGTTACTTAGCCAATATTCATTCAGTTGAATCATACTACCATGCAAACTTGGATATGTTGGAAAACCAAAAATTCATGAAGCTCTTTTCACCAAATCAAAAAGTGTATACGAAAGTGAAGAATGAAGAGCCAACCTATTATTCCAAGACTTCAAATATTAGAACATCTCAATTTGCTTCGGGTAGTATTGTAGAAGGTACAGTGGAACGTTCCATTGTTTCACGTCGGGTACACCTTCATCAAGGTTCAGAAGTCCGCAGTAGTCTTCTCTTCCCTAGTGTTGTGATTCATGAAAATGCAATCGTCGAACATGCCATCCTGGATAAGGGTGTCGAAGTGGCAGCTGGTGTGACGATTCGTGGGACAGAAGAAGCACCTGTCGTTGTTAAAAAAGGAACGATTGTTACAGAGGATATTGTCTAATGAAACTATTATTTGTTGCAGCTGAAGGAGCACCGTTTTCTAAAACAGGTGGTTTGGGAGACGTTATTGGCGCTCTTCCTAAATCCTTAGCGAAAAGTGGTCATGATGTGCGCGTGATCCTCCCTTACTATGATATGGTAGAGGCTAAGTTTGGAGATCAAATCGAAGATGTCTTGCATTTTGAGACCAAGGTTGGCTGGAGAAGTCAATATGTTGGTGTGAAACGCATTGTGCGCGATGGAGTCACCTTTTACTTTATTGATAACCAACATTATTTCTATAGAGGTCATGTATATGGTGACTTCGATGATGGGGAACGCTTTGCCTTCTTCCAGCTCGCGGCCTTAGAAACGATGGAACGAGTTGACTTCATTCCAGATGTTCTTCATGCCCATGATTACCATACAGCTATGATTCCTTTCTTGCTTAAGGAAAAATATCGTTGGATTCAAGCTTATCATGGGATTAAGACAGTATTGACCATCCATAATTTGGAATTCCAAGGTCAGTTTGACCCAGGAATGTTGTGGGATCTTTTCGGAGTTGGATTTGAACGCTATGCAGATGGAACACTTCGGTGGAATGATTGCCTGAATTGGATGAAAGCCGGCATTCTATATGCTGACCGCGTGACAACTGTTTCTCCTAGTTATGCACATGAGATTATGACTTCTGAATATGGTTGTGGCTTGGATCAGATCCTTCGGATGGAGTCTGGCAAGGTGACCGGAATTGTTAACGGGATTGATGCGGATCTGTATAATCCTGAAACGGATCCACTCTTGACGTATCACTTCAGTCTCTCAGATCTTTCAGGTAAAGCAGCTAGTAAACGAGCTCTTCAAGAACGTGTTGGCCTACCTGTTCGCGATGATGTTCCTTTGTTTGGGATCGTCTCTCGTTTGACACGTCAAAAAGGTTTTGATGTTGTGGTAGAAGAGTTGCATCAACTTTTGCAAAAGGATATTCAGATTGTCTTGCTCGGTACAGGAGATCCTGGATTTGAAAATGCCTTTGCTTGGTTTGGTCAAGCCTACTCAGATAAACTTTCAGCGAATATCACATTTGATGTCCAATTAGCCCAAGAAATCTATGCAGCGTCAGATGTCTTCTTGATGCCAAGCCGCTTTGAACCATGTGGCCTTTCTCAAATGATGGCCATGCGTTATGGGACCCTTCCTTTGGTGCATGAAGTCGGCGGACTTCGAGATACGGTTCAACCGTATAATGTTGTTGATGGAAGTGGAACAGGCTTTAGCTTCAATAATTTGTCTGGCTATTGGTTTAACTGGGCAGTTGATGAAGCTTTGGCTGTCTACTACAAAGACAAACAGGCTTGGTATGGTCTGCAAGAGCAAGCTATGACTCGTGACTTCTCATGGGATACGGCTAGTCAACGATACCATGATTTGTACCAATCCTTATAAATAGAACTATGATATAAACGCCTTTCGAGGCGTTTTTTGTTTTGCTTTCTTCCTATAAATAAAACGGTTTATTTTTTTGAGTTTTAGTGCTTGCTAAAATAGAAGAAAAAAGATAAGATAGGTGAAGGTAAAAAATCTCGGGAAGCTCCTTGTTTTCGGAAACTATTTTCCTTCTCCATATAAAATAAGGCTTTGACCTGAGGTTTGAATATTACTATATAGGAATTTTAGGATGAAAAAAGCAAAACAATTTTTTGAAAAGAAGACCAAATATTCGATTCGGAAATTATCCGTTGGTGTTGGTCCAGTGGCCATTGGAGCCTTTTTATTGGGAGGAAGTCTGTTAGGAGCTCGTCCTGTCAAAGCTGATCAGGTGACCCTACCTGCAAACGTTCACTTAGGATATGTGACAGAAGAAGAGCTAACTGCTGAAGAAAAAAAACAGGTAATTCATGCAATTCCTGAAGAATACCAAAATGAAGATACCTTCTATTTAGTCTATAAGAAGAAGGAGGCAACTCAGCCAGTTCTTCCCCAAACAGGAAGTCAGGAAATCGCCCTCTTTGGCCTAAGTCTAGCCACAGCTTCATTTGCGGTCCTCTTACTTTCTAAAAAGCACCGGAAGAAGGTCATGGGCGTCCTTTTGATTGGAGCCATGGGACAAAGTCTTCTACTTCCAGTTGAAGTTGCAGCCCTACAAAATCAAGTCTTGCGCGCCTATAATCAGGATCTTGCGATCACATCGAGCAAAGATCTCGAAAATGGCGTGATTCATATTGATGGCTACGATTATGTTGGCTATCTTCGCTACCCGTCAGTCCAAAAGACGAGCTTACAAGAGCCAAAGGCCACTCAGGAAACGAAATCTTCTATAGAAGGGACGATCAAAACAAGTACAGGGATTCTACCAGTGGAACCACAAGCGCGTGTGACCCCAGAAGTCGCTCCAGCCTTTCCTCAAGTTGAAAAACCAAGCCTGGAAGTCTCTACTGAGCCTGTACCATTTGAAACCGTCAACCAAGCTGATCCTACATTAGCCAAAGGGCAAACCAAGGTGCTGACTGCTGGCCAAAATGGGGAGAGGACCATATTGACGGAAGTGAGTGTGGTAGATGGACAAGAAGTTCGCAGAGTAGTTGAAAGCAAGGTCACTAAAGAACCAGTTTCACAAATTCTTGCTGTCGGCACAAAAGAAGATGCCCAACCAACCCCTCAACCCAATCCTTCTCCAGTTGTAACGGCCAAAGGGACACAAGAAGAAGGTCATGTCGGTGAAGCTCCTGTTCAACCAGAGAATCCAGTCTATACAGGCGTAGTGCAAGCTAAGGGAACACAAGAAGAAGGCCATGTCGGCGAAGCTCCTGTTCAACCAGAGAACCCAACCTATACAGGTGTGGTAGAAGCCAAGGGAACACAGGAAGAAGGCCATATCGGAGAAGCCCCTATTCAACCAGAGAACCCAGCTTATACAGGTGTGGTGGAAGCCAAAGGGACACAAGAAGAAGGCCATGTCGGCGAAGCTCCTATTCAACCAGAGAACCCAACCTATCAAGTAACGGAAGGGACAGTAACAGAGACAGAAACGGTAATCCTTCCATATGAAACAGAGTATGTAACGGATGCCAATCGTTACACCGATGAAGAAAGCCTTCTTCAGAAAGGTGAGGCCGGTAGCCAGGAAATTCGCCGTGTTTATAAGACGGTCAATGGTGAGAAAAATGGTGAGCCTCTCAGCACGACAACTGAAACGGTAAAAGCTCCTGTGACAGAAAAAATTAGTCGTGGAAGTAAAGCGATTGAAGGCCAAATAGAGGATGTTTCTTTTGAAGAAATTCCATTTAAGACGGTAACCGAACAAGATGCCACCTTGCTAAAAGGATCAGAAACAGTTTCTCAAGCCGGTAAAAATGGGAAGAAGAAAATCACCAAGGTTTACAAGACTATTAAGGGGGTCAAAACGGCGGATGCTCCTACGATTTCCGAAGAAGTGGTAGAACAAGCGCAAGATCAAATCATTAAAAAAGGAACAAAGGAATTAGATAAGCCAACCTTGACCTTGACCAATCTTGATCAGGAAGTGTTGAAGCGCAGTGCTAAAGCTACTTATCATTTGGACAAACCAGAGGGTGTGACCATCAAGTCTATCCAGGCGGTATTGAAAAAGGGCGATCAAGTGGTTAAAACTCTGCCCCTTTCAGAGACTGATTTAGCAGTTGCCTTAGCAGACTTAGACTATTACAAGGATTATACGCTCGCAACGACCATGGTCTATGATCGTGGAAATGGGGATGAAGAAGAAGTTCTCAAGGAAGAACCGTTGAGGATTGATCTTAAAAAAGTTGAAATCAAAAACATCAAGGAAACCAGTCTGATTAGTGTGGATGACCAAGGACTTGAGACGGATAGCAGTCTCTTGACTGAAACACCGTCTGATGTGAAGCCATACTACTTAAAGGTTACCACCCATGATAATAAGGTCACAAAACTAGCCGTTGATAAAATTGAAGAAGTGACGGTAGATGGCACGACCCTCTACAAAGTAACAGCCAAAGCTCCTGATCTCATCCAACGGACTGCGGACAACCAATTTAGTGAGGAATATGTCCACTATATTGCGAAACCCAAAGCACATGAAGGTGATGTCTACTACAATTTCAACGAACTTGTAAAAGCCATGCAAGCCAATCCGACTGGTACCTTTAAACTGGGTAGCAATATGAATGCGGCTAATGTCCAGCCAGCAGGGAAATCCTATGTGACCAATGCCTTCAAGGGAATTTTGGAAAGTACGGATGGAAATACATTTGCCATCCATAACATTACAAGACCATTATTTGGGAACATCGAAGGTGGCTCGGTTAAGAATCTCTTGCTTGAAAATGTCAATATTGACCTACCTGGGACAGATCGAGTAGCCCCAATTGCAGGTGTCATCAAAAACAATGCAACTGTCGAGAACGTTAAAGTAACAGGAAGTGTTGTCGGGAACAATGACGTAGCAGGAATTGTCAATAAAATTGATGGCAGTGGGAAAGTAAGTAATGTTGCCTTTATCGGGAAACTGCACGCTGCAGGTAATAGAGGAGGCTATCTAGCGGGTGTCCTTGGTGAGAACTGGAAAGGTGTCGTTGAAAAAGCTTACGTTGACGCTGAAATCACTGGTAACAAAGCCAAAGCGGCAGGTCTCGTTTATTCCTCTCAAAATGGTGCTAATAACTACACGGTCGGTAAAGAAGGGGTCCTCAGAAATTCAGTTGCTAAAGGTTCAATTGTACTCAAAGAAGCGGTTCAATCTGGTGGATTACTCGGGACCAACTGGGCCTTGGGGACTATTGAAGACAACATCACCATGATGAAAGTCAAAACTGGTGAGATGGTCTTCGGACACTCGGATATCGATGCAGATGATTACTTCACCTATTCAAGAACTAAGCGCAATTACAGTGTGGAAAGTGTGAGTGAAGGGAAAAAATCCTTTAACAATTCCCGTAAAATCCCAAGTATCTCGCTGGCAGAAGCTGAGCAGAAAATCGAAGCAATGGGAATCACTGCTCATACATTCACCAGCAGCAAACCGATTGAAGTTACGCTCAATCACCTTGTTAGCAAAGACGATCAATACAAGGCCATCACTGGTTACGATGCGAGTCGTGAGCTAGCTTACCGCAATATTGCTAAATTGCAACCATTCTACAATAAAGAGTGGATTGTCGACCAAGGGAATAAACTGGCTACGACTAGTCCTCTCTTGACCAAGGAAGTCTTGTCTGTGACCGCTATGAAGGGCAATGATTTTGTCACTGAACTAGCGGATGCTGATCACATCCTAATCCATTATGCCGATAAGACAAAAGATATCTTTAGCATGACGCCGAAAGATTCTAAAGTCAAACAAGTCAAAGAGTACAGTGTAGCGGAGCTCGGTGAAGTAGTCTACACGCCGAATATGGTGGACAAGGACTGGAGCGATCTCATTGGTGCCATCGTAGGGAAATTAAGTCCTGTAGAATTGCAATCAGATCCAATCTACACTCACTTAGGTCGAACAGGACCTAACAAAGTCAATGCCATTAAGAACCTTTACCTTGAAGAAAGTTTCAAAGAAGTCAAGGACAATCTGACTCACTTTGTGAAACAACTGGTTGAAAACCAAGACCATCAATTAAATACAGATGAGGCTGCCAAACGGGCGCTTATCAAGAAAATTGAGGATAACAAGGCCGCTGTTCTTTTGGGTCTCTCTTACCTCAACCGCTATTATGGAGTGAAGTTTGATGATGTCAATCTCAAGCAGCTCATGTTGTTCAAGCCAGACTTCTATGGGAAGAATGTTGATGTTTTAGACCGCTTGATTGAAATCGGCTCAAAAGAAGATTATATCAAAGGGACTCGTACCCACGATGTCTTCCGAGAAGTCGTGGCTAAATCGACTCTTTCTGGTAACCTAAATGACTTCTTGAAGTACAATATGGAGCTCTTTACAAGTGATAGAGACTTGAATGATTGGTTCATCAAAGCAACCAAAGACAATGTCTATATAGTGGAGCCTGAGACGACCAATCCAGCGTTCGCATCTGCCAAACACAGAGCTTATGAAGGCTTAAACAATGATGTTCACGGTAAAATGATTTTGCCACTCTTGAACTTAAAAGATGCCCATATGTTCTTGATTTCAACTTACAATACCATGGCCTATAGTTCCTTTGAGAAATATGGCAAGAATACGGAAGCGGAACGAACTGCCTTCAAAGCGGAAATTGACAAGGTGGCTAAAGGACAACAGAATTACCTAGATTTCTGGTCACGTCTAGCAACGGATAAGGTTCGCAATCAACTCTTGAAGAGCAATAATATGGTGCCGACCCCTGTCCTTGATAATCAAAACTACAAGGGCATTAGTACAGATCGCTATGGCCATACCAACAGTGGCAAAGATGTCGCTCCAATTCGTGAATTGTATGGCCCAACCGATCGTTACCATGCGACAGATTGGCGGATGGGAGCAGTAGCTCGAATTTACGGAAATCCATATAAAGACGACTCTGTCTTCTTCATGGTGACCGATATGGTCAGTGACTTTGGGGTGTCTGCCTTTACCCACGAAACGACGCACGTCAATGACCGTATGGTTTACTTAGGTGGGTGGAGACACCGCGAAGGGACAGATATTGAAGCCTTTGCCCAAGGAATGCTCCAAACACCATCTGTATCCAATCCAAATGGGGAATACAAAGCCTTAGGTCTCAACATGGCTTATGAACGTCAAAACGATGGAAACCAATGGTACAATACAAATCCAAATGATCTCACCTCACGTGAGGAGATTGATCGGTACATGAAAGGCTATAACGATACGCTCATGCTTTTGGATTACCTAGAAGGAGAAGCTGTCCTCAATAAAGGTAGTCAAGAATTGAACAATGCTTGGTTCAAGAAGGTTGATAAACAATACCGAGGAGCGAACACCAAGAATCAATTCGATAAGGTTCGACCGTTGAGTGATGAGGAAAAAGCCATCACCTTACATACAGTAGATGACCTCATCACCAATAATTTCATGACCAACCGTGGTCCTGGAAATGGCGTCTATAATCCATCTGACTTTGGTTCAGCCTATGTGACTGTACCGATGATGACGGGGATCTATGGTGGGAACACTAGTGAAGGGGCTCCTGGAGCTATGTCCTTCAAACACAATACCTTCAGAATCTGGGGTTACTATGGCTATGAAAAAGGCTTCTTAGGGTATGCTTCAAACAAATATAAACAAGAATCCAAACAAGCAGGTCATGCGACTCTAGGGGATGATTACATCATTCAAAAGATTTCTGATGGAACATTCCGTACCCTTGAAGACTGGAAGAAAGCTTACTTCAATGAAGTGGTGACCAGTGCCAAAAATGGACTTCAGGCTATTGAAGTTGATGGCACTACTTACAGCACTTATGAAGACTTGAAACAAGCTTTCGCTACTGCAGTTGAAAAAGATCAGGCAAGTTTGAAAAACGGTTCTGTCAAATTCGATCATACTGTTTCGCTGAAGGAAAAAATCTTTAAGAAATGGCTGCAACAAACAGACAGTTTCAAAACGTCTATCTTTAAATAATCGAATTCTCTCATCTGCTGAGCAGGTGAGAGTTTTTTAGAAGAAAAATAAATAGAGGTGGACAAAGTGTCTAAAAATTAAAAGGAATCAATCGTAGGTCGGAAAAATTATCATATTAAAAAAATAACGTAATTTAACAAAAACGCTTTCTTTTCTAGGAAATATTTGACTATTATATCTTTTAGGAGTAAACTAAGGAGGTAAAATTTATAAAAGGAGAATTCATCATGAATTTAACATTTTTAGGTCTTTGTTTAGCCTGCTTTGGTGTATCACTGGCAGAAGGTTTGATGATGAGCAGCCTATTGAAATCTGCGTCTCGTCAACCAGAAATTATTGGTCAATTGCGTAGCCTCTTGATTCTTGGTGTTGCCTTTGTCGAAGGTACTTTCTTCGTAACCTTGGTTATGGCCTTCATTATCAAATAAGCACTTCTATTTTAGAAAAGGAGGTGTCAAAACTTGGAAGAAAGTATCACTCCAACGATAACTCTTGGACCTGTAACTTTTAATTTGACCCTACTTGCTATGACCTTGATTGCTGTTTTGGTGGTTTTTGGCTTTATTTATTGGGCCAGCCGTAAAATGACGATCCGACCAAAGGGCAAACAAAATGTGCTGGAATACGCATATGACTTTGTCGTAGGCTTCACCAAAGGAAATATTGGGGAACATTATATAAAGGACTATTCCTTGTTCTTGTTTGTTCTTTTCCTATTTCTTTTAGTGGCCAATAACATTGGATTGATGGCTAAAATCGAAACGACCAATGGTTACAATTTGTGGACATCACCAACCGCTAACCTGGGTTATGACTTTGCCTTTTCATTTTTGATCACCTTAATCGCCCATGTAGAAGGAATTCGCCGACGTGGTGTGAAGGAATATTTAAAGGCTTTTGTGACACCTGGATTTATGACCCCCATGAATATTTTGGAAGAATTAACGAACTTTGCCTCCTTGGCACTTCGGATCTTCGGAAATATCTTTGCGGGTGAGGTATTAGCAAGCTTGCTCGTGAACTTATCACACCAAGCTTTCTATTGGTATCCATTTGCCTTTATTGGTAGCATGGCATGGACTGCATTTTCAATTTTTATTTCATGTATCCAAGCCTATGTGTTTACCATGTTGTCATCAATCTATATTGGTAAGAAAATTAATGGTGAAGAGTAAGTAGAGGAGGAGTAGAAGAATGCATGTATCAATGAGTGAAATTATTGGTAACTTTATTCTCATTGCTGGTTCCTTCCTATTATTAATCTTTTTAATAAAGAAATTTGCATGGAACAATATCAATGGAATTTTAGAAGCGCGTGCCAAAAAGATTACAGATGATATTGATGGAGCAGAATCAGCTCGTCAAAAAGCTGAGGAACTAGCAAGTAAACGTGAAGAAGAGTTGGCAGGTAGCCGCAAAGAAGCTGCGTCTATTGTCGAAAATGCAAAGGAAACTGCAGAAAAGAACAAATCTCAGATCCTTTCAGAAGCCACTCAAGAAGCAGTACGTTTGAAAGAAAAAGCGCAACAAGAAATTGCGCATAACAAAGAAGAAGCATTGAACAGTATCAAAGGCGATGTGGCAGATCTCACTGTCAATCTTGCCAGCAAATTGTTGAGTCAACAGCTGGATGCTGAAGGTCAACGCCAACTGATCGATCGCTATCTTGATGAATTAGGAGAAGCCTAATGGACAAAAAGCAACTGATGGTGATTGAGAAATATACCCAGCCTTTTGTTCAATTGGTCTTTGAAAAAGGAGAACAAGATCTTGTCTTTGAAAAATTGACCCAAATCAAGGGCATTTTTGAGGAGACTGGACTTGCTAACTTCTTAGCTCATATCGGTGTAGAGGATGAAGAGAAAGCAAAAAGTCTAAGACTTTTTCAACCCTCTGATTCACAATTACTCGACCATTTGATTGAAGTGGTTATTCTCAATCATCGTGAAGCCTTATTTTATGACATTGTAACGATTTGTTTGGATCAGATTCAACTGTTGAGCAACGCATTTGTCGTCACTGTTACGACAGTTGCTGGTTTGGATCCTGTTCAAGAGCAAAAGCTAGTACCCATTATCGAAAGAAAATTTGGGATTCAAGTTCGCTCGATCCAACAAAAGATCGATCCAGATTTAATTGGTGGCTTTGTCGTGACAGCCAATCATAAAACGTTGGATACCAGTCTCAAACACCAATTGCAAGTTATAAAATCTAAATTGAAATAGAAAGTGGTGTGAATTTTGGCGATTAACGCACAAGAAATCAGCGCTTTAATTAAGCAACAAATTGAAAATTTCAAGCCAAACTTTGACGTCACTGAGACAGGTGTTGTAACCTACATTGGTGACGGGATTGCCCGTGCTCATGGTCTTGAAAATGCCATGAGTGGTGAGTTGTTGATCTTTGAAAATGGCTCATACGGGATGGCCCAAAACTTAGAAACAACGGATGTCGGGATAATCATTTTGGGTGATTTCACGGATATTCGTGAAGGAGACTCTGTCCGTCGTACAGGTAAAATCATGGAAGTCCCTGCAGGGGATGCCTTGATTGGTCGGGTTGTCAACCCACTTGGCCAACCAGTGGATGGTTTGGGTGAGATTGTGACAGATAAATTCCGTCCAGTTGAAACACCAGCTCCTGGCGTTATGCAACGGAAATCTGTCTCAGAACCCCTACAAACTGGTTTGAAAGCCATTGATGCCCTCGTTCCAATCGGACGTGGCCAACGGGAATTGATTATCGGGGACCGTCAAACAGGGAAAACTTCGATTGCCATCGATACCATCTTGAACCAAAAGGGTCAAGACATGATCTGTATCTATGTGGCGATTGGTCAAAAAGAATCAACAGTTCGTACGCAAGTAGAAACTCTTCGTAAATACGGAGCCATGGATTATACGATTGTGGTAACCGCTTCGGCTTCCCAACCGTCTCCATTGCTCTACTTGGCACCTTATGCCGGGGTTGCCATGGCAGAAGAGTTCATGTATAACGGTAAACACGTTTTGATCGTCTATGATGATTTGTCAAAACAAGCCGTAGCCTACCGTGAATTGTCCCTTCTTCTTCGTCGTCCACCAGGACGTGAAGCCTTCCCAGGGGATGTCTTCTATCTCCACAGCCGTTTGTTGGAACGTTCAGCTAAAGTTTCAGATGAATTGGGTGGTGGCTCTATTACAGCTCTTCCAATCATTGAAACCCAAGCAGGAGATATTTCTGCTTATATCGCAACCAACGTGATTTCGATCACAGATGGACAAATCTTCTTGCAAGATAGTTTGTTCAATGCTGGTATTCGTCCGGCCATTGATGCAGGTTCTTCTGTATCCCGTGTAGGGGGAGCTGCCCAAATCAAGGCTATGAAGAAAGTTGCGGGTACTCTTCGTATCGACCTCGCTTCATACCGTGAATTGGAAGCCTTCACGAAATTTGGTAGTGACTTGGATGCTGCGACTCAAGCGAAATTGAACCGTGGCCGCCGAACAGTTGAAGTCTTGAAACAACCCGTTCATGAACCATTGACAGTTGAAAAACAAGTCGTGATCTTGTATGCCTTGACTCATGGTTTCTTAGATAGTGTTCCAGTAGACGATATTCTTCGTTTCCAAGAAGAGTTGTTTGATTACTTTGAAGCACATTATAATCAAATCTTTGAGACGATTTGTTCGACACATGATCTTCCAGCAGAAGAAGAACTGGATGCAGCCCTTACAGAATTTGTCAACCAGTCAAATTTCAAATAGAAATAGGAGTGGAAGATGGCAGTTTCATTAAATGATATAAAAAATAAAATTGCATCCACTAAAAATACCAGTCAAATTACCAATGCCATGCAGATGGTCTCTGCTGCTAAACTCGGGAAATCCGAGCAAGCAGCCAAGGATTTTCAGGTTTATGCTGCCAAGGTACGTAAGTTATTAACAGACTTGCTCCATGGACATGAAACAGAAAATGCCAAGTCCCATCCGATGTTGGTGAGTCGCCCGGTAAAAAAGACAGCTTATATCGTTATTACATCTGATCGTGGTTTGGTCGGAGGCTACAATGCCTCCATCCTTAAAACCATGATGGAAATGAAGGCAGAATACCATCCAACTGGAGATGACTTTGAAGTGATCTGTATTGGAAGCGTCGGTGCGGATTTCTTCCGTGCCCGTGGGATTCAGCCGGTTTATGAATTGCGTGGTTTGCCTGATCAGCCTAGCTTTAAGGAAGTTCGCAAGATCATTTCGAAAACAGTCCAAATGTATCAGGAAGGCTTGTTTGATGAGTTATACGTCTGTTACAACCACCACGTCAACAGTTTGACTAGTCAAATGCGGGTGGAACAAATGCTTCCAATTATTGATTTGGACCCCAATGAAGCGGATGAGGACTACGCATTGAATCTAGAATTGGAATCTAGTCGAGATGCCATTTTAGATCAATTGCTTCCTCAATTTGCTGAAAGCATGATCTATGGTGCCATTATTGATGCTAAAACAGCTGAAAATGCTGCTGGGATGATGGCCATGCAAACTGCAACAGACAATGCCAAGAAAGTCATTGATGAATTAACGATTCAATACAACCGTGCTCGTCAAGCAGCGATTACACAAGAAATTACCGAAATCGTTGCGGGTGCTAGCGCCCTTGAATAGTTGTCGGATACAATTTTAAATACAAAAACAGATGCTTGAAAGAGAACTTTTGAGCAGTAGAAATTACTTAGAATAGGAGAATGACATGAGTTTAGGCAAAATTTCTCAGGTCGTAGGTCCCGTCGTAGACGTTGCCTTTTCCGTTGGAGATAAACTTCCTGAGATCAATAATGCGCTTGTAGTCTATAAAAATGACCAACAAAAATCAAAAGTCGTTCTTGAAGTAGCTTTGGAACTTGGTGATGGGGTCGTACGGACCATCGCCATGGAATCAACCGATGGTTTAACACGTGGAATGGAAGTCTTGGACACAGGTCGTCCAATCTCTGTTCCAGTCGGAAAAGAAACCTTGGGACGTGTCTTCAATGTTCTTGGAGATACCATTGACTTGGATCAACCTTTTGCTGAGGATGCTCCTCGTGACTCCATCCACAAAAAAGCTCCATCCTTTGACGAGCTCTCTACTTCAGAAGAAATTCTTGAAACAGGGATCAAGGTCATTGACCTCTTAGCCCCTTATTTGAAAGGTGGGAAGGTCGGACTCTTCGGTGGTGCCGGAGTTGGGAAGACTGTCTTGATTCAAGAATTAATCCATAATATTGCCCAAGAACACGGTGGTATTTCTGTATTTACCGGTGTTGGGGAACGGACACGTGAAGGGAATGACCTTTACTGGGAAATGAAAGAATCTGGCGTTATTGAAAAAACAGCCATGGTCTTTGGACAAATGAATGAGCCACCTGGAGCACGGATGCGTGTTGCTTTGACTGGTTTGACCATTGCGGAATACTTCCGTGATGTCGAAGGTCAGGACGTTCTCTTGTTTATCGATAATATCTTCCGTTTCACTCAAGCCGGATCTGAAGTATCAGCCCTTTTGGGACGGATGCCTTCAGCCGTTGGTTACCAACCTACTTTGGCAACTGAAATGGGTCAATTGCAAGAACGGATTACGTCAACGAAGAAAGGTTCTGTTACTTCCATCCAAGCCATCTATGTGCCAGCCGATGACTATACAGACCCAGCGCCAGCAACCGCCTTTGCCCACTTGGATTCAACAACCAACTTGGAACGTAAATTGGTACAATTGGGGATCTATCCTGCGGTGGACCCATTGGCATCAAGCTCACGTGCCCTTTCTCCAGAAATCGTAGGGGAAGAACACTATGCAGTAGCTTCGGAAGTCAAACGCGTCCTTCAACGTTACCATGAATTGCAAGATATCATTGCTATCTTGGGGATGGATGAATTGTCTGACGAAGAAAAGACCTTGGTTGCTCGTGCTCGCCGGATCCAATTCTTCTTGTCACAAAACTTCAACGTTGCGGAACAATTTACAGGTCAACCAGGTTCTTATGTACCGGTTGGAGAAACTGTTCGTGGCTTTAAAGAAATTTTGGATGGAAAATATGACCATCTTCCTGAAGATGCCTTCCGTGGTGTTGGATCGATCGAAGATGTGATCGCCAAAGCTGAAAAAATGGGATTCTAAGAAGAGGTGAAAGATGAGTCAAATGAACGTCCAAATCGTTACACCGGATGGACTGGTTTATGATCATCATGCCGCATTTGTATCTGTCAAGACAATTGATGGTGAATTAGGGATTTTACCTCATCATATCAATACCATTGCGGTTTTGGCTGTAGACCAAGTAAAGGTTCGTCGTGTCGACGATGACAAACATATTGATTGGATTGCAGTCAATGGGGGGATTATCGAAGTAGCTGATAATGTCATTACCATTGTTGCCGATTCTGCCGAACGTGCTCGAGATATCGACATTAGTCGTGCAGAACGTGCCAAACTGCGAGCTGAAAAAGCGATTGAAGAAGCCAAAGATCAGCATTCGGTTGATATGGAACGTCGTGCTAAAATTGCTCTTCAACGCGCCATTAACCGGATTAATGTCGGAAATCGTTTATAAGATATTCAAATAAGGTGGAGGTTTTGTCCTCACCTTATTTTTGTTGGGAGAGAATCAAAAGAAGAAAGTAAGGACCAAATATGGTATAATAGCTATATGATTCAAATGATTTTTAATCTTTCTAGCCATCTATTGTTTATCTTTTTTGCCTATTACCTATTGTTGAACCTAGTTCAATGGGAAAAGTTTTTAAAAGTAAGTGCTGAAAATGCGGTTAAAATCCGTTTTTTGATCTTAATGATCAGCGTTGGAATAGGCTATCTAGCGAGCTCATTTTTTATCAGTGTTTATGAGATGAGTCGGCAGATTTTTATTGGCCAATTCTAGCCACATTTTATCAAAAATATGGTATGATAGAAGTCGTGACTTTAAGAAATTGGAGAACAATCCCGTATGGAAAAAATAATCGTTAATGGTGGAAATAATCGACTAGTTGGAACTGTCAAAATCGAAGGAGCAAAAAATGCTGTCCTTCCTCTTCTTGCTGCAACAGTTCTAGCAAGCGAGGGCGTGACAACCTTGAAAAATGTACCTGTTTTATCAGATGTCTTTACAATGAACAATGTTGTTCGTGGGTTGAATGCACAAGTGACCTTCAATGAAGAAGACAATACGGTTGTCGTAGATGCGCAAGAAAAATTATCAGAGGAAGCGCCTTATAAGTATGTGAGCAAGATGCGGGCCTCTATCGTTGTCTTGGGTCCTGTCTTGGCACGCAATGGCCATGCTAAAGTTTCCATGCCTGGAGGCTGTACGATCGGTAGTCGTCCGATTGACCTCCACCTGAAAGGTCTGGAAGCCATGGGGGCTGAAATTACACAAACGGCAGGCTATATTGAAGCGAAAGCAGATCGTCTCAAGGGAGCACATATCTATATGGACTTCCCATCAGTAGGGGCGACACAAAATATTATGATGGCCGCAACCTTGGCTAATGGAGTCACCGTGATTGAAAATGCTGCGCGGGAACCTGAGATTGTCGACCTAGCTCTTTTGCTCAACAAAATGGGAGCTAATGTCAAGGGGGCAGGAACTGAGACCTTAACCATCGTCGGAGTGGAGAGCTTGCACGGGGCAGACCACAATGTTGTGCAAGACCGCATCGAAGCTGGAACTTTTATGATTGGGGCAGCCATGACAGGTGGAGATGTCTTGATCGAAGATGCTATTTGGGAACACAACCGTCCGCTTCTGTCTAAGATGCAGGAGATGGGTGTGACGGTAACCGAAGAAGAAAATGGAATTCGGATTCAATCGGATATTAGTAAGCTTCGTCCAGTGACCGTTAAAACCCTTCCGTACCCAGGATTCCCAACAGACATGCAGGCTCAATTTACGGCTTTGATGGCTATGGCTAAGGGTGAGTCCACCATGATTGAAACAGTATTTGAGAATCGTTTCCAGCATTTAGAAGAAATGCGTAGGATGGGGGTTCATTCAGACATTATGCGGGATACAGCTCGAATCGTAGGAGGAGAAAGCCTCCAAGGGGCAGAGGTCATGTCGACTGATTTACGAGCGAGCGCAACCTTAGTCTTGATGGGCTTGGTGGCTGAAGGAGAGACAAAAGTCAGCAAATTAAGCCACTTAGACCGTGGTTATTATCAATTCCATGAGAAATTGGTGGCACTAGGTGCAGACGTGAAACGTGTAGAGGAAGCAGACGATGAAAACTAATCTTCGCTATGTTGGAAAACAGCTAGGAATTGTCCTCCTGTTGGCTGTGATTGGAATCATCATTTTTGCAGTTGGTTTGGTCATTGGCTATGGAGTGATTGGAGATGGAAAAAATCCATGGTCCATTCTCTCTCCGGATACCTGGTCAGAGATCATTGGAAAGCTAACAGGCAAATAAGATTTAAATAAAATTGAGTAAAAAGGAGAGCAGCGATCGGGTCAATGACCCATCTAGAGCTGCTCTTTTTTGGAGAGAGGAATGACAAAACAAATAGTAAGCAAACGAACCAAACAAACCCTAGCAGGCTTCGTGGTTGCAACAGCCTTAGCAATTGGTGGTTATTATTTTAACCAACCGTCGGTAAAAGAAGCGACGGATCAGGTTGTTTCCGTGGTGACTAGTAGCCAACAAGAAACACCCAGTAAAGAGTTAGCTAGCTCAGTACTAACGAAATCTGCCCATTCACAATTGGGGAATGACTTGGAATGGAACGGAGCTGGAGCCTTTGTAGTTAAGGGGAATCGAACAGATCTGGATGCCAGTGTGGCTAGTCAACCCTATGCGGATAACAAGACAAAAGAAGTGAATGGAAAGACCGTGCCGACGGTTGCGAACGCCATTATGACCAAGGCGACTCGCCAGTATAGAGATCGCAATACAACAGGAAGTGGCCTAACCGAATGGAAACCTGCAGGTTGGCATCAGGTCCACAATCTGTCAGGCGAGTATGACCATGCAGTGGATCGAGGCCATCTATTGGGCTACGCCTTGATCGGCAATCTCAAAGGTTTCGATGCTTCGACAAGCAATCCCAAAAATATCGCCGTACAAACGGCTTGGTCCAATCAAGCCAATGATCCTCATTCCACTGGTCAAAACTACTATGAGACCCTGGTTCGAAAAGCACTGGATAAGAACAAGCGGATTCGCTATCGGGTCACCTTGATCTACAACCAGCCAGAAGATTTGATTCCTTTAGGTTCTCAGATCGAAGCTAAATCGAGTGATGGAACCCTTGAGTTCAATGTCTTTGTTCCCAATGTTCAAAGTGGGATTAGCCTGGATTATCAGACAGGCAAAGTAACCGTCCATCAATAAGCTAGAAAGCATGGCTATTTAAGTTATTTTTAAGAATGGGGTGTTACAATTGCATACCTTCTTTAAGAGAAAGGAGAATGTATGAGAACCATTTTTCGATTTTTCAGAGGAATCCTTCGTATAGCATGGAGTCTCTTTTGGGGATTTTTCTGGACCATTGCCATCAGTTTTCTCGTTCTAGTGGGGATCATCTATTTCACAGATTCTCCTAGTTCTGGTATGGATGGAGTTGGGCGAGCTGCCCAAAAGGTTGTTTATCAAGTCGGCAATTTATTTGGAGATCAGGGTTTTGCATCGCGGTTTGGAATGACACCTAGCTCACAGACCACGCAGACGGACAATCATGAGCATAGCGGTGCTCGCTGGGAAAAAGCGGAAGCCACGGTCTATTTGGATCCCAATATCAGTCAAACTTTTGTAAAAGCTTATCGGGATGCTATTGAGGCTTGGAACCAAACAGGCGCCTTTACCTTCAAGTTGGTTACAAATGAAAAAGAGGCTAATGTGGTCTTGACGGAAATGGATAACGCATCGGTTTCTGCTGCAGGAGAGACTGCTTCTCAGACCAACCTCTTAACCAACCGCTTCACCCACATCACAGTGCGTCTCAATCGCCATTATCTTTTAAATTATGTCTATAACTATAGTTATGATCGGATTGTCAATACAGCTGAGCATGAGCTAGGCCATGCGATTGGGCTGGATCACACTGATGGAGAATCGGTCATGCAACCGGCCGGCTCTTTCTACAGTATTCAGGATACAGATGTGGAAGCAGTCCGACAATTATACAAGGAAGAATAAGTTTTAAAATACTTTCTAAAAGTTCTGAGCCTCAAGGGGCTCAGGATTTTTTGATGGCTCGTCTTTCCTTGTTTAATCTGAAAAAAGATAGTAAAATAGGGACATGATTATTTTACAAGCCAACAAAATTGAACGCTCTTTTGCAGGGGAGGTTCTTTTTGATCATATTAGCCTGCAGGTGGATGAACGGGACCGGATTGCCCTGGTCGGAAAGAACGGAGCAGGCAAGTCTACGCTCTTGAAAATCTTGGTGGGAGAAGAAGAACCAACTTCAGGAGAAATCAATAAAAAGCGGGATCTTTCTCTCTCCTATCTGGCCCAGGATAGCCGCTTTGAGTCGTCCAATACCATCTACGATGAGATGCTTCATGTCTTTGACGACCTCCGTAAAACGGAGAAAACTTTGCGGCAGATGGAGCTTGAGATGGGGGAAAAAACTGGGGCTGACTTAGAAAAGCTCATGCAGGATTATGACCGTTTATCGGAAGAATTCCGTCAAGCTGGTGGCTTTACCTATGAGGCAGATATCCGCGCTATTCTTAACGGCTTCAAGTTCGATGAGTCCATGTGGCAGATGAAGATTGAAGAGCTGTCTGGTGGGCAAAATACCCGTCTCGCTCTGGCCAAGATGCTCTTGGAAAAGCCAAATCTCTTGGTGTTGGATGAGCCAACCAACCACTTGGATATTGAGACCATCGCCTGGTTGGAAAATTACTTGGTTAATTATAGCGGAGCTCTTCTCATTGTCAGCCACGACCGGTATTTCCTAGACAAGGTCGCCACCATTACACTGGACTTGACCAAGCATTCCTTGGACCGCTATGTCGGCAATTACTCCAGCTTTGTCGAGCAAAAAGAACAAAAATTGCTGACCGAAGCCAAGAACTACGAGAAGCAACAAAAAGAAATCGCGGCGCTGGAAGATTTTGTTAATCGCAATTTGGTGAGGGCGTCGACTACCAAGCGAGCCCAGTCTCGACGCAAGCAGTTGGAAAAAATGGAGCGCTTAGATAAGCCTGAAGCTGGGACCAAGTCTGCCCATATGACCTTCCATTCCGATAAGACATCTGGAAATGTCGTCCTGACAGTAGAAGAGGCAGCCGTCGGCTATGACGATCAAATCCTCTCAGAGCCTATTAATTTGGATATCCGCAAGATGAATGCAGTCGCTATTGTGGGACCAAATGGGATCGGGAAATCGACCTTAATCAAGTCTATTGTCGGACAGATTCCTTTTATCAAGGGGGAAGCCCGTTTTGGGGCCAATGTCGAGGTGGGCTACTATGACCAGACCCAAAGTAAACTAACGCCTCACAACAGTGTCTTGGATGAGCTCTGGAATGACTTTAAACTGACGCCAGAAGTGGAAATTCGCAATCGCCTGGGAGCCTTTCTTTTCTCTGGGGATGATGTTAAGAAAACCGTCGGCATGCTGTCAGGTGGAGAGCGGGCCCGCTTGCTTCTAGCCAAGCTGTCTATGGAAAATAACAATTTCTTGATTCTCGACGAGCCGACCAACCACTTGGATATCGATAGCAAGGAAGTGCTGGAGAATGCCTTAATTGATTTTGACGGCACCTTGCTCTTTGTCAGCCACGACCGTTACTTTATCAATCGGGTTGCTACACAAGTTTTGGAACTCTCAGAAGAGGGCTCAACTCTTTATCTAGGAGACTACGATTATTATCTGGAGAAAAAAGCTGAGTTAGAGGCTCTTGCTGCAGCGAAAGCAGAAGCCGTGTCTGTCTCTTCGACCGAAGAAGTCACCAGCAATGACTATCACCTGCAAAAGCAAAACCAGAAGGAACTCCGGAAAATCACTCGTCGTATTGAGCAATTGGAAGCAGAGATGGAAGAGCTGGATCAAAAAATCCAAGACATCACCGAAACCATGCATAGCACCAACGATGCAGCTGACTTGGTCCAACTCCAGAGCGAGCTGGATCAACTGACTGTCCAGCAGGAAGCAGTCATGGAAGAGTGGGCAGAACTGTCAGAGCAGGTGGAATAGATGGAAGATCTTGGAAAAGTTTTTCGCGAATTTCGAATCAGTAAGAATTATTCGTTAAAAGAAGCTGCAGGCCATCAATGAACCCGGCGAACTCATGGAGAGCCAGTAGCAAATCGACCAGCTGACTGTCGCCCAAGAAGAAGCCATGCTAGAATGGGAAGAACTAGCGCAGTAAGTATAGTTTTCTAATTTGTATAAGGAGAACATTATGGCGACTGAAAATGATTGGTTTATGAAGCAGGTTAAAGGTGTAGCCGACATGATTGGTACAACTTTGCGCCTACAGATTCAGAATTTAGATTTGGGGCAGTATGAGGATGAGGAAGGAAGACTCATCAACGGGGCTCACTATCTTCAGCAAGTTCTAGAAGAGCAGCGCTTTGCAGAGGCCATTTCTTTTGTTGAAGAGCAGATGAAACGCCTACCTCTTCATCAGTATGATCTATTGGTTGATTGGCTGATTTCCTACCTAAGACAATTAGATGTTTCCGTGAAAGAAGATCAAGGATTCTACGAAGGGTACTTGCAAGAGTTAGAAAGGCACTTAAAGGAATTTAAGTGGTAATCAAATGGAAGATCTTGGAAAAGTTTTTCGTGAATTTCGAATTAGTAAAAATTATTCATTGAAAGAAGCTGCAGGAGAAGCTTGCTCGACCTCCCAATTATCCCGTTTTGAATTGGGAGAGTCGGATCTGGCTGCTTCACGCTTCTTTGACATTTTGGACAATATCCATGTGACGATTGAGAATTTTATGGATAAGGCCAGAAATTTTCAACACCATGAGCATGTCGCCTTAATGGCTCAGTTGGTTCCTCTTTATTACGCCAATGATATTGCAGGTTTTCAAAAACTTCAAGAGGAGGAACTTGAAAAAGCTAAGAGTTCGACCAATCCCCTCTATTTTGAGCTGAACTGGATCCTGCTACAAGGCCTCATTTGCCAGAGAGATGCAAACTTCTCGATGAAGCAGCCTGATCTGGACAAGGTGGCAGATTATCTCTTTCAAACGGAAGAGTGGACCATGTATGAGTTGATCCTCTTTGGCAATCTCTACAGCTTTTATGAGGTGGACTATGTTACACGGCTTGGGAGAGAAGTGATGGAGCGCGAGGATTTCTACAAAGAAATTGGTCGCCATCGAAAACTGGTCTTAATTCTAGCCCTGAATTGTTACCAGCATTGTTTAGAACACCGTTCTTTTGAAAATGCCAGCTATTTTGAAGCCTATGTAGAAAAGATTATCGGGAAGAGCATCAAGCTCTACGAACGCAATATCTTTCATTATCTCAAGGGATTTGCCCTCTATCAGAAGGGGCAAACAGAAAAAGGGTTGCAGCAAATGCAGGAAGCCATGCATATTTTTGACGTGCTAGGACTGCCGGAGCAGGTGGCCTATTATCAAGAACACTTTGATAAATTTGTAAAAAATGAATGTTCTAAATAGGACAGTGATAAAGGAGATTTTATGAACCGACATGCGGTCCAATTAATTAGTCGTGGAGCTATTAACAAAATTGGAAATATGCTCTATGACTATGGAAATAGTGTCTGGCTGGCTTCGATGGGGACTATAGGAAAGACGGTATTAGGGATCTATCAAATTTCTGAATTAGTGACAGGGATTCTCGTGAATCCTTTTGGAGGAGTGATTTCAGACCGTTTTTCTCGTCGCAAGATTTTGATGACGACCGACCTGGTTTGTGGACTCCTTTGTTTGGCGATTTCTTTTATCACAAATGATAGCTTGATGATTGCGGCTCTTATTTTTGCCAATATTGTTCAGGCCATTGCCTTTGGTTTTTCTCGACCTGCCAATAAAGCCATTATTACCGAGGTAGTAGAGAAAGACGAGATTGTGACCTATAACGCTCACTTGGAGTTAGTCTTACAGGTTGTTAGTGTCTGTTCACCTGTTTTTTCTTTCCTAGTTCTACAATTTGCCAGTCTTCATATGACCCTCTTATTAGATGCACTGACCTTTTTCATTGCTTTTGTCCTAGTGGCTTTCCTTCCGAAAGAAGAAGCTAAGGTTCAAGAGAGGAAACAGTTTACCGGGAAAGATATTTTTTCTGATATCAAGGATGGGTTAGACTATATCTGGCATCAGAAAGAGATTTTCTTTCTCTTGTTGGTGGCTTCTAGCGTCAATTTCTTTTTTGCAGCTTTTGAGTTTTTACTTCCCTTCTCGAATCGTCTATACGGGGTTAAAGGAGCTTATGCGACTATTTTAACGCTGGGAGCTATTGGATCTATTCTAGGAGCGCTTGTTGCCAATAAAATGAAATCAAGTATGAAAATTCTCCTGTTTTTACTGATCATGGCAGGGGTCGGAGTGTTCATAATGGGCTTGCCCCTTCCGCCTTATCTTTCATTTTCAGGAAATCTGGTCTGTGAATTTTTTGTGACCATTTTCGACATCCACGTTTTTACCCAAGTACAAACCAAGATGGAAGATGATTATCTGGGGAGAGTCTTGAGCACAATTTATACTTTAGCTGTTCTCTTTATGCCCATCGCCAAAGGGTTGATGACTTGGTTGCCAAGTGTCCGCATGGAATCATTTCTCTTGATTGGAGCTGGAGTTATTCTCTTTTCACTCTTGGCTCAGCTAGTAGCTAAGCAACTTCAATCGAAAGAACAGTAGGAATCCTTTGATAAAATTGTAAATCATTATTTTTCCCAAATAGGGGACAAAATGAAAACCTCTTTCATGAACTGATACAATAGTTTCAGAAAATGAAGGAGGTTTTTTATGAATCGACATGCTATCCAGTTGACTGCTCGTGGGGCGATCAATAGAATGGGAAATATGCTCTATGACTATGGGAATAGTGTTTGGCTGGCCTCGATGGGGACGGTGGGAAAGACGGTATTAGGGATTTATCAGATTTCTGAACTTGTCACCTCCATTCTAGTCAATCCATTTGGTGGCGTGATCTCAGACCGGTTTTCTCGTCGTAAGATTTTGATGACGACCGACTTGGTTTGTGGTCTCCTATGTTTGGGCATTTCTTTTATCACAAATGATAGCTTGATGATTGCGGCCTTGATTTTTGCCAATATTGTCCAGGCCATTGCCTTCGCTTTCTCTCGTACTGCTAATAAAGCCATTATCACAGAAGTTGTAGACAAGGACGAGATTGTGACCTATAATGCCCACTTGGAGTTGGTCTTACAAGTAGTTGGTGTCAGCTCTCCTGTGTTCTCTTTCCTTGTTTTACAATTTGCCAGTCTCCATGCGACCCTCTTACTGGATGCACTGACCTTTTTCATCGCCTTTGTCCTAGTGGCATTCCTTCCGAAAGAAGAAGCCAAGGTTCAGGAAAAGAAACAGTTTACGGGAAAAGATATTTTTTCGGATATGAAAGATGGACTAGACTATATCTGGCATCAAAAAGAGATTTTCTTCCTCCTCTTGGTGGCTTCCAGTGTCAATTTCTTTTTTGCAGCTTTTGAGTTTTTGCTTCCTTTTTCGAATCGCCTTTACGGGGTCAAAGGAGCCTATGCGACCATCTTAACCTTGGGGGCTATCGGCTCCATCATCGGAGCCTTGATCGCCAATAAATTTAAATCGAGTATGAATACACTTTTGTTCTTATTGATTTTAACAGGAGTAGGGGTTTTCATGATGGGATTGCCTCTTCCGCCTCTTCTTTCCTTTTCTGGAAATTTGGTCTGTGAACTCTTTATGACGATTTTTAACATTCACTTTTTTACCCAAGTTCAAACCAAGGTAGAAGGAGACTATCTGGGCCGGGTCTTAAGCACGATTTTTACCCTAGCCATTCTCTTTATGCCCGTAGCTAAAGGATTGATGACCTGGTTACCAAGTGTCCGTGTAGAATCCTTTTTCCTGATAGGAGCTGGTGTCATCCTATTTTCACTCCTAGCTCAAGTGGTCGCCAAGAAATTACAAGCAAAAGAAGGTACATCAGCATGAAAAAAGCACCAATCGGTGCTTTTTTAGTTGTTTTCTTTTTCTTCTGTCTTGATTTCTTTCTTTTCTTCTTCCAGTTGCTTTTGAGTGCTCTTGAGTTCTTTTTTTAGGGAGAATCCCTTTGAAAAATTAACCAAGGTCATGACGAATGCACCCAAGAGGACACAGAGCAAGATCAGAATGATCAAGGGCAATTTAAATTGGACCAAGAGGAAATTTACGGTAACCGATTGCATGTTTGCAAGGGAAATACCAGCAATCAATAAAATTAAAAGTAATAAAGCAATGTAGTGTAGATTATTTTTGTTCATCATTATCTCCTTATTGTTCAGTAGGGGCCTTGCTTTTCACATCAGCGTACTCTTCCGGCTGCTCTAGGCTTAGAATCTCCTCATAAGCCGGTAGGGAAAGGTCCTTGCCATATTTATTTTTTAAAGCAGTGCTCACTAGGCGATAGGCCAAATTGGCATTTCGGGACAAGATAGGACCGTGGAAGTAGCTGCCAAAGACGTTCTTGTAATGAACCCCTTCGCATCCATCTTCTTTGTTGTTCCCATTTCCATAGACGACCTTGCCCAGTGGTTTTTCATCCTCAGCCAAGAAGGTCCGACCTTGGTGGTTCTCAAAACCATAATAGGTTTCGTTAAATTCTTCGTTATGGATTTTGATATCACCGATATAGCGGTTGTTGACTTGGTTGAGCGTATAGTGGCCCATGATACCAAGTCCCTCAATACGTTTGCCAGAAGCTTCAATGTAGTATTGGCCTAGAAGCTGAAAGCCACCACAGATAGCCAGGACCACGCCATCGTCATGAATGAAGCGTTCGAGGTCTTCTTTTTTATCTGGTAGGTCCTCAGATACAATGGTCTGCTCGTAGTCTTGCCCGCCACCGAAAAAGGCGATATCGTAGGCATCAGGGTCGAACCGGTCTTTGAGAGAGACGATATCAACAGTGACATGGGCTCCAAGCTTTTCCGCAACGTACTTGAGCATGAGGATATTCCCATTGTCCCCATAAGTATTCATTAAGTTGCCATAGAGATGGGCAATGCGCAGGCTGTAGGGATACTGTGCCTGATCAGAAGATTCTAGGGAAGTATAAGTCATTAGTGCATCTCCTTTTCAATCAGGTGTTCTTGGGCCAAGAGTTCACGGAATTCTAGCATGGCTGTATAGGTAGCTAAAATGTAAGCATGAGGGGTTTCCTGTTGCTGGATCCGTTGGAAGACCTCTTTTAATTCAGCCATTTCTGTGATCTTTTCTGCGGGATAGCCAGTGACCCGAAGTCGCCGAGCAATCTCAGAGTGGCGCACCCCGCCAGCATTGATCTCTGGAATGTCCATCTGGGTGATTTGCTCAAAGTCGGCATCCCAGATCCAGCTTGTATCGATTCCGTCTGCATAATTCGCATTGAGAAGAACGGACAGGCTGAAGGGATAAGGGGCTAGTTTGATCATTTCAATGGCTTGGGTCGCACCAACCGGATTCTTAATCAGGACCAAGGTACATTTCTTATCCCCAATCTTAAAGGTTTCCTGACGACCAAAGACAGCGCGGCTGCGATCAAATCCTTGCTTAATGACTTCAGGTTGCACTCCAAAGAATCCAGCAACTGAGACAGCTGCTAAGGCATTGTAGATGTTGTAAAGACCACCGATATTGATGTGGTAATCTTGCCCTTGGATCCGGAAGTTGGAAGAGCGCTGGGTTAAAGAGAGGAGATCCGATACGGCATAGGTCAGAGGGGGCCGGTGAAAACCACAGTGCTCACAGATATAATCTCCCAGGTTGGCATAGGTATTGAGCTTGTACTTGAGGATGTTGTGGCAATGCGGGCACAGGATTCCTTCCGTATTGTAATGGGCTAGTTGTGGCTCTGATTTTTCTGTATCAAATCCATAATATTGGATCGGATTGGATAAGGTCTGACTATTAAAGAGCGGACTATCTCCATTTAACAGAACCGTCGCAGTTGGGACCTTGTGAATGGCATCCAAAATCATTTGGTAGGTCGTATAGATCTCACCGTAGCGGTCCATCTGGTCTCGGAAAATATTGGTGACCACAAAAAGGCTGGGCTTAATATAATCACAAATCCGAGAGAGGCTGGCCTCGTCAATTTCAAGTACCGCGATCGGTCGATTTGATTTCGAATACTTAGCTCGTAAGAAGGTCGTTGTAATCCCAGAGATCATATTGGCCCCACTTGGATTGGTTAAAATCGGTCCAAAAGCTTCTTGGAGAATACCTACGGTTAGTGCAGTGGTCAGGGTTTTTCCGTTTGTCCCTGTAATCACAACAATCTCATAGTTTTTGGCCAGTTGACTGAGAATATCTTTATCAAATTTGAGGGCTACTTTACCTGGTAGGGTTGATCCCCGCCCCATTTTTTCTAGAATAGAGCCGGAAAGCTTTCCTGCCAGAAGGCCCAAGGTTGTATTTATCTTCATAAATCATATTTTATCATAAAAAGCATCAGAAGGTTACAGAAAAATCTGTTGAAACATGTTATAATAAGGTGATGTCTTTTAGAGAAGTGGTAGGTATGAGAATATGAATATTCAACAGTTTACAAATCCACAATTTTGGACCAGTTTGTTCCCGAATTGGTGGAGTGTTGTTATCAATATCATCGATATTGCCCTGGTGGCTTGGTTGTTGTATTTTTTGATCAAGGCCATCGTCGGGACCAAGATCATGATTTTGGTTCGTGGAGTTATTATCTTTTTCTTGGTGCAGTTTTTAGCCAATTTCTTAGGGCTCACGACTATTTCATGGCTGATCAATCAAGTGATTACCTATGGGGTTATTGCCCTGGTTGTGATTTTCTCCCCTGAGATTCGGATTGGTTTAGAGCGTCTGGGTCGGGCGACAGAATTCTTTACGACGAGTGAAGTCAGTCAGGAAGAGAAGATGGTGCAGGCCTATGTTAAGGCAGTGGCTTATATGAGCCCACGTAAGATTGGTGCCTTGGTAGCTATTCAAGGAGCTAGAACCCTTCAGGAATATATTTCCACAGGGATTCCTCTAGACGCAGATATTTCTGGAGAATTGCTGATTAATATCTTCATTCCTAATACGCCCTTGCATGATGGAGCCGTCATTGTCCGCAATGACAAAATCGCTGTTTCTTGTGCTTATCTACCCTTGACTGAAAACACTGAGATTTCAAAAGAGTTTGGAACGCGTCACCGTGCAGCCATTGGCTTGTCTGAAGTCTCTGATGCTTTTACATTTGTGGTATCAGAAGAAACGGGTGGCATCTCTGTGACCTACAACGGAACCTTCCGTCATGATTTAACTTTAGAAGAGTTTGAGACGGAATTGAGAGCCTTCTTGGTTCCTGAAGAGAATAAAACGAGTAGTTGGAAAGAGCGTCTATTTGGGAGGGTGACAAAATGAGATCGAAAAAAGAATTTCTTTATGTTTTCGCCTCCGTCTTATTGTCCTTTATCTTATTTATCAATGCGTCTTCCTTTAATTTTCAAAATAATAGTAGCGCAAGACAAGTGAGTTCAGAGACCTATACCAATACCTTGACCAATATTCCAATTGATGCCAAGTACAATGACAAGACATATTTTGTCAGTGGTTTAACATCAGAGGTAACGGTCTTTCTGAAAGGTTCAAATCGGGTTGCCCTTGCTAGTGAGATGCAACCGGGCACTCGGAAGTTTCGAGTGGTGGCTGATCTTCGTCAGGCCAAGGAAGGTACCGTCGAAGTACCTTTGATTGTAGAAGATCTTCCAGCCGGTTTGACAGCAACTGTAGAGCCTCAGAAAGTTTCAGTAAAAATCGGGAAGAAAGCGAAAAAATCATTTGCTGTCAGGGCTACGATCCCGGACAATCAAATTGTGGATGGGATAACAGTAACGGATATTTCTCTTGAAACCACCAAGGTAGAAGTGACCAGTGATCAAGAAACCTTAAGTCGCATTGATCATGTCGAAGCTGTCTTTCCATCCAGTGAGATCATTAGTGGAAATTATAGCGGAACCATTTCCTTAAATGCAGTGGATGCCCAAGGAAATGTTCTACCAGGTCTGGTCAAGCCGAGTGAAACACGGATTAAAGTGACCACAAAGAGTAGCTCGTCTACGTCAAGCTCTAGCAGTTCGTCGTCGACCTCTTCCAGTTCAAGTAATTAGAAAGTAAAAAAAGGTAATTAAGAATGGGTAAATATTTTGGAACGGACGGTGTCCGTGGAGAAGCAAATGTAGAATTAACGCCAGAATTGGCTTTTAAACTAGGCCGTTTCGGTGGCTATGTGTTGAGCCAACATGAAGAAGAAACACCCTTGGTATTTGTTGGACGTGATACACGTATTTCTGGTGAAATGTTAGAGCATGCCTTAATTGCTGGGCTCTTATCTGTTGGGATTCGCGTCTACAAGTTGGGTGTGATTGCAACACCAGGTGTTGCTTATCTAGTTCGTACGGAAAAAGCCAGCGCCGGAGTTATGATTTCTGCTAGCCACAATCCAGCCTTGGACAATGGCATCAAATTCTTTGGTGGTGATGGCTTCAAATTGGATGATGATCGCGAACTTGAAATTGAAGCCTTGCTTGATGCGGCTGAAGATACGCTTCCACGTCCAAGTGCACAAGGTTTAGGAACTGTCATGGAATATCCAGAAGGCTTGCGTAAGTATCAAGAATTCCTTGTATCGACAGGCGTTCAGCTCGAAGGCATGCACGTAGTCTTAGATACAGCAAATGGTGCAGCCTCTACTAGTGCGCGTCAAATCTTTGCAGATTTGGGAGCTCAATTGACCGTCATCGGTGAAAACCCAGATGGTTTGAACATCAATGATGGGGTTGGTTCTACTCACCCAGATCATTTGCAAGAGAAAGTAAAAGAAGTAGGCGCAGCGATTGGTCTTGCCTTTGACGGAGACAGCGATCGCTTGATTGCTGTTGATGAAAATGGAGAGATCGTAGACGGAGATAAGATCATGTACATCATCGGTTCTTATCTTTCAAGCAAGGGCTTGCTCGAAAAAAATACGATCGTCACAACCGTCATGTCCAATCTCGGCTTCCACAAGGCATTAGATGCAAAGGGAATTCAAAAAGAAATCACAGCTGTCGGAGACCGCTATGTGGTCGAAGAAATGCGCAAGTCTGGTTACAATCTTGGTGGTGAACAATCTGGTCACGTAGTCATCATGGATTACAACACAACTGGTGATGGTCAATTAACAGGAGTTCAATTGACTAAAATCATGCAAGAAACTGGCAAGAAATTATCTGAATTGGCTGCTGAAGTAACCATTTATCCACAAAAACTCGTCAATATTCGGGTTGAAAATAGCATGAAAGACAAGGCGATGGAAGTGCCTGCCATTCGTGAAATCATTGAAAAAATGGAGGCGGAAATGGCAGGAAATGGTCGCATCCTCGTGCGCCCAAGTGGAACGGAACCCCTCCTTCGTGTGATGGCAGAAGCACCAACCCATGAAGAAGTGGACTACTATGTGGATACCATTGCTACAGTTGTCCAAGCAGAAATTGGACTATAAAGTCTAGGTGTGAGCTTTGTGTGTTCAAAAGTTTGGGACCATTCTTATCGATCCAGACTATGAGTGTTCCTATCTTTCACTCAGAAAAACACAGCTAAAGATAAAAAGAGATCGGACTTCTGTCTGGTCTTTTTGTGTAGGCTCGATTTGAAAAATCCCCTATTTCGTGGTAAAATAGAGCTAATGAATTTATAGTAATCGAGGTATTAGAAGTGGCTTTTGGAGATAACGGAAAACGTAAAAAAACACCATTTGAAATGATCACGATGGTTGTTATTGTGATTATGTTGATTGTAACGGTTGGTGCAATTTTTGCAACCGCAATTGGTGCTCTTTCTTATTAAGACGCACACAGAAATAAAGGAAATCATCTATTTATGAGTATGTTTTTAGATACAGCCAAGATTAAGGTCAAGGCTGGAAATGGTGGCGATGGCATGGTGGCCTTTCGCCGTGAAAAATATGTCCCTAATGGCGGACCTTGGGGTGGTGATGGAGGTCGTGGAGGCAACGTCATCTTCGTAGTAGACGAAGGCTTGCGCACTCTGATGGACTTTCGTTATAACCGGCATTTCAAAGCCCAAAATGGGGAAAAAGGAATGACCAAAGGGATGCACGGACGGGGAGCAGAAGATCTCTATGTACGAGTCCCTCAAGGAACGACAGTCCGAGATGCTGAGAATGGCAAGGTCATCACTGACCTAGTTGAAAATGGACAGGAGTACATTGTCGCCCACGGTGGTCGTGGCGGACGTGGAAATATTCGTTTTGCCACTCCAAAGAATCCAGCACCAGAGATTTCTGAAAATGGAGAGCCTGGTCAGGAACGTGAATTAGAGTTAGAACTGAAGGTTTTGGCAGATGTTGGTTTGGTTGGCTTCCCTTCTGTTGGGAAATCGACCCTTCTCAGTGTCATCACTTCAGCCAAACCAAAAATTGGGGCTTATCATTTCACAACCATCGTTCCAAATTTGGGAATGGTTCGGACTCCGTCTGGGGAATCCTTTGCCGTAGCAGACCTTCCTGGATTGATTGAAGGAGCTAGCCAAGGTGTTGGACTAGGAACCCAGTTCCTTCGTCACATCGAGCGCACACGTGTTATCTTGCATGTTATTGATATGTCTGCCAGTGAAGGACGCGACCCTTATGAAGATTATGTTCAAATCAATAAAGAGCTTGAAACCTATAATCTTCGCTTGATGGAACGTCCTCAGATTATCGTGGCGAATAAGATGGACATGCCGGAAAGCCAAGAAAATTTGAAAGAATTCAAGAAGAAATTGGCAGCCAATTACGATGAGTTTGATGAACTGCCACAGATCTTCCCGATCTCTAGTTTGGCTCATCAAGGTTTAGACAATTTGTTAGATGCAACGGCAGAATTGTTAGACAAAACACCAGAATTCCTCTTGTATTCAGAAGACGACATGGCCCAAGAAGAAGTTTACTATGGCTTTGATGAAGACCAGCCAGCCTTTGACATCAGTCGTGATGACGACGCCGCTTGGGTCTTGTCTGGTGAAAAACTTGAAAAACTCTTTAATATGACGAATTTCGATAGAGATGAAGCGGTCATGAAATTTGCTCGTCAATTGCGTGGAATGGGTGTTGATGAAGCTCTCCGTGCACGTGGGGCAAAAGATGGCGATATCGTCCGGATCGGTAAATTTGAATTTGAGTTTGTAGATTAAGGGTGATCCTGAGCGGATCAAGGATTCCAAATAAGAAATGAGGCTTTTTCAGTGGGAGATAAACCAATATCTTTTCGAGATGAAAATGGAAATTTTGTTTCAGCAGCTGATGTTTGGAATGCTGAAAAATTAGAAGAACTCTTTAATACACTAAATCCTAAGCGCAAGTTGCGCCTACAAAGGGAAAAATTAGCAAAAGAAAACCAGCAGAAGTAAATAGACTTGGAGAATACTATGGCAAAAACAATTCATACAGATAAAGCACCCGCAGCAATTGGACCTTATGTTCAAGGGAAAATCGTAGGCAATCTTCTCTTTGCAAGCGGACAAGTTCCTTTGTCACCTGAAACAGGAGAAATCATTGGCGAAACCATCCAAGAACAAACAGAGCAAGTCTTAAAGAACATTGGGGCTATTTTGGAAGAGGCTGGGACAGACTTCGACCACGTGGTAAAAACCACTTGTTTCTTAAGTGATATGAATGACTTTGTACCTTTCAATGAGGTCTATAAAACAGTCTTTACCACAGAATTTCCAGCTCGATCTGCTGTTGAAGTAGCACGCCTGCCACGTGATGTGAAGGTTGAAATTGAAGTTATTGCGGAAATCAAAGCCTAATAACCATTCAAAGACAAAAAGACAGAGTGGAGAGCAGGAAACTGTAGACCACTCTGTTTTATTTTGGGAGGAAAAAATGACAGAAAGTAAGATTCAACTGGTCATGGTAACAGGGATGAGCGGTGCTGGCAAGACCGTCGCTATCCAATCGTTTGAGGATTTGGGTTACTTTACCATCGATAATATGCCACCGGCGCTCTTGCTGAAATTTATTGAGCTCATGCGTCATAGCCCGGATAACAATAAATTAGCCGTTGTTGTGGACATGCGGAGCCGTTCTTTTTTCAATGAAATTCGCACCATTTTGGATGAATTAGACAATCAAGAAGACCTCGATTTCAAGGTTTTGTTCTTGGATGCTACTGACAGTGAGTTGGTAGCACGATATAAGGAAACACGTCGTAGCCATCCACTAGCTGCAGATGGCCGTGTTTTAGATGGGATTACCTTAGAGCGAGAGCTCTTGTCTCCTTTAAAAAATATCAGTCAAAATGTGGTGGACACGACTGAGTTGACGCCCCGTAATCTGAGAAAAACGATTGCAGAGCAATTTGCCAGTCAAGATAATCAGCCAGATTTTCGGATTGAGGTCATGTCATTTGGTTTTAAATATGGCCTTCCGATCGATGCCGATCTCGTCTTTGACGTGCGTTTTCTTCCAAATCCCTACTATAAATTGGAACTTCGGAATTTAACCGGTCAAGATCCAGCTGTCTATGATTATGTCATGGATCACCCTGAATCAGAGGACTTTTACCGTCATCTCCATGACTTAATCGTTCCTATTTTACCGTCTTATAAACGAGAAGGTAAATCCGTTCTCACCATCGCCATGGGCTGTACTGGAGGTCAACACCGTTCAGTAGCCTTTGCAGAGCGCTTAGCGCATGATTTAGAAAAAAATTGGCAGGTCAATTGCAGTCATAGAGACAAGGACAGACGGAAAGAAACGGTGAATCGCTCATGAGAAAACCTAAAGTAACCGTTATTGGAGGAGGGACAGGGATTTCTGTTATTCTCGATAGTCTAAGAAAGAAGCCGGTCGAGATCACTGCTATTGTAACTGTTGCAGATGATGGCGGTAGCTCAGGTGAATTGCGGAAGAACATCCAAAAATTGACACCACCTGGAGATCTTCGAAATGTGCTGGTTGCCATGTCAGATATGCCTCGTTTTTATGAGAAGGTCTTTCAATACCGCTTTGCAGACGATGATGGCCCTTTGGCCGGACACCCTTTGGGAAACTTGATCATTGCAGGGATTTCAGAGATGCAAGGCTCGACCTATAATGCCATGCAGTTGTTAACCAAATTCTTTCATACGACCGGCAAGATCTATCCTTCCAGTGATAGTCCCTTGACCCTTCATGCCGTTTTTCAAGATGGAAAAGAAGTGGTAGGAGAAAGCCACATTGCCAACTACACCGGCATGATTGATCATGTTTATGTGACCAATACCTTTGATCAAGAGCGCCCAAAAGCTAGTAAGAAAGTGGTGGAAGCTATTCTTGAAAGTGATATGGTCGTCTTAGGTCCTGGTTCGCTCTTTACCTCGATCCTTCCTAATTTGATGATCGATGAGATTGGGAAAGCCATCCTTGAAACCAAGGCCCAAGTAGCTTATGTTTGTAACATCATGACCCAAAGAGGAGAAACCGAGCATTTCACAGATAGCGACCACGTTGCCGTGCTCCATAAACATTTGGGAGAGAAGTTCATTGATACCGTCCTTGTCAATATCAATCAGGTTCCCGCAGCCTACATGAACAGTAATAAATTTGATGAATACTTGGTGCAGGTAGAGCACGATTTTAAGGGGTTGCACTCGCAAGTTCCCCAAGTGATTTCTTCCGATTTCTTAAAGCTGGTCAATGGAGGAGCCTTTCATGATGGTGAAAAAGTGGTCGAAGAGCTGATGCAGATCGTGCAGGTGAGAAAATGAGTTTTACGGTTCGTGTAAAAGAAGAATTATTGTCTCTCAAGCGATTTGAAAAGAGTGAATTGGCTGCCATTATCAAGATGTCTGGAAGTCTTGGGATTTCAATGGGGGGCTTGACGCTCTCGGTAACAACAGAAAATGCCAAGATTGCCCGCCATATCTATGAATTGTTGCATCATTTCTACGGGGCCAAATCAGATATTCGCCACCACCAAAAAACCAATTTGAAAAAGAATCGTGTCTACACAGTATTCTTGGATGAAAAGGTAGAAGAAATTTTAGCTGACTTACATTTGGCAGATGCCTTTTTTGGGATTGAGACAGGCATTGATGCTAGTGTTTTAGAAGATGAAGTAGCCAGTCGTGCTTATCTTCGAGGAGCTTTTCTGTCAAGTGGTTCCATCAAGGATCCTGAAAAAGGAAAGTACCAGCTGGAAATTCATTCTGTTTATACAGACCACGCGGAAGGAATTGCCCTTCTCATGCAAGGATTTTTACTAGATGCGAAAACCATCGAGCGGAAAAAAGGAGTGGTGACCTATCTGCAAAGAGCAGAAGATATTATTGATTTTCTAATTGTAGTAGAGGCCATGCAAGCCATGCAGGAATTTGAGTCTATCAAGGTCATGAGAGAGACGCGCAATGACCTCAATCGGGCCAATAATGCCGAGATGGCCAATATCCAGCGAACAGTCACAGCTAGCATGAAAACCATTAATAATATTAGTAAAATTGTGGATACGGTCGGTCTAGGAAGTTTACCAAGTGACCTGCAAGAAGTTGCCTATATCCGGATGAACCATCCAGATTATTCCATCCAGCAGATCGCTGATAGTTTGCAAAAACCTATTTCAAAAAGCGGTGTCAATCACCGCTTGCGTAAGATCAATAAGATCGCAGACGATTTAGACAAATAAAAAAGGCCAAAGGCCTTTTTTATTATAAACTGGTTGAGTGCGTTGGTTGGACTTTCTTATCTGGATAGATGTAGTTGATGGCATTATTTACAGCTGTTGGAGCTTCCCCTAGACCTGTAGCGATGAGATCAATTTTCCCTTCGTAGAAGCAGCAGTCTCCACAGGCATAAATTCCAGGAAGGCTGGTTTCTTGTTTCTGATTTACCTTGATTTTATGGCGTTGCAATTCTACACCCCATTCTTTCAAGTTTCCGATAGAAGATTTAAAGCCATAGTTGACAAATAAGTGATCAATCGGGAGGAGTTCCGTTTCATCGGTTTTAACTTTTGTGATTTCAAGGTGTGTGGCATGACCATTTTCGCCAATCAAGCGACTAGGAACAAATGGTGTTTTGATGTTGACAGAAGATTGTTTGAGTTCTTCTACACTATGTTCCAAGGCGCGGAAGTTGTCCCGACGGTGAATGATTGTAGTTGGAGCAATCTTGTCAAAAGCAAGAGCCCAGTCCACAGCAGAGTCCCCACCACCAAGGACGGTCACATGCTGTCCTTCATATTGCTGGATGTTTGAAATATGGTAGTGGACGTTATCAAAGTCTTCAGCTCCTTCAATGTCAAGGCCACGTGGTTTAAAGGCACCGCCACCCATAGCAATGATGACTGCTTTAGACTGATGTACTTGGCGAGAAGTAGTGATAGTGAAGAGGTCACACTCTTTTTGAATATCCTCTACAGTTTCATTGAGGAAAATCGGTGTGTCAAATCGTTTGACTTGCTCGATCATGCGGTTGCTCAATTCTTCACCTGTTAAATTGGTAAATCCGGGTACATCGAGGATACTTTTTTCTGGATAGAGAATGGCTGGTTGCCCTCCAAGTTGAGGTAAGGAATCAATCAGTTTGACTTTTACTTGGCGCATATTGCCATAAAAAGCAGCAAACAGACCAACTGGTCCGCCCCCAACAATCGTAATATCATAAATTTCTGACATGGTATCTCCTTCACGGTTTTCTTTGTTTCCATTGTATCATAAAATAGGAGGAATGAAAAAGTCGGAAAAAAGGAAATGGAATGAAGGCTAGAAAAATTGCAAAATATCTTGACAGGATCTTTCAAGTATGATAAAATAATTAAGATTTTAGGCTTGAAGGGAGTGAAAAATATGTCAAAAACAGTAGTACGTAAGAATGAATCTCTTGACGATGCTCTTCGTCGTTTCAAACGTGCGGTTACTAAAGCTGGTACTCTTCAAGAAACACGCAAACGTGAATTCTATGAAAAACCTTCTGTAAAACGTAAACGTAAATCAGAAGCAGCTCGTAAACGTAAAAAATTCTAATTGAATACAGGAACAGACTTCGGTCTGTTTTTTGTTTCTCTTAAACAAGAAAGACAAAAAAGCCGACCTTCTGCTTAGAAGATCGGATCTTTTTATCTGATTATTTGTTTGCAAGCAAGTCGCGGATTTCAGCAAGCAACTCTTCTTGAGTAGGAGCAGGAGCTTCTTCTTCGACAGCTTCTTCTTTTTTTCCAAAGTTTTGAGGCTTTTCAGCAGCTTTCACAACGAAGAAAAGAACAGTACCAACAACAAGGAAGTTGATCACAGCGCTCAAGAAGCTACCGTATGCAACACCGTTCCATGACAATTGTGCAATATTTTGAACACGAGCAGCTTTCAAAGCTGGGTTCAAAATAAGTGGAGTGATGATATCGTTCACAAATGATGTAACGATAGCTCCAAATGCAGCTCCGATAACGACTGCAACAGCAAGGTCAACAACGTTCCCACGAAGGAGAAAAGCTTTCAATTCTTTTAACATATCCTAAATATGTCCTTTCATAATGAATTTTTACTATGAAAGTATAACGGAAAATACTTAGACTGACAAGAAATATGCCTAATTTTTTTGAAATTAGTGATAAGTGGGGAAAATCTTTTCTTTTTAGTTTGAAATCGGTAGGAAAAAATTTACTTTTACTAACTTTTAGTATAAAATATAAAGTGATAATCTATGGTAAAATGGAGGCACTGTTTATGGTTGACAAACAACTGATTTCAGAAATTAAAAACAGTGTGAATATTGTTGAAGTCATTGGGGAAGTTGTTTCTTTGACCAAGGCTGGCCGTAATTTTTTAGGCCTGTGTCCTTTTCATGGAGAAAAGACTCCTTCCTTTAATGTCGTTGAAGACAAGCAGTTTTACCATTGTTTCGGATGTGGTCGCTCTGGAGATGTCTTTAAGTTTATTGAAGACTTTCGCGGAGTTTCCTTTATGGATGCGGTCCAGATTGTAGCAGAAAAAGCGGGTATTGCGCTTCAGTACCAGGCAAGGTCAAATCAACAGGCACAGGTGAATCCCCATCAAGAACTTTATGAGATTCATCAGGAAGCTAGTAAATTTTATCAAGCCATTCTGATGACGACAAAGATGGGAGAAGAAGCGCGAAACTATCTGCATGAACGTGGTCTGACCGATGAAGTTATCCGACATTTTCAATTGGGCTTAGCACCAGCAGCAGGGAATTATCTCTATCGAAATCTCTCTGAGAAATTTTCGGAGAAAGTCATTACAGATTCAGGCTTGTTTACAATTTCAGATACTGGAACGGTTTTCGATGCCTTTCAGGATCGGATCATGTTTCCCCTGACGGATGATAGCGGACGAGTCATTGCTTTTTCAGGTAGATTATGGAAAAAGATAGATGATGGGAGTCATCACGCTAAGTATAAAAATAGTCGCAGTACACGTCTATTTAATAAAAGCTATGAACTCTATCATTTGGATCAAGCCAAGGCGAGTGCTAAAAAGCAACATGAAATGTATGTCATGGAAGGCTTTATGGATGTCATTGCGGCTTATCGAGCTGGGATTGAAAATGCTGTTGCCTCCATGGGGACAGCATTAACGCCTGAGCACGTCCAGCACTTGTCTCGTTTTTCTAAAAAAGTGGTTTTGACCTATGATGGGGATAAGGCTGGGCTTGAAGCGACAGCTAAGGCCTTGGATGTTCTGCAAGATCTGGAGTTGGAAATTGTCCGTATCCCTGATCAGATGGACCCAGATGAGTACCTCAAAAAAACTTCCCCAGAAGATCTAGCAGGCCTCTTGAAAAATTCTCGGATCAGTAAGGTTGAATTCTTGATGCAATACTGGAAACCCCAGTATATTGAGAATCTACAAGCGCAGATTGAGTTTGTAGAAAAGATGGCGCCTATAATCGCCCAGACGCGCTCCATTACAGCGCAAAATACCTATATTTATAAACTGGCGGATTTATTACCAGATTTTGATTATTTGCAGATTGAGCAGATTGTCAACAATAGTCGCTTGCATCAACGGCAAGAGGCTCAAAGTAGTGGACAATCAAGAACGTCGAATTTTTCAGTAGATTTATTACCCAATCGTGGGATGACGCGCTTGATCAAGGCGGAAAATCATTTGTTGAGTAGGATGAAGGATTTTCCAATGGTGTTGAATGATTATCGTTTACGACCTGATTTTTCCTTTGATACACCGGAACTACAGATCTTATACCAATTGCTCTGTCAAAATGGAGAAGTTACTTCGCAGGATTTGTCCGAGCAAGTAGAAGGGGTTCAACACGCCTGGTACCGCATGTTAGAAGAAGATTTACCGGAAGAAATAGCGGATGGTGAATTAGAAGAAGTAGAAGCGACACGCACTCGTGAGCTCCTTCGCAAAGAAAGTCAACAAATTGGAAATAAGGTGAAAGAAGCTTCCTCGACTGGGGATGCGGAAAGAGCTTTATTGGAACTCGAGCGCTTGATCGCTCAAAAAAGAAGAATGGAGTAGGAATGGCTAAAGAACAAAAAGATATTACAACATTGGACGTTCAAATTGCAGAATTTATCCGCAGTCATAAGCAAAGTGGGACTGCTACAGATGATGAAATTAATGATCAGTTGGTTATTCCTTTCACACTGGATGCAGATGGTATTGAAGATCTCCTGCAAAGAATTCAAGATGCAGGGATTTCGATCACTGATAAAGATGGCAACCCAAGTGCGCGTGTGTTGAACAATGAAGAAGAGCCAGAATTGTCAGATGAAGAATTGCTTGGAAGCAACTCTGCTAAGGTCAATGACCCAGTACGGATGTACTTGAAAGAAATTGGGGTTGTTCCTCTTTTGACCAATGAGGAAGAACAAGAATTAGCCATTTTGGTAGAACAAGGTGACTTGGAAGCCAAGCAACGTCTAGCTGAGGCTAACCTTCGTTTGGTTGTTTCCATTGCGAAACGCTACGTTGGTCGTGGGATGCAATTTTTGGACTTGATCCAAGAAGGGAACATGGGCTTGATGAAGGCGGTTGATAAGTTTGACTATACCAAAGGGTTCAAGTTCTCCACTTATGCCACTTGGTGGATCCGTCAGGCCATCACTCGTGCTATTGCAGACCAAGCGCGTACCATTCGGATTCCTGTCCATATGGTGGAAACCATCAATAAGTTGGTTCGTGAACAACGCAATCTTTTGCAAGAATTGGGACAAGATCCAACACCTGAACAAATTGCTGAACGCATGGATATGACGCCAGACAAAGTGCGTGAAATCTTAAAGATTGCCCAAGAACCCGTTTCTCTTGAAACCCCAATCGGTGAAGAGGACGATAGCCATTTGGGAGATTTTATCGAAGATGAAGTGATTGAAAATCCAGTAGACTACACTACACGTGTGGTTCTACGTGAACAATTGGATGAAGTTCTTGATACCCTGACAGACCGTGAAGAAAATGTTTTGCGTCTTCGTTTTGGTCTCGATGATGGAAAAATGCGGACTTTGGAAGATGTGGGGAAAGTCTTCAACGTGACCCGTGAACGGATCCGTCAGATCGAAGCCAAAGCCCTTCGCAAACTCCGCCACCCAAGCAGAAGCAAACCATTGCGTGACTTTATAGAGGATTAAAAAGGTCCGGGGGACCTTTTTAACCCGAGCCGAAAAATTCGGAAGCGAGGAAGGTCCGGGGGACCTTTTTAACCCGAGCCAAGAAATTCTATCGAGAGTAAAATAGCAAAAAAAGGGAGTCATATGGCATATACAACTGAGCAAATTGAAGAAATTAAAAATAAAATCTTAAATGCTTTGGAAGAGGTAATCGATCCTGAGCTTGGGATTGACATTGTCAATTTAGGTCTTGTCTACGAGATCCATTTTGACGGTGAAACTGGAGCAACCATCATTGATATGACCCTAACGACCATGGGGTGTCCATTAGCGGATCTTCTGACAGATCAGATTCATGATGTTTTAGCAGAAGTAGAAGAAGTGACATCTGTGGATGTGAAGTTGGTCTGGTACCCTGCTTGGACGGTTGAAAAGATGAGCCGCTATGCACGGATCGCACTTGGAATTAGTTAAAAATTCTATTCATCAAAACAAATCAGAGGTTGGGGCTTCCCTAACCTCTGATTTGTTTATCCCTGTTTTTTTGAACAAGCATTTACAAATTCTTAGCAATTTTTCAGATAAAGTTGCAATCATCAAGGGGACAAGGTATAATAGCATAAATAGAAAATAAAGGAGATTTACATGAATCAGTATCCTTTGGTCTACTTGGACCATGTGACAAAGAATTATGGGCATGAAGTTGCTCTGATGGATGTTAGTCTGAACATTCAACCTGGCCGTATTATTGGCCTCTTGGGTCCTAATGGTAGTGGGAAAACGACCATTATTAAATTGATTAATGGTTTGTTGCAACCAAGCCTTGGAAATATCTATATTCATGGGCAATTACCATCCCCTGCTTCTAAAAAAGTTGTTTCCTATTTGCCTGATACAACTTATCTGAATGAAAATATGAAAATTATCGATGCAATTCGCTATTTCCAAGATTTTTATGCAGATTTTAATGTCCAACGTGCTTACCAATTGCTCAACGATTTGCATTTGCAGCCAAATCAAAAATTGAACAGCCTTTCAAAAGGGAACAAAGAAAAAGTACAATTGATTTTGGTGATGAGTCGTGAAGCTGACTTGTATGTTCTTGATGAACCAATCGGTGGGGTTGACCCAGCGGCGCGTGATTATATTTTGCGGACCATAATTCAAAATAGACGTCCAAACTCTTCTGTTTTGATTTCCACTCACTTGATTGCTGATATTGAGCAAGTTTTGGATGAAGCGATTTTCATCAACCAAGGAAGAATCCTCTTGCATGAAAATACGACTGTTATGCGCAATCAATACGGAAAATCAATCGATGAGATCTTCCGTGATCAATTCCGTGTTTATTAGGAGGACCCTATGTTTGGTAAATTATTAAAATACGAATTTAAGTCAACAAGTAAATGGTATCTGTTGATTACTTTGATCGCACTAGGTTTGTCAGTGATTACAGGTGTTATTGGTGGAAGTGCTACAAACGGTTTTGTGGATATGGAAACCAATAGTATGCAAATTATAACGGGGACTCTTGGGATTCTCATTTTTGGAGGAGTCATTGGTCTTTATCTTAGTAACTACTATATTATTATCCGTCGTTTCTATTCCAACTTATACGGACGTGAAGGTTACTTGACCTGGACCCTTCCAGCTAGCCCTCATGCGATCATTTTGTCTAAATTTGTGGGAGCTTTAGTAGCGAGTCTTTACTGCCTATTCCTTCTATTTTTGAGTGGTTTTATCACAATTATTGTGATGGGCGCTGTCATTGGACAAGACCTCTCTCCTGTATTTAGTATTATCGCTGAGGCTTTTAGTCATTCTATTGCTTATTGGATTATCGTTTGGTGGATTTTTACCACAGCTTCAGGGATCTTCCTATTTTATGTATCGATCGCACTTGGCCAACTCTTTCAAAATCGTCGTGGATTTAAGGCCATTCTGTTTTTCTTTCTTTTGTGCATTGTTTTAAGTATCATTGGTACAGCAGTCAATCCATTAAAAGATTCATATGCTGTCGGGTCTGCATTGGTTTATGGATATATTGATGATTTTGGACCTAACTTCATACCAGGTCTTATCTATGAAGTCATCAAGATTGTTTCTATGTACTTCACCATTCACTATATCAGCAAGTACAAGTTGAATCTTCAATAATAACATGAAATTGAGCGAGGATGTTCTAGTAAGAAATTTCCTTGTTCAATTTTTTATTTTGCATTTTTTGCTACATTTTGATATACTAATTGTATTCGTTTTGGGGTCGTTACGGATTCGACAGGCATTATGAGGTATATTTTGCAACTCATCTAGCGGATGTAAAACGCCAGTTAAATATAACTGCAAAAAATAATAATTCTTACGCTTTAGCTGCCTAAACACCAGCAGGCGTGACCCGATTCGAATCGCTCGTGTTTGATGACAGGTCTTTATTTTAGCGAGATACGATCTAACTTTGTCTAGGATTTAGATAAGAGATTGATAGACTCGCAACTACAGGGCTTGAGTTATGTGTCATGTAGCTGTTAAACTAAGACATAACCTATGGTTGTAGACAAATATGCTGGCAGGTGTTTGGACGTGGGTTCGACTCCCACCGGCTCCATATTTTTTATTCATGGAAGATTACTCAAGAGGCTTAAGAGGCCGTGTTGGAAACGCGGTAGGCGTGTAAAAGCGTGCGTGGGTTCGAATCCCATGTCTTCCGTTGTTGAGACATCATTGTGTAGCAGTGGTGTTTTTTTGTACAAAAAAGAGTTACAAAAGGAGTTATCAAAAATAGACGAGTGAGGGAGGAGAAAACAGTGATTGCACAGCTAGATACCAAATCAGTCTATACCTTTATGGAAAGCCTTGTAACCATAAAAGACTATGTCCAAGTGGCTAAAAGCATGGGTTATGACGCATTGGGAATCATGGATGTAGATAATTTGTATGGTGCTTATGAATTTATCGAAGCCTGTCAGGCCCACAAGCTCAGCCCTTTGGTCGGTTTAGAAGTTGGACTAGAGGTAGACAATGAAACAATTCCGTTTCGGATGATTGCCCTGTCAACGAGGGGGTATCAGAATCTGATGAAAATGTCGACCCTCAAAATGATGGGGAAAAACAATTGGGAGGATGTGAAGCATCTTACAGAAGGAGTAGCAGTTATTGTCCCAGCGCCTTTTGCTAGTGGAGACTTGCCGTTTGGTCTAGATTACTTCATCGGAGTTTTTGCGGATACGCCGGTTCAAGAGTTTAGCCACCCTGTGCTCCCTCTTCATACCGTTCGATTTTTTGAGGCGGGAGATGTGGAAGCCATGCAGATGCTGGCAGCCATCAAGGACAATCAAAGCTTGACGGAAACAGGGCCAAATGATCCTACAACAGTCCTAAAAAACCCTCAGGATTTAAAGAATGATTTCGCAGAGCGATTTCCTCAAGCCATCACAAATCTGGAAAAACTTGCCCAAGGAATTCAATACGACATTGATACTCAGTTGAAATTGCCTCGCTTTAATCCTCAGAAACCAGCTGTTGAGGAACTGAGAGAATTAGCCCAAGCGGGTCTTCTTCGAAAGAACTTGACCAATCCGGTCTATCAAGAACGTTTGGAGCATGAATTAGACATTATTCACCAAATGGGCTTTGATGATTATTTCTTGATTGTCTGGGACCTTCTTCGTTTCGGACGGAGTCAAGGCTATTATATGGGAATGGGACGTGGGTCTGCTGTAGGCTCACTGGTAGCCTATGCCCTAGAGATTACAGGGATTGATCCTGTGGAGAAGAACCTCCTGTTCGAGCGCTTTTTAAATGTGGAGCGCTACACCATGCCGGATATTGATATTGATATTCCTGATATTTATCGTCCAGAATTTATCCGCTATGTGAGAGACCGTTACGGGAGTTACCATGCAGCTCAGATCGTGACCTTTTCAACCTTTGGGGCCAAACAAGCCATTCGAGATGTCTTTAAACGTTTTGGAGTACCAGAGTACGAATTAACCTCCATTACCAAGCGGATTGGCTTTAGGGATACACTGACGACAGCTTATGAACAGAATCTAGCTTTTCGACAAGTGATTCATAGTCGAGCAGAATTTGAACGTGGCTTTGAAATTGCCAAAAGAATAGAAGGCCAACCTAGACAAACCTCGATCCACGCGGCTGGTGTTGTGATGAGTGACCAGGATTTGACGGATCACATTCCTCTCAAGTACGGAGAAGATATGTTTGTCACCCAGTATGATGCCCATGCGGTTGAAGCCAATGGTCTGTTGAAGATGGACTTTTTGGGTCTGCGAAATTTAACCTTTGTTCAGAAAATGAAGGAAGCAGTTTATGAAAAGTACCAAGAGGAGATCGTGATTGAAGCCATTGATTTAGAAGATCCAGCAACCTTGGCCTTGTTTGCTGCTGGGGATACCAAGGGAATTTTCCAATTTGAACAGGCTGGAGCCATTCGCCTCTTGAGACGTGTGAGACCCAATCATTTCGAAGAAGTGGTAGCGACCACCTCTCTCAATCGTCCAGGAGCTAGTGATTACATTGATAATTTCGTCAAAAGAAAGCACGGCCAGGAAAAAGTTGACATTCTGGATCCAGCTATTGAAGAAATCTTAAGGCCCACTTATGGGATCATGCTCTATCAAGAGCAGGTCATGCAGGTTGCCCAGCGTTTTGCAGGCTTTAGCCTGGGGAAAGCCGATATTTTACGTCGGGCTATGGGTAAAAAAAATGCAGCTGAAATGCATAAGATGGAAGACGATTTTGTTGTGGGTGCTCTTAAACTTGGTCATACGGAAGAAAAAGCTAAAGAGGTCTTTGCAATCATGGAAAAATTCGCAGGATATGGGTTTAACCGTTCCCATGCCTATGCCTATTCTGCCTTGGCTTTTCAGATGGCCTATTTCAAGGTCCATTATCCAGATGTTTTCTTTGATATCATGCTCAATTATTCAAGCAGCGATTATCTGACTGATGCTCTCCAGTTTGATTTTAAAGTCGCACCATTATCCATCAATACCATCCCTTACAGAGATAAGTTCCAGGATCGAAAAATCTACTTGGGAATGAAAAATATCAAGGGACTCCCAAGAGATTTAGCTTATTGGATCATTGACAATCGTCCCTTTGGAAGTGTCGAAGATTTCATTTTACGACTCCCCAATCAGTATCATAAATTGCCTCTGTTGACACCTTTAGTGGAGCTTGGATTATTCGACATTTTTGAAAAAAATAGACGCAAGGTGCTTCACAATTTGCCGAATTTGTTTGTCTTTGCTGATGAGCTAGGAAGTTTGTTTGCGGATTCTAACTATTCCTGGACAGAAGTGGAAGACTTTAGCCAGGCTGAAAAATATGAGAAGGAAGAGGCCATTATTGGCATCGGGCTCAGTACCCACCCATTGGTTGCGATTGGGCAAACGAGTCCCTACGAGATCCAACCAATTTCTCAACTCATACAAGGAGAGCAGGCACGCATTCTCATTGAGGTACAAAGCATTCGAACTATTCGAACCAAGTCGGGAGATCTCATGGCTTTCTTACAAGTCAGTGATACCAAGAAAAAATTGGATGTGACCCTTTTCCCTGAAACCTACAATCGATTTTCCTCCTTGATAAAAGAAGGTGGCTTTTATTACTTGACAGGGAAGATACAAGAGCGTGATGGGCGCTTGCAGATGATTCTAGCAGAGGCGCAACTAGCGACCAATGAGAAATTCTGGATTCAACTGGCTAACCATAAAGATGATAAAATGATGCTTTCTATCTTAAAAAAATATCCAGGGCCATATCCTGTAATATTACGCTATGAAGAAGAGAAGAAAACTCTTCAATTGAAGGGCTATACAGTCCAGAAAAACAAAGAATTAGAAGTTGAACTAGAGAATCTTGTTATGAAAACGATTTATCGGTAAAAACTGCGAAAAATACGAGAATTTTAGTTTTCTTTGTGTTATAATTACGTAGAATGTAAAAGAAAAAAAGGAGCAAACAACGAAATGAAACGTATTGCTGTTTTAACTAGTGGTGGAGATGCCCCTGGGATGAACGCTGCCATCCGTGCAGTTGTTCGTCAAGCAATTTCAGAAGGAATGGAAGTTTTCGGTATCTATGATGGATACGCGGGAATGGTTGCTGGTAAAATCCAGCCTCTTGATGCCTCATCTGTTGGAGATATTATTTCCCGCGGTGGTACCTTCCTTCACTCAGCACGTTACCCTGAATTCGCACAACGCGAAGGTCAATTAAAAGGGATCGAGCAATTGAAGAAACATGGAATCGAAGGTGTTGTCGTTATTGGTGGAGATGGTTCTTACCATGGTGCGATGCGCTTGACTGAGCTTGGATTCCCAGCTGTTGGTCTTCCTGGTACGATCGACAATGATATCGTCGGAACTGATTTTACAATTGGTTTTGATACTGCAGTCACAACTGCAATGGATGCGATCGATAAGATCCGTGATACTTCATCTAGTCACCATCGTACCTTCGTTATCGAAGTCATGGGACGCAATGCTGGTGATATCGCTCTTTGGGCTGGTATCGCTTCAGGTGCGGATGAAATTATCATCCCTGAAGAAGGATTCAAGATCGAGAACGTTGTTGAAAGTATCAAAGAAGGTTACGCAAAAGGTCGTACCCACAACATCATCATCTTGGCTGAAGGCGTGATGTCTGCAGATGAATTTGGTAAAGCGTTGAAAGAAGCTGGTGATGAAAGCGATCTTCGTGTGACTGAGCTTGGCCACATCCAACGTGGTGGTTCACCGACTGCGCGTGACCGTGTTCTTGCTTCACGTATGGGAGCACACGCAGTTAAATTGTTGAAACAAGGAATCGGTGGTGTAGCCGTTGGTATCCGTAATGAAAAAATGGTTGAAAACCCAATCCTTGGTAAAGCAGAAGAAGGAGCCCTCTTTAGCTTGACAGAAGATGGTAAGATTGTGGTAAACAATCCACATAAAGCTGATCTTGGTCTTGCCGAGTTGAACCGTAGCTTGTCTTCAATCTAATTTTATTTCATAAATTCGTTAACCTTGTCTTAAAAAGACAGATATATTTAAAAAGGAGTCATATATATCATGAACAAACGTGTAAAAATCGTTGCAACTTTAGGTCCTGCGGTAGAAATCCGTGGCGGTAAAAAATTCGGTGAAGATGGATACTGGGGCGAAAAACTTGACGTTGAAGCTTCAGCTCAAAATATCGCGAAATTGATCGAAGCTGGTGCAAATGTTTTCCGTTTCAACTTCTCACATGGTGACCATGCTGAACAAGGTGAACGTATGGCCACTGTTAAACGTGCAGAAGAAATCGCTGGTAAAAAAGTTGGTTACCTTCTTGATACAAAAGGTCCTGAAATTCGTACTGAATTGTTCGAGGGTGAAGCAAAAGAATATTCTTACAAAACTGGTGAAACGATTCGTGTTGCGACAAAACAAGGAATTAAATCAACTCGTGATGTGATTGCGTTGAACGTTGCCGGAGCTCTTGACATCTTTGATGATGTTGAAGTGGGTCACCAAGTATTGGTAGACGATGGTAAATTGGGTCTTCGCGTTATCGAAAAAGATGCTGCTAAACGTGAATTTGTTGTTAAAGTTGAAAACGATGGTATCATCGCAAAACAAAAAGGTGTAAACATTCCTAATACGAAAATTCCTTTCCCAGCTCTTGCTGATCGCGATAATGATGATATCCGTTTCGGTTTGAAACAAGGTATCAACTTCATCGCTATCTCATTTGTACGTACTGCAAAAGACGTTCAAGAAGTTCGTGCAATCTGTGAAGAAACTGGGAACAGCCATGTTCAATTGTTTGCGAAGATCGAAAACCAACAAGGTATCGAAAACTTGGATGAAATCATTGAAGTAACTGATGGTATCATGATCGCTCGTGGTGACATGGGTATTGAAGTACCATTCGAAATGGTTCCAGTTTATCAAAAGATGATCACTTCTAAAGTAAACGCTGCTGGTAAAGTTGTTATCACTGCAACAAACATGCTTGAAACAATGACTGAAAAACCACGTGCAACTCGTTCTGAAGTATCTGACGTCTTCAACGCCGTTATCGATGGTACTGATGCTACAATGCTTTCTGGTGAATCTGCAAATGGTAAATACCCAGTTGAATCTGTAGCTACTATGGCGAAAATCGATATGAACGCTCAAACTCTTCTTAACGAATACGGACGTTTGAATTCAGATTCATTTGAACGTAACTCTAAGACAGAAGTTATGGCGTCAGCTGTTAAAGATGCTACAAACTCAATGGATATCAAATTGGTCGTTACTCTTACTAAGACTGGTCACACTGCACGTTTGATTTCTAAATACCGTCCAAATGCTGATATCTTGGCCTTGACATTTGATGAATTGACTGAACGTGGATTGATGTTGAACTGGGGTGTTATCCCAATGTTGACAGATGCTCCATCATCAACTGACGATATGTTCGAAATCGCAGAACGTAAAGCGGTAGAAGCAGGTCTTGTACAATCTGGTGACGATATCGTTATCGTTGCAGGTGTACCACTTGGTGAGGCAGTTCGTACAAACACAATGCGTATCCGTACAGTACGCTAGTAGACAATTATATCTTAAAGCCTTGCTGGTTGGTCCGAAAGGATTGACCGCGAGGTTTTTCTTTATACTAACGGCTTTTTCTCTAGATGTGACTATTGATAAGAATCACTTCCAAAGATTTCTTTCTCTTTTTTTAAGACAGAAAACATGGTATAATAAATAAAAAGGAAGGGAGACATTCATGCCAAGGAGAGATTTAATTAGAAATGTCATCATTGTCGCTGTACTGGTTTTAGCACTGATCTTATTACGAATCTTTGTATTTCATCCATTTAGTATCAATGATAAGATGGCCAATGCTTCTGTGAAAAATGGAGATCTTGTGGTAGCGACTAGAAATGCTCAGGTAGATCGCAGTGATCTGGTCTTATACAAGGTCGGTGGAAAAGAATACCTTGGACGTGTCATTGCCAAAGAAAACGATGAAGTCAGCTACGTAGATGACGTCCTCTATTTGAATGGACAGGCAACACCAGAACCTTACCTAAATAAAATGCTGAATAAACACTTAGCGGCTCCAACGAGTAATGGGTATTATACGGATGATTTCTTTTTATCAGAGTTAAAAGGGACCAAGGCTGGTCGTGTACCATCGGATACTTATCTGGTCTTAAATGATAACCGTGGGGATACAGAAGATAGTCGTGAGTTTGGTTATATCCATAAAAATCAGATCGAAGGAGTCGTGAATCTGCGTCTCTATCCTCTTAATAAATTTGGATTTATAAAAGTAGAAGAATAGCCGAAAGGCTATTTTTTTTTATAAATATCAAAATGAACTAGTTTTTTTTCCATTTTTGTGATAAGATGTTCATTAAATAATTTTTTAGGAGGAGAATGCTATGCAGTATGCTTTGGAAATTTTACCAAGTTTGTTAAAGGGAGCAAGCCTCACCTTGCAAGTGTTTGCTTTCGTATTGATTTTATCGATTCCATTAGGAATCGTTGTTGCCTTTTTGCTTCAATTGCGCTCAAAGATTCTGCATGGACTCCTAACGATTTATATCTGGATCATGCGAGGGACCCCTCTTTTGCTCCAGTTGATCTTTATTTATTACGTCCTTCCAAGTATTGGGATTCGGATTGACCGGTTGCCTGCGGCTATTACAGCCTTCACCCTTAATTATGCAGCCTATTTTGCGGAAATCTTTCGTGGAGGAATTGTCGCAATTCCGACAGGGCAGTATGAGGCGGCCAAGGTCTTAAAATTGAGTTTTTGGCAAACGATTCGATATATTATTTTACCTCAGGTGGTAAAGATTGTTCTTCCAAGCGTCTTCAATGAAGTCATGTCCTTGATTAAAGACACCTCTTTGGTCTATGCTTTGGGAATTAGTGATTTGATCCTGGCTAGTCGGACGGCAGCCAATCGTGATGCCAGTCTAGCACCCATGTTTTTAGCGGGAGCTATTTATTTAATCCTCATTGGGATCGTGACCATCATTGCCAAGCGGGTTGAAAAGAAGTTTTCATATTATAAATAGGAGGAGAAGCATATGTTAGAATTAAAACAAATTTCGAAACGTTTTGGGGATAAGCAGATCTTATCAGATTTCAATCTTCTCGTTCCTGAAAAACAAATCGTTGCCATTGTTGGACCTTCTGGAGGAGGAAAGACTACCTTGCTTCGTATGCTAGCTGGTCTTGAAACCATTGATTCTGGTCAGATCGTCTATAATGGTGAAAATTTGCCTCTAGATGCCTTAGAAAAACGAAATCTTCTCGGTTTTGTCTTCCAGGACTTTCAATTATTTCCACACTTATCGGTCATGGAAAACCTGATCTTGTCCCCTATCAAGACCATGAATGTTACTAAGGAAGAAGCGAGTAAAAAAGCCATGAGCTTACTGGAGCGTTTGGGACTCGAACAACATGCGGATGCTTATCCATTCTCTCTATCTGGTGGTCAGAAGCAACGGGTGGCATTGGCTCGTGCTATGATGATCGATCCAGAAATTATTGGCTATGATGAACCAACTTCGGCCTTGGATCCAGAATTGCGATTAGAAGTTGAGAAGTTAATCTTGCAAAACCGGGAACTGGGGATGACTCAGATCGTTGTTACCCATGATATTCCATTTGCAGAAGCAATTGCGGATGTTCTTCTCAAGGTTGAGCCTAAATAGGAGGAGACTATGAAACGAGTAATACCATGGCTGCTAGGTGTCCTTAGTCTCGTTCTTCTGACTGCCTGTGGACAGACAGTGAGTGATCCTAAAGTGGACAACTGGCAAAAATACCAAAAAGAGCAGTCCATTACGATTGGTTTTGATAATACTTTCGTTCCCATGGGTTTTGAGCAAAAGGATGGGAGCTACGCTGGTTTTGATATTGATTTGGCCAATCAAGTCTTTGAATCTTATGGGATTCATGTCAACTGGCAACCCATTGATTGGGATATGAAAGAGACGGAACTTAAAAATGGGACCATTGATGCCATCTGGAATGGCTATTCTGCAACAGATGAACGTCGTGAAAGTGTTGCTTTTACCAAGCCTTATATGAAAAATGAACAAGTCTTGGTCACTAAGAAAGCTTCTGGGATCCAATCAGTCGATGGGATGAAAGAGAAACGATTAGGTGCCCAGACTGGATCTTCCGGCTATATGGATTTTGAAGCCAATCCTAAAATCTTAAAAAATAAGGTTAAAAATCAAAAAGCTACCCAATACCAGAGTTTCAACGAGGCGCTGATCGATCTTCAGAATGATCGGATCGATGGCCTCTTAATCGACCGTGTCTATGCCAACTATTATCTGCAAACGGAAGGAATTTTAAAAGACTACAATGTCTTTCCTGTCGGTTTTGAGACAGAATCCTTTGCGGTAGGGGTGCGCAAGGCGGATAAAACCTTGAAGAAAAAAATTGATGAAGCTTTCGTAAAACTTTATCAAAAGGGCCAGTTCCAAAAGATCTCTAAGAAGTGGTTCGGAACGGATGTAGCAACAGACGACATCAAGTAAAAAAGAGAGTGGGACAGAAATCGGTCATTCGTTAGAATTCGATTTCGTCGTCCCACCTCCGCACAGTTGAGTAGGGCTGTAAAAG
>OBIA01000132.1_pt1 | contig 55828 bp, 50 predicted proteins | sample 1519911 | NCBI WGS metagenome assembly OBIA01 (sample SAMN04209236, study PRJEB22552) | human gut metagenome | biome: gut; material: feces | host: Homo sapiens | place: USA: Oklahoma | reverse complement strand
AACTAATCGCTAACTGCGACTAATGCGTTCGGGAGAGCCCTCACGCATAAGTCTACGTAAGCGCTGGATTTCGCTTACGCTAAGAACGCGCCTGAAATGGCTCGCTGGAGTAATACACATTGCCCGAATGCGTCCGCATTGAATAACTTTCAACACATTAAATAGCAATATAACCGCAGAAAGAAGCACCGCAACACCCCACAACGAAATTTGACAAACTCCAAGGAAAAAAGTAAAATACTAATAACTATGCAGAAACATGCATACTACAGATTTTTTCAAAAGGAAATTATAATAAAAATACGAAGAAGCGAGGATGGACCGAAATGAATACATGGGAAGCAAACATTCGTAAAGTAGTACCTTATACACCCGGCGAGCAGCCCAACCAGCCGGACATGATCAAGCTGAACACAAACGAGAACCCATATCCCCCTGCACCAGGCGTGGAGAAAGCATTACACGGGATTCAGCCAGATACCCTCCGCCTTTATCCGGACCCTACAGCTGGCGACCTGGTACATGCAATTGCCCGGAGCTATGGAATGAAAGACGAGCAGGTTTTTGTAGGTGTTGGCTCAGATGATGTACTTGCCATGAGCTTCCTCACCTTCTTTAACTCAGATAAACCGATCCTTTTTCCAGATATCACCTATTCTTTCTATGACGTATGGGCGGATCTTTTCAGAATCCCATATGAATGTAAAGCTCTCGATGAGAACTTCTGTATCCGCAAAGAAGATTACTTCGGAGAAAACGGCGGAATTATTTTTCCAAACCCCAATGCACCTACAGGAGTGGAGCTGCCCCTCAGTGACATTGAGGAGATTCTCTTACACAACCGGGACGTCATTGTGATCGTAGATGAAGCATATGTAGATTTCGGAGCGAAATCAGCACTGGAGCTTATAGAGAAATATGACAATCTTCTGGTTGTCCAGACCTTCTCCAAATCCCGTTCCATGGCTGGAATGCGTATCGGCTTTGCATGCGGCAATCCACAGCTGATCAGATTTCTGAACGATGTAAAATATTCCTTCAATTCCTACACTATGGATCGTACCACTCTTGCAACCGGTGTGGCAGCTATCCAGGACAAGGCATATTTTACAGAAACCTGCGAGAAGATCATTGCTACCAGAGAATGGGCGAAGAAAGAACTGGCTGCTCTTGGTTTCACATTTCCGGATTCTAAGACCAACTTTATCTTTGCTACTCACAAAAGCTGTCTGGCCAAAGAAATTTTTGAGGCCCTTCGTCAGGAACATATTTATGTAAGATACTTCCCGAAGCCGAGGATTGACAATCATTTGCGGATCACGGTAGGGACTCAGGAAGAAATGGAGAAATTAATACATTTTCTGGAAAAATATCTAAAAAATCATAAATAAGTGAAAAATATCTGTTTGAACGAAAATTCTGTTCTGGTGATTTTTTAATACGCTCTGGAGCCTGTGTGAAAAATACTCCGGAACAGGAAGCTCAGAACGACAGGAGTAAATATGAAATATAAGAAATTATTGAAAAAAGCAGCTGTAAGTCTGTTACTTGCCCAGTCCCTGATTTTTACAGGCTTGCCTATTCAGGCAGCAGATATTGCCGGGCAGAGTATGGTCTGGACGGAAAGTGTGGAAATGGAAAGCGCAGGAGACGCTGTATCAGCTGTGTCGTCGGATGCGATGACTGCGGAAGAGTTTTATGTGCAGGATGATTTTTCAGCAGGTGATGATCAGTCAGGGAGCGGAAGTACTTTAGCTGATGACAGCCAGGCTGGCAATGGAAGTGCAGAAGGCGATGACAGCCAGGCTGGCAATGGAAGTACGGAAGACGATGCCGGTCAGTCAGGCAATGCCAGCTTCACAGGCATGACAGATGGAAATCCCTCCCAATCGGAAGAACTGTCAGACGGTTTCTCAGATGGTGGTACTGATGAACTTCAGGAACAAGATTCTGGCTTTGGCAGCATGGATCCGGATTCTGCCGAAGAAGAGAAATGTGAAGACGATCTGACCGATGCGGAGATTGAGGCTCAGTTGGAGCCGATCCGTGAGCTGCAGCCCATAAGCTATGTAGACCCGCCATCTGGCAATGGGAATGGTGATACAGGAAGCGTAGGTGCTGCCAGAGCTGCGTCTTATCCTGCGAAATACGATCCCCGAAGCAGTATTTCCATCCCGGTAAGGAATCAAAAGCCTTCCAATATGTGCTGGGCATACACATTGGCTGCCAACCTGGAAATCTCATTTTTGCAGGCAGGAGCTGGGCTGTTTGATCTGTCAGAAGAACATCTGGCATATTTCTTTGCCCACCGAATGAACGATCCTCTTGGAAATACAGCTAATGACAAAAACGAGGTTCTTCATTCCTACAGAGAGGGAGGCAATCAGACTCTTGCTGCTATTTTTCTGAGTACGTGGAGTGGTATGGCACTGGAGTCACAGATTCCTTATGAGACAAATGCAGATCATACCCTGGACTCTGACAAGGTGCCGTCCTCCCAAATGGCATACCAGACCACCGCATATCTGGAAAATGCGGCGTTTTCCTCTTATTCTGTAAATAATATTAAAAGTCTGATATCAGAATATGGATCTGTTTCCATGTCCTTTGGAATGTATGATACCTATTATAATCCGTATACGTATGCATACAGCTACCCGGGAAGTGCAGGCGTGAATCATGCAATAACCCTGATTGGATGGGATGACAATTATTCCAGGGAAAATTTCAATTCTGCCAGCAATGTTACTTCAAACGGGGCATGGATCGCCAGAAACAGCTGGGGAGATGACTGGGGAGAAGCCGGTTATTTTTATATTTCCTATGAGAATAAATGTAATTATAATATTGTAGCAGCAGAAGCCACCACCAGTCCGAAGTACCGGAACAACTATTTCTATGATGGTTCCAGTGCACTGAGCAAGCTGAAGCTATATCCTTCCGGCAGCAGTGGGATTTCCTCCATTGCCAATGTTTTTCAGGCAAAAGCCGGAAATGGGAACGGAGAAGCTCTTGGAGAAGTGGTCCTGGCTACTTACACTGACGGAGGAAGCTACAGCATTCAGATCTATACAAATCTGAAGGATAAGAGCAATCCGGTAAGCGGAACTCCGGCCTATGCCAATCCGGTAACTTTTTATCAGGAACATGCCGGTATTTCCACAGTGGAAGTGCCAGAGGTAAATCTGATGAGTGGAACCCTTTATTCGGTAGTGCTCACCAATATCGGTTCCGACACAGTGGAATACTTGTGCGAGACTAACAGTGCTTATGACTGGGTGGAGTTTCAAGCTGGTCTGGAGGCGGATCAGAGCTTCTGTTACCATGAGAAAAATGGATGGAGCGATTTTTCCAAAACAAGTCCAAGTGCCTGTGCAAGAATTAAAGCTCACACAAGAACCTTGAGCAGTGCAGTGAATGTAACCAGACCTGCTTCCTTTCAGGCTGCGGCCCGCACCTATAACCAGATCAGTCTGACCTGGAGTAAAGCAGCCGGAGTTTCCGGATATCAGATCTATAGAAAAATCTCCGGCGGAGAGTATCAGAAGGTGGAGACAGCCTCCTGGTCGGATACTTCCTGGACAGATACGAAGGTTCAGCCGGGAATTACGTATACATACAAGATCCGTGCGTACAGTATGGTGAACGGTACTGCAAAATATTCCGATTATACCGCGGAAGCTGCGGCTAAGACAATGCTTGCCACTCCGTCTGTGTCGGTGAAGGTTTCTTCCGGACTTTACAATACAGTAAACTGGAATAAGATTTCCGGTGCAGCAGGCTATGTGGTTTACAGAAAAACGGCTTCAGGAAAATGGACGAAACTTGCAAACATAAAGAAAGCAGCCACTATATCCTACAAAGATACAAAGATAAAATCAGCTACTGTTTACGAGTATACAGTAAGGGCGTATTGTACTGTGAACAAGAAAACAGTGGCAAGCAGTTACAAGTCCAGTGGAAAGTATAAATCAGCACCCTCCAGGCAGACGGTCTCGTCGGTTTCCAATACGAAGAAAGGTCTGAAATTAAAGTGGAAGGCACAGAAGAAATGTGATGGCTATTACATTTACAAAAAAACCGGAAGCGGAAAATATAAGCTGGCCGCTACTATTAAGAAGGGGAAAAATTCTACCTGGACAGACACGAAGGTAAAAAAAGGAAAGAAGTACCGTTATTATGTGCGTGCTTATGTAAAAGAGCCCAATGGTGTTGTAAAGGGAAAGTATAAAGCATCGGCGGCAGTTACAAGAAAGTAGGAAATCAATTGCAGAAAAGAAATAGAATTTACAGTAAAGCATTGTGGAATAGAAGATAGTCTGCATATAGTAAAAACTATAAAGTTTTTTGCAGCAGGACAACCTTCGGATATTAAAAAAACGGAAGCCCATTACATGAGCTTCCGTTTTAACATTTCCGGATTAGATGAATATTTAAGTGCAGTCTCTTTTGTAATCTGGTGGTTTCGATAAAGCTCCAACAGGCTGTTATCCATGGATTTCATGTCTGCCTGGGAGGAAGAGGCAATCACACCGTCAATCTGATAAATCTTGTTGTCGCGGATCATATTTCGAATGGCAGGGGTAAGCCTCATAATCTCAAAAACCGGAATATTGTGTCCGTTCACATCCGGCACCAGCTGTTGGGAAATAACAGTCTGCAGAACCATGGAAAGCTGAATGGCAATCTGATGCTGCTGGCTGGGCTCGAAAACATCCATAATACGGCTGATGGTATTGGCGGCTCCGGTAGTATGAAGGCTGGAAAGAATCAGATGTCCGGTTTCAGCAGCAGTCATGGCAGTCTGGATAGTCTCGTGGTCACGCATTTCTCCAAGAAGAATCACATCGGGGCTCTGACGCAGGGTGGCACGCAGGGAAACCAGATAATTGGCAGTATCCGTGCAGATCTCGCGCTGGCTGACAATGCATTTGTCATGTCTGTGCAGGTATTCCAAAGGGTCTTCCAGCGTGATGATATGCCCTTCGCGGCTGTGATTGATTTTGTCGATGATACAAGCCATGGTGGTAGATTTTCCGCTTCCGGCAGGACCTGTGATCAGAACCATTCCCTTGGTAAGGTCAGCTGCTTCCATAACAGCCGGAGGAATGTGCAGATCCTGCGAATCCGGCAGATTAAATGCAATAATACGGATGACAGCGGCAAGAGAACCACGCTGCCGGTATGTATTTACACGAAATCTTGAGAGACCCGGGATAGCCATGGAAAAGTCATCGTCACCGGTTTCCAGCATAGGTTCTATATTCCGGTCGTGAGCAAGCTTATAAATGATCCGGATAAATTCATCTGTCTCCGGAGGCATGAGCCGTTCTTCAAAACCATCCAGCGAACAGAGCTTTCCGTCAATTTTTACAGAAAGGGGACGACCGGCAATAATAAATATATCAGAGGCTTTTTTCTGAGTGGCAAGCTCCAGAAAAGCCTTTACTTTTTCTTCCATAAAATTATTCTCCTTTGTAGACAGACTGGCTGTTATCCGGATTCCAGTCCGCAGTTACAACCGTATTCCAGGAGAGGATCCTGGCGGTATTGCTGCTGGCCACGTCCAATCCTGCATTATTCGTTACAGTACAGTCAGAGGCAACGGTATCAGAAGCAGCGGTATCAGAAGCAGCAGTATCAGAGGCTGTGGAATCAGCTGTACGGTCAGTCCAGAATACAGAAACTTTTACAGCCAGACTCTGGGTATCGGAAAATGCTTTCACATATTCAGCAGTATGTTCCTCTGAATCCCATTCTACATTCTCCTGTGAGTTCAGATAATCGGAGACGAGCTGGTAATATGCACTTTCTGATTTTGCCTGTGCCTGAAATCCTTCCAGTGTCTGAACCAGATCTGAATAAAAATCAGCTGCCTCACTGCAGGCATTATAATAGGCTGAGGTCTGCTCCAGAGAAAGACTGCTGGAGCGCAGATCCTGTCTGGAAGTACCATAGCCAAGCAAGGACAGGATCACCAGCATAAGTACTCCGAAGATTAGAAAAAGGGAAGGAATTCCAGTTGCGGAAAAAAGATGATTCTTTTCTTTCATGAATCTGTTTCCTCCTTTGTGGAAAAAACTGGAAAGCGAATTGTTTGTGTATAAAGACTGGTTTCCTCATTTGCATTCTGGAGTTTTTCAAAAGTGACCTGAATTTCTTTGAACTTGTCAGAAGCAGAGCAGACAAGCCTCATTTTATAAACCGCGCTTTCTTCGGAAGTATTCTGCCAGTGCTTGTCAAAATAATAGCAAATACTGTCCTGATCTGCAACTCCATCTGGCATCAGTGCCAGAAAATTTTGGACAGTGCCGTCAGTTCCTTCCAGAATTTCACCGGCACTGGTGATAAGCTCCTGGATATGAGAGTCCTCCCGGGCATGTACCCTTGCCATGTAGGAAGCCGCAAACAGTCTTACGCAGACACCGCAGGTCAGCCCAAGAAAAAGAAGGACAAATATCATTTCCATAAGAAAAAGCCCGGATTTGGAATGGGTAGTGATTTTTTTCATAAAAACTTCCTTTCAGCACATCATTCAGAAGTGACCAGCCCCAAATTCAGGAGCTTGCGAATCAGGCAGGAACCCCTGGATGAAGCAGAAAGCTGGAACAATGTCCATCTGTGTCCGTTAATGTGATTCTGTAAAAAGTGTTTTCTAAAGCGTCAATCTGGAAATCCTGAAGCTGTGCGAGGTTGGTCCCCATAGAAAGATCGGCCCGGGAATCTGATGCTGTAAAAAGCTCTTTTAAATGACTGCCATCAAAATAAATGTAAGTGCAGTAATCTTTCCCCTCAATAGCTTCCTGAAAGCAAAGAACCTGTGTTCCCTGAAGCTCTGTAAGGGAGGTCATTCCGGGAATATCGTGCTGACGAAACTTGGTAGTGATGTAAGAGGCTGCTGTATAAAGGTTGTTATTAGTGTCCAGGCTTTTTACAGAGGCCTGATAGTTCCCGGCACCAAAAAGCATCAGAAATAGAAGAAACAGCACATACATTGCAAAAAGCAGCAGGGCTGCCAGTGAATCAATGCTGTGGTTCTTCCGGGTAAATCTGGAATTCATCTGGCACCTCCTTTTCTGGCATTTACCGGAAGTACGCTGATCGATGGCAGAAGATTGGATCCGTTTGGAACATATTCTACCACAAATTTCTCAGAATCATAGGTAATATGGTAATCTGAAAGCAATTCATCCAGGCTCTGAGGGTATTGGCCTGTGAGGGCGTAGGTGCGGATGGCACCTCCTTCAAGTGCCTGCGTTAAAGTAACCTGTTCTTTTTCCAGGGAATCAGTCTGTGTACGTGCAATTCCAAGATAGAAGATCAGGCAGAGGACTGCAGCGAACAGGATTGGAACAATAAAGCGGAAAATCCGCCTGACACGAATGAGTCTGGTTTCAAATATATCCATTTTCACTCTCCCTTACAGTTGTTATGCGATCATTTCAGATAACAGTCCCAGCAGCGGCATCATAACAGAAAGAAGGACCAGTCCTACCAAAATTGAAAGGACGATCACAATAGTAGGCTCCAAAATTGACACAATGTGGGAAACAGAGTCTGTGGATTTCTCTTCATACTGCTCAGCCAGTTTTTCCATTACTTCGTCAGATGCACCAGCCTGAAAACCAAGGGAGATCAGACGAAGCTCCATAGCCTTAAAAAGTCCGGATTCCGTGATGGCTTCTGTAAATCCATATCCTTCCGCGAGCTGCTTCTGAATGGAAGCAAGCTTTTCCCTGATCTCAGTCTGGGTAACCACAGCCCCTGCCAGCTCCACACAAAGCTCAGGGGAAAGTCCGCTTCGGATTCCCAGGGAAATACATTGGCAAAGACGACTGTAATCCAGATTTACCGGAATTTCCTTCATGCCGGGAAAACGGCAGACGATTTTGCGGATCAGTTCCTGCCCCTTTGGGTGAAGAACCAGGAAAAGGATAAAGCCGATCATCGCGGCCAGAAGAACAAGGAAGGCAGTAGAATAGCGGCTAAGTGTTTCGCCGATTCCAAGAAGGGCACCGGAGATCCCGCTCATTTCCAGTCCAAGCTGGCGGAAAACCTGGCGGAAAACCGGGAGAACCTTTACAAGAAGAATTACAATAACCGCAGTCATCATGCCCAGCATAACAAGGGGATAGGCGACTGCACTCTGAATCTGGTCTGTGATCTGAATCTCCTTCGCATAGAAAGCAGACAGACCCTTCATAACCTCATCCAGACAGCCAGTCTCTTCGCCGGTGCGTACATAAGCAGCAGCAGAAGCAGGAAAAGCACCGGATTGCTCCATGGCGTGCGCCAGGGAGCCGGATTCCTCCATGTCTTTATAAAGAAAGGTCAAAATTTCTTTGCCCCATTCTGTCTGGCTGTCGTCATTTAAGATGGCAAGTCCCTCAATGGCGGACATTCCGGAACGTAATATGATGGAAAACTGTTCACAGAATTGGAACAGCTCCCGATTGTTTAATTTGGTAATCATATAAAGTCCTCTCTGAAAAAACATCAGGCAGATCCTGAAAAAATCCATGAACCTGCGAGGCGTTTTTCGTTGTGCTATCGGGTAAACTGCAGCGTATAATTTGCGCTGTCACCGATATAGGAATTGATAAGCTCTTCATCTTCACTGTTGGCGGTAAAGGTTGGATCCATGCGGTTCCATTTCTCCCCGTCATAGGTAATCGCCTGTTCCACCCATCCTTTTCCACGTATGTAAACATCGATCCAGGCATGCTTGATGTCACCTGCATATCCGATCTGAAGCTTACAGGGAATATCCCTGCTTCGCAGCATTGCCGTCATCAGGGCAGCATAATCAAAACAGATTCCCTTTCCGGTAGAGAGGGTTTCGTCTATGTCAGGAAGATATCCTGTCTCAACGGTGGCTGCTTTGTCCTCGTCGTAGGTGACGTGCTGGGTTACATACTGGAAAATGGTGTCAATGCTTTCCTGTTCCGTGGCATCCTCTGCCAGAAGAGAAAGAGCCAGCTTGCAGGCTTCTGAGTCCGGGGTAAAATTTACATACTGGTTCGGATACAAAAACGGGAGAAATTCATTCTCCAGGGAAACCTCAAGAGCCTGGGCAAAAAGTGCGGCATACTGACTGCCGTTTACCTGCTCATAACAGGATACCTGGTAGGTGCCGCTTCCACTGGTAAACGGAATGACAGCACTTTCGCCGGAGCTTACAAAATAAGAATAAACAACGCCGTCATCCGCGGAAAGCTGGATGTTTTTGGTGGTACCATTGCTGTCACTGACAGCAGTCAGATATCCCTGACTGATATTTGAAATATCCAGTATCAGAGGTGAATATCCTATGGTGTCTGTTCCCGGAGCTTCCGGAACCAGAACCTTCAGCGGGGAAAAAACAGGCGGTTCTTCGCCGGAACCGGAGCTGCTGTTCTGACCGCAGCCTGCAGCTGGGAAAACTATTAGCAGGCAAAATAGAAATAAGCAAAGAGGAAGGGCTGAAATGTGTTTAGACATAGCGCCGCTCCTTTTTATAAGCTGATCATTCATTTTAAACACGTTCCAGTGATTTTTGAAATTCAGGAAGATCGTACCATGCTGGTGGTTCCTTCATACGAACTACGAAATGGCACAGATCAGGACGGATCCTGGCTTCCAGGTATTCCATAGGACCAAGTGAACAGTGTGCCGTTCTGGTGTTGAAAAAAATAGAAGATCCCGGTTTAATGTTGAGAATCTGTGCATCAAGGAAATCTGCTGAGCTGATGTTGATGTGTTCTTCACCGGTTTCAAATTTAATTCCGTAGTGCTTCTGAATAAAGTAATAGAGATCTACAAGCTGTTCGCGGTAGGTATCTAAATCCGGGAAAAAATCGATACGGATATAATTTGTCTGGATTATCACAGGCTGTTCATTGGAGGAAACCACTCTTTGAAGGCGGAAGACTTCTGTTCCTTCATTAAGGTCCAACGCACTGGCGACCTGGCTGTTTGCAGGAATACGGTCAATCCAGGTTCCGCTGATGGTCAGGGCGGCATTATCCGGAAACAGAGTGTTTATGTCTATTACGTTATGAAATTTTGAGAAGCTGGTAAGCTCCCGTTCTTTGGGATTGATCACCTGTGTGCCGGCACCCTGCTTTACCTTTATGCGTTTGTCTTTAACCAAAAGGTCAATGGCATGCCGGACCGTCGTACGGCTTACCGAAAACATTTTTCCAAGCTCATCTTCTGTGGGAAGATAGGAACCTATGGGATAAACGTTATTATCTATATCGGATTTTAATTTGTTATAACATTTCTTGTATGCAGGAAGTTTTTCCATAATGTTTCCTTTCAAAATAAGGTTGTTTAGTAACCTATAGTATATACATATCAAACAAATAAGTCAAACAGTAATTGAAAAAACAGAGGGACTTATACAAAATGCATAAAAAAAGCAAAGCATCTTGTTAAATAAAACACTTTACTAAAAAAGCAAAACATTGTATAGTAATGTTTGTAAACATAATTATGAATTTTAAAAATGAATGAAATATAAAGGAGAAACATAATGATGAAAAAACAGGAATTTGTACCGCGAAAGATAAGCGAGAAACCACTGTATGAACTGAAATCAGTGGAAGATATTCCGGTATCAGAGCTGTATCAGGTTAAGATAAACGGAAAGGAACAGCGAGTATATCATACGGAATTTTTTGATTTTGTTTCTTTCTTGGATGAAAATGAAAAGGCAGAGGTAGAAGTTACAGTAAACGAACCATTTCAGAAGGCGGTTATCCGTCCTGCAGCTGCACAGATACCGTTCGAAGAAGAGGGGAACAAAATCAGTATAAGCCTTCCTGCCGGAAAGAGAATTACTCTTGAACTGGACGATAAACTGGAGTCACCACTTTATGTTCTTCCTGGAAAATACATACCGAAGCCTGAGAATGCTGAGAGTTCCGTATGTGATCAGTGGTTCCGGAAAAACAGTTCCGGAGGATACAGGAACTTATCCTAAAAGTGCCCTTGTGACGACTGATACAGAGATTGAGAGCCAGAGTATGGTTGATTATCTGTGCAGCTGCGGACATAAAAGGATCGCCTTTATTACTTCCGGAGATGAAGGTCTTGGAAGATGCCATCTCAATGGCTATAAAAGGTCACTGGAAAAAAATGGACTGGAGTATGATGAGAAGCTTATAATTCGTTTAAAACCAGGTAAAAGAATCTATACGATTGAGAATGGTTATAACTGTACCTGTGAGCTTTTGAAATCGGGGGTGGATTTTTCCTGTATTTATGCAATTTCAGATACTCTGGCGGTAGGCGCCTGCAGAGCAATTATTGACAGCGGCAAAAGAGTACCGGAGGATTATTGTGTGGCAGGAGCAGATGGTCAGGACATTGCGGAATATTATCATCCATCCATCACCACATTGAAATATCCAAGAGTGGAAACTGCCCTGCAGAGCGTCCGTACCTTGTTTGATCTGATCGACCGAAAAAAGGTAGTGAAACGGCAAATACTGGGCGGAACTCTTATAGAGCGGGAGTCTACGCGCAAACTGTAATGCGTGTCTGCTGTCCTCCAGACATCGAAAAGGAATCTGTGAAAATATTTGAGAATGATTATCATGCGTTACAATCGGCTCAGATATTTTTACAGATTTTTTGCTTTCGTATTTTTTAGACAGATTTTTGTAAGTTTTAACAAGGAAATTCCGTTGACAAAAGTGACAGTTTGCTTTATTATATGAAGTGAATAAAAGGCAAACCTGTTGAAAGACAGGGACGCAAAGCCAAGGGTCTAAGGTCTTAGGACTATGACAGCCGGTTGCCGCATTGATATTGATTAGGTAATGTAATATGACAGGAGACGTGGTTCTTCTATTTGTGGCGACCGTTTATTTAATCTGATAAACGGTTTTTTTATTTCCACAAACTGATGGGACTGATAGTTTCCAGATAGCGGCAAGTCAGTTACATTATGGTTCAAGAAAGGTGTGTTATTTATGAAAGGAAAGAAATTAACAGAGTGGCTCGCAAATAAAAAAGTTGTTTCCAGTTGTGCTGCTATAGCATTGGCAGCAGTGATCGGCGGCGTTTCATTATTCTCAGGAACAGGAGAAACACCTGAATTCCCCAGTTACACAGATCCGATCATGGAGACTTCCATCATAGAAGATGAAACTCCACTGGCTTCCCAGCCGAAGACTACTGTGAAGACTACCTCCAGTACCAAGACAACCAGGAAGACTGTTAAATTAAAAAAGGCTTCCAAGAAGAGCTACACCAAGAAACTGAAAACCAAAACAAAAGTAACCAATAAAACAAATAAATCCGGTAATACAACAGTAGATACCAAGACAACCGTTGTTACCAAAGCAACAGCGAAATACACCAAGAAATCCAAAAAGAAAGTTGTTACATCCAAGATCACAACAACTGTTCAGACAACAACTACACAGCAGGTATCAATTGACAATGAGACCGCTGTAAGCACTACTTCTTCTGGTGCTTCCGCTGCCCAGGTAACTGCAGCAGCAAGTTCTTCACAGAACCAGAGCAAACACGAGGAAAATGTAGCAAGTGTTGCAGGCAAGATGGACAATCGTGTAATTGCAGCATATCAGCAGCTGGGATTTAAGCTTGTTGTTGATCCATCCGTCAACTATTCAGGATATTTTGATGCAAGATCAAGATCTATTACAATGAAGCAGATTGATGATTCTGTTTATCATGAGCTGGGTCATTTCCTTGCATTTATCGCAGGAAATGCAGATAAGACAGCAAGCTTCCAGAGCATTTTTGCAGCTGAGAAGGCAAATGTTACAGCTTTTAATAAAGCCTATGTAACACAGAATGCTTCCGAATATTTTGCAGAATCTGTTAAGGATTACATCCTGAACAATGCTTCCCTGAAGAGTAGCAGACCACAGACTTATGCAGCTGTTCAGAATGCACTGAATCAGATTACAGACGCACAGATCGCTAAGATCCAGAAGATTTACGGAGCGTTCTGGAATTAATAATTTTAAAGATGACCGGCACCCGGAGAAATATCTCCGGGTGTTTTATTGTGAATAGCACAGGCGTGGGAAACCGGTATTTTATAAAAAGGTAAGTGACAGCTGGTACTTATCTTTGGGTCACCGGGAGAACAGGACTCTTATATATGTCGAAGAGTCGGGATATGCGTCGACAGAAAATTCTTGCAATGAAAAACCTTAGGTGTGTATAATACAAAACAAAGGTTATCACTTTCTTGCAGGCAGGGATAGATATATTTGAGTTACTGGTAGGTTACTGGTCACGGGGTGAACAGTAACACTGGTAGAAGTGAACAGTAACATGTATTTGGAATGGATGTAGACACGGCGCCTGAAATGTGTTAAAATAAACTTTAATAAGTTTTTTGAAGGATGTTTTTATAATTCAGTATATAGCTTCTGTCTAATCAGACATTTGTATCCCGTTAAATCAAAATTGAAATGTGTTTTAGAATTGTATTAGTCGAAGAGGTAGATGATTGATGAAAGAAAAGTATGAATCATTATCCCTGGCTACGCTGAAAGACTTGGCAAAAGCCAGAGGACTGAAGGGCATTTCTACTATGAGAAAGCCTGAATTAATTGAACGTATGCTGGAAGAGGACAGGAAAGAACAGACTGCAGAAAATAAGCAGACTATTTCCGGAACAGCAGAAGAGAATACCATACCTGCAAGACCAGAGCCTGTGGCAGCAGAAAAAACAGAAAATACGGGAAGTGTTTCTTCACCGGAGAGAAGAGAAGCACCAACCAGATCCCGTACCATTATACGGCGTAATCCTGAGTACCGCAGCAATAATTATGGCAGAAATGAAAATGCAGGACGCCAGAACAGTTATAATGGGGAAAACAGACCGGAGAACTTCGTGAAGCGCACTCCTGTAGCGAAACCTGTAGAAGTGGTTCCGCCAGCCGAATTAAGACCTGAGGAAACGGAACAGCCCCGTACAGGCGCAGCCAGTGAGAACCGTACAGAAGAGGATGTAAGCAACGCTTACAGTGTTCCGGCTGAAACGGTCCAGCTTGACAGTGGCGAAAAGGCCAATGGAATCCTGGAGGTTATGCCGGATGGGTTTGGATTTATCCGAAGTGAGAATTATCTTCCGGGAGAAAATGATATCTATGTTTCTCCGTCACAGATCCGCAGATTCAATCTGAAGACAGGGGATATTATTCAGGGAAATATCCGTATTAAAACACAGGGGGAGAAATTCAGTGCCCTTTTGTATGTGACGTCTATCAATGGTTTCCATCCAAGTGAGGGACAGAAGAGATACAATTTTGAAAATATGACCCCAATCTTCCCAGATGAACGTCTGATCATGGAGCGGCCTGGCGGAACTACTGCCATGCGTATCGTAGATCTGATCAGCCCTATCGGAAAGGGACAGCGTGGTATGATCGTTTCCCCGCCTAAGGCAGGTAAAACTACTTTGCTCAAGGATGTTGCGAAATCTATTCTTAAGAATAACAAGGATATGCATCTGATCATTCTTCTTATTGATGAACGTCCTGAGGAAGTTACCGATATTAGGGAAGCAATACAGGGACCGAACGTGGAAGTTATTTATTCCACATTTGATGAGCTTCCGGAGCATCATAAGCGTGTATCCGAGATGGTTGTAGAGCGTGCACGCCGCCTTGTAGAACATAAGCAGGATGTTGTGATCCTTCTGGATTCCATTACCAGACTGGCAAGAGCCTATAACCTGGTTGTTCCCCCAAGTGGAAGAACTCTGTCAGGAGGTCTTGATCCGGGAGCACTTCATATGCCGAAGCGCTTTTTTGGTGCAGCACGTAATATGCGTGAGGGAGGAAGCCTTACCATTCTGGCCACTGCACTTGTTGACACCGGAAGCAAAATGGACGACGTTATTTACGAAGAATTCAAGGGAACCGGCAATATGGAGCTTGTTCTTGACCGCAAGCTTCAGGAGAAACGGGTTTTCCCGGCCATCGACATTCAGAAATCCGGTACCAGACGAGAAGATCTGCTTCTGAGCAAAGACGAGCAGGAAGCTGTATATATTATGCGAAAGGCTCTTAACGGAATGAAGTCTGATGAGGCAGTGGAACAGATCCTGAACATGTTTGCACGTACTGCAAATAATGCTGAATTTGTGCAAATGGTAAAAAAACAGAAATTGTAATGTTCACAAAAAACACCGTGCAGAATATTATCTGGGATTAGTTTTAGAAATTTTTATAAATAACTTGCATTTCTCATAACGCCATGCTATAATCAGTAGGCTGTGTAAAGTGTGAATTCGTCAGATTCAACGCAAATAAAATAGAATAAATATAGAGAGGTGAAAATCATGAGAGAAGGAATCCATCCGAATTACTATCAGGCAACTGTAACCTGCAACTGCGGTAATACTTTTGTAACAGGATCTACCAAGCAGGATATCCACGTAGAAATCTGCTCCAAATGTCATCCGTTCTATACAGGACAGCAGAAAGCTAGTCAGGCTCGTGGACGTATCAATAAGTTCAACGAGAAATACGGCCTGAATAAATAATTTGAATATTACTGAATGAGAAGGTTGAGGTTGGGAAATCTCAACCTTTCTTTGTAACTGGAGGATAAAATGAAACCATCCAATATCGGTGGACAAGCTGTAATGGAAGGCATTATGATGCGCCACAAGGATAAATACTCCATTGCAGTAAGACGTCCTGATAAAGAAATTGAAGTAAAAGTGGAAGATTATAAATGCATTTTCGGGAAAGCCAGGATTTGGCGGAAACCGATCATCCGCGGAATGGTAAGCTTTATCGATTCTCTGGTAACCGGAACGAAATGCCTTATGTATTCAGCTGAAATTGCAGGTGATGAGGAGGACGAGGAAGAGACCAGAAAGAATGCTGCGCTTTCTTCAGAAGAACTGGAAGCCAAGAAGAAAAAAGAAGACAAGGCATTTAAAGCCTTGCTCTATGTAACTGTGGCCATTTCTATTGTAATTTCCATTGCAGCCTTTATGCTGCTTCCTTATGCACTGGCCAGTCTTTGCCGTAAAGTAGGCGCTTCGGAAGTGGTGGTTACCATTGTGGAAGCGTTTGTGAAGCTGGGTCTGTTTATGGGATACATGATCCTGATCTCCAGAATGAAGGATATTCAGAGAACCTTTATGTATCATGGTGCTGAACACAAATGTATCAACTGTGTGGAAAATGGTAAGCCACTTACTGTGGAGAACGTGCTTGAGAGCTCCAGATTCCACAGACGCTGCGGAACAAGCTTTCTGTTTCTGGTTATGATAGTAAGTATTTTCCTGCATTTTATTTTTGTACTGGTACCGTCTTACTGGTTCCGTCTTTTCGGCCGTCTGCTCATGGTACCTGTAGTATCTGGAATTTCATTTGAAATTATCCAGTGGGCAGGCAGGACAGACAGTAAATTTGCCTTGATGATGAGCAAACCTGGTATGGCAATGCAGAAATTTACCACAAAAGAACCTACAGCTGATATGGCAGAGGTTGCCATCAAGGCTGTGGAGGCTGTGTTTGACTGGAGAGCATATTTAAAGACAGAATTCAATCTGGATATTCCATATGAGAACAAAGAAAACGGTGATCTTTCCGCTGCTTCCGCGCAATCTGAAAGCGGGGAGAGTGAAGAACGTACCGGGAATGTACCGGAAACGGGAGCTGCACAATGACTTCTCTGGAAACACTATTAAAAGAAGGAACTAAGGTTCTGGAACAGCATAAGATCCAGGAAGCCAGGCTGGATGCCTGGCTTCTTCTGGAGTATGTGACAGGAATGAACAGAGCTTTTTATTTCGCTCATTCAGCTGATGGGATTGAAGAGGAAAAAGCGGACAGATACCGGGAACTGATCCGAAAAAGAGCAGGTCATGTTCCCTTGCAGCACATTACCCACCAGGCATATTTTATGGGATTTGAATTTTATGTAAATCAAAACGTACTGGTTCCGAGGCAGGATACGGAGACATTGGTGGAGAAGGCTCTGGAAGTTATGAAGGGGAAAAAGACACCAGGGATTCTGGATATGTGCACCGGATCAGGGTGTATTCTTTTAAGTCTTCTGGCACTTACCGGGGATGCATATGGTGTGGGTGCTGATGTTTCCCCACTTGCTCTTCAGGTGGCAGATAAGAATGCAGTAAGCCTGGAAGTGTCAGACAGAGCTGTTTTCGTGGAAAGCGACTTGTTTTCGTCAGCTTTTTTTCAACAAAACACTGGCAAAGATATGCCTCTGTATGATATCCTTATTTCGAATCCCCCCTACATCAGAAGCGCAGAGATTGAAGAGCTTATGGAAGAAGTGCGGGATCACGATCCAAGACTTGCATTGGATGGCCATGAAGATGGTCTGTATTTTTACAGAAAAATCGTATCGGAGGGAAAGGCTTTCCTAAAGGAAAATGGCTGGATGCTGTTTGAAATCGGATATGATCAGGGCGAAGCTGTAAAGGCGCTGATGAGGGAAAATGGCTTTTTTGATGTACAGATTGTTAAAGACCTGACGGGACTTGACAGAGTTGTGTTGGGCAGACGATAGTTTTATAAAAGTAAAGAGAAGAACATAACAGGAGGAAAACCATGTTTGACAAGTTGGACGATTTGCTCATACGTTTCGAGGAAGTTCTGAATGAGCTGGGTGAGCCAGATGTAACATCTAATCCAGATCGTTTCCAGAAGCTTATGAAGGAACAGAGCGACCTGCAGCCAATTGTGGATACCTATAAGGAATATAAGAAAAATAAAGAAACCATTCAGGACAGCCTTTCCATGCTGGAAGAGGAGAAGGATGAGGATATGAGAGAAATGCTCAAGGAAGAGCTTTCCGATGCCAAGAAGCGTGTGGAAGAGCTGGAGCATGAACTGAAGATCCTTCTTCTGCCTAAGGACCCTAACGATAATAAGAACGTTATCGTGGAGATCCGCGCCGGTGCCGGTGGAGATGAGGCTGCTCTTTTTGCAGCTGAGATTTACAGAATGTATGTAAAATATGCAGAATCCAGGCGCTGGAAAACAGAGATGATGAGCTTAAACGAGAATGGAATCGGCGGATTCAAAGAGGTTACCTTTATGATAAACGGTGCCGGAGCTTATTCCAGACTGAAATATGAGAGTGGCGTACATCGAGTACAGAGGGTTCCGGAGACTGAATCCGGCGGAAGAATCCATACTTCCACCTGTACGGTTGCAATTATGCCGGAAGCTGAGGAGATTGATTTCCATCTGGATATGAACGACTGTAAATTCGACGTATTCCGTGCTTCCGGAAATGGCGGACAGTGCGTCAATACTACAGACTCCGCAGTACGACTGACCCATATTCCTACAGGAATCGTAATTTCCTGTCAGGATGAGAAGTCCCAGCTGAAGAATAAGGATAAGGCATTGAAGGTTCTTCGTTCCCGTCTGTATGAGATGGAGCTGGCCAAGCAGCATGATGCAGAGGCAGAAGCAAGAAGAAGCCAGATTGGTACAGGCGACCGTTCTGAGAAAATCAGAACCTATAATTTCCCACAGGGACGTGTGACAGATCATCGTATCAAGCTTACACTTCACAGACTGGATAACATTCTGAATGGAGATCTGGATGAAATCATCGACAGCCTGATCGCAGCAGACCAGGCAGCGAAATTGAGCAATCTGCAGGAACAGTAAACTTAGAGCCTTTTTCAAACACGCTCTAAAACAACAATCATATGAAAAATGGGAGGGTATTACCTATGAAAAAAACAGCTCTTGTAATTATGGCAGCCGGAGTTGGAAGCAGATTTGGAAATGGAATCAAGCAGCTTGCACCAGTTGGACCAAACGGTGAGATCATTATGGATTATTCCATCAGAGACGCACTGGAGGCTGGCTTCAATAAAATTGTATTCATTATCCGTAAGGATCTGGAAGAAGAATTTAAAAGCACCATCGGTGCAAGAGTAGAGAAGATTGCAGAAGTTGCGTATGCATATCAGGAAATGGAGAAGCTTCCGGAAGGCTTTGTGAAACCGGCAGACAGAACCAAACCATGGGGAACTGGTCATGCTGTTATCTGTGCAAGAGAGTTCCTTACAGAGCCATTTGCAGTTATCAATGCAGATGACTATTATGGAAAGGAAGCATACGTAAAAGTACATGATTATCTGGTTCGGGAGCAGCCAGCAGATGATGTCCTGCATATTTGCATGGCAGGTTTCCGTCTTGGAAACACCTTAAGTGATAATGGAAGTGTTACAAGAGGACTTTGCCACATTACAGACGGCAAGCTTACAGGGGTTACCGAGACACACAACATTTTTAAAACAGCAGATGGCGCTGAGAGCCGCGAAGATGGACAGCCGGCAGAGAAGCTTGATTTAAATGAGCTTGTTTCCATGAACATGTGGGGACTGACTCCTGCGTTTATGGATACTTTATACGATGGATTTGTAGAGTTTCTTCAGAATGTAAAAGCTGGTGATATCAAGGCAGAGTATCTTCTTCCGGTTATGATTGATGCATTGATCCAGAAGGGAACTGCCCAGGTAGATGTGCTTGAGACAAAGGATACCTGGTTTGGTGTAACTTACCAGGAAGATAAAGAGGTTGTGATCAAAGCCTTTAAAGAGCTTACCGAGGCTGGCGTATATCCAAACGGACTTTACAAATAAGATTATCGGATACTGTATATTGTAATTGTTTGCAGTTTTGCCTGAAAATATGGAAAAGAATGTATGATTCCTATATGCTTTCAGGTGTAATAAGCAAGGAGGATAATTAGATATGGGAAAATATTTTGGAACAGACGGATTTCGTGGAGAGGCAAATGTTCAGCTGACAGTTGATAATGCGTTTAAAGTAGGACGTTATGTAGGTTGGTATTATGGACGTGACCATAAGGCGAAGATCGTAATCGGAAAAGATACCAGACGAAGCAGCTATATGTTTGAGTATGCCCTTGTTGCAGGACTTACCGCTTCCGGAGCAGATGCTTATCTTCTGCATGTAACCACTACTCCAAGTGTATCCTTTGCGGTTCGTACAGAGGATTTTGACTGCGGTATTATGATTTCCGCAAGCCATAACCCATTCTATGATAATGGAATCAAGCTTCTGAATGGAAACGGACAGAAGATTGAGGCTGAGATCGAGGAGCGTATTGAGGCCTACATTGATGGCGAGATCGAGGAGCTTCCTCTTGCACGCAAAGAAGACATTGGACGTACTGTTGATTTTGCTTCCGGACGAAACCGCTATATCGGATATCTGATCTCCATTCCAAGCCGTGATTTCAAAAATGTAAAAGTTGGACTTGACTGTGCCAACGGAAGCTCATCCGCAATTGCAAAAAGTGTTTTCGAGGCACTTCAGGCGAAAACTTATGTGATCAACAATCAGCCGGATGGAACTAACATCAATACAAACTGTGGATCCACCCATATCGAAGTCCTTCAGAAATATGTGATAGACAATGGCCTGGATATCGGATTTGCTTATGATGGAGATGCTGACCGTTGTATCGCAGTTGATCATCGTGGAAATATCATCGATGGTGACAAGATTATGTATGTCTGCGGTAAATATCTGAAAGAGCAGGGGAAACTGAATGGAAATACTGTTGTTACCACAGTGATGTCCAATATGGGACTTTACAAAGCTCTGGAGCGTGAAGGAATGCGTTATGAGCAGACTGCCGTTGGTGACAAATACGTTGCCGAGAATATGATGGCAAATAACTACAGCATTGGTGGAGAACAGTCCGGACATATTATTTTCAGCCGTTATGCAGCTACAGGTGATGGTATCCTTACTTCTCTTATGGTCATGGAAGCATGTGTAGATAAGAAGTCTACCTTATGTGATCTTGCCAAAGAGATGAAGGTTTATCCTCAGGTTCTTCGAAATGTACGTGTAGCAGATAAGAAGACTGCGCGTGAGAACCCGAAGGTGGTTGAAGCAGTCGAAGCAGCAGGAAAGGCACTTGGCGATTCCGGACGTATTCTGGTCCGCGAGAGTGGTACAGAGCCGCTGATCCGTGTTATGGTGGAGGCCGAGACAGATGAGCTCTGCCATCAGTATGTAGACAGTGTTGTGGAAGTAATGGAAGCCGAAGGACTGATCGTTGGTTGAGAATGAAAATCAGAAAAACAGCATTAATATTGACAGCGGTCATGGGGCTTTCCCTTCTGGCTGGCTGTGATAATGAAAAACAGCAGATTTTTAAGGAAGCAGAGAAAGATCTGGAGCAGGGCAGCTATGAGTATGCGCTGGATGAATTTACTACTTCTGTGAATAATGGTGTGAAGCCTGCAGTGTCTTACCGCGGGATTGGAATCTGTCAGCTGCGTCTGGGAAATTATGATGATGCCATTACTGCCTTTACCAGTGCTCTTGGCGAGGAGAAAGTAAGTAAAAGTATGGCCCGGGACCTGTATCTGTATCGCGCTACAGCACGTTTGCAGGCTGGGTATCTGGATGATGCCATGGCAGACTGTCAGGTGCTTGCCCAGAATTATGAGATGGATGCAGATGCCTGGTTTCTTACTGGAAAGGTTGCCCTGGAAATGGATGGCTATGATGAAGCTGCCTCTGATTTTGAGCAGGCATATGGGGAAGATTCCAGCTATGACCGGGCCATCCAGATCTACGAGACGTACCTGGATAAGGACATGGAAGCGGATGGAACCAGGTATCTGGAGGCTGTTTTGTCCACAGAGGCAAAGGGAGCAGAGGATCTTTGCAGCCGGGGAAGAATCTATTACTATATGGGAGATTATACCAATGCCCAGAAGGAGCTGACAGATGCTTCCAATCAGGGAAGTACAGAGGCACTTCTGGTTCTTGGAATGGTCTATGGCGCTCAGTCAGATTACGCAAATGCCCGGGCAATGTACCAGCAGTACATCAATCAGAAGCTGGATGATACGTCCGGGGATCAGACACAGACTGCCGCACAGGGATACAATGGACTGGCAGTGTGCGATATGGCAGAAGGAAATTATGATTCTGCTTTGGAAAATATCAGCAGCGGAATTTCCATTGCTTCCGATGATGAAATGCAGAGCTTGTTATTTAATGAAATTGTAGCTTATGAGAAAAAACTGGATTTTTCCACAGCGCAGGAGAAAGCTGTGTCTTATGTCGGAATGTATCCGGAGGATGAAGAAGCTGCGAAAGAGCTTGATTTCCTGAAATCCAGGACTGGAAGTAATGAATAGGAAACAGAGTAGGCTCCTGAAGTTATTTTTATAATTATAAAAAGGATTTGAAATCTGAGGCAATATTGAATGCCTGATTTCAAATCCTTTTTTGGTGATACGCTCAGACCTTTTTTACATAAAGGCGGTTGCCCCGGTACATAGGGCGACCGTTCACGCCACTGAGATCGTAGGACATTGCAAAGTAGGAATCCACGCTGCTTACAAGCGCCCAGTCAGGATCATAGACCTTTCCACCGATTTCAGCCCAGCCGTGACCGCCGGAGCAGATTACATAAACTTTTTTCATGCCTACAGCGTTTGCGAGGTAGGCGAAAGCTGCTGCATAGGAAACACAGTCACCTCGTCCGCCGCGGAAAAACATATCTTCGGCGAAATCCTTTTCCCAGTCCTGTGTATTTCTGAATTCACGCCAGCAATAGTAGGTGTACTGCTTCTTGACGTAATCAAAGCTGGCACGGAGGCGCTGCATTTTGTTCATTCCTGGTCTGCTGATCTTTTCTACGATATTGTTCGCTTCTGTCATTAGCTTCAGCTTGCGCAGGTTAGAACCGGATTTGCTGGCACGTCCGGAAGCATCAAGAGCGATACCATTTATAGTGGTGGAGGTCAGCATGTATGCGCCGGTGGTTCCTGTGCTGATACGGAAAAAGTAGTAATCATTTTTGATTTTTTTCCAGCCGTAACGCTGAATTCCATTTTTGTCAAAAAAGTAATAGCGGGATCCGATTTTGACCTTGCCTTTGATTTTCTTGCCGCGGGCATTGTAATAGTAGTGGCGGCCTTTGCTGGTCTTCCAGGTACCAGAAGAGGAATTGGAAGCCTGTCCCTTACCGGAATGGGTCTTCTTATTGGTGACAGTGGAAGAAGATTTCGCAGTTTGGGAAACTGATGTCCGGGCAGCTGCCTGGGTGGGAAGAGTACCTGTCAGGAGCGTACAGGACAGGCAAAGGCATGCTGCAAGAGTTTTGAGATTTTTCTTTTTCATAGGTTCCTCCTTTTTTGGTCTTTTACTATTATTATATACTATATGAGATCTGAACTGTAGTTGTTGTTTTCAGATCTGAAATATGTTACTGTGAACTTTGTTCACAAAAAACGCCTCGCGGAACGTTACCAGTGAACAGTAACTGAAATATACCTCTCCCAAAAGGAATGGGTTTGTGTTATACTCTAACAGATGATTTTCAGATAGAAAAGTAACTGAAAGTTAGTTTATGGATGATCCGGAAGGAGGATTTATGGAATATATTGAAGAAATACAGGAGCAGGTGATTCTGGTTGGCGTTCAGCTGGATGAGAACGATAATGTGAAAGAATCCCTGGATGAACTGGAGGAGCTTGCAGATACTGCCGGAGCCCAGACAGTGGGAAAAATTATCCAGAACCGTGAGACTGTACATCCTGGAACTTATATTGGAAAAGGAAAGATCGAGGAGGTACGTGCTCTTATGCTGGCCACGGATGCTACAGGAATCATCTGTGACGATGAACTTTCCCCGGCACAGATGAACAATCTGGAGCATGAGCTGGAATGTAAGGTAATGGACAGAACTCTTCTGATCCTTGACATTTTTGCAAAACATGCCACTACCAGCGAGGGAAAGATTCAGGTTGAGCTTGCACAGCTCCGTTACAGAGCATCCAGACTGGTAGGACTAGGTGCGTCTTTGTCCAGACTTGGAGGAGGAATCGGAACCAGAGGTCCTGGAGAGAAGAAGCTGGAGAGCGACCGACGTCTGATCCGAAAGAGGATCACAGCGCTGAAGGAAGAGCTTTCTCAGGTAGAGAAGCACAGAGAGCTGCTCCGTACCGGACGTACCCGGGGAAAGATGAAGACTGCGGCGATCGTGGGCTATACCAATGCGGGAAAATCCACTTTACTGAACACTTTGACAGGCGCAGGTGTTCTTTCCGAGGACAAGCTTTTTGCCACTCTGGATCCGACTACGCGGGCTCTGACGCTGGATGACGGACAGCAGATCCTGCTTACCGATACGGTTGGATTTATCCGTAAGCTGCCGCACAATCTGGTTGAGGCGTTTAAGAGTACGCTGGAGGAAGCCAGGTACGCGGATTACATCATTCATGTGGTGGATTGTTCCAATCCCCAGGCGGTGCAGCAGATGGAAGTGGTTTACGACACTTTGCAGGAGCTGGAAGTTCAGGGGAAAAAGACCATTACATTGTTTAATAAGGTGGATATGGGAGCGGCTATCCGTATGCGCGACAGCAATGCAGACCACACTTTGAAGGTATCTGCGAAAACAGGGGAAGGCCTTGAGGATTTAAAGGCACTTCTGGGGAAAATTCTTTCCGAAGAGCAGATTTATGTGGAAAAGCTTTTTACCTATCAGGAGGCTGGCAAGATTCAGCTGATCCGGGAATATGGGCAGCTGCTTTCGGAGGAGTACACAGATACTGGAATTCTGGTGAAAGCCAGAGTGCCACAGGAAATTCATGGGAAGCTTATGTGATGCAGCCAGACCCGTGGAACTGGCAAAAAGTATGGGCTATAAAGTTATCACATTTGAGGATAATAAGTAAATATAATGTTATCGCTTAAAAGTAATTTCTGTGAAGTGCATTGCTATACAAAAAGTGAAGAACGATAGATGATAAGATTAAAATTCGTAAGAAACAGGAGAGAATATCATGGGAAAATACACAGATTATGTTATGAAAACAGCACAGGATCTGCTTGCAGTGCCAAGCCCAAGCGGCTTCACACACATGGCAGCCGAATTTGTGAAAAAAGAATTTGAGAATCTTGGCTATAAGCCTCAGATTACCCAGAAGGGCGCTGTGCTCGTAAAGCTTGGAGGAAAAGACGATAAGAATGCAGTGGTTCTGGCAGCTCACATGGATACTCTTGGCGGAATGGTCTGCCAGATCATGGACAACGGACATCTGAAACTGACTAATATCGGCGGTATGAATCCAAACAATGCAGAGGCTGAGAATTGTAAGGTTTATACAAAGTCCGGCAAAGTATATGATGCAACTTTCCAGCTGGAGAATGCGTCTGTTCATGTAAACGGCGAGTATAGCGATACCAAACGTACTTATGAGACGATGGAGGCCATTCTTGATGAGCCGGTGAAGAATAAAGAGGATGTGAAAAAACTTGGAATCATGACAGGCGATTTTGTCTGCTTTGATCCAAGGACAGTTGTGACGGAGAGCGGATACATCAAGAGCCGTTTCCTTGATGATAAATTCAGCACTGCCATTCTTCTCGGCTATGCTAAATATCTGAAAGAGAAAGAAATTCAGACAGAGCGTACCATTTATGTACTGATCACTTCTTATGAGGAAGTGGGACATGGTGGATGTGCCGCTATCCCAGATGGAGTGACAGAGATGATCTCCGTAGATATGGGATGTGTTGGAAAAGGCCTGGAATGTGATGAAACCATGGTTTCAATCTGCGCTAAGGACAGTATGGGACCATATGATTACCAGGTGGTTTCCGGCCTGATCAAGGCTGCACAGGAGAATGACATTGCATTTGCAGTGGATGTATATCCGCACTATGGTTCTGACGTGGATGCAGCGCTGAAGGCGGGCTATGATATGAAACATGGTCTGATCGGACCGGGAGTTTACGCTTCTCATGGATACGAGCGGTCACACAGGGATGGAGCGAAGAATACACTGAAATTACTGAAGGCATATTTAGGATAAAAGTCCTGCGCGGTAGCGCTAAAGGCGCGGAACAATCGACTTTCATTTGGGGTGATGTCTGCGCAGGCAGACATGTCCGTTTAGAAGAAAAAATTTGATTAAAAATGTATAAAATCTTAATAATAGAAGATGACGAAATTATTGTACAGATAGTAAAGCGACATTTGGAATCCTGGGGATATGAGGTCTTTCAGGTCGAAGATTTCACTCATGTGATTCAGGAGTTTGTGCAAAAAGATCCACAGCTGGTGCTGCTGGATTTGAAACTGCCGTTTTTTAACGGTTTTCATTGGTGTGAGGAAATCCGCAAAATTTCACAGGTACCAGTGATGTTTCTGTCTTCAGCGGCTGACAATATGAATATGGTAATGGCCATGAGCCGGGGCGCAGATGATTTTATCGCGAAACCTTTTGATCTGGATGTGTTAACTGCGAAGGTGCAGGCTGTGCTTCGCAGAACCTATGCCTTTGGTCAGAACAACAGTCTTCTGGAAAGGGGCGGCGTAGTGCTGAATCCTGGAAATGGGACGATTTCAGTGAATGGAAAGCTTGCAGACTTGACGAAAAACGAATTGAAGATATTGCAGATACTATTTGAACATCAGGGGCATGTTGTATCCAGAGAGTCGATTATGACAAAACTGTGGGAGAGCGACAGCTTTGTGGATGACAATACTTTGACAGTAAACATCACAAGAATCCGTCGGAAGCTGGAAGGTCTGGGTGTAGAGAACTTCATTATCACCAAAAAAGGCCTGGGGTACATGGTATGATTAAATATCTGAAAACCAGATGGAAAACAGGTGTTTTGGCTTTACTTATGGTAGCGGTAACGGCTGGAATCCTTTTTCTGTATGATATTCCGATTGAGCCTGTAGGTTATGTGGCGGTTTTTGAAATGCTGCTGACAGGCCTGGGGCTTATGTGGGATTACCATAAATACCGGAAAAAGCAGGAAAGTCTGCTTTACATAAGAGACTGCGGCAATTTTTCAGAAGAATATCTGGAGGCTCCGGAGAATGAAAATGAGGCTATTTACCGGGAAATCTGCCGTAGTCTGGATGAGAAGAGAATAGAGGCTGAAAATCAGAGAAGTGCTTTTGGTACAGAATTGACAGACTTTTATACGCTGTGGGTCCACCAGATCAAAACACCTATTGCTGCAGCAAGATTGCTTCTTCAGGAAGAGAAGCCCAGACCTCAGGAGATTCAGAATGAGCTTTTTAAGGTGGAGCAGTATGTGGAGATGGTGCTGGGGTATCTTCGAACGGAGGATATGGCTTCAGACATCCGCTTTGAGGAAGTGGATATGGATTCTCTGATTCGTGAGCAGATTCACAAATTTGCCAGAATATTTATTGGGAAAAAGCTTTCTCTGGAGTATCAAGAGGTATCGGAAACGGTGCTTACAGATGAAAAATGGCTTGGCTTTGTGTTGGGACAAATTTTATCAAATGCACTGAAATACACAAAAAAAGGAAAAATATCCATCTATATGAGCAAATCCAGGCCGCATACGCTGGTGATCGAAGATACTGGAATCGGAATCCGTGCCGAAGATTTGCCCCGGGTTTTTGAAAAGGGGTTTACTGGCTATAATGGACGTGAAGAGAACAGGTCTACTGGAATTGGGCTTTATCTTTGCGGAAAGATTATGAAAAGACTGGATCACGGAATCAGGATAGAGTCGGAGCTTGGAAAAGGGACGAAGGTATTTCTTGAACTGGAAAGAAAGAAGATGGATCTATATTAGAGCGTGTTCGGAAAAACAATCTCGCAGTCTGCACGCCCCACTTTTCGGTGTATTTTGCAGATTGCAAGATTAATTTTTTTACATGCTTTAGATGGTGGGGACAAGGAGAGAGTATGAAAGCGATAAAGAAGGTTTTAAACAATATTTTTATTGATGGTTTAAGTGGAATGGCTTTGGGGTTGTTTTCTACTTTGATCATCGGAACTATTTTGAAACAGATCGGTGATTTGATGGGCGGTACATATGGCACTTATTTAAGTGCATTTGCAGTGGTTGCCCAGAGGCTTACAGGTGCCGGAATCGGCATCGGTGTTGCGTATAAATTCCGGGAATCTACTTATGTGCTGTTGTCGGCTGCGGCAGCAGGAATGATTGGGGCTTATGCATCAAACCTTATTGCAGGAACCCTGTTGTCTGATACAGGGGCATTAGTGTTATCCGGTCCTGGCGAGCCTCTTGGAGCGTTTGTGGCTGCATATGTGGGAATTACGATTGGGAGGCTGGTTGCCGGAAAAACAAAACTGGATCTTCTTATTACACCAGCAATCACCATCCTTTCCGGTGGTGCTGTAGGGATACTGGTAGGACCGGGAGTATCAAGCTTCATGACATGGCTTGGTAACCTGGTAAACTGGGGAACTGAGCAGCAGCCAATCCTAATGGGAATTGTGGTTTCTGTCATCATGGGAATGGTACTGACTTTGCCAATTAGTTCTGCAGCTCTTGGAATTATTCTGGGGCTGAATGGCGTGGCAGCGGGTGCGGCAACGATCGGATGCTGCTGTCAGATGATTGGATTTGCAGTGACAAGTTTTAAGGATAATGGCGTGGGCGGTCTTTTTGCCCAGGGAATTGGAACCTCCATGCTGCAGATCCCTAATATTATGAAGCGTCCGCTGATCTGGCTGCCTCCTACACTGGCATCTGCTATTTTAGGCCCAATTGCCATTATCGGGCCTTTCCATATGACAAACAATGCGACAGGCTCCGGAATGGGAACATCAGGTCTGGTTGGACAGATCATGACTTACCAGACTATGGTGGCAACAGAATCACCGGTGCTGGTAATTCTGAAAATTGTATTGTTCCACTTCCTACTTCCGGGACTGTTATCCTATGTGATTTACCGAGGAATGCGAAATATGGGATATATTAAAGACGGACAGATGAAGCTGAATGTGTAAGGAATATAAAATAAATATTGACATCTAATGAATGTTAGAATATACTAACAACATAAAGGAGCTTATAGGTAATCTGAAAGGAGTATCATATGGGAACAGTAGTTGTTGGTGCTATCGTAGTCGTAATAGCAGGTCTGGCAGTGAGAAGTATTGTGAAGGATAAAAAAAGCGGAAAAGGCTGCAATGGTAATTGTGGAAGCTGCGGCGGACACTGCCACTAAGGTGTGAATGAGGCACTGGTATTTTACATAGCTGGTAAATAAGAAGATGAGGAAACTGCTGTATTGGAGAAATCTGATATGGCAGTTTTTTTATTGATAAAAAACAGAATGTGACAAACCCGCGAAAGAATTGCGCACACATTTTGGCACAGATTGTAAATGGGTATAAACTGTTATAAAATCAAAAATGTATATATATTGTATTCTGTAATGTCTATATCATGAAGGGAGTGTTGAAAATGAAAAAGTCACTAAAAAAAATAATAACGGTTGTTCTGACATTTGCTATGATGTTTACAATGACCGTACCTGCTTACGCAAAAGAGGCATTTAAAATTTCTGTCAAGGAAAATGCAACTATTTATTCTTCTAAAACTATGGAAAATCGCAGATGCTACAATCCGGATGAACGTATTGCCTACATTGGAAAAAGAAAAGTTGCTGTGAGATCCAGTAATACTAAAGTTGCAACTGTAAAGATAAAGGATAATGCTATTTGGGCTACGCCCAAAAAGGCTGGTACAACAACCATTACTGTGAAAACCGGACAGGAAACTTACAAATGTACATTTACCGTGTATAAATATGTAAATCCTGTTTCTTCTGCAATGGTGGGGAAGACCACAATTAAAGGAACTGCCTTTAAAAAGAATGCAATTTATAATCTGCGTTATTCTAAATATAAAAATAAGAGTATCGCATTTAAATTTAATCTGAAAAAAGGTTGGAAACTCAGAGGAGGAATTGCATATGCAAGAAGCAACTGGGGTGCAACGAAGATGTCGCCAAATGGCAGCAAAATAAAAGTTGCAGGGGGATCTGGATTTCTTGCTGTTGCACATGTTGAAAATATCAAGACGGGGCAGATGGAAAGAATACATATATATTTCAAATAAATTGATAACGTTCAAAGCATGACACTGAACCACGATATAATTTGTGGGAAGATATAATTTGAAAAGCGTTTTCCGAAATCAAAATATGAAAATCGGAAAACGCTTTTTGTTTAACCTGGTATCTTAATAAAAACAACGAAAAACCACAAAAATCAACCAAAAACACCAACCAAAGCAACAAAAACAGTGTTGAATTATGTTGACACCGCATAGCAAATGACGTATAATGAGCATAGAAAACTATGTCATGGAACAACGGACATTTATGTTGCCGACAGAGAGAATATTGTGTTTTGGAGATACAGAATATTATTTCATATGTCGGGACATCCATGAGAAAGGAGAACCATGGAAAAATACAATTCAAGTGAGATTCCGAAATCTTCCAGAATTACCCGCCTGGTAGATCATCTCTATGCCAAGATGCCGGAGATCGAATCTTACAGAGCGAAGCTGATCACAGAGTCCTATAAGGAGACGGAAGACCAGCCGATCATTACCAGAAGAGCGAAAGCTTTTTCCCACATTTTACATAATATTCCGATCATCATCCGTGATGAGGAACTGATCGTGGGAAGTAACTCCATTGCACCGAGAGGATGCCAGACATTCCCGGAATTCTCATTCCAGTGGCTGGAAGACGAGCTGGATACGGTTGCCACCAGAACTGCTGATCCATTCTATATTTCAGAGCAGGCCAAAGCAGATCTTCGCGAGGTACACAAATACTGGAAAGGCAAGACTACCAGTGAGCTCGCCACAGCATATATGGCACCGGAAGCAATCCGTGCCATCGATCACAACATTTTTACACCAGGAAATTATTTCTACAATGGTGTAGGACACGTTACAGTAAAGTATTGGGAAGTTCTTGAAATCGGATACGAAGGCATTATGGCGAAAGCACAGGCTGAGCTGGATAAATGCAATGTGGGGGATGGAGATTACGCAGAGCGTTCCCGTTTCCTGGAAGCAGTTATCATGAGCTGCCAGGCAGTGATTGATTATGCAGACAGATATGCAAAGCTTGCCCTTGAAATGGCAGAGAAATGTACAGACCCACAGCGTAAAGCAGAGCTTCTTGTGATTGCATCCAATTGCAGCAAGGTTCCGGCGAAGGGAGCTACCAATTTCTGGGAGGCGTGTCAGTCCTTCTGGTTTGTGCAGCAGCTTCTCCAGATGGAGTCTAGCGGACATTCCATTTCCCCAGGACGTTTCGACCAGTATATGTATCCTTATTATAAGAAGGATATTGAGAGCGGCGCGATTACCAGAACAGCAGCCCAGGAGCTTCTTGATTGCATCTGGGTAAAATTAAATGACCTGAATAAAGTCCGTGATGCTGCTTCCGCAGAAGGCTTCGCAGGCTACAGTCTGTTCCAGAACCTGATCGTAGGAGGTCAGGATAAAGATGGCAATGATGTGACCAATGACCTTTCCTTTATGTGTATTGAGGCATCCATGCATGTACATCTTCCGGCTCCGTCCCTTTCCATCCGTGTATGGAATGGTTCCCCTCATGACCTTCTGATCAAGGCAGCAGAGCTTACCAGAACGGGTATCGGACTTCCGGCTTATTATAACGACGAGGTAATCATCCCGGCACTGCAGAACAGAGGACTTTCCCTTGTAGATGCCCGTGAGTATAATATCATCGGCTGCGTAGAGCCACAGAAAGCAGGTAAGACAGAGGGGTGGCATGATGCAGCATTCTTTAATATGTGCCGTCCGCTGGAGCTTGTATTTGCCAATGGTATGGATCAGGGCGAGATGGTCGGAATTCCTACCGGCGATGTAACCCAGATGGCTACATTTGATGAATTCTATGATGCATACAAGAAACAGATGGAGTACTGCATTTCCCTTCTTGTAAATGCAGATAATGCCATTGACGTGGCTCATGCAAAGCGTTGTCCGCTTCCATTCCTTTCCAGTATGATCGATGACTGTATCAAACGTGGAAAGACCGTACAGGAAGGCGGCGCAGTTTATAACTTTACCGGTCCCCAGGGCTTTGGTATTGCAAACATGGCAGATTCCCTGTATGCAATTCGTCAGCTGGTCTATGAAGAGAAGAAGTTTACGATGGAGGAGCTGAAGGAAGCTCTTGCATGGAACTATGGCAAAGGCCTGGATGAGCAGTCTGTGAAAGAGATCACAACCGGCATCTTAAGAGAGATGACCGAGAGCGGTGCCAAGGTTGATGCGGATACTGCAGCAGCTGTCCTGAAATCTGTTATGAATGCCCAGATGGCACCTGAGAAGATGGCAAGATACCAGGAAATCCACGATATGATCGCAGAAGTTCCGAAATTCGGAAATGATATTCCGGAAGTGGACTACTTCGCAAGAGATGTGGCTTACACATATACAAGACCGCTTCAGAACTTTAAGAACCCACGTGGTGGACAGTACCAGGCAGGACTTTATCCGGTTTCTGCAAACGTACCCCTTGGCGGACAGACTGGTGCTACACCAGATGGAAGATATGCACATACTCCGGTTGCAGATGGTGTTTCCCCATCCGCAGGCAAGGATGTGAACGGACCTACTGCAGCAGCAAGCTCTGTTGCGAAACTGGATCACTTTATCGTATCCAATGGTACTTTGTTCAATCAGAAATTCCATCCGTCAGCATTGTCTGGACGTGAGGGTCTTGAGAAGTTCGTTGCATTGATCCGATCCTACTTCGATCAGAAGGGAATGCATATGCAGTTTAACGTTGTAAGCAGAGAGACACTGCTGGATGCACAGGCACATCCGGAGAACTATAAGCATCTGGTTGTACGTGTGGCTGGTTACAGTGCACTGTTTACCACACTTTCCAAATCTCTGCAGGATGACATTATCAGAAGAACTGAGCAGGGATTCTAAAAAGAAAGTCAGCAGACTCTTATGCAGGAGAGTTATAATTGCCCCATAGCTCACTTCTTAGCGAGATGATAAGTGTGGCTGTGAATGGGAACTTTCTGCGAAAAATATAAATGGAATTGCTGGTGGCTTCGTTAAGAGAAGTCTGCTGGCACTTCCGTATAATGGAGAAATCTATGGAATATTTAGACACTACAGGACGTATTTTCGACGTCCAGCGCTATTCCATCCATGACGGTCCTGGAATCCGTACCATTGTGTTTTTGAAAGGCTGTGTGCTCAGATGTCAGTGGTGCTGCAATCCGGAATCCCAGGAATATAAGATCCAGACAATGAAAACTCCAGACGGTGTGAAGACCATGGGACGAGACGTAACGGTCCGCGAGATGATCGAACTGGTAGAGAAGGATCGCCCATACTACTACCGTTCCGGCGGCGGAATGACACTTTCCGGCGGCGAATGTCTCTGTCAGCCGGAATTTGCCCGTGACCTTCTTCGCGCAGCGAAAGAGCGTGGAATTAATACAGCTATCGAGAGTATGGCTTGTGTTCCCTGGAAAAATATAGAGATGGTACTGCCTTATCTGGATACTTACCTGATGGATATCAAGCATACCAATCAGGAGAAGCATAAGCAGTTTACAGGCAAGCCCAATGGACTGGCTCTGGAGAACGCCAGAAAGGTAGCTCTTTCTGGCCAGACCAATCTGGTGATTCGTGTACCTGTTGTTCCAACGTTCAATGACAGTGTGGAGGAAATCAAGTCTATTGCTTCCTTTGCATCTACATTGCCAGGTGTGAAGAAGATTCACCTTCTTCCATATCACCGTCTGGGACAGGATAAGTACGACTGGCTTGGAAGAGAATACAAGCTGCCGGAGATACTTCCTCCAGAACCGGAGCATATGGAACTTTTAAAAAAAGCAGTGCATTCCGTCTGTGATCTGGATTGCCAGATAGGTGGATGAAATACTATTTTATGTGAAAATTTTGAAGAAAGACATTGTGTGGAGAAATCTGTACAGTGTCTTTTTTTGCGTGCATTTCTTATTTAATGTGTCGGGAGGGTGAAAAGTTCTTCAGGAGGGACACATTTGAACAACTTTCAACACACTAAAAGAAAGCCTTTTTCATACATGCTCCAGGAAAAGAAATTGGAAAAAGATTTGCTTAAATTATAATTTTTTTGTATGATAGGTGGTATAATAAATACTTGATGAATTTATATCAACTATTTAAAAAAGCGGAGAAAGAAAACTTTATAAAGACAGTTAGATTGATTGCGGTAAAATCTGGCTGGTGCAAAATACTACAGCATAAGGAGAAAAAGAATGAGAGGACTATACTCATCAAAGACAAAAATCAGACACCAGATTTTTACTGAAATTGCCCGGCTTGCCTATGAGGGCGACATTGAGAAAGAGATGGATGATCTTCCGTACAAAATTCTTCCAGGAGAGATTGCAACATATCGTGACAGTATTTTTCTGGAGAGAGCTATCGTAGGAGAGAGACTGCGTGTGGCAATGGGACTGCCTCTTCGAAACATTTCCGAGCATGCGCCAATTTCCAAGGGCGTAGAAGCCAGCTTGATCGAAGAGAAATATTATGAGCCGCCCCTTATCAATATTATTAAATTCGCCTGCAACTCCTGTCCGGAGAAGCGTGTGATTGTCACAGAGGGCTGCCAGGGCTGTCTGGAACATCCTTGTCAGGAGGTCTGTCCCAAGCAGGCTATCCACATGGAAAACGGGCGGTCTGTGATCGATCAGGAGAAATGCATCAAATGTGGAAAGTGTCTGGAATCCTGTCCATATAATGCCATTATCAAGCAGGAGCGTCCGTGTGCCAAGGCCTGTGGAATGAATGCCATCCATTCAGACGAGTATGGCAGAGCAGAGATCGACTATGACAAGTGTGTTTCCTGTGGAATGTGCCTGGTAAGCTGTCCGTTCAGTGCCATTGTAGATAAGGGACAGATTTATCAGACCATTATGGCATTAAAAAGTGATACACCAGTTTATGCCATTGTAGCGCCGGCTGTGGCAGGTCAGTTTGAACCGGAATTGAAGAATACCCAGCTTCGGGGAGCTTTTAAGGCGCTTGGATTTACGGATATTAAGGAAGTGGCTGTGGGTGCAGATCTTTGCACCATTGAGGAGGCTAAGGACTTCATGAAGGAAGTGCCGGAGAAAATTCCGTTTATGGGAACCTCCTGTTGCCCGGCATGGTCTGTTATGGCAAAAAAGACGGTTCCACAGCTTGCCAACTGCATTTCCATGGCGCTTACTCCCATGGTACTGACTGCCAGACTTCTGAAGCAGGAAGAGCCAGACTGCAAGATCGTGTTTGTAGGACCATGTGCAGCCAAGAAGCTGGAGGCAAGCCGTAAGTCGGTTCGAAGCTATGTGGACTTCGTTCTCACCTTTGAAGAGGTGAAAGGCATGTTTGATGCCAAGGATGTTGATTTTGCCAGCCTTCCGGAGGAAGAGCCTCTTACCCAGGCCAGTAGTGACGGTCGTGGCTTTGCTGTTAGCGGCGGTGTGGCAGCCGCAGTTGTGAAAGCTGTAAAGCGTATGGATCCGGATCGCGAGGTGAAGGTAGTCAGTGCTAACGGACTTCAGGAGTGTAAAAAGATGCTGATGGCAGCCAAAGCAGGGAAATACAACGGATATCTGCTGGAAGGCATGGCGTGTCCTGGCGGCTGCATAGCAGGTGCCGGAACGGTGCAGACTGTAAAGAAGGCGGGAGTGGCACTGGAGAAGATGAAGAAGGAAGCGTCTTTTGAAGAATGTATGGATACTTCATTTGGCGGGGAACTGGAGAAACTGGAAGAGCTGTAAAATTATTTAGCCGAGCTGCTTGAAAATAAAGAATACATGAGAAGGAGAAAAGCAAAAATGCGTGCATACGAACGTTTATTAAATTATGTGAAAGTATATACCACAAGCGAGGATGAGCAGGAGAACGTGCCATCCACCAGCCGCCAGTTTGACCTGGGAAACCAGTTGGCAGAGGAACTGAAAAAGATAGGAGTTCAGGCTGTGCGCATTGATGACAAGTGCTATGTTTATGGTATAATCCCGGCAACAGAAGGACTTGAGGATAAGCCGGCCATTGGTTTTATTGCACATATGGACACGGCACCTGATTTCTCAGGAGAGAACGTAAATCCTCAGATCATCCCGAATTATGACGGTGGAGATGTGAAACTGGGAGAGAGCGAATATGCCCTTACTTTGAAAGATTTCCCACACCTTTCCTCTTTAAAAGGCAGAACCTTGATCACTACAGATGGAACTACGCTTCTTGGGGCTGATGACAAGGCTGGTGTAGCAGAAATCATGACTATGGCAGAGCAGATTATCACTGAGAACATTCCTCATGGAAAAATCTGCATCGGTTTTACCCCGGATGAGGAGGTCGGCTGTGGTGCAGACTTCTTCGATGTAGAAGGCTTTGGGGCTGATTTTGCCTACACCGTAGACGGCGGCGCTGAGAATGAGATTGAATACGAGAACTTCAATGCCGCAGGTGCAAAGGTAAAGATCAAAGGCTTTTCCGTACATCCAGGCAGCAGTAAGAATACCATGATCAATGCAGCGCTGGTTGCCATGGAGTTTAACAACATGCTTCCAGCAGGAGATACTCCGGCCAATACAGAAGAGTATGAGGGATTTTTCCATCTCTGCGAAATGAGCGGAGATGTATCCACGGCAAGCCTTGACTATATCATCCGCGACCATGACAGTGCCATGTTTGCCTGCCGCCAGGAGATGATGTGGCATATTGCCAAACTTCTCAATGAAAAATATGGTGAAGGTACTGTGACGCTTACTATGAAAGAGCAGTATCGTAATATGAAAGAGATGATTGAGCCCTGTATGCATCTGATCGATAATGCGAAGAAGGCTGTGCAGCAGTCCGGACTGAATCCTGAGACAGTTGCAATCCGCGGCGGCACAGATGGCGCAAGACTTTCCTTCATGGGACTGCCTTGTCCGAACCTTGGAACCGGCGGTTATGCCTTCCACGGACCATGCGAACACATTACCGTTGAAGGAATGGATTATGCCGTGGAGAATCTGAAGAATATTGTGAAGCTGTACGCCTACTGATTCGGGCAAGAAAAAGCATTGGTGAGATCCATGATTTTTTAAACATGTTTTAGAAAAAAGCATCTGTCGAATCGTAACTGACAGATGCTTTCTTCTTCTCAAATTTAAACAAAATTTTACATGTCCGAGACAACAAGCTGCTTTTTTTCCTTATAATTATCTTGAGAAAAAAGCTAAAAAGGAGAACTGATCTACTTGAAGTACCAGAAAATTGTAAATAATAAGGAAATTAATGCATATCTGAAAAAGGGAGACGCCAATCTGGGGACAATGGGATTTACAGAAGTAATCTACATAAAATCATACAAAACAGAGCCCCTATATTTATGCAATATGTAGAAGCCCCAAAATAATGATAAAAATTAAAAAAAATAGTTGTTAAAAGATTGTCATTGTGGTATCTTAATGAGAGCGGAGAAAACCAATATTTTATGCGGAGACGAAGAGGGAAAAGTCCTTTTGTTGAGAATTGTTTGTCAAGAAACACATAGTGACATGACTTGAACCAGGAAAACAGGAAGAAAATTCTCTGTGTTTCTGGTTTAGGCCATGTCACAAGGCAGAAAATAAAGTTTTTACCCGCTTTTTTTCTAACTGTGATTGTTAAAAAATAAACAAGAAACAAAGGACATCACACAGGGAAAACCAACCAATCCCACGGAAAAGTAACAAAACAGAGGGAAAAGTTGACACAATCCCACAACCCCATGAAAGGAGTTTTTTATGAGCAGCAAAATTACCATTATCGGAGCTGGAAGCGTTGGCTCCACTATCGCTTACACACTGGCACACGATGAGATCGCTTCCGAGATTGTTCTGATCGACATCAACAAGGAGAAGGTTGAAGGAGAGGTTATGGACATTGAGCAGGGAACCTGCTTTAGAAGCCCTGTATCTCTGGTGGCCGGAGATTACGCAGATGCCAAAGATTCAGACATCGTGATCATTACTTCCGGAATCGCCCGTAAACCAGGACAGACACGAATTGAGCTTACTCAGACAAACGTAAACATTCTGAAGAGCATCACTCCTCAGATCGTAAAAGAAGCTCCAGACGCAAAGTATATTATCGTAAGCAACCCGGTAGATATTATGACCTATGTATTTACCAAGATTTCCGGTCTTCCGGAGAATCAGATCATGGGATCCGGAACTATTCTTGATACAGCAAGACTTCGCTATGGACTTTCCGAGCACTTCAAAGTAGCCCAGGGAAATATCCACGCTTATGTTTTTGGCGAGCACGGAGACACCTCCTTCATTCCATGGACAGGCGCTTACATTTCCGGTCTCAGCACAGATGAGTATTATGAAGAAATGAAAGCTCACGGCAAGGATGTGAAACCTCTGGATAAAGAAGCCATGCTGGAATATGTACAGAAATCCGGCGGAAAAGTTATTGCAAAGAAAGGTGCAACCTTCTACGCAGTATCTGCTACCGTTTGCCAGCTGGTAGGTCTGATCCTGGCAGCTTCCGATTCCCTTGCAACTGTATCCTCCATGCTTCACGGTGAGTATGGGATTGAAGATGTGTGCCTGAGTACCCTTACTCTTGTAGGACCAAATGGAACACAGGGAAAAGTTCAGATGCGTATGAATAAAGAGGAAATTGCATTGCTGAAGAAGAGTGCCGATGCCCTGAAGGAAGTAATCGCACAGATTGAGCTTTAAAAGTTATTGTTCCCAGATATTATTCCGCGAAGCAGACAGATGTGAACGGAAGAAACAGTAATTTTTCACCTTAGCTTTGTAGAGTGCATTTTGTAAAGAAAAAAATAATTTCAAGTGCAGAATCGAAGCATTACATTCAACTATACCAGCAAAGACATCCCCGGCTTCTATCGCGGAAAGCGGTAAGTCGGGTTCCACTTTGCGAAAGCAACCCAAATAGCTGCTGTTTACATATGTGAATTTAGAAAAGCACATTTAGTGAACAGTGACAAGAAAGGAACAAGAAGCATGAAGTACAGTTATTATCCAGGATGTACCCTGAAGAATAAGGCAAAAGATCTGGATGCCTATGCCAGAGCTTCTGCAAAAGCACTGGGCTTCGAAATGGAAGAGATAGAAGACTGGCAGTGCTGCGGCGGCGTATATCCTCTTGGCAGCGATGAGATTGCCACCAAACTTTCTTCCGTCCGGGCTTTAAATGACGCAAAAGAAAAAGAACAGGATCTGATCACAGTCTGTTCAGCCTGTCATCATGTGCTCAAACGTGTGAACGACGACATGAAAAACGTGGACGACATCCGCACCAGAGCAAATAATTATCTGAAACTGGATACTCCATATGAAGGAGAGACAAATGTCCTTCATTATCTGGAAGTACTCCGTGATGAAGTTGGATTTGATGAGATCAAAAAGAAAGTGGTAAATCCTTTAACCGGCAAAAAAATCGGTGCATATTATGGCTGCCTTCTTTTAAGACCAGGAAAGATCATGTCATTTGATAATCCGGAGAATCCAACCATTATGGAAGACTTCATCCGTGCCCTTGGCGCAGAACCTGTGGTATACCCATACCGCAATGAGTGCTGCGGCGGCTACATTTCCCTAAAAGAAAAAGAAATGGCACAGAATATGTGTGAAAAGATCATGGACAGTGCAAAGGGCTTTGAAGCAGATATGCTGATCACAGCCTGTCCACTTTGCATGTATAACCTGAAAAAGAACGGAACCGGCGATCTTCCTGTTTACTATTTTACAGAACTTCTTGCAGAAGCTCTCGGAGTAAAAGAGGAGGTGGCGAAGTAATGGCTTATACATATGGAAATACTCAGAATGCAGCAGAGCGAATCAAAGAAATTTCCGGAGTAAATCCCCTGAAATGTATGAAATGCGGAAAATGCTCCGCAACCTGTCCTGCATTTAACGAGATGGATATCAAGCCTCACCAGTTTGTAACTTATGTACAGAACGGCGACATTGAAGCTCTTGCACAGTCAAAATCCTTATGGAAATGCCTCTCCTGCTTTGCATGTGTAGAACGCTGTCCAAGAGATGTTAAACCGGGAAAACTGATCGACGCAGCCAGACAGCTGGTTGTCCGCGAGCGCGAACAGAACTATCTGACCGCAGACGAAATTCCGGAGCTGCTTGATGAAGACACACCGCAGCAGCTGCTGGTAAGTGCATTCAGAAGATACAGGAGGTGAAAAACAGGTGCAGAGAATAGGTGTATTCGTATGTCATTGTGGTACCAATATTGCAGCCACAGTTGATGTAAAAAAAGTAGTAGAGATGGCAGCAAAAGAGCCAGGCGTTGTTCATGCGGAAGATTATCAGTACATGTGCTCCGAAGCAGGACAGGCCAAGATCATTAACGCCATCCATGAAAAAAATCTGACAGGAATCGTAGTCTGTTCCTGTTCCCCGCGTATGCATGAGGCTACCTTTAGAAAGGCAGCACAGAAAGCGGGATTAAACCCATATATGGTAGAGATTGCCAATATCCGTGAGCATTGCTCCTGGATCCACAAGGATATGGAAGAGGCTACCTTAAAGGCAGTGATCCTTGCAAGAGCCGCAATCGCAAAAGTAAATCTGGATGCTCCTCTTCAGCCAGGCGAGAGCCTTGTAACCAAACGAGCTCTTGTAATCGGCGGAGGTATTGCCGGAATCCAGTCAGCCCTTGACATTGCAGAGGCTGGTTATGAGGTTGATATTGTAGAGAAGCTTCCAAGTATTGGTGGAAGAATGTCCCAGCTGGACAAAACCTTCCCAACTCTGGACTGCTCCGCGTGTATCCTTACACCGAAAATGGTAGAGGCAGCAGCACATGAGAAAATCAACATCTATACATACAGTGAAGTTGAGAAGGTAAGCGGCTTTGTAGGTGACTTCACCGTTGATATCCGCAAGAAAGCAAGAAGCGTGGATATGAGCAAATGTACCGGATGCGGCGTTTGTTCTGAGAAATGTCCGTCCAAGAAAAATCCAAACGAATTTAACCGCGGTCTGAACAACAGAAGTGCTATCTACATTCCGTTCGCTCAGGCTATCCCAAATGTTCCGGTAATCGACCGCGAGCATTGTACCAAATTTAAAACCGGAAAATGCGGTGTCTGCTCCAAGGTTTGTGCCGCAGGTGCAATTGATTATGAGCAGAAGGATGAGATCGTTACACAGAAATACGGTGCAATCGTGGTTGCAACCGGTTTTGACGTGATTCCGCTGGATAAATATGATGAGTACGCTTACAGCCAGAGTAAGGACGTTATCACCTCTCTTGAGCTTGAGCGTATCATGAATGCAGCAGGACCTACAAAGGGTCATCTTGAGAGACTTTCCGATGGAAAAGCTCCGAAAAACATTGTATTTGTACAGTGTGTGGGAAGCCGTTGCTCTGACGACAGAGGAAAGAGCTACTGTTCCAAGATCTGCTGTATGTACACTGCAAAACATGCAATGCTGATCCGTGACAAATACCCGGATACAAATGTAACTGTTTTCTACATTGACGTTCGTACTCCCGGTAAAAACTTCGATGAGTTCTACAGAAGAGCTGTTGAAGATTACGGTGTAAATTATGTAAAAGGCCAGGTTGGAAAGGTAATCCCACAGCCAGATGGAACTCTTATGGTTCAGGCTTCTGACCTGCTTGAAAATAAACAGATTCTTATGGAGGCTGATATGGTAGTTCTTGCAGCTGCCATCGAGCCAAACAAGGATGTAAGAAAAATTGCAACTATGCTTACCGCAAGTATTGATACCAACAACTTCCTCACAGAAGCACATGCAAAGCTTCGTCCGGTAGAGTCCCCTACAGCTGGTATTTTCCTTTCCGGTGTCTGCCAGGGACCAAAGGATATTCCGGAGACAGTTGCACAGGCTGGCGCAGCAGCAGTAAAGGCAATCGGCCTTCTTGCAAAAGACAAGCTGACCACCAACCCATGTACCGCACATTCTGACGAGCTTCTTTGCAACGGATGCTCCCAGTGTGCAAATGTGTGTCCGTATGGTGCGATTTCCTATGAGGAAAAACAGGTAAATGACCACGGAATCCGTGAGACAAGAAGAATTGCTGTTGTAAACAATGCTCTTTGCCAGGGCTGTGGTGCATGTACCGTAACCTGCCCGTCCGGAGCAATGGATCTCCAGGGATTCTCCAACAGACAGATTTTAGCGGAGGTAGATGCAATATGTCGATAGAAGCAAAAGAAGAATTCAGACCGAAGATCGTGGCATTCTGCTGTAACTGGTGCAGCTACGCAGGTGCAGACCTTGCAGGAAGCAGCCGTCTTTCTTATCCGGCTGATGTAAAGATCATCCGTGTACCATGCTCCTGCCGTGTAAATCCAATGTTTATCCTCCGTGCCTTTGAAAAAGGTGCTGACGGTGTGATTATGTGCGGCTGCCATCCGGGAGACTGCCACTACACAACCGGAAACTATTATGCGAGAAGACGTATGACACTTCTTTTCTCCATGCTGGACTTCATCGGTGTGGAAAATGGCCGTACCCGTGTTGAGTGGGTATCTGCAGCAGAAGGTGTAAAATTCTCCCAGACCATGAATGAATTTGTGGAAAAAATCCATTCTCTGGGTAAAAACGTCAGATTGGAGGATTTAAGATGCAGGAACTGATCGCTCGTGCAAAAGAACTGCTGGCTGATGGAACCGTAGTACGTGTTCTTGGCTGGAAAGCCGGAGACCTGCCTTACAATCCGGAAGCAGCATATTTCGAAACTGCAGAAAGCCTGGACGAATTTGTCTATAATGGTTTCTGCGGACAGAACTTAAGTAAAATGATGATCGAGGCTTCCAAATTAGAGGGAAAAACCCTTGTCTGTCTGAAGCCTTGTGATACCTACAGCTTCAACCAGCTGATCAAGGAGCACCGTGTAGACCGTGAAAAAGCCTACATTATCGGTGTTGGCTGTAAAGGCAAGCTGGATGTGGAGAAGCTTCGTAAAATGGGCATCAAGGGAATCCAGAGCATTTCCGGCGCTGAGCTTACCGATGATTGTGAAGAACTTAACATTTCCACAATCTATGGTGACAAAACAGTCGCTTACAAGGATGCAATGCTGGAGCGCTGCCATGTATGCAAAGGAAAAGAGCACATGATCTACGACGAGATCATCGGCGAATCCAAGGATACAAAGGATGCAGACCGTTTTGCAGAGGTGGAGAAAATTGAGAAGATGAGCCCGGAAGAGCGCTTCGCATTTTTCCAGAAGGAGCTGAGCAAATGTATCCGCTGCAATGCCTGCCGCAATGCATGTCCAGCCTGCAGCTGTCGTAAATGTGTATTCGACAGCAACAAGTTTGACAGTGCGCAGAAGGCAAATGTGGATTCCTTTGAAGAAAAAATGTTCCACATTATCCGTGCATTCCACGTTGCAGGAAGATGTACAGACTGCGGTGAGTGCAGCCGTGTCTGCCCGCAGGGGATTCCGCTTCATCTGTTTAACCGTAAGTTCATCAAGGATATTGATACCTTCTACGGCGAATATCAGGCAGGAGCAGATGCTGAGTCAAAAGGCCCGCTGACCAGCTTTACATTTGATGATGTAGAGCCAGGTGTAGTGGCAGAAAGGGGATAATGTATGTATAAGATTGAAAAAGAAAATCTGGAAGCATTATTCCGGAAAATCGCAGAAAGCCAGGATCTGATCCTTCCGATCAAAAAGGCAGGACAGACCAACTTCGGCCTTTGGAATGAAGGAGAAGAGGCAGACCTTGAGACATTGAAAACCGTAAAATCCGGCAAAGATGCCTTTTTCCCACAGAGCGAAACACTTTACACCTGTGTTCGTGATGGAAAGAAGCTGACCGTAGAGCCGGAAGAGCTGAGAAGCCGTCCGTTCGTTGTATTTGGCATGAAGGCCTGCGATGTAAAAGGGGTTGCAGTTCTGGATAAGGTTTTTCTTGCTGATCCTGTTGATACTTTCTATGCAGCAAGAAGAGACCATGGAACTATCGTTGCCCTGGCTTGTCATGAGCCGGAGGAATCCTGTTTCTGTAAGGTTTTTGGAACAGATGCAGCAGATCCGGAAGCAGACGCCGATGGAAAAGGAATTGCCGATGTAGCAGCCTGGATGGTGGAGGGAAGCCTTTACTGGAAAGCCCTTACGGAAAAAGGAGAGGCTCTTACAGAAGCTGTAAAAGAACTTCTTACCCCGGCTGACGGCGATCAGGCAAAAGTGGATGCTGAAAAAGAAGCAATCCATAACATTGTAGAAAAGCTTCCATATACACATCTTTCCCTGGAAGGATGGGATGGAAATGCTACAGATGCGAAGTTTAATTCTCCTGTCTGGGAGACTTTATATAAACCATGCCTGGCATGCGGAACCTGTACCTTTGTATGTCCGACCTGCCAGTGCTATGACATCAAGGATTACGACACAGGACACGGTGTAAAGCGTTACCGTTGCTGGGATTCCTGTATGTATTCCGATTTCACAATGATGGCTCACGGAAATAACCGTACCAGCCAGCTGCAGAGATTCCGTCAGAGATTTATGCACAAGCTTGTATATTTCCCTGCTAATAACAACGGTATGTACTCCTGTGTAGGCTGTGGCCGCTGCGTGGAAAAATGTCCGTCATCTTTAAATATTGTGAAGGTGATCAAGGCTTTTGAAAAGCATGGAGGTGAAAAGTAATGAGCGAGTGTACCTGTCATAAAAATTATACTCTGGATACTCTGATCCCGCAGGTTGGCGTGATCACAGATATTCACGAGGAGACTCCGGATGTAAAAACATTCTGTGTAACAGCACCGGATGGAGGAAAGCTTTTTGAGCATATGCCAGGCCAGTGCGCTATGGTCTGCGCCCCAGGTGTAAGCGAAGGTATGTTTTCCATTACTTCCTCTCCTACAAATAAAGAGTATCAGGAATTCAGTATTAAGAAATGTGGTGAGCTGACCTCTTATCTTCACAGCCTTCAGGTGGGAGATGAGATCACAGTACGTGGACCATATGGTAACCATTTTCCGGTAGAGGATAAGCTGAAAGGCAAAAATCTTCTGTTTATTGCCGGTGGTATCGGTCTTGCACCACTTCGTTCCGTAATCAACTACGTTCTTGACAATCGCGATGACTATGGCACTGTAGATATTCTCTACGGTTCCCGTTCCGCAGATGATCTTGTAAAATTAAAAGAGATCCAGGAAGTGTGGATGAATGCAAAAGACGTAAACGTCTACCTGACCATCGACCGTGAGCAGGAAGGCTGGGACGGACATGTAGGCTTCGTACCAACCTATTTGAAAGAAATCGGCTTCGACACCAACAAAGTCGCATTAGTCTGCGGACCGCCGATCATGATCAAATTCGTACTTCAGGGCCTTGAGGAGCTTGGATTTACAAGAACCCAGGTTTACACAACACTGGAGCTTCGCATGAAGTGCGGTATTGGTAAATGCGGACGCTGCAACATTGGATCTAAATATGTCTGCAAAGACGGACCGGTATTTAGAATGGACGAGATTGACCAGTTACCTGACGAGTACTAAGTAAACCCAAAAGTTTCAGTAAATACAAGGGGGATTTTTATGACATTGGCAGATACAGCTCATGGATCAGACTGGATACTCTGGGGCGTCTTTGCTGTCTTTGTAATTTTGACCATTGCTTTACTAAGTGGTCATGGCAGCAAATTTATTTCTGGCTATAACACTGCTTCAAAAGAAGAGAAAGCCAGATATGATGAGAAAAAGCTGTGCCGTGTATACGGAATTGGAATGGGCGTGATCGCTATTCTCCTTCTGATAACCGGACTATTTGAAAGCTTTTTGCCATCCAGTTTTGTTTATGTGCTATTAGTTTTAATTGTCATAGATGTTGTAATTATTATTATCCTGAGTAACACAATTTGTAAGAGATAGAGTTAGACAATCAGAAGAAAGGAACTCCCAAAATGGAAAATATGGTAAACGTATATTTCTTCGGTAAAAAATACACCGTACCAGCTGACCTGACCATTATGACGGCCATGGAATATGCCGGATACACTTTAAAACGCGGCTGCGGCTGCCGTCACGGCTTCTGCGGCGCCTGCGCCACAATCTACAGAATCAAAGGCGACAACGAACTGAAAACCTGTCTTGCCTGTCAGACGCAGGTACAGGAAGGCATGTATGTAGCAAGCATCCCATTCTTCCCTACAGACAAGAGACTCTACAACATCGAAGACCTTCAGCCAAACCAGCAGGTCATGATGGAGCTCTACCCGGAAATTTACAGCTGTATCGGCTGTAACGCATGTACAAAAGCATGTACCCAGGGCTTAAATGTAATGCAGTACATCGCATATGCACAGAGAGGCGAGCTTGAGAAATGTGCAGAAGAATCCTTTGACTGCGTAAGCTGCGGATGCTGTTCCGTAAGATGTCCGGCAGGTATCTCTCACCCGATGGTAGGTCTTCTTGCAAGACGTCTCACAGGAAAATACATTGCTCCTAAGAGTGAGCATCTTGAAAAACGTGTAGAAGAGATCCATGAAGGCAAATACGATGATCTGATCGAGCAGATCATGCAGAAACCGATCACAGACATGGAAGAACTTTATAACAACAGAGAAATTGAGAAATAAGGAGGGCATAAAAACATGTACGCACCATATCCAGAAAATATGATGGAATCCATCAAAAAGGTAGAGGCTACAAGAGCACAGCGTATGGCAACAGAGCCAAGACGTCTGACAGCTGAAGAGAAAGACGCTCTTCTTGAGAAATTCCATCCGGATTATAATCCAGACGCGTTTGCAGAAATCAAAGTAGGACCGAACAAAGGACAGAAAGCTCCTCTGGAACTGGCAGAAATGCTTCATTCAACAAGCCGTCTGATCAACGAAAAAATTGACCTTACAAAAATTGATTATGATGTAGATGTACTTGTAATCGGCGGCGGCGGTGCAGGTTCTTCCTGTGCAATCGAAGCACATAATGCAGGTGCTGACGTTATGATCGTTACAAAGCTTCGTATCGGTGATGCCAATACAATGATGGCTGAAGGTGGTATCCAGGCAGCTGACAAAGAGAATGATTCTCCTGTACAGCATTATCTGGATTGCTTCGGCGGCGGACATTTTGCTGCAAAACCGGAACTGGTAAAGAGACTGGTAATGGAAGCTCCGGATGCCATCAAATGGCTCAATGACCTTGGTGTTGAATTTGATAAAGCAGAAGACGGAACCATGGTTACCACACACGGCGGCGGTACTTCCAGAAAGAGAATGCATGCTGCAAAGGATTATTCCGGATCTGAGATCATGCGTACCATCAGAGATGAAGTTCTGAATCTTAAGATTCCGGTAGTTGAATTTACTTCAGCTGTTGAACTTCTGAAAGATGAAAAAGGACAGGTTGCAGGTGCAGTTCTTCTTAACATGGAAACAGGAGATTATTCTGTTGCAAGAGCCAAAACTGTTGTAATCGCAACAGGTGGTGCAGGAAGAATGCATTATCAGGGATTCCCGACATCTAACCATTATGGCGCAACTGCAGACGGACTTGTACTTGGATACAGAGCTGGTGCTTCCCTTCTTTATCAGGATTCTATCCAGTACCATCCAACAGGAGCAATCTATCCATCACAGATCATGGGTGCTCTGGTAACTGAGAAAGTTCGTTCCGTTGGTGCACAGCTTGTAAATGCAAACGGAGAAGCTTATATTCATCCGCTTGAAACCCGTGACGTAAATGCTTCCGGTGTTATCCGTGAATGCGAAGAAGGCCGCGGCGTAGAAGTTCCAGGCGGACTGAAAGGTGTATGGCTTGACACTCCGATGATCGAGATCCTCGGTGGCGAAGGAACCATCGAAAAGAGAATCCCGGCTATGTTCCGTATGTACATGAACTACGGCATTGATATGAGAAAAGTTCCTATCGTTATTTATCCGACACTTCACTACCAGAACGGTGGTCTTGAGATTAACGGAGACGGATTCACAAAAGAAATTCCAAACCTGTTAGTTGCAGGAGAAGCCGCAGGTGGAATCCACGGAAGAAACAGACTGATGGGTAACTCTCTTCTGGATGTAATCGTATTTGGAAGAAATGCCGGTAAAAAAGCAGCTGCAAAATGCAAGAATGTAGAGCTTGGTGAAATGAACCTGGATCATATCTACAAATATGCAGATGAACTGGACAAAGCAGGCGTACATACTGATAAGGTATCTCCATTACTGCTTCCAAAATACGCTCGCCACGAACAGCGCTAATAAGATACTCAGAATGTAAAAAAGAGCTCCCGGTATCGATAAGGGATTACCGGTACCGGGAGCCTTTGATATAATGCAAAAGGGATATGTCACCTCCCGGTGAATATCCCCAAATGAAAGAAGGGAGCTTACCAGAATGCGTGAAGTAGAAGTAAGCAGACTTACAGATGTCATCGAAAAACTCTGTATCGAAGCAAACGAACATCTTCCGGAAGACGTAAAATGCGCTATCAAAACATGCCGCGCATGCGAAGACGGAGAGATTGCCAAGGGTATTCTTGACAATATTATCGAGAATTTTGATATTGCAGATAACGAAAATGTACCGATCTGTCAGGATACAGGAATGGCATGTGTGTTCCTGGAAATCGGACAGGATGTGCACTTTGTTGGCGGAGATCTTACTGATGCCATCAATGAAGGTGTACGCCGCGGATATACAAACGGATATCTTCGCAAATCTGTTGTAAAAGATCCTGTACGTCGTGGAAACACAGGAGACAATACACCGGCTATGATTTATACAGAAATCGTTCCTGGCGATAAAGTGAAGATCACAGTGGGCCCGAAAGGCTTCGGAAGTGAGAATATGAGTATGATCCGTATGTTCAAGCCATCTGCAGGACTTCAGGGAATCAAAGATTTCATTCTGGAAGTCGTTGAGACAGCAGGCCCGAATCCATGCCCTCCGATGGTTGTAGGGGTTGGAATCGGTGGAACCTTTGACAAATGTGCTCTTCTTGCAAAGAAGGCACTGATGCGTCCTCTGGATTCCCACAATCCGGATCCATTCTATGCAGAGCTGGAAGATGAAATGCTGGAGAAAGTAAACAAGCTTGGAATCGGACCACAGGGCTTTGGCGGAAAGACCACAGCCATCGGTCTGAATATTGAGACAATGCCTACTCACATTGCGGGAATGCCATGTGCAGTCAACATCAACTGCCACGTTACCCGCCACAAAACGGAGGTGATCTGATCATGGAAAGAAGACATATTACACTGCCTCTGACGGAAGAACTGGCAAAAACCCTTCACGCAGGAGATCAGGTTCTCCTTACCGGAACCATCTACACATCCCGTGACGCAGGTCACAAGCGTATGTGTGAGGCTCTTGCAAAAGGCGAAAAGATTCCTTTTGATCCAACAGATGCAACTATTTATTATGTAGGACCAACTCCTGCAAAACCAGGTCAGGTCATCGGATCTGCCGGACCAACTACCAGCGGCCGTATGGATGCCTACGCACCAACCATGATGTCTGTAGGAGCCCGCGGAATGATCGGCAAAGGAGCGCGTCTGCCTGAAGTAGTAGAAGCCATGAAAAAATATCACGGTGTTTACTTCGGAGCCATCGGCGGTGCCGGCGCCCTTCTTGCCAAATGTATCAAAAAAGCGGAGCTTATCGCATACGAGGATCTGGGCGCAGAAGCTCTCCGTAAGCTTTACGTAGAAGATATGCCCCTTGTAGTCATTATTGACAGCGAAGGCAACAATCTTTATGAAGAGGGAAGAAAAGAGTATCTGGAAGCGCATAAAGAAAACTAATAATTGTGACGGAAATCCTGCAGAAAGTATTTTTCAAATACGCTCCAGGCATATAAGATATATATACTCCACATATCAAAATAGATATTTACAGAAAGCATTATTTATTCTATAATCTGAAGATATGTATACGAAAGACAAAAGACGAAAGAAGGAGCTTATTATGGACCATCATAAAAGGGTACAGACCTCAGAAGCATTCATAAACAGTGCATTCCTTGCAGTGTCAGGAGGATTTCAGGATGCCTATACCTATTTTACCCGCGATGGCGTTTTCTCCAACGCCCAGACCGGAAACGTGGTACTGATGAGTGAGCGGTTTATGAACGGCGAAGTGAAAGCAGGATTGCATTATCTCATTCCCCTGACCGCATTCTTTCTTGGAGTTCTGTTAGCGGAACGCATTCAGGAAAAATTCCGCTATGCCAGACGCCTTCACTGGCGCCAGGGAATCCTTCTGGTAGAGATCATCCTGCTGTTTCTGGTTGGCTTCATCCCAGGGAACCTGAACGTGCTTGCCACCACCCTGGTATCCTTCTCCTGCGCCCTTCAGGTGCAGACCTTCCGAAAGGTTGAAGGAAATGCCTATGCCAGCACCATGTGTATCGGAAATCTGAGAAGCGGCACTGCCGCTCTTTCCGCTTACATGCGTGAAAGAAAGCCACGCCTGCTTCGTCAGGCCTTATGCTACTTCGCCATTATTTTCCTGTTTGCCATTGGCGCAGGAATTGGCGGCAGACTTTCAATGGCTTACGGCGAAAGAGCCATCTGGGTATCCAGCATCCTGCTTCTCATCAGCTTCCTTTTAATGTTTATTGAGGAAATCGAAGAGGCAGAACACCGCTGGCAGTGAGAAATTAATAAAGCTTCAGTATCTTTACAATTACAAATTATAAAAAACATCCAGTCTCCATATAACGATGGCAGGCTGGATGTTTTTTTACAATATAATCTTTCACAAATTGTGAGGCACATCTTGCAGAAAGTCTTCCTCAAACATGCTCTGCAGTTTAAGATAAAATCCCTGTAGACTGTAAAAACAGAATAAACATCATAACCGGTGCAACAAAGCGGATCATGACACGGTACAATTTTTTCCTGCGGAACTTATCCCCGCTTCTTTCCATTTCGCTAATCACATAATCCGGCGTTACGACCCAGCCGATGAGAATCGTGGAAAGCAGTGCAATAAACGGCATCATAACACTGTTGCTGATGTAATCCATAATATCAAGAAGCTGTCCCACAGAACCGTTCGGAAGCTTCACTTCCACATAGAAAATGCTGTATCCCAAAGCGATAACTGCGGAAGCTGCAAGGTAGATCACAGATAAAACAAGAACTGTTTTTTTACGGCTGGTATGAAAAATTTCCATGCAGTTTGCAGTAATAGATTCCAGTACGGAAATACAGGAAGACAAGGTTGCAAAAATAGCAGTTACGAAAAACAGGATTCCTACGAAGGTACCAGCTTTTCCCATTGCAGAAAATACCTTTGGCAGGGAAATAAACATCAGGCTTGGTCCGGCACCCATTCCTTCAGTGCCGGAAAACACATATACAGCCGGGATGATCATGGCACCTGCAAGAAAGGCAACACCTGTGTCAAAAATTTCAATCTGATTGATCGCTTTGTTCAGGTTCACTTCAGGTTTTACATAGGAGCCGTAGGTGATCATAATTCCCATGGATACACTGAGTGAAAAGAACAGCTGGCTCATGGCATCCAGCAGAATCTGCAGAAAACGATGCACAGTCAGTCCTTCAAGGTCAGGCGTCAGGTAGTAAAGAAATCCCTGTAAGCCGGTGCGAAGCTGACCGGAAGCATCCGTATGTGAAATCGTAAGAGAATACACTGCAATCACTACGACCAGAACTAGCAGGACCGGCATCATCCATTTGGATACTTTTTCAATCCCCTTTTCCACGCCATTGTATACAATGAAAGCAGTAACACCCATGAAAAGCAGTGCGAAGATCACCGGTGAAGTGGAAGATGTGATAAAGGCTGTAAAATAGTCATCTGCGGCAGCTGCCTGTGCCTGACCGGTTATGTATACCACCGCATATTTGGTGATCCATCCGCCAATTACCGCGTAATAGGTCATAATAAGCACTGGTACAAGGAATGTAAGGATTCCCAGAAACTTCCATCTGGGATGCATCTGGGTATAGGCTCCGATGGCACTCTTCTGTGTACGCCGTCCGATCGCAATATCCGAGGTGAGAAGAGTAAATCCGAAGGTAAGTACCAGAATCAGGTAGATAATTAAAAATAAGCCGCCTCCGTCTTTTGCGGCAAGGTATGGGAATCTCCACAAATTTCCCACTCCTACAGCACTTCCGGCTGCAGCCAGGACAAAACCAAGCTGTCCTGAAAAATGGTTTGATTTCTTTTCCATTACATTTGTTTCCCCCTTAATGTTGTAAGAATAGGATAACATATGACAAGATAATAGTAAAACAAATACTTAAATTTTTAGCAAGCAGAAAGGAGTATAAGTTATTGTCCACTTCGTTCACAGCAACACGCTCCGTGATGGCATTGAACATGGCGATGCAGATAAGACCATCGAGAGCTTCACGAAAATTCATTCGTTAAGCGATAGCCCCCTTCAATTAAGTTGATAAAATTTAACAAAGTATATCGAGAATATTTCTCTGTATTTACTACAGTGAAAATGGGACTTACAAATGGAAAAATGAATTAAAGTACAGAATATAGGACTTATATATAGGGAAATCCATTTTTTACCAGATAAATTGTACTTTATTAAAAGCATGGATCAAACTGATTGACGGCGAAAAAACAATCTCGTATACTACAATCGTTAAACCAATAACAATTCTTCAATATACGCGGAGAACTATAAAATAAAGAAAGAGGTACAAGAATGAAAGATTTTGCACAGTGGAAAGGCTTCGAAGGAAGTCGTTGGAAAGAACAAATTAACGTTCGTGATTTTATCCGTCACAATTATACCCCTTATGACGGAGACGATTCTTTCCTGGAAGGACCGACCGAGGCTACCGACAAACTGTGGGGAAAGCTGCAGGAGCTGCAGAAAGCTGAGCGTGCCAACAATGGTGTGCTTGACATGGAGACAAAGGTTGTCACAGGCCTGACCGCATACGGACCAGGATATATTGCTGAAGACCTGAAGGATCTTGAGAAGGTTGTAGGACTTCAGACAGACAAGCCTCTGAAACGTGCATTTATGCCATACGGCGGAATCAAAATGGCTGAGCAGGCATGCGAAATGTACGGCTACAAGGTAGATCCTCAGATCCACGATATGTTTACAAAATATGAGTTCAAAACACATAACCAGGGCGTTTTTGACATTTATACACCAGAAATGAAAAGAGCACGTCACAGCCACATCCTTACCGGACTTCCGGATACTTATGGACGTGGACGTATCGTTGGCGATTACAGACGTGTGGCTCTGTACGGTATTGACGCTCTGATCGCAGGCAAGGAGAAAGACTTTGCAGACAGCGACCGCCAGGGTATGAGACGTTATGATTTCCAGCTTCGTGAGGAAATCGCAGATCAGATCCGCGCTCTTAAAGGAATGAAAGAGATGGCAAAGGTCTATGGTTATGATATTTCAGAGCCTGCAAAGAATGCTCATGAGGCATTCCAGTGGCTGTACTTTGGATATCTTGCAGCAATTAAGACCCAGAATGGTGCTGCAATGAGTGTTGGACGTATCTCCACATTCCTTGATATCTATATTGAAAGAGACCTTAAGAATGGCGTGATCACTGAGAAAGAGGCACAGGAGCTTGTTGACCACATGGTAATGAAATTCCGTATGGTTAAATTTGCAAGAATTGAGTCCTACAACCAGCTGTTCTCCGGTGACCCGGTATGGGCAACTCTTGAGGTTGCAGGTATTGGTGTTGACGGACGCCACATGGTTACCAAGAATGACTATCGTTTCCTTCATACTCTTGAGGATATGGGACCGGCTCCGGAGCCAAACCTTACTGTTCTTTATTCTTCCAAGCTGCCGGAAAACTTCAAGAAATATGCTGCTAATATTTCTGTTACAACAAGTTCTATCCAGTATGAGAACGATGATGTTATGCGTCCGGTATGGGGCGATGATTATTCCATCTGCTGCTGTGTATCTGCAACTGAGACCGGTAAGGAAATGCAGTTCTTTGGAGCTCGTGCAAACCTTGCGAAATGCCTCCTTTATGCGATCAACGGTGGTGTGGATGAGAAGTTAAAGACTCAGGTAGGACCGGAGTACAAGCCGATCACTTCCGAGTATCTTGATTATGATGAGGTTATGCAGAAATATGACCAGATGATGGACTGGCTGGCTCATCTGTATGTAGGAACCCTGAACATGATCCACTATATGCATGATAAATATTACTATGAGGCAGCTGAGATGGCGCTTATCGATACCAAGGTTGAGCGTTCTTTTGCAACAGGTATTGCTGGATTTTCACATGTAGTAGATTCTCTGTCTGCTATTAAGTATGCGAAGGTAAAAGCTATCCGTGATGAGGATGGAATTACCACTGATTTCCAGGTTGAGGGTGATTTCCCACGCTATGGTAATGATGATGACAGAGCAGATGAGATTGCAAGAAATCTGCTTTCCACCTTCATGGATAAACTGAAACACATCCATACCTACCGTGATTCCAAGCCAACCACTTCTATTCTTACCATTACTTCTAACGTTGTTTATGGTAAAGCTACCGGAGCTCTTCCGGATGGAAGAAAGGCTGGAGAGCCTCTGGCACCTGGAGCAAACCCATCTTACGGAGCAGAGCAGAACGGACTTCTTGCTTCCCTGAACTCTGTTGCAAAGCTTGACTATGAGGATGCACTGGATGGAATTTCCAATACACAGACCATTAATCCGGAAGCTCTTGGACATAGTGATGAAGAGCGTACAGATAATCTGGTACATGTACTGGACGGATATTTCAACCAGGGTGCACATCACCTGAACGTAAATGTATTTGGCAAAGAGAAACTGATCGATGCTATGGAGCATCCGGAAAAAGAGGAGTATGCAAACTTCACTATCCGTGTTTCCGGTTATGCAGTTAAGTTTATCGATCTGACAAGAGAGCAGCAGCTGGATGTTATTGCCAGAACCTGCCACGACAGAATGTAAGTCTGATATTTTAAAATAGTATCGGCGAAACAAAAGGGCATGCAATACAATATATGTTAGAGGTTGCATGTCCTTTTTATAAATATGAATGCAAAGGAATTAGAAATGTTAAAAGGCTATGTTCATTCTCTGGAGAGCTTCGGGTCTGTGGACGGACCTGGAGTGAGATATGTGATTTTTCTTTCTGGCTGTGCTATGCGTTGTCAGTTCTGCCATAATCCGGATACCTGGAATATGACAGATGGAAAAGAGTACACTACGGATCAGCTTTTGAAGACAGCACTTCGGTTTAAGTCTTACTGGGGAGATAAGGGTGGTATCACGGTGAGCGGCGGGGAACCACTTTTGCAGATGGATTTTCTCACAGAGCTTTTCCGTAAGGCAAAGGAAGCGGGAGTCCATACTACTTTGGATACCAGCGGAAATCCTTATACGACTAAGGAGCCGTGGCATTCTAAGTGGCTGGAGCTGATGAAGTATACAGATCTTCTGCTTCTGGATATCAAGCAGATCAATGAGCAGGAGCATGTGAAGCTTACCGGGCAGACCAATACGAATATTCTTGCCATGGCCCGTGAGCTTTCGGATATGGGTAAGCCTGTTTGGATCCGGCATGTGTTAGTACCGGGGGGCAGTGACAAGGATGAGTATCTGCACCAGCTGGCGGATTTTATCCATACACTGAAAAACGTTGAGCGCGTGGAAGTTCTTCCGTATCATACTCTTGGCATTTTTAAATGGGAAAAGCTGGGGATTCCTTATCCGCTGGAGGGCGTGAAACCTCCTACGCAGGAGAGGATTGATAATGCCAGACGGATTCTTGGGGCGATTTAAGAGCGTGAAAGAAAGTAAATAAAACTCCTTAAGGGGAGGCCGTTGCGGACTGGAAATGAGTTCGCAATGGCCTCTTTTAAGTTGCTATTTAGTTGGTTAAAAGTTCTTCAGGAGGGACGCATTTGGACAATGTGTATTACTCACTCGCCGGCGCAACGCTGCAGCGAACTAATCGCTAACTGCGACTAATGCGTTCGGGAGAGCCCTCACGCATAAGTCTA